>Ga0066662_10000012_pt1 | contig 59730 bp, 65 predicted proteins | sample GraSoiAngelo_111_FD_133939 | JGI IMG/M metagenome (GOLD analysis project Ga0066662, IMG submission 133939) | Grasslands soil microbial communities from the Angelo Coastal Reserve, California, USA - 14_0903_12_40cm | ecosystem: Environmental > Terrestrial > Soil > Grasslands | place: USA...
GAGCGCCGTCGCGTCGCTGTCCGCGTCCTGCGCGAGCCGCACGGTGTCGGTGCTTTCCGCATCGAGCTTCGCGATCAGGCCCCGGGCGGCGGCGCCGCGCACCGGGTCGTTCTGCCACGCCTGCGCGGCCAGCCGCACGTACCACTCCGCGGCGTCGTTGCTGATGAGCGGATCGTAGTTCAGCCGCGACGCGAGATCGACGGTGATGCCCTTGATCGCGACGTTTTCCGGATCGTCGCGGCGGCGCAGCTCGTAGCCGCGGCCCGCGTCGAGCACCGCCGAGAAGTAGTCGAGCTCGTCGCTCAAGTGCCAGCCGGCCGCCGCTCCCTTGTCGTACGCGGCCTTCATCTGCTTGTAGAGCTGGGCCGGATCGATGTCCAGCGCCGCGCGCGCGGGCGCGCAGGGTAGCACGAGCGCAAGCGCCGCGGCGAGCGCCGCGAGCAGCCTACGGACCGGCAATGGTGCTGTCGTCGAGGACGGCGTCGAGCGAGTTGGAGAGTAGCGCATTCTTGATCTCTCGGGCGATGCGGCGACCGGTGGACATGGGTTCGCTGTAGTTCAGGTACGAGTACGGTGACCCGTCGATGAAGAGGTTCGTACCCGCGACGATCCGGGCGGAAATCTCCATGATATAGAAGCTGGTGTCCGGCGTGATGATCGTCTCGATACAGAACGCGCCGAAGAGCCCTTTCGGTCCGCAGATCTCCTGGCTCACCCGCACCACGTCCTCGCCCATGCGGTAGGCCTCGGCGAGCATCGACTCGCGCAGGCTGATCGGCTGGTTGCCCACGACGACGTACGACGGGTCGAGGTCCATCCCGGCCTGCGCTTGCGACGGAATGCGGCCAAGCGAGTCGACGTTCGTCTCGTAGCGGCGGTCCATCGACATGATCTCGAGCTTGCGCGTGAGCGACGAATAGAAGTAGTGGATGTAGAGCGGGACGCCGATGATGTACTCTTGCAGGATGTAGTTCTGCCGCGCGAGCAGCGACGCGCGCTCTTCGAAATCCATCGCGTCGCGCAGGAACATGTAGCCCTTGCCGCCCTGCGCGCCGTACAGCTTCACGATCACGGGGCGGTCGATCTCCGCGCCCGTCTTGAACTGGCGCGGCAGCTTGAGACCCGCGCGCAGCAGCCAGTCGCGCTGCAGCTCGCGGCTGGCTTCCCAGTCGAGCACGGCCTTGTTCCCGAAGTACGGGATCGTCATCTTCTTGTGCTCTTCGAGCGACAGATAGGCGACGAACGAGCCGTGCGGCACGATGATGATCTTGCGCTTCTCGAGCTCGGGCACCAGCGACATGAAATCGCTGTACTTCTCGATCGTGATCACTTCGTCGACGAACGCGAACGAACGGTACAGCCGTTCGGTGGCGCGGTTCGCGATCGCGAGCGTCTTGAAGCCCTCGTCGTGCGCGCCCTTGAGGATCTGCAGCGCCGAGTGCGATCCCAGCGTCGCGATCGTGTACATCTCGCCGACGCCGTCCTCGCGGCGCTTCGTTTGATCCAAGGGCTCGACCATCATCGTCATGTTTTTATTGCTACCTGAAACGCCGGGTTGCAGAGGAACGTCTCGACGGCCCGGTCGAGTGCGGCGGGCGCGACGTCGCGCCCGGAGTCGTCGAGTAAACGCCAAGCGGTACGGCGGCGGATGGCCCGCACACCCGGGATCGAACGCCCCGCAACCAGGCTGGCCGGAGCTTCGTCGCGCGACGCGATCCACACCTCGCCGGGCGGCGGCCGGTTGGACTCCCGCTCGGCCAGCCGGTGTTTGTTCGGGTTGTGGATCGTCTCGTTCGAGGCGATCGCACTCGCCAGGTCGCCGGCCGCGTCGTCGGCGTCCGCGTCGAACAGCCAGATGTCGGCGCGCACGACGCGAGCCACGGGGATGCCGAGGCGGCCGAGGGTTTCCAGCGCGGTGAAGGCCTCGTTGTCCGGGATCGTCAGCGACACCGCGAACGTGCGCGTCGCGCTCACGCGGGTACGCCTCCGCGCACGGCGCGCGCGAAGTGCTCGAAGAGCTTGATGCCGCCCGACGGCGCCAGCGTCGCGCGCGTGTCGCCGCGCGCCGCGTCGCGCGATGCGTCGAGATGCTGGTACGTCCAGGCGTCGCGCTCGGGATGCGGCATGATGGCGAGCACGTTGCCCTCGCGGTTGACGAGCGCCGCGCAGTGGAGCGCCGACCCGTTCGGCGCGACGAGCTCCAGCCCGTCGGCATTCGCGTAGACGAACGCGATGTGTCCGTCGCGTTCGAGCCGTTCCAGCTCGTCGGGCGGTGCGACGAGGCGGCCATCCCCGTGCGACGCCCATGCCGGGATCACGGCATCGGCTTCGATGCCGGCGAGGATCGGAACGCGCGCGGGCGCGACGTTCAGCTTGACGTGCACGTGCACGGACTCGAATCGTCCGTTCTCGTTCGGCGCGAAAGCCGCCGTGGGGCGGCGCAGCGGGCCCGTTCCCGGAACGAGCGCCGCCTCCGCAAGGATCTGCGCGCCGTTGCAGATGCCCAACACGAACTTGCCGGCGCGCGCCGCCTCGATGACCGGGTCCATCAGTTCGTCGTGCGCCGACACGGCACCGGCGCGAATGCGGTCCTCGTACGCGAAACCGCCGGGCAGCACGAATGCGTCGAACCGGCCCAGCGCTTCGGGCCGGCTCCAATGCACCAGCTCCGCGGCGAGCCCAACCGCGTGCAGGGCGCGCAGGGTCTCGTGTTCGCTGTTCGTACCGGGAAACACCAGCACCGCAACGGCCGCGCTCATTCGGGATACCCGTAAAAGTCATCGAGCGGCGTTCGCCATGCGTACCGCAAGCGCGCCAACCCGATGGCATCGACGCCGCCGTACAAGATGAGCGCCGGTTCGGCGATCGTCTTGCCGAGCACGAACGCCTCAACTCCGCGCCCCTTCATGAGATTCAAGAACGCCGCCTCGTCCGCGACTTCGCAAACGAAACCGGTGAACTCCTCGAACCAGTGCTCGTCGGAGAACGAGCCGCCGACCGCCATATCGGGCGACTCCAGATGGGCGCCGATCTCGCGATGCGGCCAATCAGGCGACGACATCAGCGACATCTCCGCGATCGCGACGAGCATGCCGCCGTCGCTGACGTCGCGCGCCGCAAGTACGAGATTGCGCGCGAACGCTTCTCGGAGCGCCGCGCATTCCGTTGCGAAGCGCGCGTAATCGACTTCCGGCAACTCGCTCGGCGGCAACCCGGCGATCTCGGCGTACACGCTTCCACCGAATCGGATGAGCGGTGAACCGATCAGCACGATCGAGGAGCCCGCGCGCTTGAACGCGCCCGTTGCCGTGCGCGACACGTCCTCGATCGTCCCGACGCACGCGACGATCGGCGAGGGCGCCACGTGATTTCCCGTCGCCGAGCGGTTGTAGAGGGAAACGTTGCCCGACACGAACGGGACGTTGAGCGCGTTGGCCGCGACGGCGAGTCCCTCGACGGCGGCGACGAACGCGCCCATCTGCTCGCGCACGGTCGGATCGCCGAAGTTCAAGCAGTCCGTCAATCCGGCCGGGGTCGCACCGACCGCGGTCACGTTGGCGATCGCCTCGACCACCGCGAGCTCCGCCGCGCGTCGCGGATCGAGCTTGCCGTAGCGCGGGTTGCCGCCGAGCCCGAGCGCGACGCCGAGCGGCGCGCCGGGAATCGGCACCAGCACGCCGGCGTCGGCGAAGCCCGGCGGGATCGCTGTGCAGCCGCGCACGACGCCGTCGTAGCGCCGGTATATCGACGCGCGCGAGCACACGTCACGGTGCCGCAACATTTCGGGCAGCAGCTCGAACAGCCGCAGCGGCTCGCCGTCGCGATATGGCCACGAATGTCCACGGCGGTGGCGCTCATCGAACGAGCCGGAGGACGCGGCGCGCACGGGCAGCACGTAGTCGCGTGAATAACGCACACCGCCGGTGAAAAAGGCCACGTCGACGTCCATCACGACCTCACCGCGATGGCGCGCGACATACCGGCCCGTCTCCGTCACCTTGCCGATCACGGCGGCGCACGCACCGCGCGCGATGCGCGGCAGCGAGTACATCTCGTTGTAGAGCGCGAGCAGCGTCGGCGTGAACGACGGCGGAACGATCCAGCACAGCCGCTCCTGCGTCTCGCCGATCGCGATCACTTCGGGCGGCAAATCCCGCTGCGCCGTGGAGACGCGATCGAGGTCGACGTCCGCGCCCATCCCGCCGGCCGCGCACAGCTCGGCGCTGCAGCCGGCAAGCCCGCCCGCGCCGAGATCTTTGAAGCCCGCGGTGATCCCTTGCGCGCGCAATTCGGCGAACACCGCGTACGACGCGCGCATCAGCACGTTCTTCAGGAACGGATCAGGCACTTGGACGGCGCCTTTGTTCTGCTCGGCGTCTTCTTCGTCGAGCGTCAGCGACGAGAACGACGCGCCGCCGAAACCGCTGCGGTCGGTCGCTTTTCCGACGAGCACGATGTCCCAGCCCACGCTGCCCTGCGGCGCGCGCGAGCGGATGATGTCCTTCTCCTTGACCAGCCCCAGCGCCACGACGTTGACGAGCACGTTGTCGTCGAACGACTCGTCGAAGAACACGTCGCCGCCCACGTTGGGCACGCCGATCGCGTTGCCGTACGCGGCGATGCCGTCGACCACTTGCTGCGCGACGTAGCGGCAGTGCTCGTTCTCCAACCGGCCGAAGCGTAGCGGGTCGGCGACGCCGATCACCTCGGCGCCCATGCACAGCACGTCGCGCACGATGCCGCCGATGCCGGTGGCGGCGCCTTCGAACGGGACGACTTGCGACGGATGGTTGTGCGACTCGTGCGCGACGACGATCCCGTAGGTGTCGCCGTTCCATTCGCCCAGCCGCACGATGCCCGCGTCCTCGCCGACACCCACCAGCACGGTCGGACCTTCCGTCGGCAGCTTCTTCAGATGCTCGCGCGAGGATTTGTAGGAGCAATGCTCGCTCCACTGCGCGTCAAACGCGAACAGCTCCGTGTCGGTCGGCATGCGGCCGAGGTGCTCCGCGACGCGCCGCAGCTCGTCGTCGGACAGCGCGACGCCGATGCGGCGGCCGCGCGCCACAACCGATTCCATGTCTGTCGTCATGGGCGGACCGCAGCGCAGCGAGGACCGCGAGCGTTCGCGCACTTTGCGCGAACGCACTCAGGCACGCGCGACGCCGGGCGGCAACGGCGGCGGGGGCGCGTTGAGCTCCGCGTCGGCGGCGAGCACCATGCTGCGCGCCTGCGCTTGCAGCAGCAGGATGCGACCGAACACGACGGTGTCTTCGAGCGCGAACGCCTTGGCGCAGCGCAGCGCGATGTCGTCGGCGCGTGGATACGCCGAGTCGACGAACAGCACCGGGCTTGCCGTGGCGTTGTCCAGCACGTCGGGGAGCGCGCTGGTATCGGCGCCGATCGCGACGACCACCATGCGCGCGAACGTCGCTTCGAGCTGCGCGAGAAGCTGCAACGTCATCGACGGCGCGCGCGTGACCGACACGACGTGCCGCGCGCACGGCAACCCGTACGCGCCCAGCGCGCGCGCGACCGCTTCGATCGCCGCGCCGTGCTCGGGGCCGTCGGCGAGCAGCGCCACCATCCCGGGCCGCATCTGCGGGAACGTGCCGACGATCTCGGCGACCTGCTCGTAATTCGCGCGCACCCGGTCGAGATCGTCCGGCGTGACCACCTCGAGGTTGCGATAGAGCTGCTTGTCGAGCATCAGCTCCTCGCGCCCTTGCGGCCATACGCGCCACGAGTCGTTGTCGACGACGTCCGCGATGACGAGCTGGCCTTTGCCTTCGCCGCTGGCGATGCGGCCGAACTCGACCTTCAGGTCCACCAGCAGCGCGTCGCGGCGGCGCCACGCATGCGCGAGGATCTCGTACGTGATGCGCGCGAGCTCTTGCATCGCCCCGATCTCGGGCCCGGTCGCGATGCCCTGTGCGACGATGGTGTCGGGGTCGATCTGCGGGTCGTGGTTCGCGTCGTCCTTGACGAAGAACTCGATCAGCAGTGGCACCAGCAGCGCGCCGCGCTGAATCGTCGGCCGCCGCTTCACCAGCGAACCCGCCGCGACGCCGCGCACGACCACCTCGAGCGGGATCATCTGCGCGCGGCGCACGAGCATCTCGTTGTCGTCGTCGTCCTCGCCGCCGTTGAGATAATGCGTCGGCAGGCCGCACAAGTTCAGCAGCCGGAACACGCGCGCCGTGGTCTGCGCCGCGATGCGGCCCTTGCCTTCGATCACGTCGCGCCGCTCGCCGTCGCGCGCGGTGATGCCGTCCTGCTGCTGCACCACCAGCACGTCGGGCTGGCCGTCGAGCTCGTACAAGATCTTGGTCTTGCCGCGCGCGATCTCGTGTCCTTTACGCATCGTTCTTCTTCTCCACCGGACCGGCGGTATCGCGAATTCGCTGGGCGAGCCTGCGCGCGCGCTCGGGAGCGTCGCCGACGTGGCCGCTCGGGTCGAGGCGTTCGCGAACTTCGGCCGGATCGACCCAGCGCGCGATCCGCTCGTCGTCGGCGAGCAGCGTCGCGAGCGGGTTGGAATCGCCCGCCGCCAGCGCGTCGTACGCGCGCATCGCGCTTCCCCGGATCACTTCGTGCAGCTCCTGGCGGTCGCCGCCGCGCTTGGCCGCTTCCATCAGGATCGCTTCGGTGCCGGCAAAGGGACCGTACGTGCGCAGGTTCTCGACGATGCGCCGCTCGTCGACGCGCAGCCCGTCGACGATCTTGCGCGCGAGCGACACGATCTCGTCGGTGCACAGCAGCGCTTCGGGCAGGATCGTGCGGCGGTTCGCGCTGTCGTCGAGCGTGCGCTCGAGCAGGTTCGTCGCCGCGTTCTGCCACGCGACGTCGGCGTACGCCGGGAGCAGCCGCGCGAGCGAGTCGATGCGTTCGGCCATCACGGGGTTGCGCTTGAAGGGCATCGCGCTCGAACCCACTTGCTTCGCGCCGAAGGGCTCGGCGATCTCGCCGAAACCCGGGCTCGCGAGAACGCGCACGTCGAACGCGAACTTCGAAAGCGACGCGCCCAGACCCGCGAGCGCCGACAGCAGCAGATAATCCAGCTTGCGCGGATAGGTCTGCGTCGCGACGTCGCGCGCGCTGAGCTCGAAATTGCGCAGGACGTCGTCTTCTTGTTGCTGCGGCGAGCGCGCCGTGCCGTCGAGCAGCCGCGTGTACGACGCCGACGTGCCGACCGCGCCGCGAATGCCTTTCGCGGTGAGCTGCTCGCGTGCGTTGAGCAGCATCGCGCGGTCGATGAGCAGGTCTTGCGCGTACACCGCGAGGCGGTAGCCCAGCGTCGTGGGCTCGGCGGGCTGCAGATGCGTGAACCCCATGCAGACCAAGTCCGCGTGGCGCTCGATGCGCGCCGCGAACGCGCGCAGCAGATCGTCGAGCGATGCGACGATCTGATCGAGCGCGAGCCTCATCCGGAACGTCTCGACGTTGTCCTCGACGTCCATCGACGTCGCGCCGAGGTGCAGCTTGCCCCCGCCGACTGTGGCCTGAGACGCGAACACGCGAATCTCCGCCATGAGATCGTGGCCGATCTCGCGCTCGATCGCCAGCGCGGCCGGCAGATCGATGTCGCCCGCGTGCGCGCGCAAATCGTCCACCTCGGCGCGGCTCACCAGGCCGGCGCGCTCTTGCGCCTCCGCGAGCGCCACCCACACCGCGCGCCACAGCCTGCGTCGCTCGCGTTCGGAAAAGAGCTCGCGCAGCGATGGGCGCGCGTAGCGCCACGAAAACGGCGAGGCGTAGGTGGTGTCGTTCACGGTCCGGCACGTCGTTTCGCGGGCGCCGTTGCCTCGGCCTCGACGAGAAACGTCGCGAAGGGAGGAAGGACCTCCGCGGAATTTCTGTTGCTGGAATCGCCGTGACCCGGATGTGGCACCGTCCGCCATGTGACCGACAGGAGCGCGACGCGGGAAGCCGGCTTCACCCTGGTCGAGATCGTCATCGCAGTCGCGATCGTCGCGGCGACGGTCGCGTCGGGCGTTGGCATCGCGCTCGGGTCACGCTCGCTTGCCGTATCGGCGGCCGCGAACGAGTTCGACCAATTCCTGGACAGCGCGCGAACGATCGCACGAAGCCTGGACGGCGCGGTCCTTGCCTTTACCCCGGACGCGTACGGCGACGGTACGGAAGTGCGTCTGCTCTCGGGCGGCCCGAACGACGAGCCGGCCGTCACATCGCTGCCGGCACTGCACGCCCGCGCAACGATCGAAGAAACGGAGTCGCTCGGAAAAGCGCCGTTCGCGTTCGTGGTGCACGCGAACGGATCGCTCAGCGGACGACCGGGCTACCGCGTCGGCGACAGCACGAAAAACGACGTGGGGTGCCCACCGAGCGGCGCGTTCCATTTCGTGATCAAAGCGGCGGGCGGCAGCGCGGACCGCTACGTACCGTGCCGCATGACGCTTGCGAACACCGGCGCGGCGACGTTGACTGCATGGCCATGGGCAACAACGGCGCCGCTCCCAACACCGTGCGGCGGAGCGGGCTGCACGGCAACATCGCTTCCAAACGTGCCGACGTCGACGGCGAGCTGCCCGCCAACGTTCACACCAATCGCGGGCGGCTGCGCGCCGGCTTCGCCGCCAGGTGCCGGCGCACGCTATCACGTGACGATCACCGGAGCGCCCGCGACGATCGCTGTCGGCGCGACTGGCTCGCTGACAGCACAAGCAACGCTGACGAACGCAAACGCAGTCCCACCAGGCACACCAACATCAATCCCAGTGGAAGTCCAAACCACGGACGCAACCTGCACCGCGAATCCATCAGGATGGCAACCATCGGGCTCGGCGTTCACGGTCGGAGGCATAGCCGCGGGCAGTTGTACGATCACGGCTCAGGCCGACGCAATGGCCGTTCCCGGCGCAACGTCAGATACGGCAATGGCGACGATAGCATTGATCGCTACCCCGGGCGCAACCCCGACACCGACACCTCCAAAATGCGACCTAGTCACAAACGGAAAGTGTTATCGCCGCATCGTGGATCAAACGTCGCAGTCCTTTTACAAATATGTACTTCCCGATAAGACATGCGATAGCAATATGTGCTCATATATCGACTCGATTCGACAGATAATTCTCGACCCGGCGTACTCCGTGATACCGCCCGTGATTCCAACTCCAGATCGAGAATTGCTTTTCAGAATTAACGCCATCCGAAGCGTCACGATGGAGTGTGAGCCTTTCTCTGAATTCGCTTCGGAACCCGGCATAAATGGAATTCAATGGCATGGCAACATCATTGGCGGGCCCGCCGTGGCTCCGCTCGGCTTTGGAGAGCCTGCGGTGTACGCAACTATAAGTCATTTCTCGCTTGGAACCGTGACGACGGGTTCATTCATTGAGCCGGATAACACTTGGGCGTCGGCGACGACACTTCAAGATTTGTATCAAACTGTAGCGTCTCGGTTGATTGGACTACCAGCGGATTTCGCTTATTCAGCTCAAAACGCAGCCGCTTCATCTTATGTTCAATGGTATCCTGATTTTGCAGGTTGCGATGCGGCCGGAGACGTCAACTCCGTTGGTCGTCAGTACGGAATCGCGGGGGCATTATTAGACTTCGAGGTCTATCAGGCAGAACCATAATAGAAGCGGGGCTACAAACGTAGCCCCGCTTTTGTTCGAACGCTCCGAAAGAAACTTAGAAACCGAATCCCAGTGTTTGCTCGACGACAGGCACGAGATTTAGCCCACCGGCAGCTGCATCGATCGCATATAGCTCGATGACGTACGGCTGCCCTGCAGCGGCGTTCGGCGCAGCCACTGACGTGACCGGTACCACCGTGCCTGCTGGGACGCCGGTTCCGTCGTAGAAGCCCGCGGGTACGGCGTTGATGCCGGACTGGACGGTGCCGTTGTTCACCGTTGCGGTCGGCGACGATTTCGTCGGTTTTGCAAGGTTTTGGGCGCCGGTCAAGTTCGTCGGGACCGTGCACGGTGTGACGGTCGTCGTGCAGTAGCCGAAGCCCACGCCGGTCCCTTTGGAAGTGCTGTAGGCGGGCGCGGCGTTGTGCGAGATCACCTCGTTACCGGCCGGCGTGATTGCGAAGCTGGGCTCGGTGTACACATACAGACCGAGCGTGTTGGGACCGCCGGACGGATTCGTACCGCCGAGCACGATCGTCTGCCGCGTACCAACCGCGGGAGTAACCGTCGTGACCAGGATCGTCGAAAGTCCCAAATACGGCCCCGGCGCAGTCGGGCACTCGAGCCCTTGCTGGCCGGACGGAAGGGTGGGATAGACCGCAACCGTGTGCGAGATGCCGCCGGCAATTGCATAGAGGCCTGATGCTTGGCCGTACGAGACCGACGGGTTGAGCACGCCGAATGGAAGGTTGTCGACACACACGTCGACGCTTGACTTCGCCGGGCCGCCGAAGGTCGCGTCCGGCGATCCCTGGATGAAGCGCAGCAATGCCGAGCCGTTAGAGCCCGATTGGAACTGGCCCGAGGATCCGCCGGCGCCGTTCGGCGGGCCCGCGAACGGCAACGCGCCACCGCTTCCGTTCGAGCAGGCGGCCACGCCGGCGGCGAACGCGCCGAGGACGGCTAGGCGGGCGAGGAGACTACGCATGCGTCGAGTGACCTCTCAGGGAGCCGAAAGCGAGCGGCGACGCGTGGCCCAAAAGCGGTCCGCGTTCGTGCCCGACGTTGGATTCATCGGAAACCGAATCCTCCGATTGGTCACCGCCGCGAGGCGAGCCGCCCGGCCAAATCGGCGGTCAAGAGTTCGATAAGCGCCCGCGGATCGTCGATCTGCCCCGTGACGACCCGTTCGAAGCCGCGCACGGCGGCCTCGTAGCCAACGCGCGCACGCCGCTCGCCCACGCGCTGGGCGATGGGGCGCAGCACCCGCTCGCGCCAGCGGTGCCGCGGCGGCAGCTCGCCGCCGCCCGGTCGCGCGAGCTCCCACAGCAGCGCGAACTCCTCGGCGAGCATCTTGGTGAGCGGCACCGCCGCGCCGCGCGGGTCGTTCGCGAACAGCTCGAACGCGATCGCGAGCGCGTCCGCGCTGCGGCCCTCCACCACCGCCGCCGCGTACTGCCAGGCCTTGGGATCCTCGATGCTCAGGCTCTCGCGCTCCAGGTCGGCCATCGTGATGGTCGCACCGCCGAGCGCGAGCTTTTCCAGATCGTTCTGAAGCGCGCCGAGGTCGGCATCGCCGTCCGCCATCATCGCGATCACGCGCGGCTGCGCCTTCGCGCCCAGGCGCTCCAGCGTCTCGCGGATGAAGCGCTCGCGCACGTCGGCGTTGGGCGTGGTGTCGATGCGCAGCGCCTTGCGCCCCGCGAGCTGGCCGTACGGTTCGGGCTTCGTCTTTTTCGCCGGCGGAAAGAGGTCTTCGAGCACGAGCGTGTTGCCCGCGGGCACGTTCTCCGCGACCGCCCACAGATCGCGGCGCGGCTGCGCGCGCAGCCGATGGCAGTTGCGCACGACGACCACGCGGCGGTCGGCCAGAAACGGCATCGCGTTGACGGCGTCGCCCGCGGCGCGCCCGATCGAGTCGGACTCCGGGCCGTCGAGCACGTCGCAGTTCAGCGCGCGCATGTCTTGCGGCAGCAGCCGGTCGAGCACCGCGTCGAGCGCGCGCTGCGCGAGGATCGCGTCGTCGCCTTCGATGATCACGAGCCCGTCGATCTTGGGGCTCTTGTCGAGAAAGTCGTAGAATCTCAAGCGACGGGCAACGGCAGGCGCGGGCGGTGCTCGAGGTCCGCGACGCTGTCGGCATACGGCGGCGCCAGCACGCCGTATTCGGTGATGAACCCCGTAATGAGGCGGCCCGGCGTCACGTCGAAGGCCGGATTGTACACCGCGTCGCCGTCGGCGATGCGCACTTCTTCGGGCGCGCGCTCTTCGATCGGGATCTGCTCGCCGGAACCGATCGAGAAATCGAACGTGGAGCGCGGAGCGGCGACGTAGAACGGGATGCCGTGGTGCGCGGCCGCGATCGCGACGCCGTAGGTGCCGATCTTGTTCGCCGTGTCGCCGTTGCGCGCGATGCGGTCGGCGCCCACGACCACGGCGCGCACCGCTTTGCGCTGCATCGTGATCGCCGCAGCGCTGTCGACGATGAGCGTGCACGGCACGCCCGCTTCGCCCAGCTCGAACATCGTGAGGCGCGCGCCTTGCAGCAGCGGGCGCGTCTCGTCGACGAACACGTGCAGCTCCTTGCCGGCGCGGTGCGCGGCGACGAAGCAGCCCAGCGCCGTGCCGTCGCCGCCCGTCGCGATCGGGCCGGTGTTGCAGTGCGTCAGCACGTTGCCGTTTGCGGGGAAGAGCGCCACCGACGCCTCGGCGATGCGCCGGTCGACGTCGCGCTGCTCGTCGTGGATGCGGCGCGCTTCGCCGAGCTCGTCGCCGCGCGCAGCGAGCACGCGGTCGACCGCCCACGCCAAGTTCACCGCGGTCGGCCGCGCGGCGCGAATCTGCGCCGCGGCGCGTTCGTATGCCTCGCTGTCGGCGGCGTCCAAGCGCGCGGCGAGCGCGACGCCGTACGCGCCGAAGATGCCGATTGCCGGCGCACCGCGCACCGCGAGCGTGCGGATCGCGTCGACCACCGCGTCCACGGTGGTCGCGCGCTCGCGCACGACGGCGCGCGGCAGCGCCCGCTGATCCAAAAATCCAACGGCGTCGTCGTCGTACCAAACCGAATCCACACCCGGCGGGTTCGGCAGGGGTCAGTGAACTACTGTCGCCCCCACGGAGGCATAGCAGCTGCGGCAGTACACGGGCCGGTCGCCGCGCGGCTTGAACGGAAGCGTGGTCGCGATGCCGCACTGCGCGCACACCGCGTCGAACAGCTCGCGCAGCCCGGCGGTGGAGAGCGGTCCGGCGCCGAGGCCGTTCGCGCGCTGGGCTTTGCGCGCGGTGCGGCAGTCACGGCAGCGTTGCGGTTCGTTCTCGAACCCCTTCTCCGCGTAGAACGTCTGGTCGCGGACCGTGAAGTCGAACGCGTTTCCGCAGTCTTTGCAAATCAGGCTTTTGTTTTCGTACACCGACGTCGCACGGGCGGCGAACCGCCCGACCCCTGTGGTAACGGGATGGAAAACCCGGCGTGGGCCCATGAGACCACGTCGGTACGGGGAGTATACGGTAGGCGGGGTCTGTTGGCAAGCCGAACCGTGATCGGGATGCACCGGGTCGCCATCGCCTTGATCCTCGGCCTCGCCGCCGCATGCTGGCCGCCGCCGGCCGCCGCACAGCTCACACCGCCCGACCCGTGCGCGACCACCGAGATCGAAGGGCTCTTCCGCTTGCCGGACGATCCGAAAGGCCGGCGCTACCTCGTTCGCTTCCACGACCTCGTGCGCCCCATCGCGGGCAGCGGGACGTTTCGGCTCGACACGATGAACGCGCACGTCGTCGCGCCGTTCGACGGCATGATGACGATCGTGCGCGCGCCGCTGGATCAAGAAGTGGTCGCCGCCGCGATCGTGAGCGTGCAGCAGTACGGCCGCGCCGTCACCTGCCCGCTGCACGCGACGACCGTGCAAGCCATCGACGCGGCGAGCGACGCGGCGGTGGTGCCGCACACGCGCACGTTCGACGCCGTGCCGATCCCGGACGCGCCGATGAGTTGCGAGCACCCGTTCGTGGAAGGCAGCGCCGATCACAGCGTCGCAGTCGAGGCGCCCATCATGGCACGCCAGCAAGGCATCAGCGGCGTCGTGACGGTGAGCCTGCTGGTGGACGAGCACGGCAGGCCGTCGGACGCGCGCATCGTGTCGAGCCCGTCGTCGATCTTGAATCCGGCGGCGCTCGCGGCGGCGCGCTCGATGACGTACACGCCGGCGATCTACCGCTGCGCGCCCAACCCGCAAGGCCGAGCGCTGTTTCACGCGGATTTCTACGCGCCGCGGAGGTTCTGACGGCGTGCGCTTCGTTCGCAGCCTCGCCGTCGTGCTGACGTGCGCTGTCGCGGTCGCGCCGCTCGGCACGGCGCGCGCCGCCGACCCGCCGGGGCCGCTCATCACCGCGGCGTGCATGGCGCCGTTCTACGCGACCACCGTGGACGGCGATCCGAACGCTGTCGTGGTGCGCGTCATCGACCTACCCGGGCCGTTCACCGGAACGATCACCGCATATAGCGCCGACACGATGGCGATTGCCAAGATCGGCCGTGCGGCCGTCATCGATTTGCCGTACGGCGGACAAGAAGCGTCGCTCCTCGTGCGCGCCGATCGCCCGATCCAAGGGATTGCGTACACGCCGTCCTGGGCCAGCTGTGCTTTCCGTGCCGGAACGCGGCCTAGCCGATACTACGGGGCGCGCGAGGTCCAGCGTCCGACACTCACCGTCGGCGATACGCAGCCGGTCGTGGCGCCAAGCTGCGGGCGACCGTACGTGCCGGCGTCGGTGAAGCAGGCGGTGGAACCGACGCAGCCGGCCACGCGAGAGACGGGGCTCGTGCGCGTCGCGGTCGCGGTCGACGATCACGGCTACGCTCGCTACGCGCGCATCGTCGAATCGCCGTCGATAAACTTGAATCCGTCGGCGGTCGACGCGGCGAGCAAAAGCGAATACAGCGCAGCCGTCTTCCGCTGCAAGCCCGTTTCAAGCGGCTATCAGTTCGTCGTGGATTACGGGCCGTGACGCCGGTGGCACGACGCTCATCCGCCCTGTGCGCGATCTTGCTCGCCGCACAGTGCTTCGCCGTCACCGGCTCACGTGGAGTTGCGAACGGCGCCCCGGGGCCCACGACGACATCGTCACCGACGGCGTCGGCACCGCTCACGTACTGCCCGCTCAATGCGTACGTGCGGGAACTCGACGACTCCCGCACGCGCTATGCCGTCAGCTTCCGGGCGCTCGAGACGGGTCGCGCGTCGGGTACGGTCGCGCTTTGGGCGGGCGACCGGCGCTTCGACGTTCCGTTTCGCGATGCGGTCGCGCTCGACTCGCGCGATGCCATTAGTCCAGAAACGTCCTTCACCGTGCGCTTCCCGGCGCCGACGGAGCTCGACGGAGCCGTCGTGACGGCCATCGATGAAGGCGGTACGCTGCGCCCGTGCGATCCGTGGTTTTCGCCATGGGTGCGTCCCGCGCGAACGGCGCCCGACTATCGAACGGCCGCCCAGCGCACCACCGACGAGCGGTTTCTTTCGCGTGCACGCGCTGCGACCGCGATCTCCGCGCCTCCCGCGATCTCCGACCCGGTGACGTGCGCCACGCCGACTCGTTCCCCGCGCACGATACGCGCGGTGGAACCCGATCGGCCGCGGTCGAGCGGCACGGGCATAGCCACCGTGCTTGTACTCCTCGATCCGACCGACAAGGTCACGTGGGTACGCATCTTGAGGAGCGCCGGTGATCGGCGGCTCGACGACGCTGCGCTCGCGGCGGCCAGCCGCTCGGAATACCAAGGCCAGATTTTCCGCTGCCGCCACGTGATGGGCGGCTATTTGTTCACCGTCGAATTCAACTGATCGCGCGCTAGCGAAAACCCATCCGCTGGGACTCGCGTTTCGGCTCGATCATCGCGACCGTGGCTGCCGCAACGGCAGCTTCGTAGCCTTTGTCGCCGCGGGCCGGATCGGCACGTTCTTCGGCTTGCGCGCGGTTCTCCGTCGTGAGCACGCCGAAGCCGATCGGCACGCCGCTGCCGAGCTGCAAGTCCATGATGCCCCGCGCGCACTCGCCCGCGACGTAGTCGAAGTGCGGCGTGTCGCCGCGGATCACGACGCCCAGCGCGACGACGCCGTCGAGCTTGTTGCCGGCGATCAAGCGGCGCGCGGCGATCGGCAGCTCGAAGCAGCCCGGGACGCGCACGACCTCGATGTCGGTGACGCCGCAATCGTGGAGGCCGCGGCGTGCGCCGTCCTCGAGCTGCGCGGCGAGATCGGCGTAGAAGTCGGCGACGACGATCGCGAACGACTTCCCGCTCGCGTCCGGGAGCGCGTGGTTCTTCTCCGTCTTCACTCGGCACCGCCGAGGTTGGGCGCGCCGAACATGTGGCCCATCTTGTCGCGCTTGGTATCCATGTAGTGCGCGTTGTGCTGCGTCGGCGTGATCTGGATGGGCACGCGCTCCTTGATCGTGAGGCCGAAACCTTCGAGCCCGGCGATCTTCTTGGGATTGTTGGTGAGCAGCCGCATCTCGCGCACCCCCAGATCGGCGAGGATCTGCGACCCGATGCCGTAGTCGCGCTTGTCGGCGGGAAGTCCGAGCAGCGTGTTCGCTTCGACGGTATCCGCGCCGGCGTCTTGCAGCGCGTACGCGCGCAGCTTGTTGGCGAGGCCGATCCCGCGGCCTTCTTGGTGCAGGTACAAGAAGACGCCGCGGCCTTCGCGCGCGATCGCGGCGAGCGCCGCGTCGCGCTGCGGTCCGCAGTCGCAGCGCAGCGAGTGCAGAGCGTCGCCCGTGAGGCATTCGCTATGGACGCGCACGAGCACGTTGTTGCCGTCGCCGATGTCGCCCATGACGAGCGCGACGTGCGCGATCTTGTCGACGCGCGACTCGTACGCGATCCCGTGAAACGCGCCGTTGGTGGTCGGCAGCGAGAACTCCGCGATGCGCTCGACGAGCTTTTCGTGCTGCATGCGGTACGCGATGAGGTCTTTGACGGTGATGATGCGCAGTCCGTGCTTCTCGGAGAACGCCTTGAGGTTGTCGCGGCGCATCATCGAGCCGTCCTCGTCCATGATCTCGCAGATCACGCCGGCCGGATACAGCCCCGCGAGCTTCGCGAGATCGACGGACGCTTCGGTCTGCCCGGCGCGCACGAGCACGCCGCCCTCGCGCGCGCGCAGCGGAAAGGTGTGACCGGGGCGGAGGAAATCGGACGGCCCGCATTTCGGATCGATCAGCGCGCGGATCGTGTTGGAGCGGTCTTGCGCGGAGATGCCGGTGGAGACGCGGCCGCGCGCTTCGACCGACACGGAGAACGCGGTACCGAGCGGCGCAGTGTTGTCGTTGACCATGTTCGGGATCTGCAGCGCATCGAGCCGGTCGGACGTCATCGGCACGCAGATCAGGCCGCCGCCTTCCTTGCGCATGAAGTTGATCGCCTCGGGCGTGACCTTCTCGGCAGCCATGACGAGGTCGCCCTCGTTCTCGCGGTCCTCGTCGTCCATGACGACGACCATCTTACCGTCGCGAATCTCGGCAATCGCAGACTCGATGGAGTCCATAGTGCTCCGCTCGGTGGCCAGCCGCGGCCCAAGAGCCGGCAGCACGGCCGCGAGCGTCCGCACCGTGCGGTAGGTTGGTTGCCTGCGCCCGCTACGAAGGAGCGAGATTGCGGCCTCCGTGAGGCCTGATCGCTGGGCGACTTGTGCGGCTGTTAACCCGGCCCCGGTCATCGCAGCCGTGAGTTCATCAGAAAATTTCTCCACGTCCCCATTAGACTCGCTCAGGGGTTAGCAGGTGTCAAGATGATATACTTGACTCATTGCCATTCGGCCCGTGCTCGCCTAGAATAGCAGTATGCCAAAGCGCAAGCCCGTCTTAACAGCCGCTCCGACCACGCTCTGTGAGGCCATCGTCTACTTTTCGGACGCGGATCGCGCCCACACGTTCGTGTCGCAGCTGCGCTTCCCGAACGGCCTCGCGTGCCCGCGTCCCGGCTGCGGATCGGTCAACGTCGGCACGATCGCCACGCGCCGGATGATCCAATGCCGCGACTGCAAGAAGCAGAGCAGCGTCAAGGTCGGCACGATCTTCGAAGATAGCCCGCTCGGACTCGACAAGTGGCTCCCGGCCATGTGGATGCTGGCGGGCGACCGGAACGGCGTCTCCTCGCATGAGCTCGGCCGTGCGATCGGCGTGACCCAAAAGACGGCGTGGTTCATGCTGCACCGTATCCGGTTGGCGATGAAAGAACGCTCCCTGAGCCCGCTTACGGGCGAAGTGGAAGCGGAAGAGACGTTCTGGGGCGGCAAGGCGCCCGCCACGGAGTTCAACCCTGCCACGGGGCAAAACTTCTGGTCCTGCGTCAAGCGGACGTTGCACGGGAAGTATATCGCGCCGCGCGCCTTCCACCTCAATGCTACCTGGACGAATCGGTGTTCCGGTTCAACAACCGCGAGCTACCGGACGGCGCGCGCCTGGAAGAAGCGTTGAAGGGCGTCGAAGGCCGCCGCGTGACGTATGCGGAGTTCACCCAGAAGCACAAGCTATGGCGGCTGCGGCCCGGTCGCGCTGCGCGGTCCTTCGTGGGCCGCAACGAGCGTCCCGAGAACGGCCTGCCGGACTACACGGCGTAGCGGCCCGGGCAACCGGCTACGGCCTATCAAGGACGCTGGAAAGCATACGCCGAAGCAACCTAGCGCCGTTTAGGAAATGTCCGGCTGGAACCGATATGCAGATTACGGGTATCTCTGCATCGCGGACGGCTTCGCCACGGTTCTCAGCGAAGATTGGGACACGCTATGAGCGATAGCCGTTGAAGTACCGGGAGGTTCGGCGAATGATCCGCGACGACGGATGGCGTGTGGCGCAACAAGAAGGTAGCCATGAGCAGTACCGGCACCCGGAGAAGCGGGGACGCGTGACCATAGCCGGGCGAGATGGAGCGGATGTCCCTGAAGGCACACTGAGGAGCATTTTGAAGCAGGCAGGCTTGCGATGATCTACGGTATCGTTTTCGAGGATGCTCCAGACGGTGGGGTTGGTGCATATCTTCCTGACATGCCCGGCGTCGCGGTCGTCGGAGCCGATCAAGCGGAAGCGCTCGCTATGCTTGACAAAGCCGTGCAATGGCACGTCAAAGGTATGATTGAGGACGGCGAACCGCTGCCGACGCCCGGTGATGACCTTGCCCGTTACCGGTGGGTATTTGCGCTTGATCGTACCTTCGTTCACCAAGTCGCTGACGAGCTGCGGAATGTCGTCATCACTGAATCAACGGCTTCGGTGCCTTATGCCACATTCCGTCGCCATGGAGTTGGCCGGGTAGCCGAGGACGCGCACGCGATCGCGTGAACGCTTGGATTACGCTCGCTGACTTCGCGCAAGTCCATGCGGGTAAGCTATACGTCGTCGGCGGGGCGATAAGTATGCTAGGCCCGGGCCCCATCTCGATGGGTGTCGCTGTTCAGATCAACGTAGATTGGGCGGACCGTAGTAAGCGCAAGCACCTCCGCGTAAGTCTCTTAAACGCGGACGACAAACCGGTATCGTTGCCAACACCGCTTGGCGAAGTGCCGTTGGAAGTATCCGCAGACTATGAAGTCGTGCCTGCGCCAGGTGGTCCGCCAGCTATGGACCTTCCCTTCGCGTTCGCGTTTCATCTAGCGGGTGTTCCGCTACCGCCTGGCAGCTACAAGTGGTTTCTACACCTGGACGGTGCGGCCGCGCCTGCGGCCTCGGCCTCCTTCGCGGTAAGGTAGGTCGCGGGCGCGGCAATACGCTACGCCTCGTCCTCGATTGCCGGCGCCCCCACAGGCGGCGGCCCGCTCGCGTCCCGGCCGATTTCCTTCGCGGCTTCTTCGGCCTTGCGAATGTCATCCTTCGTGACGGTGAGTATCTCGGACACGAAGGATTCAAATTTCTCCAGCGCGCTCGGCCGCTCGTTTTCGCTCACTTTCGACAACCTCTCGTCTCAGCTCCGCAAGAGACTCGTGGATCTTCGCGGCCCACCGCTGCGCAGCTGGAATCGTTCCAGCGGCGTTGTTTTGTTCCTTGCAAAACGCGCTATCCTCCGAGAGTTTATTCGCAAGGCGCTCAATGGCGCGCGCGGTTAATTCTATCGAGTCCTTTCCGTCTTGCTGGTAAGCGAAGCGCTCTAGGTGCCCATCGTTGAGGCCGAGGTCGGCAAGCTCCTCGCGTGTCTTTCGCACCGGTAGAGCAAACAGGTCGCCATATTCCAACATAGCGGCGGCGTCATCATACTGCCGCACATCATCAGCTGCAAGGAACTGCCTGATGTGGTCGGCCAGCATGAGCGCCTGCACCTTCACCCACGTCGATTCAAGGCTTGCTGTGTGCGGCAAAAATGGCGGCGCAGTCGACATAGATTCCAGAAGCGAATGCGAGCGCGTCAATTGGGTTCTAAGGCTCTGTACCGTTTCGCGCAATGCGCTGGCTTCGACGTCGCGTTTAGCGTCACTCTGCTCCTGCGCGGCCTGCGCACGCGACTCCTCACGCGCTCTGACGATGATCGCTAATGCAAGTATCGCCCCGACACCCGCGGCCACCCATAATGCGTTGTGAGACTGCGAAGCGTTTGTCGGTGGAACAGCTGCGAGAATCATTGCGTTTACGACCGCAAATACTCCGGCGATGTCAACACCCCACCTGGTCAACGCGCGAAACACGAGACTCCACTTGGCTACCCACCCTTAACGGGCCTCCGATGAGCCAAGTATATCGTGTTGACACCTGCCAAGGCGATATACCTATTGCACCAGCGATTTTATTCGAGGAAGGCGGGGTGGCGCGGCCCGCCAAGGGTCGCGGGCATGGAGCCCTCTGCGGCACTACGGTGGAGTCGCCTGGCGTTCGACGTGTGCAGCGTCTTAGGATGGGGCGCGGCGGCGCTCTTGGCCCTCGATCCGCCAACGACTCCCGAGAGGGCTCATCACGCTTTCTTGATCGTCGCGGGCTTCTCCGGGCTCTTTATCTTGGCGCTTGTCGCGCGGATGGTCGCTGAAGTCAAAGACGCGAAGATTCAGAAGGCCCTTGGCGACGCGCGGCATGGCGAAACCGTCGAACATCACCAACAGGCTGCAACAGACATGGCTACGGTTCAGGGCAAGCTTGACAGCCTACGGGGCCCTTCTCCGTTAGCTCGGTCGGAATTGAAGGTTCGCGCGAATAACATCGCCGGAGCCATTAGAGGCAAAACCGTTCTAGTAAGAGTCATCGAGGCGATGAAGGACCCGCCTGACATATTCGAATGGAATAAGAATCGGGCAAATGCTACCAAAGCTATGCTTTTCGAATTCAATAATAACCGTCACGAAATAGGCCGGATTCTCACTGACTTCGAAGCGTGTGGACTCAGCGTGCCGCCGGAGATTAGCAAGCTGATGGAGGGTTACGAGCAGAGCGTCGATGGAATAGAGGCGCTTGAACGCTACGTACGTGAAACGGCAAAAGACTTATGAGGGACAACGAGCAACACGACCCCGACGAGGCGATGAAAAACCTCGACAAGCTGACGGACAGAGTGTTCTCAGTTACGGACGAGGACGAGGACGAAGCCGTGGTCGAGGAAACCGAAACGACCGAGATCGTGGAGGAGGACTAGATGCGGTCGCTCGTTCCCGGAATCGGCTCCGCTTGCGTCATACGACGACGGGCTTCGGCGCGAGCAGCGCGACCGGGACGCAGCCGCCACCGGGGATGTGAAGCGGTGAGCGCCTTGTATGTCACGCGCTTGCCTTCCGCTCCGTTCAGAGTTGCGACGAGCGGCCCGCGTCGTTGTCCTCGCGAGCATTGAACCGGAACACTGCTCGTCCAGGTATGCGTTCAGGTGGAACGGACGGACCGCAATGTACGTCCCGTGCAGCGTGCGCTTCACGCACGACCAGAAGTTTTCGACGGTGTTCGTGTGAACGCGACCGTTAACGTAGGCCACGCTGTGGTCGATGAAGTCGTGGATGAAGTCACGATCCGTTTGCCGGTACGAGCGCAGCGCGTCGGTGTAGAGCGTCGAACCCGTCACGACGTTCTCGTAAATGCGCGGGATCAAAGACGACGCCTTGTGATTCGGGACGACCATCGCGCGAGCGCGCGACTTGCCCTTACCCGCGCCGCGTTGCACCATGCCGAAGACCGTCGTTTTACCGGCTGCCGGGCCACCGATGGGAACGTTCTTGCCGACCGCGTTCGTGCGCGTGGGCAAGTGCTGATGTTTGCCGCCGACGAACGTCTCGTCCGCTTCGACCTCGCCCGCGAGCATCGACGCGTTCGTGTCCTTCATCGTCTCGCGGATGCGGTGCAGCATGAACCACGCGGTTTTCTGCGTCACACCGAGCGCGCGACCCAATTCGTGCGACGAGGTTCCGTTTTTCGTGTTCGCGAGCAGCCACATGGCCGGGAGCCACTTGGTGAACGAGATCGGCGAATGCTCGAAAACGCTCGCGGTCTTGGCCGAAAAGTTGCGCTTGCAGTCCTTGCAGCGCCACAGGCGACGGGTCTTGATGAATTGGACGGACGCCGATCCGCAGCCGTGACGCGGGCACGCCACGCCGTTCGGCCAGCGGCGGGAAACGATGTAGGCGTCGGCCCGGCCGAGCTCCGCGAAGTAGGTGACGGCTTCGAGCAGGGTGGTCGGCGTCCGGTCCATGCTCCAAGGTTATACCGAGGATGTGCCCGCTGGGTGGCACTCCCGGGTGCAATAGGTATATCATCCTGACAAATGTCAAGCCAACTTAGATGGCCGAACGATCTCGAAGGTCGTTCAGTACGCGTACGCCTCCTGCGGGGGGAGCCCACATCGTTGGCTGGCCCGAAGCATCACAGAGTTTCAGAGCGCAAATCGTCGGTACGTCATCTCCGACGCCTCATCGCATGTAAATAGCCGCTCAGAAGTTGACTCGCGAGGTCCCCCGGTTCGCCGTTCTCGATAGCGCGGTCTAAAGCAGCGATATAGCGGCGCTTCTCCGCCTTTCGGATGATCGTACCAAACGGATAGCCGCAGTCGAACAGGAAAACGGTAGTTGCGATGCGAGCCCATCGGCCGTTGCCGTCTACGAATGGGTGGATCCGGATCAGCTCTGCGTGGTCCTTTGCAGCATAGAGGAATGCGAGTTGGATTCGCCGCTCAGCGTCGAGCTCAGCACGAACCTCCGCAAGATGACTCGATATATCGAGCACGACTTGCTGCAGCAGGGCGTCTATTCTCTCGGGCGCGGCAGCGGCCTTATCGCCATAATTAGCTTCCCCTGACCGATATCGTCCGGCGACGGTGGGGAAGAACTTTCCGAAGACGTCGCGGTGGATGTTAACGAGGAATGGGCCAGTCCATTCGTCGGGTTCTCACCGCCGCTGCATCATGTGGCGCGTCGTCAGAAACTCCCAACCACGGACCTTGTCTCGAAGAGCCGCGCTGCTATAGCCCGGGAGAAAGGAGAACGCCCCCTCGTCGGGGGCGTCATGTTCCGGCAAGATATTGCCTTGCCCTTACTCTAACGCGAGATCGCGCGCCGAGTTAAGGACGTCCGCAGAGTTGGTGTCATGGCCTTCCAGCGACTCCGATTCGGCAACGAACTCAGCGACGAAACCGTCCATTAGTCGATCCTCATCGATCGGCGTGCGCGGCACTGCAGCGTCGCGAGCGGTAACGTCGAGGGCTTCCTGAACTAGAGCACGATCGAGCGTCATGGCAGAGTCTTCCCGGAGGAGAGTGGATGAGCCGACAGCACTGGGCGTCGTCGGCTAGAATAACGGGTCTAGCCGTAGCACTGGTTTCAATATGGCCATGACCGTTCCTTGACGGCGCCTGTGGCACATTCTCGGGACTTTGCACGCCGCACTTACGAACCGGTTGGATATTCGACGTATCGCCGTACGGTCATCGCCCTGCACCTTTCGTCGGCCGATGTCGCGCATAAGTCGTGCCGGAAACATGATCGCATTCGCTTGCTCGCCGCATTTGCAGATGCTATAATCTAGCTACGCGCAAACGCGCGCACAGTATAGCGACTCGGCCGGTGCAGTAACACCGACCGAGTCCGTCACCCGATGGAGTAGACCACCGAATGACAACCACGCAATTCGACGCGACCGCGTCGAAAACCCCGCCGCGCCGCGGCGGGCGATTTCCGCATACCGAGCGCGACGGCGCCGCCTTTCGTCTCGTTCGTGTCATCTGGCTCATGGCGCTCTTCACCCGCCGCGAACCGGTAACCATCGCGCAATACCGCCGCCGGTTCGGCGTCTCGCTCCGTTCTTTCCGCCGCGACCTCGCATTGGTTCGGGAAGCCGGGTTCTATCTCGAAGCGACACCGGCCGGCGATTACCGCATGCTCTGCTTCATGGCTGATTCCGATGGGCCATAGCATGAACGTCGTACCGTTCAAGGCGCCGGACACGTTTCAGCGATTGGGCATCGACTGGAGACGAGAGCCGACAAGCGATCGCGAGCGATCCTTGCGCGAAGCGTATCTCACCTACGAGAGCTCTTGCGGCCCGAATGGTCTCGTTTCGATTCTGCTCCTCGCCGTCGTGTCGCGCCGGCAAGGCGCAGTTGCCCAGGATCTCGCGGCCGCCGCGGATTTCGCCGAAATCATGTTGGCGATGCAGCTGGGAAAGCACCAGAACGATGCGCTCGACGCAGTCGACGCATATCTCGCTTGCGAAGGCCCGGTTTGGTCGAATCCTCGGTAGGCGGCGGGCGTGACAGCGCCCGTCCGGCTGCTTTTGCTTTGCTCGAACTCGCGGTACACCGTGCACCGATGTCGGAAGACTCACCGAAGACCGTCGTCGTCGCCGTGGGCGCGGACGCGCTCGTCGCGCTGGCGAAGGGCGTCGTCGCGGTCCTCGGCGGAAGCGCCGCAATGGCGGCCGAGTGCGTGCATTCGCTGATCGACGCGACCAACCAGGCTCTGCTGATCGTCGGTCACCGGCGCTCGAAAAGACCGGCCGACGCGTCGCATCCGTTCGGACACGGCGCCGAGGTGTATTTCTGGGCGATCGTCGTCGCGGGCGTGATCTTCGCGCTGGGCGGCGGAGCGACAATCGCGGAGGGCGTCTACCGCTTCGCGCACCCCGCGCCGGCGACGCACCTGCTGCTCAGCTATGCGGTGCTCGTCGTCGCGTTCTTCGCCGACGGCACGGCGCTCACCGTCGCCGTCCGCGAGCTGCGGCGCACGTACCCAAACCTGCCCCTGCGCAAAGCGATTCGCGCGAGTAAGGACCCGAACGTGTTCGTGGTCGCGCTCGAAGACGGTGCGGCGCTGCTCGGCATCCTGCTCGCACTTGCCGGCACGCTCGGCAGCCAGATCACCAACGACGGACGCGCGGACGCCGCAGCGTCCATCGCGATCGGCTTGCTGCTCGGTGCCGTGGCGATCGTCATGATGAGCGAGATCGGCAGCCTGCTCACAGGCGAGAGCATCGACCCGGACGTCGTCGCGTGCATCGAAGCCATCGCGCGCGAGCATCCCGCGGTGGCGGAGGTGCGAAAGGTGCAGACGATGACGCTCGGGCCGAAGAACGTGATCGTCGCGCTCCGTCTCGTGCTCAAGCCGGACCAGTCGCTCCAGCAAGCCTCGGCCGCGCTGGACTCTATCCGCCGTACCGTCAGAGAACGCCAGCCCGTCATCGGCGAGATCTTCGTGCAGGTCGAAGAACCGCGCGACGCTCCCGTGTCCGACGGCGACACGCCACATTAGCGGAAACGGTTCAGAGGAACGCGTTGACCCCGACGGTCACCGCCACGAGCGTCAATGATGCAGCGCGACGCCGAGTACGGCCCCGAGAACGACGTACGCTTGGTCGGGGATGCGCTTCGCCACGAGTGGCGCGGCGAGCACCGCGATAAGGAGGACGGTGGCGAACGCATCGACGATCACGGGGCGCCCGATGAGATACGTCGTCGCAGCCAGGACGCCCACGACCGCGACCGTCACGCCACGTACGAAGCCCGCGACACGTGGGTGCGAACCAAACCGCAGCAGCAGCGGCGTCGCCAGCACGGTGAGCGCGATCGACGGAAGAAAAATGCCCGCGGTTGCAGCGACGGCGCCGCGGAATCCATCCACGGCATAGCCCACGAACGTCGCCGTGATGACGACCGGCCCGGGCGAAATCATGCCGACCGCAACGGCATCCACGAACGTTTGGTTATCGAGCCAGTGGTACTGATCGACGACGTACGTTTTGACGAACGACACGACGACGAGTCCGCTGCCGAACACGAGAAAGCCGGTCTTCAGAAAGAACCAGAAGAGCGCCGGCGCGAGACCGGAAACCGGCGCGGCGAATGCGAGCATCAAGGGTGCACTGAAGGCTCGCGGCTTTTCGACGGGTGCACCTTCGAAGTTCGGGGCGGAAACCGCCTTGCGTCCCGGTGCGAAGGCGACGATGCCGAGGACACCGGCGGCGAGGAACAGCCACGCCAGCTCTCGTTGTAGCGCGATCGTGATGACGCAGGCAGCGACCGCGACGATCCATGCGGCGTAGTCCCGTTTGAGCGTCTTGCGGCCGAGATTCCAACTCGCGCGCAGGATCAGCGCCACGACGACCGGGCCGATACCGTAAAAAAGCCCGCGCACCACGCCGGCGCCGGCGAATCGCTCGTAGAGCGCGGCCAGGATGACGACGATGGCGAACGGCGGCAATGCGAAAGCGATGGCGATCGCGAGCGCGCCGGGCACGCCGTGCGTGACGTAGCCGCAGTAGACGCCGAGCTGGTACGCCATCGGACCGGGACATGCCGTCGCGATCGCGAGACCCCGGTCGTACGCCGCCTCGTCGAGCCAGCCGCGCTTCTCGACCAGATCCCGGCGCATGTAATTCGCGAGCGCGACGGGCCCGCCGAACCCGGTCGCCCCGAGCACAAGAAAATAGCGCACGAGCTCCAACAAGGCGGGCCGAGTCACTGCGGTTCCATCACGCGCATGACCGGTTTGCCGTCGACGTTCTGGAGCGGAACGTACACGCGATGCGTCGCCGGATCCACGGCGACGACGTGCGCGTTCAGGTGCAAAAACGCCTGCGCCGTGCGGCGCAGTCTGCGCCCGGAAACGTCATAGACGCTCACGACACCCGATTCCGACGCGGCATACAGCCGGCGCAACCCAGCATCGAGGGCGAGCACGTCGACGCCGATACCGACACCGCTGGATTCCGTGACTCGGCCCGATGGCAAGTCTAGTCGCACGACGCGCATGTTGTGCTGGCATCCGATGTACGCTGCGCGCCCGTCGGCGTCGATCGCCACGCTGTGCGACGAGCTGCACCCGGGCAGCGCGTAGCGCCGAACGATCTTCGACATGGCAGGGTCGATCTCGGCGAGCTCGTCGCGCGTTTGCACGCCGACGAACACGTGGCGCCAAACCGGATCGTACACCGTGTTTCCGGCCTCTCCGCCGAGTTCGATGGCGCCGATGCGCCGGTTCGTGCGCGCGTCGATGACGGTGTCCTTGCCGCCGCCCTCGTCGGAGACGTACACCCGCTCGGTGACGGGATCGTATGCGAGCCCGTCGACGTCGCCGGCCGGCACCATCGCGATCCGCTTCCCGCTCGCACCGTCGAACACGACGACGCCGCCGAGGCCTTGCGCGGCTGCGTAGACGTTGCCGCGTGCAGCGAGCACGCCGCGCACGCTCGCCGTCGGAGACAGCGCTATGGTGCGCGTCACGCGGTTCGTCTTGAGGTCGAACGCCTCAACCGAACCGTCGCCCATGTGCGCGACCCACATGATTCCCCGTCCGGCATCCAGGCTTTCGTAATCCAACCGCGTGGCATTCCCGCTCAGTGGAAAATCGCCGACCAGCCTTAGCGGCAATCCCGGACCGCTCGCTCCCACGGTCTGCCACGCGTAGACCCCACCCGCAGCAGCCAACGCGCAGACAGTGAGCAGCACGAAGCGCTTCATGTGCGTCATCGGGCTGGAAAGCTCATGCGACGCGACGCTTGCGCGGCGCTGATGATGTCTTCTTAGCGCTCGCCTTCTTCGCCGATGAAACGTTTCGACTCGACGCCGATGCCGGCACGAACGTCGGGATCAGCTCACGATACATCTCGATGAAGCGTTTCCGTTTGGCAGTCTGCGCTCGCGGCACGAACGCCGGGATGAAATCGTAGCCGAGGGCGTCCGCGATCGTCGATATGCGGCTCAGGGTCGCGCGGCTCAAACCCCCATGCAGATCACGAGATACCTGAGGGGCCTTCGCATTGATTCGGCGCGCTAATTCGGCCGCATTGATGCTCTCGTTTTCCATGATCGCTTGTACGATCTGTTCAACGGATGCCGCCGCGACGAGTTTGTCGATGCGAGCGGATCGCACGGGGTCGGCGCCTTTCACGCGCTCGACTAGCGTAGGACCACCCCGGCGTCTCCGGGCCTCAGCGGCGTTCATAATATGTCCCATCTTCCACTCGCTCGAAGTATCGGTCGCGTGCTCTCTTCGTAGTTTCTATGACCCGGTCGCCCGTCTTGTCACGTTTCTCTCCCTCTTTGGCGTAGTGTCCGAAAACGATCCACGTCGGGCCGCTTTCTTCCCGAAAGGCGGTGAAACGATGCTTACCAGCTTTGATCGCCACGATGACCGGATTCGTATTTTCGATATTGACGCGAGATGTAGGCGGTCTCAGACCTGTCAGGCTAGCGGCACGCCGAGGTCGTCGCATTTCGCACCCGCGATACAGATATTAACATACATGTTAATATGATGCAAGACTATGACACCAGTGTGGCACTGAAAAGCCCGCGCAGTCGTGATCGCCGCGCACAATCGAGCAGAGTTATTCAGTTTCAGCGTTTCCTCATGCGAGGCCGATCAAATGGAGTCAACCCTTCCGCGACGCCCCTTTTGAAAGGACGCCGATGCTTTCGTTATCCTTGAAGCAGCTCGTTGCACTCGGAGCTCTCGCCGTGTTGCCGATGGCCTGCGCTTCCGGTGCGTCCGGCGTCACGCCGGCGGCCGACGGCTCGCGCGCAACGCAATCCGGCGGAACGGGCGGCGGTGGCGCCGCAGGCGGCGGTGGTGGTGGTGGTGGTGGTGGTGGTGGTGGTTCGCTCTGTCAGCCGCTGCCGGGGACGTGCGTCCTCAACGCGACCATCAATCCTCCGGCTCGCTTCGGTGGCATTCGCGGTCAGATTCGTTTCGAGCGCAGTCCCACGCGGATGGCGGTGACCGGCACCATCCAGCCCGCGGCAAGCTTCAACCCGAACTCGTATTTTGCCATTCTCGTCGACACCTCGCCTGGCATCGGTCCGGTCGGGTACGCGGCACGCGGCGTGATGAACCCGCAAACGAAGACCGTGACGCTCGAGACCATCCCCGGCGACGGACTGTTCTCGCAAACGCCGAACGCGATGCCGATCGATCCGAATTTCACGCAGCCGTTCGGCGGCGGGTGGTCGTTCGTCTCCGATCCCACCCTGCCGTCCGCCGGCGTCGTCGCGTTGTTCGAGGCCGTGCAGTCCGGATCGTCGGTGCGCATCGGCACGCTGGGGGTGCCCGGTCAAACGTGCCCATGTCCCGCGCCGGGCCCGGTCGTCCCCGCGATCCTGCAGTACGACATCCCGCCCAGCCAGCTGCAGTAGCTCGCGCGCCGCTTCGGCCGGCGGCGGCCGCCGTCAGCCGAAACGGCCCGTAATGTAGTCCTCGGTGCGTTTTTCTTTCGGGTGCGTGAAGATCTGGTTCGTCGGGCCGACTTCCACGATCTCGCCGATGTGGAAGAACGCCGTGAAGTCCGAGATGCGCGCCGCTTGCTGCATCGAGTGGGTGACGATCACCACCGTGAACTGCTCGGTGAGCTGGCCGATCAAATCTTCGATCTTCGACGTCGCGATCGGGTCGAGCGCCGACGCCGGCTCGTCCATCAAAATTACCTCGGGGTTCAGCGCCACCGCGCGCGCGATGCACAGCCGCTGCTGCTGGCCGCCCGACAGAACCAGCGCGGAGCGGTTGAGGCGGTCTTTCACCTCGTCCCAAAGCGCGGCTTGGCGCAGCGCGCGTTCGGCGATCTCGTCGAGCACGCGCTTGTCGCGCTCGCCGTGGATGCGCGGGCCGTACACCGCGTTCTCGTAGATCGTCTTGGGGAACGGGTTCGCGCGCTGGAACACCATGCCGATGCGGTGGCGGATCACCACCGGGTCGGCGTCGGGGCCGTAGATGTCCTCGCCGTCGAGCAGGATCGAGCCCTCCACGCGCGCGCCCGGCGTGAGGTCGTGCATGCGGTTGAGCGCGCGCAGGAACGTCGTCTTGCCGCAGCCCGACGGGCCGATCAACGCGGTCACGTGCTGGCCGCGCATCGTCAGCGACGCGTGCTTGATGGCCTGGAACGCGCCGTAGAACACGTTCACGTTATCGGCGACGAGCTTGTTCTCGATCGTGTCGAGCGGCAGCTCCGCGGTCACGGGCGGTGATTTGATCACGAGGCTCTCCCGGTGAAACGTTTGGTGAGCGCGCGCCCGGCGACGCGCGCGGCGACGTTGAAGATCAGCACCATGATCAGCAGCACGAGCGCCGAGCCGTTGCCGATGCGGTCGACGTCCGCGACCGTCGATTCGGAGTGCGTGTACCACAGGTGCACCGCCAGCGTCTCGGCCGTGTGGAACGGGTTGAGGTCGTACGGCGAGTTCACGGTCACGCTCAAGCCCGCGGTGAAGATCAGCGCGGCCGTCTCGCCGTAGATGCGGCCCGCGATCAGCACCACGCCCGTCGTGAGCCGGCCGATCGCGCTCGGCAGCACCACCCGTGTGATCGTCTGCCACTTCGTACCGCCGAGCGCCATCGACGCCTCGCGCAACGTGTCGGGTACGCTCGAGAGCGCCTCTTGCGTCACGCGCAGCAGCGCGGGCATGTTCAGCAGCGTCAGCGTGAGCGCGCCGCCCAGCGCGGTGTAGCGCCAGTGGAAGGTGTAGACGAACACCAGCAGCCCGAACAGCCCCATCACGATCGAGGGCACCGTCGCGAGCGACTCCGCGCTGAACTGCACGATCTCGCGGAACTTCCCGCGCCGCGCGTATTCTTGCAAGTACACGCCCGCGCTCAACGCGATCGGAATGGTGAAGAGCAGCGTGAGCACCAAAATGTAGAACGAGTTGTAGATCTCCGGGCCCACGCCGCCGCCCGCGTCGCGCTCCTTCGGCATGCCGAAGATGAACGACGGCGTGAGCGCGCTCCAGCCGAGATAGATCATGTAGGCGATGAAGGCGGCGAGCAGCACGATGATGCTGGTGGCCATCACCCACAGCACGGCGGTCGCGACCGCGTCGACGATCTTGCGCGCGCGAACGTTCGCGGTCGCCGCGACGCTGCGGGCCGACGGCGCGGTCCTCACCGCCACCTCAGGTGCGCCTGCGCAGCGCGAGGCGAACGAGCACGATCAGCACCATCGCCATCAGCAGCAGCAGCAACGCCATGGAGAACAGCGAGTGCTCCAGCAGCGAGCCCTGCGCGGCGCCGGGCATGTCGGTCACGATCTCGGTCGTCAGCGTCGCGGTCGGCGCGAACAGGCTCGCCGGGATCTGGGTGGCGTTGCCGATCACCATCTGGATGGCGAGCGTCTCACCGATCGCGCGCGCGATGCCGAGGATCAGCGCGACCGCGATCCCGCTCGACGCGCTCGGCAGCAGCACGCGCGTGATCGTCTGCCAGCGCGTCGCGCCGAGCGCGAGCGAACCTTCCTTGAGCGCCGCGGGCAGCGAGCGGAACGCGTCTTCGCTCAGCGTGATCACGGTGGGCAGGATCATGATCGAGAGCACGATGCCCGCCGCGGCGAGACCGAACCCCGCGGGAGAGCTGGTGTGCGTGCGGATCAGCGGCACGAGCAGCGTCAGGCCGAGCCAGCCGTACACCACCGACGGGATGCCCACCATCAGCTCGATCGCGGGCTTGAGCACCGACGTCATGCGGTGCGGCGCGATCTCCGCGAGAAAGATCCCGACCGCCACGCCGAACGGTCCGCCGACCGCGATCGCGAACAGCGTCACCGCGAGCGACCCGATCACGAACACGGCCGAACCCGGCTGACCGGCGTCCACGCCGAACGCCGGCGAGAACAAGAACGTCCCGAGGCTGACGTGGTCGGCGAAGAACGTCTTCGTCCCCTCGAAGCCGAGGTATAGCAGCAGCGCCGCCATCGTGACGATGACGAAGCCCGCCGCGACGCGCAGCCCGAACAGCGCGAGCCGCTCGACACGGCGCGAGCGGCGGGCTTGCAGCGCGATCACGACGCCGGCTCAGCGGTCCGTTTCGGTGACCTTCATCGCGGAGACCGCGATGAACTTGTTCTGCTGCACGCGGTCCTTGCCGTTCTTGACGAAGTCGATGAATCCCGCGACGTCGCCTTTCGGCTCGCCGTACGTGTACATGTGCTCGTACGACCAGATCGGGTACTTGCCGCTCGCGATCGTCTCCGGCGTGGGCGCGACGCCGTCGACGGCGACGATCGTCACGCCGTCGGTGATGGCGCTGAGTGCGACGTACGATACGGCCCCCGGCGTCTGCTTGATCGCCGACATCACGGTGCCGGTCGCATCCTGCACGAGCCCGCTTTCGGCGATCACGGCAGTGCCCATGATCGTCTTGATGAACACCGCGCGCGTGCCGGAGCTGCGCGGCCGGTTCACCGGCACGACCTTTTGATCGGCGCCGCCGACGTCTTTCCAGTTCGCGACCTTGCCGGCGAACACGTCTTGAATTTGCTTGCGGCTCAAGCTCTTCACGCCCGCCGACGGGTTGGTGACGATCGCGAACCCGACGACGGCGACCCGGTGATCCACCAGCGCGGACTGGCCGACCGCGAGGATGTCGGAGTCGCCGATGTCGATCGCCTTGGCGGCAACCTGCGTGATGCCGGTCGCCGACCCGCCGCCCGAGACGCTGATCTTCACGTCCTTGTGCGCGTCTTGATACGCGGCGCTCGCGTCTTTGACGAGCGGCAGCAGTGCCGTCGAGCCCGCGACGGTGATCGTGCCGCTCGCGTTGCCGCCGCCGGAGCTGCTCGTGTCTTGCGTTTGCGACGAGCACGCGGCGAGCGATGCGCCCGCGAGAGCGGCGACGAGGACGACTGCCGCCCGAGCGGACGTGCGATGCACCGAGATGCCTCCGATACCGAGAAAGACGCAGGCGCCACCCCGGATCGCCTGCGTCATGGTCCCAACCGAACCGTAAGGCCGGATTAACTCCGCCTTAAGGACCCTTAATGTTACGGCGTTACGGCCGTTCGGTCAGCGTTGTCGCGGCCGGCACGCGCATCGTGAACGTTGCGCCGCGGCCGTAGACCGATTCCGCGACCAGCGATCCGCCGTGCGCTTCGACGAGGTGTTTCGCGATCGCGAGGCCGAGGCCGGTGCCGGCGCCGCCTTCGCGCGAGCGCGAGCGGTCGACCACGTAGAACCGCTCGAACACGCGAGGCAGGTCGGCGAACGGGATGCCGACGCCGGTGTCGCGCACGCGCAGGATCGCGTCGCGCCCGGCGCGCGCGACCTCGACGATCACGCTGCCGCCCTGCGGCGTGTGGCGCAAGGCGTTGTCGACGAGGTTCACCGCGACTTGTGTGAGCCGCCCCCGGTCGGCGTCGACTTCGACGGCGGCGGGCGCCTCGAGGTCGAGCTCGATGCCCAGCGCGCCCGCGCGCTGCGCGAAGGTGTTCACCGTCGCCGCCGCGACGTCGCCGAGGTCGAACCGCTCGCGGCGCATCGGGATCGTGCCCGACTCCGAGCGCGCCAGCTCGAGCAGATCCTCGACGAGGCGAATCATGCGTTCCACCTCGTCGCCGATCTGCGGCAGGAACAGCGTGCGCGCCTCGGCGTCGTCATCGGCACCGAGTACCGTCTCCAGCATGAGCTTCATCGCGGAGAGCGGCGTGCGCAGCTCGTGCGACACGTTGCCGATGAAATCGCTGCGCATCCGCTCGGCCGCCAGCAGCGCGGTGCGGTCGGCCGCGATCGCGATCGCGCCGTCCTCGTACGGCTGCGCGGTCACGCCGACGTACCGCTCGCGCGCGCCGCTCCACAGCACGATGTCGCGCGTGCTCGTCTCCCCCGCGACGGCCCCTTGCAGCATCCGCTCCAGGTCGACCGACGGGATCAGCTCGATGATCGCGCGCCCCAGCGCGCGCGCGGGATCGATCGCGAACAGCGTCGCGGCGGCGGCGTTGAACACGCGCACGCGCGCGCCCGAATCCACGGTGAACGCCGCGAACGGCAGCGCATCCACCAGGCGCGCGGCGCGGTCCTGATCCGGCTCGGCCGGCGCGGGAACGTCGCGCTGCGCCGACGCGCGGTCGCGCCCGCCGCTGCGCAGCGCGGCGTACGTCGCGACGATCCCGGCGAGCGCGCCCAGCGCCGCGGCAACCAGGTCAGTCGTCGCCCGCTCCCGTCTTCATTCGCGGAACATGTAGCCGCGGCTGCGCACGGTGATGATGTGGCGCGGGTTGTTGGGGTCGATCTCCACCTTCTCGCGGAGCCAGCGCGCGTGCACGCTGATCGTCTGGTGCTCGCCCTCGAAGTCGTAGCCCCACACCTTCTCCAGCAGCATCTGGCGCGTGACAATGCGCCCGCGGTTCTCCATCAGCACGTGCAGCAGCCGGAACTCTTTGGGCGCGAGCGCCACCTCGCGCCCGCGCACCAGGAGGCGCTGGCGCGCGGGATCGATCGTGATGTCGCCCGCGGTGATCGACTCGTCGCGCTCTTCGGCGTCCACGTCGACGCGGCGCAGCCGCGCCTTGATGCGCGCCATGATCTCGCCCAGCGAGAACGGCTTGGTGACGTAGTCGTCGGCGCCCAATTCGAGCGCGAGCACTTTGTCGAACTCTTGGTCCTTCGCGGTGAGCATGATGATCGGCACGCTCGACGTCTTGCGGATCTCCTTGCACGCCTCGATGCCGTCGAGCAGCGGCAGCATGATGTCGAGGACCACGAGATCGGGGTGCTCGGTCTGCGCGAGCGTCACCGCGGTGCGCCCGTCGCCTGCGGTCGTCACGGCGTAGCCGTTCTTCTCCAGGTTGTAGCGCAGCGAGTGCACGATCGCCGCCTCGTCGTCGACGAGCAGGATCTTCTTCTTCGCGGCGCTCTGCGCGGTCACCGCACGATCACCCGCGCGCCGAACGTCCGCTCGAACAGGTCCGCTCTCTCCATCGCCGCGTCCAGTTCGCGCGAGGCGTCGCCGTCGGCCTGCGCGTGGATCACCACCAGGCCGCCTTCGGGCACGGCGGCGACGTCGGTGACCACGCCGAGGTGGCGGATGTCGAGGCCGTCGGCGATGCGCAGCAGCGCGGCGAGGACGTCCACGCGGCGGCGGTCGTCGGGCGCGAGCGCCGCGTACTCGAGGTGCGCGGGCTTGGGCATCGCCTTGCGATAATAGCGCGCGACCTGCGCGACGAGCACGCGCTCGTCGTCGCTCCAGCCGTCCAGCGGCGTGTTGCGGATCAGATACGCCGCGTGCTTGTGGTGGCCGGTGTCCGAAACGAAGCGGCCGATGCCGTGCAGGATCGCCGCCGCCCACACGAGGTCCCGGTCGCCGGGCGCGAGGCCGTGCAGCGGCGCGAGACGCTCGAACAGCGCGAGCGCGAGCCGCGCGACATGGCGCTGGTGGCCGCCCCAGTGCTCGTAGCGCTGCGCGAGGCGTTCCACCGACTCGAGGCGCGCGGCGCGCTCGTCGCCGAGGCGCTGCGCGAGCTCGCGGTCGCGGTGCGCGAGGTCGACCACCACGCCGTCGCGCAGCGCGCGCTCGCACACCACGATCTCGTCGCGGCCCAGCATCGTCAGCGCACCGATCAGCACCGCGTTGCCCGCGACGATGATGTCCGCGCGGCGCGGGTTCATCCCCGGCATCCGGCGGCGCTCGGCTTCCGTGAGCAGCGACATCTGGCGCTGCAGCGCTTCGAGCCGCGCGCGAGAGAGCGTGTAGCCGTGCACGCCTTTCACCGCGATTCCTTGCTGCGCCGCGTCGAGCGCGGCGAGCCCCATGATCGTGCCCGACGTGCCGATCGCGACGTCGAGCCGGTAATGCCGGATGCGCTCGGCCAGCGGCGCGAGCATCTCGGCGACGTGCGCTTCGAGCTTGCGCATCGCGCGCAGCGGGTCGGATTTCCCGCGCACGAACGCGTCGTAGAGCCGCAGGCTGCCCAGCTTCACCGACTCGACCAAATACGGCCGGTCGCCGTCGGCCACCACGAACTCCGTCGAGCCGCCGCCGATGTCCACGATGCACGCGACGCGGTCGTACAGCGGGTAGCCGTTCGCCACGCCGAGGTGGATGAGGCGCGCTTCTTCCAAGCCGTCGAGGATCTCGAGCGTCAGCCCCGTGCGCGCCGCGACCATGTCGCGGAACTCGACGCCGTTGTCGGTCTCGCGCACGGCCGACGTCGCGACGGCGCGCACGCTGTCGGCGCCGCGCGCGCGGGCGGCGTCGTTGAAGCGCGCGATCGCTTCGACGCCGCGCTCCATCGCCTTGCGCGACAGCTTTCCGCTTTCCAGCGCGTCGTCGCTGCCCAGCCGCACCATCTCGCGCGCCTTGTACACGACGCGCGACGTGTCGAACGCCGAATCCAGCTCGACGACGATCAGGTGGATCGAGTTGGTGCCGACGTCGATCGCGCCGAAGAGCATGAGTTGAAGACTACGTAGCTTTCTTGCGCACTTCGACACCGGCGGCGCGCTCGTAGAACGTCGCGACCGACGAGTAGTCGTCGCGCCCGTGGCCTTCGCCCGACGTCGCGGTGTACATCTGGTACGCCAACGCGCTCGACGGCATCGGCACGCCGATGGCTTTTGCGGAATCGAGCGCGGCCGCGAGGTCCTTGCGCAAGAGGTCGAGCGCGAAGCCCGGCTTGTGCGAGCCCGACAGCCAGCTCTGCGGCAGCCAGTTCTGCAGCAGGTAGTTCGAACCGGTCGCCGTCGCGATGACGGCGAGCGTGGCGTCGATGTCCACGCCCGCTTTCGCCGCGAACGTCAGCGCCTCGATGTTTGCGAGCATGGTGCTGGAGATGATGACCTGGTTGACGAGCTTGACCACCTCGCCCATCCCGACGCCGCCGACGTGGTTGGGCGTGCCCATCGCTTTGAGCACCGGTTCCGCGACCGTGAAGTCCGCGTCCGAGGCGCCGACCATGATCGTGAGCGTGCCCGTCGTCGCGCGCGCGGGGCCGCCGGAGACGGGCGCATCCGCGAAACGGTAGCCGCTCGCGCGCAAGCGCGCGTCGAACGCGCGCGTCGCGACGGGCGAGATCGTCGACATGTCGATGAACAGCGTGCCGGGCTGCGCGCCGCTCGCGGCACCGCGATCACCGAACAGCACCTCTTCGACTTGCGGCGCGTCCGGCACGCACGTCACGACGACGTCGCACGCCGCGCCGACGCCCGCCGGATCGCCGCCGTCGTGCGCGCCCAGCACCCCCAGCCGTTCGACCGGCTCGCGGTTGCGGTGCGCGCACACCGTGACGTCGAAGCCCGCGCGCAGCAGCGACGCCGCCATCGGCTCGCCCATCGCGCCGACGCCGATCATTCCCACCTTGATTGCCATAGAAGCCGCCGCGTACGGCGCACGGGACGCGACGGCCTGCGGACGAACCGGAAGTGCGTGTCCCCGCTCCTCGCGTTCCTCCGCCTTTCGAGGCCGCTGTTTCTCTACGGCGGCTTCGCCGGCGTCGCGCTGGGCGCGGCGGTCGCGCACGCGGAGGGCCACCGCGTGGACGCCGGCACCTATCTGTGGGCACAAGCGCTCGTGACGGCGTTCCAGCTCATGGTGCACTACGCGAACGACTACTTCGACCGTGAGTGCGATGCGAACGCGACGCGCACGGCGTGGTCGGGCGGAAGCGGTGTGCTCACCGCAGGCATGCTTCAGCCGCGCGTCGCGCTGATCGCGGCGCTGGTCTGCGCCGCGCTGGGGCTCGCGGTCACGGTGCGCTTCGCGCTCGCCGGGAACGCGACCGTCGCCTGGCTGGGTGTCGCGATCGCCGTGCTCGCATGGTGCTACTCGGCGCCGCCCGTCCGCTTTGCGGCGCGCGGCGTGGGCGAAGTCGACACGGCGCTCGTCGTCGCCGTGCTCGTGCCGTTCGCAGGCTACGCCGCGTTCGCCGCGCGCGTCGACGAGCCGATCACGTTCGCGCTCACGACGACGGGGCTCGCGATGTTCGCGATGATGCTCTGCGTCGAGTTGCCCGATGCCGGCACCGACCGTGCGGCGGGCAAGCGCAATCTCGTCGTGCGATGGGGCCCGTCGCGGGCGTGGCTCGTGATCACGATCGTGGCCGTGATCGGCACCGGGCACGCGATCGTGTACGCCTACCGCGGGGAAGCCGGCCCGCGGCTGATCGCGCTGGCCCCGGCGGCCGCCGCGACGATCCAGCTCGTACGGCTGGTGCGCGGCGACCCGCGACCCGCCTCGATCGCGTTCTGGGGCGTGACGCTGTATGCGACGCTGGTGACCGGCCTGGTCGTCATCTTCGCGACGCTCGCCCCGCGCTGACGCGCCGTCAGACGCCGTTCCGCCGACGCTCGTCGTTGCACCGCGCCGACGCGGCGGGCACAATGAACGGGATGGCGCCCGGGTGAAGTCCATGCGCCGAACCGATCGCTTCGCCAAGGGGAACCGACAGGATGCTTGCTTCGATCCGCCGCCCGACGTTCGAGGACCTCAACCTCTCGACCGGCAAGCGCGCCCGCCTCTACGACATGATGTACGGGCACGGCCCCGCCAACGGCACGCTGATGCTGCTGCCGATCGACCAAGGTCTCGAGCACGGCCCGATCGACTTCTTTGAAAATCCCGACGCGCTCGACACCGACTGGGTGCTGAAGCTGGCGGTGAAAGGCAACTTCTCCGGCATCGCCTACCACATCGGGCTCGCCGAGAAGTACCACAAGCAATACGCGGGCCGTGTGCCGCTGGTGCTCAAGGTGAACGGCAAAACCAACGTGCCGCCGGACGACGAATCGTTCTCGTCGATGACGTCGAGCGTCGAAGACGCGGTGCGGTTGGGCGCGAGCGCGGTCGGCTACACGCTGTACGTGGGCTCGCCGAATCAAGCGGCGGACATCGAGCAGGCGAACGACGTGCGCCGCGAGTGCGAGCGCTACGGCATGCCGCTGATCGTGTGGGCGTACCCGCGCGGCTCGGCGATCAAGGCGAAGGGCGGCCAGGACTCGCTGTACGCGGTGGATTACGCCGCGCGCGTCGCGTGCGAGATCGGCGCGGACGTCGTGAAGCTCAACGTGCCGAATGCCGAAACGGCGGCCGCTGCTGCGCCCAAGCCGTACAACACGCTGACGATGAGCGAGGCCGACGGGCTGCGCAAGGTCGTGAAGTCCGCGGGACGCACGCTCGTGCTGGTGTCGGGCGGCTCGAAGATGGGCGACGACGACACCGTCCACAAGGCGCGCCTCGCGATGGAGACCGGCTGCGTCGGACTGATCTTCGGCCGCAACATGTGGCAGCGCACATGGGACGAAGCGATCGCGATGTCGGGCCGCATCCACGACCTGCTCAAGGATTTCGGCAACTGACGATGTCGACGGCATTGGGTTCGGCCGTGCCGAACTCGATCGAAAGCCGCATCGAAACGGCGCTCGACCGCATCCGCCCCGCGATCCGCCGTGACGGCGGCGACGTCTGGCTCGTGAAGGTGGACGACGGCGTGGCGTACGTGCAGATGATCGGCGCATGCGGCGGTTGCGCCGCGGTCCTTTCGACGCTCAAAGGCGGCATCGAAGCCGTGGTGCGCGAGGACGTCCCGGAAATCCGAGCCGTCGAGCAGGTCTGAACCCTAGCCGCGGCATACGGACGGCGTGATGCGCCTAGCATGAAGAAGCCATCTATCGCAAACGTCCTGACCAAGCTCGACACGCTGCACGAAGCGGTGATGTCGCTTTCGCGCACGGCCGACACGCATACAGTCAAATTCGACTCGATCGACCGCAGGTTCGACAAGGTCGAACGTACGCTCGACGAGCACAGCGTCGCGCTCTTGGAGTTGTCGACGACCCTCGGCCAGCATTCCACCTTGCATCGCGAGCACTCCGCCGCGCTTCGCCAGCACTCCGCCGCGCTTGGCCGTATCGAACGGCGGCAGCGCAGCGAGACGGGTGCGCTCGATGACCACGAAGCGCGTATCAAGGTTCTCGAGCAGCGGCCGTATCGGTCGACCCCCGCTGTCTGAGGCGGACGTAGAGCCAGGCGCACATTCCGCCGATGACGACGATCGCCAGCGGATCGAAGCGCAGCAGCGGCGATATGAAAAACAGCGGCGCCACGATGAACAGCGCCAGCAAGAACCGCGTGCGCGCCGGTTCTTCGAGCCGCGCCGCCGTGAACGCGATCATCGGCAGCGCGAGCGCCGCGTCGTACGCCAGCGCGTGCGGGCTCAGCGCGAGGCCCGCGAAGCATGCCGCGCTCGCAGCTTCGAGCGCGCCGGCGCGGCGCACCGCGAGCGCGAGCGCCAGCGCACCGAGCGCGACGACCGCCACGATCACCGGAACGCCGAAGCCCGCGCGCGCGAGCAGCCCCGGCACGCCGACGACGAACGCGCCGTTCACGCGGAGATCGCCCGGGGCGTAGCGCGCGATCAGCGCGATCCATTCGGCCGGCCAGTGCCAGTCGCCGCCCGCGGCGGCGGCGCTGACGACGTACCACGCCGCTGCGATCGCGGTCACGGCGCCGAGCTCGCGCCAGCGCGCGCGCAGCACCACTACGCCGAGCAACGGCAGCGCATAGGTCGGCTTGTACAGCAGAAATCCCAGCGGCAACGCCGTCAGCGCGAGCGAACTCCGCGCGATCCCCACGATCGCCAGCTGCGCGAGCAGCAGCCCCAGCGGCGCATTCTGTCCGATGATCGCGACCGCGTACACGACCGGCGGCCACAGCACGAACGATCCCACCGCGAGCACGCGCGGCAGCCCGTACGCGCGCGCCGCGACAGCGCCGGCGGCAGCGGCGCACGCGAGCATGCATACGGCATTCGCGGAGAACGACACGGCGAGCGGCAGCCGCGTGAACGGCACCAGCGCCCACGCTGCGCCGGGCAGATACGCGAAGATCTGCCACGCTTCGGGCGGATCCACGAGCGCGTGCGTTCCGGCGAGCGAGCCCGCGGCCGCGAACACGCGCCAGTCGCCCGCGCCGTGCCGCACCGACCAGCCCGCAGCCGAAGCGATCGCGAGGGCGACCGCGCCGGACCAGCCCCAGAAAACGAGCCGTAGCAAGGGGCCGCGCATCGTGCTCGCGCTACGGTGCGGTGCCCCGCGGCGCCTGCGCCGCGCACGGTGGTGACGCCCGACACCTCATCCCCTCCGCGCCGCGGACCGATATTCCAAGAGAGATACCGCGCGCTTCAAACGTCGGGGCGTTCGTGCGCGTGCACGTGGATTGAGGAGAACGCTCGTGGAAAACAGCAACAGCGCCGACCGGCGCCGCAACGTCTTCGACATCGTTGCGGACCTGGGTTTCCTCGACCGCAAGCCCTTGCCGCGCGCCGACCAGCCGCCGTCCGCGGAACCCGACACGACACCGCCGCCGCCCGCGGAAGCCGTCGCGACGCCGCCGCCCACGCTGACGCTGGTAAAGCCGCAGCCGCAGATCGGACCGCCGCCGCAGGCGCCGTATCCCGAGGTCCCTCAGACGCTGCTCGAGGCGCAAGAGCGCGCCGCGCAGCAGCGCATCGCCGCCGAGCGGATGCTGCAAGAAGCCATCGAGCTGGAACGGCGGCTCGCGGACGAAGCGGCGCAAGCGCGCGCCGCGCAGGAGCAGGCGCTCGCGCGTGAGCTCGACGCCGTCCGCGCCGCGGAGCACGAGGCCGCCGAAGGCGTCGCTACCGCCGAAGCCCACCTCGCAGATGCACGGCGCCGGCTCGAGGTCGCGTCCGCGGCGGAAGCGACGGCCCGCGCCGAAACCGCCGCGGCGTCCGACGCGCACGCGGCGCGCCGCGCCGCGCGCGAAGAGCTCGAAGCGCGCGTGCGCGACATCGAGGCGGCGAAGCGGATCGCGGAACGCCGAGCCGCCGACGCGCAGCGCGGCGCCGCGAGTTGAGCCCGGCGTGACGACCGGCGTCTGCCGCAACGCCGCGTGCGACGACGCGCGCGCCGCGAAGCCCGTCGAGCTGTATCCCGGCCCGGGTGCGTACTGCCCGGCGTGCGGCGACGCGCTGGAACCCGTCGCTCCCGAACCCGTCACTTCCGAACCCGTCGCGGCTGCACCGTTCGGCGGCCTGTCGGCGCTGGAGGCGCTCGCGCAGTTCGACCCGGGCGAGACGCCGGCCGACGAAGCCCCACCCGCACCGCGCTCGCCCGCGCGCAAGCGCGCAGTGCTCGTCGCGGCCTCCGTCGCCGTCGCGGGGCTCGCGGCGTTCGCGGTATTGCGGCCCACCGCAGCGCACCGTTCCGTCGTCGCGAACGCCGTCCGCGTGTGCAGCTCGAGCATGACCGAACGTCTCGCCGCCGACGTCGTGCGCGCGTACGCGGAGAAGTCGGGCGCCCCGCGCGCGCGCTTCGCGCTGACGCACGGGGCGGCGTGCGACGTGCGGTTCGCAGCACGGCGCAGCGCGAAGGGCACCGCCGTCGTCGGCCACGACGGCATCGTCGTCGTCGTCAACCCGGCCAACCCGCTGGCGCGCATGTCCGAGGACGACATCCGCCTGATCTTCAGCGGCGCGATCACCGATTGGGCCGAGTTCGGCGAGGCGCCGGGGCGGATCGTCGCGGTCATGCCCGCCGCCGCGAGCGATGAGGCGGAGACGCTTGCGAGAACGCTGCTCGCGCACAGCGGCATCGGCGCCGGCGTGCGCCGCGTCGCGTCGAGCGCCGACGTCGTGCGCGCCGTCGTCAGCCCCGCCGGGCGCGGGAGCATCGGGCTCGTCGCGTTCAGCGCGGCCGTGCCGGCGAAGGTGCTCGCGCTCGCACCGCATCCGGCACCGAGCTTTCTCTCGATCGGCGACCAGCGCTACGCGCTCACCGTCGCCGTGACCGTGGACTCCGCCTCGCGCGCCGCCGGCGCCGCCGCGCTCACCGCATATGCCAAATCCCGTGACGCGCAAGCGCTCGTGCTGCGCGCCGGATTCGTTCCGAAAGAAGGGACCTGACGATGCGCACGGTTCGCACGCTCCTCGCGCTCGCGGTGCTCGCAACCGCGATCCAGCCCGCCGCGGCCGCACCCAAACGCACGCTCGTCTTCGGCGCCGCGCTGGCGCTGAGCGGATCGCTGTCGAACGAAGGCCAGCTCACCAGAGAGGGCTACGATTTCTGGATGCGCTACGTCAACGCGCACGGCGGCATCCGCGCCGGCGCGCAGACGTACGACGTCGAGATCCGCTACGCCGACGACCAGTCGAAGCCCGAGACGACGGCGCGCCTCGTCGAGTCGATGATCACCGACGAGCACGTCGACTTCGTGCTCGGCCCATACGGTTCGGGGCCCACGTTCGCCGCGGCCGCGGTGGCGGAGCGGCACGCGGTGCCGATGGTGGACAGCGGCGGGTCCGCCGAGCGCATCTTCAACCAGGGTTATCGCTACACGGTCGGCGTGCAGTCGCCGGCGCGCAAGTATCTCGTCGGCATCATCGAGTACGCCGTCAAACGCAAGCCGGCGCCGAAGACGATCGCGATCGCCGCCGCCAACGACGCGTTCTCGCTCGAAGTGCAGCAGGGCGCGGTGCAGTCCGCGAACGATCACGGCTTGCGCGTCGTCTACGCCGACCGCTACGCCGACGATCCCGCCTCCGTCGGCGCCGCGGCCGCCGCGATAAAAGCTGCGCACGCGGACATCGTGCTGAGCGCGGGCCACCTCAAGGACTCGCTGCAGCTGCACCGCGCGCTCAAGGAACAGCGCGTCGCCGCGAAGATCTACGGCTACTCCGTCGGGCCGGACACGCCGGAGTTCCGCGTCGCGCTCGGACCGGATGCGCAAGCCGTCGTCGGCAGCGCGCAGTGGTCCAGCTCCGTGTCGTACGCCGGGGCGCCGGGTTTCTACCCGAGCGCGCGCGCGTACGCGGCGGCGTTCGCCCGCGGCGTCGGCCACGCGCCCGACTACCACAACGCGGAAGCGTCGGCGGCCGGGCTCGCCTTCCAGTACGCGATCGAACGCGCCGGGACGATCGACCGCACGGCCGTGCGCAACGCGCTCGCGCACCTCGACGTGGTGACGTTCTTCGGGCTGCTCAAGTTCGACGACCGCGGCGTGAACGTATTCAAGCCGATGGTCGTGAACCAAATCCAAGGCGCGAAGCTGCTGACGATCTACCCGTACCGGCTCTCGGACGCGAGCCCCGTGTATCCGGCGCCGGCGTGGATCTACTGACCGAACGAAGGCGCGACAAGCTCGGCCCGCTGACGTCGCTGCGGTTCTTCGCGGCGCTGCTGGTGTTCTCGTGGCACTGCGTGCCGACGCACCAGTTCTCGGCGACATTCTCGCTGGGGTACATCGGCGTCGGTTTCTTCTTCCTGTTGTCGGGATTCATCCTCACGTACAGCTATCGCGCCGCGTTCGCGAACGGGCTGCGCGCCGACGCGGTGCGCGCGTTCTACGCAGCGCGCGTCGCGCGCATCGTGCCGCTGCACCTCGTCACGATGCCGCCGATGATCCTCACCATGGTGTACTTCGGGAACCCCGTCTGGACCGACACCGGCGCCGGCACGCGCGTCACGCAGGTCGCAGCGCAAGCCGTGCTGCTGCAAAGCTGGTTCGCGAACCGCGCCGTGCACTTCGGCGGCAACGGCCCTAGCTGGAGCATCTCCGTCGAGGCGTTCTTCTACGCGCTGTTTCCGCTGCTCGCCGTCGTGCTGTTGCGCGTATTTCGCGCGGCGCCGGCGCGCACGGTGCTGGCGGCCGCGTTCGCGGTGTGGGCGCTGCAAGCCGTGCTGCTCGCACCGCAGCAGGCGGCAGTCGACGACTGGCGCTTCTACGTGTTCCCGCCGGCGCGGCTCGCCGATTTTTTGGTCGGCATGCTGCTCGGGATCGCGTTCCTGCGCCGCGACGTCGCCGCTCGCCCGCGGTTGCGCGGCACGAGCCTCGAGCTGCTCGCGCTCGCGGCCGCCGGGCTCTCGGTGTTCGTGTCGCCGCTGTTGCCGCTCGCGCTGCGCTTCTCCGCCGCGCTCATGCCCGCGTGGGCGTTCGTCATCTTCGTCTTCGCCGCGCAACGCGGCGCGTTCTCACGCGCGCTGGAGCACCCCGTTCTCGTGCGCCTGGGTGAGGTGAGCTTCGCGTTCTACCTGATTCACCTCGCGGTGATCGCGACGGTGACGTACTGGATCGGCCCGCTGCATCCGTTGTTCGTGCCGATCGCGTTCGGCATCTCGCTCGGCCTGAGCTTCGCGCTGTTTCACGCGATCGAGCAACCGATGCGCGTGCGCATCCGCCGCGCGTTCGAACGCGCCGGCGCGCGGCGGTCAGCGCGCGAGCGAGGCGACCGCGCGCCGGCCGGCGTCGTGTCCGCCGTCGAGCAGCGCGGGTTTCACGTACAGCCGAGCGAGGCGGTCTGAAGCGATCCTCCGCCACGAGCCGGGACGCTCCGCGAGCAGGCTGTCCAGGGCGCCGTCACGGCGCACCAAGATCGCGTCGATGCGCTCGCGCTCGATGATCGTAGCCCAGTTGCGGTTGCCGTCCATCACCTCGCGGTAGTCGCGCCACATCGGCGCCGGATACGGATCGCAGCGGCCGTCCATGTAGAAGCGCACCGCGCCCGGCGCCTGCAAGAAGAGACTGCACCACGCGAAGTCTTCGCAGAACACGCGCGGCTGGCTGCGCGCTTGCGCGAGCAGCGCGCGCGCCGGGCCCGCGGGCAGGCCGCTCTGCACGGCCGGCGCGCTTTTCCAGACCACGGCCGGAATCAGCACGCACACGAGCGCGACCGCGCCGACGGTCGCCCATGCCGCCACGCGCCGCGCGCGCGGGCGTTCGGCGCGCGGCGTGCGGGCGGCGGCGAACGCGCTCAGCGCGACGGGCGCGACGACGAGCGCGAACACCGGCACGTTGCGCACCGCGGTGAACAGGATCACGGTGAACGCCGCCGCGAGCAGCCGGTCGCGCAGCGACGCGCGCATGCCGAACGCGCCGAGGATCAGCAGCAGCGGCAGCGCCGTGAGCACGAACGCCGCGCTGGTGATGCTGGTCGCACCCCATTCGCTGATCGACGCGCGAATCGGGCTCGCCAGCAGGCCGGCGGCGTAGCGCGGGAGATCGATGCCGAGCGGCGTCGCGAGCGTGGCGGCGCCGCACGCCGCGGCGAGCGCGGCGCGGCGCGCCACGTCGCGCGACCAGCCGCGGTCGCGCAGCAGCGCCGCGACGGCGAACAGCGCGGCGACGGCGGGCGACAAGAACACGCTCGCGTGCAGGTTCGCCCACGCGACGGTTGCGGGCACGGCGGCCCACGCCCACGGCCCGTCGAGCTCCAGCAGCGTCACGACGACCGTCAAGCCCAGCCAGCCCAGCACTTGCGCGCGCGCGCCGAACGACTGGATCATCGCAAGCGCGCCGACGATCGCGCCGGCGGCCGACAGCGTGGGCGAAACGCCGCGCCGCCGGCAGCGCACGACGACCGTCGCGAGCGCGAGCGCGGCGGCGAGCGCGCACGCCAGCGGGATCAGCCACGGCGCGCCGTGCGCGGCGCTGAATGCGAGCGCCGTGGAGAACAGCCACTCGTGCGGCGTCCACGGCGCGCCGGCCGCGGCGAACGTCTCCGGGCCGAGCGTCCGCGGAATCGCGTGCTCGTGCAAGATCCGCGCGCCGAGCCATTGCTGCCACAGCAGATCGCCGTCGCCGGGCGGCAACCGCAGCGCGACGGACACGAACCACGCGAACGCCGCGGCGATGCACGCCCACGGCAGCAAACGGTCGGGATCGAGCGCCGTTCGCGCGCGCATCATGACGCCGCCGGAACGGCCGGGATCGAACGCGGCGACACGCTGCGGCTGCGCAGCGGGCTCGAGCACGCGACGCGCACGATCGCCGCCAAACCGGATGCGATCCCCACCAGCGTCGGCACGCGCAGCCATTGCATCATGAGCGACGGCCGCATCAGCGTCGAGCGCGAGAAATCACCCCAGCTCGCTTCGGCGAGCGCGCCCGGCGGATACGCGTGCGCGACGAAGTGCGCCGGCGGCGGACCAAGCCCCGCCAGCGCGAGCGCGAGCAGCGAGAACCCGATGAGCGCGGCGGCGGCGCTCAGCGCGAGCCCGCCGCGGCGTCCGACGGTGAGCAGGCCGAACGCGCCGGCGAGCAGCGGCGACAAGCCCGCGAGCACCGTCGAGCTCATCACGTTCCACGGGATCATCGCGAGGCCGAGGCCGCCCGCCGCGAGCGCGCGCACGCGCGGGTAGCGCGCGTACACGTAGAGGATCGCGGGGAACGCGACCGCGAGCTGCTGGAAGTGCACGTGCACGCCGCCGAACACGCCGAACGCGGGCGGGATCAGCACGATCACGGCGGCGTCGCCGGTCAGCGCGCGCAACCGGACCGCGACCGCGACGCCGAGCGCGACCATCGCGGCGAACATCAGCTCGCCGCACCGGATCGCAAGCGGCGCCGCGACGCCGAGCGACGTCAGCACCGACGTCAGGCTGAACTGCCATTCGAACGCGTTGGCCAGCGCGTGCGCGGGAACGACGTCGCGCACGTACGCGACGGTCGTGGGCAAACCGACCGCGAGGATGCCGACGGCGCCGAACAGCGCGCCGGCGATGACGATCGGCAGGCGCGTGCGCGGCAGCGCGACGAGCATCGCCACCAAGGCCGGCAGCGCGACGTGCGGCTCGATGCTCGCTGCGACGGCGCACGCGCCGGCCGCCCACCACCGCCCGCCGCGGGCGAACAGCGCGGCGCCGGCGAGCGCGAGGAACACCAGCGGCACGGGCTGGCCGACGTAATACGTCACGGTCGCCGTGATCGCCGCGAAGACGATGTTCAGCACGACGCTCGACACGCTCGTGACGCGCGCGAACAGCGCGGTGGCGGCCGTCATCGCGGCGATCATCAGCAGGCCGTACAGCACGGCAGCGAGCGGAAACGGCAGCAGCCCGAACGGCACGAACAGCGCGAGCGCGTACGGCGGCAGCGGCGCCGGCAGCGCGACCGGTCGCAGGAACGCCGGTTCCGCGGGCGGCCCCGCCTGCGCCTCGCAACCGCGCAACGGTTCTTCGAGATACGGGTTGGCGTGCTGCGCGATCGCCGCACCGGCGCAGTAGAACGCGCGGAAATCGCCCATGACGTACGTCGGGCGGTTGAGCGGGTTGAGCGCGACGAGCAGCGCGAGGATCGCCGGTGCGAGCAGCCACGCCAGCCGCCGGCCCAGCGTGCTCGACGTCGTCACTGCGCGATGATCATCGTGGACGAGCTCGTCATCTGCATCGTGAACTGCGGCAGCAGCCGTACCATGAACTTGAACGGGTACGTGACGCTCACCGTGACCGGACACCCGGGGCTGTTGTTCGCGCCGATGCAGCCGACGCCGCCGGGCCACGACGTCGAGACGGTCATCGAGTTGGGATCGATGCCGGGCGCAAGGCCGCGCGCGAACGTCTGGATCTGATCGCTCGTCGCGGGACAGCCGGTGACCGTGCATGCAGACCCGCGCACGATCGCATAGCGGCTCGCCGCCCGCGCCGCGTTCGACACGAGATGGTACGTGAAGAGGGCGCGGCCGAAATCGACGATGCCGAAGATCATCGTCAGCGTGACCGTGCTGGCGATCGCGAACTCCACCAGCGCGCTGCCGCGTTCTCGCTGCGCCGTCACTGCGCGACCCGCATCACGGCGTTTCCTTGCACCGTCATCGTGCGCAGCGACGCGGGCAGGTACGCGAAGTGCGTCAGCGACGGAATCGTTGCGGTCGTCTGAACGTGAACGTACATGATCCGGTGGCTCGCGGCGCAGTCGGTGGGCTGACACGTCGAGGCAGAACCGTCCGCGCACTCGCAGTAGCTGCTTGCGGTCGCGGTGAGTCCGGTGATGCTCTGCCCGTCTTGCAGGGCCCGGTTTTGCATCCCGGTGACGTCGGCGGCGGTGACGGTGTTCTGCGCACCGTACTGCACGCCGGCGCGCGCGGCGTTGCCCACCAAGATCGCGTAGTTTCCGAACCGGCCGACCTCGATGAGCCCGATGATGAGCAGCACGAGCATCGGAAGGACCAGGGCCATCTCCGCGAGCGCCGAGCCGTCGTCCCGGCGCGCGAGCGCGCGCGCAGCGTCGTGCAGCTTCATCTCATTCCGCCAAGGTGCCGTGGCCGCTGCGCTGGAGCATACCGGCCGCCGGAACGGTGATCCCGCCGCCGTTCATGCGCAGCGATTTGACGACCAAGAGCGAGATCGACGGGAGCGCGCCGTTGAACAGCATGTCCGCGGACGGGGCGTAGAAGCCGCCGCTCAAGTTCACCGAACCGGACGATCCGTTCTTGGTGATCCCGCCGGTATTTCCGGCGGCCTGATAGTACACGATCCCGGCGGTGGGGCCGCTGGTCGGTGCGGTGACCACCCAGTTGACGTTGCCGCTGAACGTGAGTCCGCTCGAATCGCCGTTGTAGATCGTGACGCCGGTCCCGCTGACGTCGCCGCCGGCCATGCCGTGATCGAGCACGAACAGACCCGGCGCGAAGTGAATCGTCCCGGAGAGCTGCGTGCAGTACTCGCCCGGCGGAAGCGGATCCGGGCCGGGATACGTCATGCAGCCGGTGTGCAGCAGCTCGGGATGGTGCAGGGTGAGGTCGGTGAGGTACGCGCAGCCCGCGATCGTCGGACAGGGGTCCGTCACGGGGAGACTCTTCTGCGGTTGCGCCAGCGTGTACGATCCGCCGCTGGGCGGCAGCCCCACATACCCGATCAACGACGCGTCCACGGTGGCCATGCCGGTGACCACGAGGTCCTGGTTCGTCACCAGCCCGCACTGCGGCGCCTCGATCCCGCCTTCGCCGCCGCCGAACAGCGTGATGTCGCCGTTGAGCGCATAGATGCAGTAGGCGCCGCTCGTGTTCAACAGCGCGACCGCGCGAACGCTCACCCACTGCGCGCTGCTGCCGAACACGCCCGCGAACCACAGCGGCTGTTTCTTTGCGATCACCACCTCGACGGCGCGAGCGTTGCCGGCGTAGTTGCCTGCGAGGGGCGGGTTGTTCACGGTGATGCGCGTGGTCGTGCCGCCGTCGTCCGTGAAGCCGTTGGTCGTCGCGTCTTTGCGCGCGGCGGCGACGACGTCGGCCGCTGACGGCCACGCCAGCTCGCCGGCCGCGGCGACCGCCGCGCTGTCCGCCGCCGACTGCTCGACGCGCTGCTGATAGCGCCAGTACCCGACGTCGACCGCCAGTGACGCGGCGCCGAAGAGCACGGTCAGCGCGAGCGCGATCAACGGGATCGTTTGTCCCCGCTGGCCGTTCATCGCGTCAGCGGGTGAGGATCTGCGGCGTCATCACGAAGACGACGTCCGTCTGCGAATTTTGGTACCGCGTGGAGCGGAAGAGCTTGCCGAGGACCGGCAAGTCGCCGAGCAGCGGGATCTTGTCGATGGAGCGCTGCTCCTGACGGCGCAGCAGACCACCCATCACGATCGACTCGCCCGCCTTGGTGACGACGTCCGTCGACAGCCGGCTCGTCTTGAGCGCCGGCACGGTGAACCCGTTGATGTTCACGCCGTCCTGAAAGTCGAGATCCGACACTTCCGGCGCGATGACCGTCTCCACGCTGTTCTCACCCAGGATCGTCGGCGTGACGACGAGCTTGACGCCGAAGTCCTTGTACTGGATGCCGATCTGCTGCGGGCCCGTGGCGACGGGGATCGGGATCTGGCCGCCGACCAGAAAGTTCGCTTCGCGACCCGGCATCGTCACGAGGTCGGGCGACGACAGCAGCCGCCCGTGCCCGTTCTGCACGATCAGGTTGATCGTCGGCGCGAGCGTGACGCTGCGGAAAAACGCACCCAGCGTGAGGCCGCGCCCGTCGGCGAGGGGGCCGGGAGCGCGTCCGCTGCCGCTCGTGAACGGGCTCTCGACGACGGGGAACTGCGGCCCGCCGAGCGTGTAGGTGCCGTCCGGGTGGAACGTCGCGGATTGCAAGTTGACGCCCAGCTGGCGCAGCGCGGTCTCGTCGACCTCGAGCACGTACACTTTGATGTCGACCTGGCTGATCGTCGCGGTCTCGATGCGGTCGATCACCTTGCCGTCCGCCGCGAGATACGGACCCGCGAGCGTGCGCACGCGCCGCAGCACGTGCTCGGCGGTCGTGCGGTCCGCCACCTGACCGCTCACGATGAGGTTGCCCTTGCTGTCGCGGTCGACGCGCACGCCCGACGTCGCCGGCGACGCGCCGAGCTCGTTCTGCAGCGGCCCGAGCGGGCGCGACACCGTGACGGCGTTGACGACGACGAACTTTCCGGCGGACGCGACCGGCTCGAAGTGCGACACGACGTCGCCGAGGTGAACGAGGCTCTCGCCGTTGGGCACCGAGCCGTTGATCACGATCGAGCGATCGTACGCGTCGACGTGCACGCCCGGATCGGAGATCGCGCCTTGCAGCATCGCGCGCAAGCTCGAAAGGCTCTGCTCCGTGACGGTGACGTCGAACGTGCGGCGCCCGCCGTTCATCCAGACGAGCAGCGTGGTGCGGCCCGCGGAGCGGCCGTTGATGACGATCTCGGAGTTGCCGACGGCGAGCACGCCCGCAATCTTGCCGTCGCCGACCGCGACGCGGGTGAGATGCGGCGTCATCACCGACACGGATTCACCCGTGCGGAGCGAGACGGGGGTGTCCCCCTGGGCGCGCGCGCCGAGCGGCATGACGGCGATCACGGCAGCCGCGGCGGCGGTGATGGCGGAGCGAAGGGCGTGGTGCAACGGGACTCCTCTGACGCGGAAAAAACCGCGGGTCGGAAAGCGTTGTCCCGAGTATGCCAGAGCGCCCCGTTGACCGTGCGTTGTCGGACCGTGGACGCACCGTCAATTCTGCCGGAATGGGCTTTTCACGGCGGGGTCCGGGCCTGTACGATGCGTCCACGATGCGAGTCATCAACCCGCCGTCTATCGCGTTGCTCGCCGCCGTTTCGGCGCTGTTCGCCCCCATCGGGGCGCCCGGCGCGGATGCGCCGGCCGCGCCGGGCGGCGTCACGGTGACCGCAACGCGCGTCGTCGGAGCGGAGGCGGTGACCATCACCGGCAACGGCCCCGTCGCGCAACCGCTCGAAGCCGCGCTCTACGCGACGTTCTCGCGGGATCTTCCCGACGTGCTCCTGAGCCGGCGCGCGGTTCCGACCGACGCGCAGGGCCACTACTCGGCCACCGTTCCGATCGCTTCCGCCTTCTTCCGCAGCGCGATCGTCACCGTCGTCGTCCGCTCAGTCCCGGCGGGTCCGAGTGCCCGCACGACCTTCCAGGTCGGAGTCCCGAACGTCTCGGCTCCGCCGGACGATATCCCACCATCCGTGCGCTAGCACTTCCAAGGAGATTCAGTCATGATGACAACCTTTCGTTCCATCCTCGTCGACGAAGACGGCCAGGGCCTCGCGGAATACGGCCTCATCCTCGGCCTCATCGCCGTGCTCTGCATCGCAGCCGTGCTGTTCCTCTCGGGCAACATCAAGGGTCTGCTCAGCAACGTCGGCAGCAGCATCTAGGTCGAGACGGTGGGCAACGTGGTACTCCGCGATACGGTTCCGGCTCAATTCGACGACTCCGGCGAGGCGTTCGCAGAGTATCACGTCGCCGCGTTCGACGCGCTGCGCGACGACGAGCGAGGCCAAGGCCTTGCGGAATACGGCTTGATCCTCGGGCTTATCGCGATCCTCTGCATCGCGGCCGTCATCTTCTTGAGCGGCAACCTCCAAGGATTGCTCAGCAATGCCGGAAGCAGCATCTGACCGGCGTCGCGCGCCCGTGTGGGCGGCGGTGCTCCGTGACGATGCGGGCGAAGGCTTCGCCGAGTACAGCACGATGCTCAGCCTGTTCGCGGTGCAGTGCGTCGTCGGCGCGCTCGTCGTGAGCCGCAACATCGACCACATCATCCAATCGATACGAGCGATCTTCTGATGCTCGGCACGCTGCTGGACGACCGCGGGCAGAGCCTCGGCGAGTACGCCGTGATCCTCGCCTTCATCGCCGCCCTGTGCGTCGGCGCCGTCGCGTTCATCGGCTCGCAAATCCTTTCGCGTTACCAAGACATCAACGAAGCGTACCCATGACCGCCGCGACGATCGTGCTGCTGGTCGCCACGCTTGCAGCGGCGGTGACCGACGTTCGCACGCGCCGGATCCCCAACGTGCTGACCGCCTCGACGGCGGTCGTCGCGATCGGGATCCACCTTCCCGACGGGATCGGCCCCGAGCTTGCGGCGGTCGCCGCGATGATCGCGGCGTTTCTCGTCGGCTCGTTCGCGTACTCCGCGGGCTGGTTCGGCGGTGGTGACGTGAAGCTGATCGCGGCGTGCTGCGGGCTCGTCGGGTTTCCGGCGGCGCTCCCGTTCGCGCTCGACGTGCTGGCGGCGGGCGGCGTGCTCGCGCTCGTCGCCGCGGCCGCGAACGGCCGGCTCGTCGCGCTGGTCCGCAGCACCGCAGCCGTCGCCGCACGCGGCGCGGCGACCGAAAATACGACCTTGCCGTACGGCGTCGCGATCGCCGCAGGCAGCATCGCGTACGCTCTCGTGCCGACCCTGAGGTGATCCGATGAAGAACGCTCGACGCATCCCGCTGATCGTCGGCCTCGTGCTGGCGCTCGGCACCGGCGTGCTGATGCTGAACTACCTCGGCTCGCTGCGCGGCCAGACCCCCGTGGCGCCGGCGCGGACCGTGTACATCGCCGCGCACGACGTGCCGGCGCGCGCGCTGCTCAACGACGGCGTCGTCATGGAGGTCAAACGGCCGGCCAGCGAAGTCGATCCCGACGCGGTCGTCGACCGCAAGGAGCTTATCGGGAAGTACTCGCTCATCACGATCCCGGCCGGCAGCGTGGTCACGCGCTCGAAGATCGGCCTCGGCGGCGCCAACGCGCTGCCGGCGCGCCTGCCGATCGGGATGCGCGCCGTGAGCATCTCCATCGACAAGGTCAAAGGCGTCGCGGGCTTGATCCAGCCCGGCGACCGCGTCGACGTGATCGCGGTCCCGCCGCGCGTCGCCAGCGAGGTGCCGCACGCGTCGGCGATCTTGCGCGGCGCGCTCGTGCTCGCCATGGGCAACGAGGTCGAGACGACGAGCGCCACGCCCAGCCCGGACAACCAGAACCTCACCACCGTGACGCTCGCGCTGACGCCGCGCCAAGTCGATCTGCTCGCGTCCGCCGACCTGAACACGACGCTGCGCCTCGCGCTGCGCCCGCCGAAGGAATCGATCCGCGCGTTCCCCGCCGAGGTGCTCAAGCTCGGCGTGCCGGAGCGCGCCGCCAGCGCACCGGCCGCACCAGTCGCACCGGCGCCGGCCGCGCAAGCCCCGGCACCGCCGGCGCAAGCCCCCGCACCGGCGCCCGTCGTCGCAGCCGCGAAGCCGCGCCCGGCCGCACCCGCGCCCAACGTGGTGCCGGTGATCGAGCTCGATCGCATCGAGGGCGGCACCTCGCGCCGATGAGCTTGCGCGTCTTCGTCGTCGTCGGGTCGAAGGGCGGCGTCGGTGCCACGAGCATCGCCATGCAGCTCGTGGACGAGCTGCCGTCGGCGGGGCCGCGCTTCATCGTCGACGCGGATCTCTCGGGCCGGCGCGCGATGGCGATCTGGTACGACGTCGCCAAAGAGCTCGACCTCGGGCGCGTGCCCGGCTCGCCCGCGATGACCAACAAAGGGCCGCTGTCCATCGTCGAGCTCGCGCGCTCGTACGAAGACGGGTTCGTCGTGAGCGCCGAAGCCGTCGAGCAGTTCGCGCGCAAGCTGCCCGACCGCGGTCTCGTGGTCATCGACGCACCGCAGCCGTTCGCCGCGACGGTGCGCCCGTTCATCATGGCCGCGGCGAAGATCGTCGTGATCAGCGAGCCGACGCTGCTCGGCGTCGGCTCCGCGCACGCGACGCTCTCGGCGATGGACCGGTTCGGCATCCCCCCGGGGCGCATCGCGTTCACGCTGTACGACCTGCGCAACAACGCGGAGCTGCGCGCGCGCGAGGTGCACGAGTCGCTGAAGTTCGCGATCGCGGCGGAGCTGCCGCCGCCGCGCGACCGCGGCTGGTCGCGCACGTTCGGCCGCTTCGTCGACATGCTGGCGGCGACGCCCGACGTGGATCCGATGCACGATCTGCGGCCTTCGAGCGCCAACCCGATCGGCGACCGGCGCCAGGCGCGCCGCCCCGAACCGGTGCGGCCCGCGCCGGCCCCCTTCCCGGGCGCGTCGTCGCTGGTCGGCACGAACGCGGGCGCGTCGAGCGTGTTCACGACGCTGCCGCCGGCAACCGGCGACGTCGCCGCGGCGGAGCGGCTCAAGACCGAGCTGCACCGCGCGATGCTGACGAAGATCGACTTCCTCGCGGCGGCCCGCGCGCACACCGACGCGGGGAAGCTGGCCGATCTGCGCAAGCAGGTGGACACGATCGCCGACGAGCTGCTCGCGTCGCGCAAGGACATCACGTCCGCGGAACACGCTTCGCGCGTGCGGCACGAAGTGATCGAGGAAGCGATGGGGCTCGGTCCGCTCGAGAGCCTGCTGCACGAGCCCGACATCACCGAGATCATGGTGAACGGATATGGCAACGTGTTCGTGGAGCGGCGCGGCCGCATCGAGGACACGGCGAAGCAGTTCGTCGACGACCGCCAAGTGCGGCTGGTCATCGAGCGCATCATCGCGCCGCTGGGCCGCCGGCTCGACGAGTCGAGCCCGATGGTCGACGCGCGCCTGCCCGACGGTTCGCGCGTCAACGCGATCATCGAGCCGCTCGCCATCGACGGGCCGACGCTCACGATCCGGCGCTTCGGCACCAAACGCTTCGGCGTCGACGACTTGCTGCGCGTCGGCGCGCTCACGCCGCCGGTGGTCGACTTCTTGCGCGCGGCGGTGCAGGCGCGGCTTAACATCATCGTCAGCGGCGGCACCGGCTCGGGCAAGACGACGCTGCTCAACGCGCTCTCGAGCTTCATCCCCAAAGCCGACCGCATCGTGACGATCGAGGACGCCGCGGAGCTCAAGCTCGACCAGCGCCACGTCGTGCGCTTGGAAGCGCGCCCGCCGAACCTCGAAGGCAAGGGCGCGATCACGATCCGCGATCTCGTGCGCAACTCGCTGCGCATGCGCCCCGACCGCATCGTCGTCGGCGAGTGCCGCGGCGCCGAGGCGCTCGACATGCTCCAAGCGATGAACACAGGCCACGACGGCTCGCTGACCACGATCCACGCGAACAGCGCGCGCGACGCGCTCTCGCGCGTGGAGACGATGGTGCTGATGGCGGGGTTCGACCTGCCGGTGCGCGCGATCCGCGAGCAGGTCGCCGGCGCGGTGGACCTCGTGGTGCAAGTGTCGCGCCTGCGGGACGGGTCGCGCCGCGTGATCGGCGTCAGCGAGGTGGTCGGCATGGAAGGCGACGTCGTGACGATGCAGGAGCTGGTGAAGTACCGCCAGCGCGGCGTCGACGACGACGGCAACGTGATCGGCGACTTCGAGCCCTGCGGCGTGCAGCCCAACTGCCTCGCGCGCTTCGAAGAGCTCGGCGTGCCGTACGACATGTCGACCTTTCAATTGCCGTCGATTGCGCGCAAGGAGCCGACGTGGCTGCGGTAGCGCCGGCGGCGATCCTGCTCGGCGTGCTCGCCGCGATCGGCCTCGTGTGCGCGTCGTTCTGGGAGCCGATCTCCGCCCGTTTCGAGAAGCTCGGCACGCGCTTCGTGGTCGACCTCGACGCCGCGGGCATGCGCATGGCGCCGCAGCACTTCGTGATGGTGCTCGCGGGCGTCGCGCTGACGCTGTGGGTCGGGCTGTTCGCGTTCTTCCGCCCGTCGTTCGTCGTCGCCGTGCTGCTGCTCGTGGCCTGCGCGGGCCTGACGCTGCTCGGCGGGCGCTCGCACCTGCGCAGCCGCCGCAAGAAGCGCATCGCGATGTTTCAAGACCAGCTCGAAGGCGCGCTCCGCACGCTTTCGGGCGGCGTCCGCGTCGGCCTCGGTATCCGCCAAGCGCTCGTGCTCACCAGCGAACAGAGCCGCGAGCCGGTGAAGACCGAGTTCATGCGCGTCGTCGGCTTGAGCAATCTCGGCTGGAGCATCTTGGACGCGTTCGACCAGATGGCGGCACGCATGACGAACACCGAAACCGCGGTGCTGGCGCGCGTCATCCGCGTGCAAGCGCAGACCGGCGGCGACCTCGGCTCCGTGCTCGACGGCCTCGCGGGCACGATCCGCGACCGCCGCCGCTTGCGGCGCCGCGTGAAAGCGATCACCGCGCAAGGCCGCGCGACGGCGTGGCTGCTGGGCCTGCTGCCGCTGGCGATCGGCGGGTTCGTCGCGTCGCAGGACGAGCTGCGCGACGCGATGCTCGGCACGCTGGTCGGCCAGTTCTTTCTGGGCCTCGCGATGGCGCTCGACGGCCTCGCCATCTTCTCCCTCGTCAAGATCACGAAGATCGATCCATGATCGCCGTCTCACCAGCCGCCGTCGCCGGATGCGGAGCGCTCTCCGCGTTCCTGATCGTGTTCTCCGCGTTTCCGGCGCGCAGCCCCATGGCCGCGCGGATCAAGAAACTCGAGCGCGTCAGCGAGAAATCCGTCGCGCAGCGCATCACGATCATCGACCAGATCGTGAGCAAGGAGCGGACCTCGCGGCTGCAGCAGCGCCTCATCGAGGCCGGCTGGTACGGCGTCACGCCGCTCGCGATGACCCTGCGGACGATCGGCGCGATCGGCATCGGCGCCGTCACCGCGCTGATGATCATGCTCTTCTTCCCCATCAAAGCGCTGGCGCTCGTGATCGGCGGGTTCGTCGCCTTGATCGGCTGGCGCTTCCCGAGCATGATGCTGTCGCGTGCACTCAAACAGCGCAAGGAGCAGATTCAGCGCGCGCTGCCGGATTTCTTGGACTTGCTGTCGACCACCGTGCAGGCCGGGCTCGCGCTCAACGCGGCGTTGGTGCAAGCCGCCGACTCCACGACGGGCGCGCTGAAGGAAGAGTTGTTGTCGATGCTCGCCGAGGTGCGGTTGGGCCGCCCGCGCACCGACGCGTTCAACGCGATGGCCGACCGCGTGAACGAAGACTCGACGACGACGATGGTCACCGCCATCGTGCAAGCGGAGAAGCTCGGCTCGAACTTGAGCGTCGTGCTGCAAGAGCTCGCGAAGGAGACGCGCGACCGGCGCTGGTTCCGCGCCGAAGAGAAAGCCGCGCAGCTGCCGATCAAGATGATCTTGCCGATGGCGATGTTCATGATCCCGTCGCTGTACTTGATGATCTTCGGGCCCGTGATCGCCCGCGTGGTGACGCACCGGTGATCGCCGCGCTCGTCATCGCGCTCGCGGCACTGCTGTTCGGCGCCGCCGGCTGGGGCGGAACGCTGGTGGCCGATGCGCTGTGCGCCGGCCGCGCGCCGTTCGACGACGGCCCGGCGCCGGTCGCGTTCGCGCGCTGGCCGTTCGCGCTCGCCGGCGCGGGGATCGGGCTCGCGCTCGCCGCGGAAGGCGCGTCGCCCGCGCGCCTCGCGCTGCTCGTGTTCGTGATGCTCGCGCTCGCGGGCTGCTGCGCCGCCGACTTGTCGTGCGGGCTGCTGCCGGATCCGCTCACGCTCGTGCCGCTGGCGGTCGTCGCCGGCGCCGGCGCGATGATGCACGACTGGGCGCCGCTGCTGAGCGCGGCGCTGGTCGCCGTTCCGTTCGCGTTCGCCGCGGCCGCCTCGCGCGGGCGCGGGATGGGCTGGGGCGACGTGAAGCTCGCCGCGCTCGGCGGCGCGCTGCTCGGCGCGCGTGAGGCCGCCTTCGCGTTCATGCTCGCGGCGCTCGCCGCCGCCGTCATCGCCCGCCGTACCACGGGCGCGCCGCGCCCCATCGCTTTTGGTCCCTATCTCGCGGCGGCGATCGTCGCGATGCTCCCGTTGGTGAGGAACATCTAACCGTGCCGCTCCTTCGCAACAGTACCACCGGAACGATCGTCGCGACCCGCATCGATCGCCTGTCGTCGTTTCTGCACCGCGCGGTCGGATTGCTCGCGCGCACGACGATCAGGCCCGACGAAGGCGTGTGGATCGAGTCGTGCCGCGCGATCCACACGATTGGGATGCGCGTCGCGATCGACGTGATCTTCGTCGACGCCGGCGGTCACGTGATCCGCGTGGAGTCGAACGTGAACCCGAACCGGTTGGCGGTGAGCTGTCCGGGCGCGCGCGGCGTCGTGGAGCTGGGCGGCGGCGCGCTGCGCGACGTCGACGTCCTACCGGGCGACCGCCTCGAATTAGTAGGCTGAGCTTCGCTCAGCCGGCGTTTTAGTGCGGGGCCGCGATGACCGTGCGGACCACGGTTTCTTCGCCGCCGTTGCGCGCGTAGTGCAGCGCGACGAAGTACGTCGTCGCCGTCGTCGCGGCCGGTAGCGGCAGCGCGGCCTTGGTCGCGCGCGGCGCGATGGTCGTTTCGGCGAGCGTGCCGCCGGTTTCGTCTTGCAGTTCGACCTGCATCGGGCTCGAGCTGGCGGCGACGTGCAGCGCGAGCGTGTGCCCCGCGACGGCGCGGCCGACGATCGCGATCGTGCCGCCGGACGTGCGCGACGACATCGCGTCGAGGGGCGTGACGGCTTCGGGCGCATCGGCGGCCGCCGCGTCCGGCGCGGCGGAGGCCTCCGCCCCCGGCGACGCCGACGGCTGCGGCAGCGTGCTCGGCGGGATCGCGACGCTCGCGTCCGCGACGGTCGTGCCGCGGTGCACCGTGATGCGCGCGGTCATCGGCTGCGTCTGATATGCGGCCGGCACGGCGAGGCGGTTCGTGCCGACGTGCGCGAACGGCGCGGATGCGACGACCTTGCCGGCGGCGTCCAGCAGCGCGATCGTGCCGCGCTCGCCGATCGCGAGATACGATGCGAGGATCGTGTCGCCCGCCGCGCCGGTGTCCCGGCGCGCAGAGAACGACAGCACGCGCGCGACGGCGGTCGCGGGTGCAGCGGCAGCTTCGGGCGGCGCGACCGCGAACGTCGCGGTGCGCGAGGCGATGCCCAGCGGACCGTGCACCGAGAGCGCGACCGACACGCGATGCGACGCCGCGGACGCCGGCAGCGTGAACGCGATCTCGCCGTTGCGGCGCGTGAGGTTACC
>Ga0066662_10000015_pt1 | contig 58410 bp, 51 predicted proteins | sample GraSoiAngelo_111_FD_133939 | JGI IMG/M metagenome (GOLD analysis project Ga0066662, IMG submission 133939) | Grasslands soil microbial communities from the Angelo Coastal Reserve, California, USA - 14_0903_12_40cm | ecosystem: Environmental > Terrestrial > Soil > Grasslands | place: USA...
CAGCTCGTCGCCCCCGGGCTCCCAGTCCACCGGGAGGATCTCAAAGCGCTTGATCTGCTCGACGCGCGACAGCTGCTCGTTGGCGGCGCCGACGCCGGCCTTGACGGCGGCGCGCACGCGTTCGTCCTGGGCCAAGGCGGCCAGCGCGGCGTCGTGGAGCTGGTGCTCGGCGGCAAAGGCGGTGGCGGCGTCGGGGTCGAGCACCAGCAGCGCGACGTTGTAGGGGCGGCCGTCACCGACGGCGACGGCCTGACCGATCAGGGGGCTCGAGGACTTCAGCTTGGCCTCGATGTTGGCCGGGGACATGTTCTTTCCCGCCGCATTGATGATCAGCTCCTTCTTGCGGTCGACGATCGTCACGTAGCCCTCGCTGTCGATGGCGGCGATGTCGCCGGTGTGCAGCCAGCCGTCGGCGTCGATGGCCTCGGCCGTCTTGGCCGGCTCCCCCCGGTAGCCGCGCATGATCAGCGGGCCGCGGCACAGCAGCTCGCCGTCGACGTCCAGCCGCAGCTCGAGGCCGGGGACGGCGGGGCCGACGGTGCCGATCTTGATCTTCTCCGGCGGGTTGATCGTGGCGCAGCAGGAGGTCTCCGACATGCCCCACAGCTCGCAGATCTCGATTCCCAGCGCGGCGAAGAACTCGAGCAGGGCGACGGGGGTGGGCGCGGCGCCCGAGACCGCGACCCGCACCGCGTCGAGCCCGAGCTGCTCGCGCATCGGGCCCAGCACCAATTCATCGGCGCGCGCGTACTCGGCCAACAGGTCGGCGTCGGGGGCGGGGCCTGAGCCGGTCAGCGCGGCCTGCTCGGCCCTGACCTTGCGCGCGCCGGCCTCGATCGCCCACCCCAGGGCGCGGGCGCGCTCGGGGTCGGGCTCGGTCTTGACCCGAGCCTGCACCGCGGCGTGGATCTTCTCCCAGACGCGGGGCACGGCGCCCCAGACCGTGGGCCGGACCTGGGGCAGGGCGGCGGCCACCGCTCGGGGGTCGGCCACGCACGTCAGCTGGGTGCCGAAGGTCATCCCCTGGTAGTGCGACCCCCAGCGATCGGCGATGTGGGCCGCCGGTAGGTGGCTGATCATGCGATCGCCGGGCTGGACGGGCAGGACGGACTGCGTGGCGCGCAGCTCGGCCAGCATGTTGGCGTGCGTGATCTCGACCCCCTTGGGGGGTCCGGTCGTGCCCGAGGTATAGATCAGCGTGAGCAGGTCGTCCGGGCGCACCGCTCGCCATGCCGCCTCGAAGTCGAAGCCGCTTTCCTCAACGCGCTCGAGGTCGCCCAGCGGCGTCGCCCCGTCGGCGGCGCCGTCGACGCACAACACGTGCTCGACCCCCGTGTTCGCCACCGCCTGCATGACTCGCTCCAGGAACTGGCGCTCGCAGATCACCACTCGGTTGGCGGCGTTGGCGAACAGCTGGGCGATCTGGTCCGCCGGCGAGGTGTTGTAGACCGAGAACGGAACCGCCCCCACGTGCAGCGCGGCGGTGTCACAGACGTGAAACTCGGGGCAGTTGACCATCATCAGCGCCACCGTGTCGCTCCGGCCGACGCCAAGCGACGCCAGGCCTGTGGCGATGCGCCGCACACGGTCGGCGTAGTCGCCCCAGGTGAGCTCCACGTCGCCGCCCAGCGTCCTGAGTGCCGGGGAGTGAGGCCGCCTCGCCGCGGTGCGCTGAAACGCCTCGCACAGGCTGGCGACGGCCAGGGGATCGCCGCTCACCGGCTCACCTCGCCGGGGCGCGCCCGATTTGGCGCCCGCCGTCTCATGGGAACCCAACCCTAACCCCGCCGGCCCGAAGGCGCGACGATTTGCTGGGCTCTCCGCCCTGAGCAGCCGGTCGTCCGGCGCCCACCGGCCGCATAGGGCACGCTGTCGGCATGGGCGGTCACGTCATCGAGGGCGTCGCCGAGGGTTACCCGACGATCGAACTGGCCTCCCCCGGCGGGGACCTGACCATCAGCCTCGTCCCCGACGCCGCACTCGTCGGCGTGTCGCTGCGATACCGCGGCCACGAGCTGCTCGATCGCCGTCGCGGGTTGACGGCTTATGCCGAGCGCGGCGCCACCATGGGTATTCCGCTGCTGTATCCCTGGGCCAACCGGCTGGCCGGTTGGGGCTACTCCGCAGCGGGTCGTCAGGTGCAGCTCTCGCGCGACTCGCGCCTGCTACGAGGCGACGGCAAGGGCCTTCCCATACACGGCGTGATCCCGAGCGCGTTGCCGTTTACGGTCGAGGAGGCGGGCCATCAGGACGGGGGCGTGCGGCTCGCCGCCCGCCTCGCCTGGGAGCGGGCCGAGCTCCTGGAGGTCTTCCCCTACCCGCACCACCTCTCCTGCCGGGTGAGGGTCACCGATCGAGACGCGACGATCGCCACCACGGTGACGCCCACCGGAGACGTACCCACCCCGGTGAGCTTCGGCTATCACCCCTACCTGCGCCTGCCCGACGATGAGCGCGAGCGGTGTGTGATCAGCATCCCGGCCACGACGCGTCTGGAGCTCGACGCGCACATGATTCCCACCGGTGAGAGTGAGGCCTTCGATGGCAGCGCGATCCGCCTGGGTGATGGGTCGTGGGACGACGGCTTCGCCGACCTCAGGCCCCCGCGGCGCTTCGTGATCGCGGGCCCCAGACGCCAGATCGTCGCCGAGTTCTGCCAGGGCTACGGCTACGCCCAGTTCTATGCGCCCGCCGACCAAGCCTTCGCCTGCCCGGAGCCGATGACGGCGCCGACCAACGCGCTGCTGGCCGGCGGCCCGGAGCTCATCGTCGCTTCGCCAGGAGAGTCCTATCGAGCGGCGTTCCGGATCAGCGTTGAGGAGCTTCTAGGCGACCGGGCTCACAACTAGGCCGCTGCGCTAACGGCTGACCCCATCGTCACGCTCACCCCTGGGTGATTGGTCCGCGCGCTCCGCGGCCCGACCCGGCGTCTCTCCCGTACGCTCGCGGGGTGAAGCTTGCGGGCGGTTCGGTGGCCCAGTTCTCTCACCGGTGGATGGGGACGCAGTCGACCGTCGGGGTCGCCCTTGTGACCTCCGTGGCGATGCTCACGCTGGTCTGTCTCGCAAGCTGCGGTAGCGGGGCCCGGTCGGGCGGGTCAAAGGGCTCGCCGGGCCCGGTGGGCGCATCAAGCGGCGCTTCACCTGCCAGCGGCGCCGTGCGGCGGCGGTTGTTGCTCGGTCGCTCCACGCGCGGCCGTCCGATCTGGCTGGTCGAGCGCGGCAGCGGCCGGTCAGGCAGCGTCGTGCTGGTGGTGGGCTGCATCCATGGCACCGAGTGCGCGGGGCTCGGTGTCATCGACCGGCTGCTGTCGGGGCCGCCCCCGAACCGCGGTCAGCTGTGGCTAATCCCGAGCCTCAATCCCGACGGGCACGCGCTGGGCGTCCGAGGCAACGCGCGCGGGGTCGATCTGAACCGCAACTTCCCATCGCAGTGGCGACCGATCGGCCAGCAAGGCGATCCGCAGTACTCGGGACCGCGTCCGCTGTCTGAGCGCGAGAGCCGCCTTGCGGTGCGGGCGGTCGAGCGACTGCGCCCGAGCGTGTCGATCTGGTTTCACCAGCCCCAGGACGTAGTGCGCGCCTGGGGTCAGAGCATCCCCGTCGCGCGGCGCTTTGCGCGACTTGCCGGGGCGCACTTTCGCCGCATCCGTTGGCCCAGCGGGACCGTCTCAAACTGGCAGAACCATCGCTTCCCCGGAACCGTGTCGTTCGTGGTCGAGCTTGCGGCCGGGCCGTTGTCGGGCCTAGCCGCCCAGCGATTCGCCCGCGCAATCCGGCGGCTGTTTTGATGTCTCCTACGCGCGTCGCCTTGTGTCGGCTGGGCGGCAACCGCGGGGCAAGCCGCCTCGCGCCGCACGCCGTTCGCCCTGGCGTAGGGCGCCGTCCTCCCAGGGAATTTGAAATAAGTCGGCCGGCAAGGTCGACCAGCCGACTCGGCGCTGGGAGGACTAGCCGGACGATTGGCCTTCGCCCGCGTGGTCGCTTCGCGAGTCACGGACAGACGGGATGGAGGAGAGGTGAGCGGGGAATGGGCGAAGGCGGTCGTGTGCCATCGCGGCTCGATGTTTCGAACCTTGGAGCGCTCGGCGATTGACACGGATGGAGGCCCCTGAGAGAGTCCGTCCGACACGGAGGTTCATGCGGTGTTTGGGTGTCGTGGCCGGCCGAGGCCGGATTCGGACGCTAGGTGGTCGGCGGGCCGTGGGCGCCCGGCGGTGCTTGTGTGGGTCTGCGCCGTGAGTGCGCTGTGCGCGCCCGGCGCGCACGCCGCCGCGGCAGGCGCCGGGGGAGCCGGCACCAGCGTTGCGCCCGGCTGTCCGCCGCCGACCGCGGCCCCGTCCCGGGCCGTACCCGCCCCGGGCGCCGGCGCTCCGCTGGGCAGCCCGCCGATGGCGGCTGCGCCGGCGGCCACGCCCGACGCGCGGGTGAGCACCGGCGACCAGCTGGTGGCCGCCCTGTGTGCCGCCAAGCGCTACATCTGGATCGAGAACTCCGCCCGCATCGACCTGGCCATGGTCAGGCCCATGGAGCCCGACTGCCCTTCGCCGACGGACGTGATCTCGCGCGGGGGGCCGGATGCGCAGCACTGTTCGGTCCTTCGGATCCCCGACGGTGTGACGCTCGCGAGTGGGCGCTCGGCGACCGCCGACGGTGCGTTGCTGTTCCTCGACCACCAGATCGCGCAGCGGTTCATGCTCGACCTGGGCTCGCACACGCGCGTGACCGGGCTGCGGCTGCGAGGCGACGACGTGTCCGACGCCAAGGGCGTCCCCGGCGATTTCAGCTCGGGGATCGAGATCGGGGGGCAGTACTTCGTCGTCGGTCCCGATGGCAATCCGGTCGGCGACAACAAGCCCGTGCTCGTAGACGGCGTGGTGGTCGACAACAACGAGGTCTGGGGGTGGCCCAACACCGGGATCGGCGTGACGGCCGCCGGCAACACCCGCGACACGGCCGACCACATCCGCATCACCGGCAACTACGTCCACAACCAGGTGTCGTGTGCCGGCGGCGGCTATGGCGTCGGGGTGGGCGGCGGTTACGTGCCCTCGGCGAAGGCCTACGCCTACATCGACGGCAACCTCTTCGACTACAACCGCCACTCCGTCGCCGGCGACGGAGTCGGCCAGACCGGCTACATCGCCGACCGCAACTTCCTGCTCTACGACCAGCTCCCGTGCCAGGGTAGCTTCAACCAGCATTTCGACATGCACGGCACCGTCAGCGGCTACGGGGGCCAGGGCGGCGAGTACGAGGAGATCCGCTGGAACACGATCCGCGGCGATCAGCACTACGGCGCTTCGTGCTTCATCGTCTGCGTGGGGGGCGACACACGCCGCGCGTTCCAGCTTCGGGGCCCGCCGAGGCTCGGGGCCGTGTTCTCGGACAACGTGCTCACGCATCCCGACCTAGGCGCGGCGGTCAAGATCGACCCGTCGGTCGACCAGTCCAAGCTCACGCTGTCGCCCAACCGCTACGGGACCAACACCGGGGGCCAGCTGGCGGTGGGCGATTTCGACGGCGACGGCCGGACCGACGTCTTCCAGGCCACCGGCGCCGGGTGGTGGTACTCGGGGACCGGGCGCGCGCCCTGGCGCTTTCTGAACCAGGCCACCCGGACGCTCGACCAGGTGCGCCTGGGCGACTTCAACGGCGACGGGCGCACCGACGTCTTCACCCAGGTGGGAGACACCTGGTTCTCCTCGTCCGGCGGGACCGGCCCGTTCCGGCCCCGGCCGGCGGGCTCGAACATCCCTATGTCCCAGTACGCCTTCGTGCCCAGCTTCGACGGCGGTCGGGAGACGGACATCTTCCGAACCAACGGTAAGGCTTGGTACTACTCGGCGGGGGCCGCCAGCGCCTGGCGTGCGCTGCTGGACTCGCGGCTGACGCTGAGCCAGCTGCGCTTCGGTGACTTCAACGGCGACGGACGCACCGACGTCCTCACCGCCGGCGGCGGGGGCCAGTGGCGGGTGTCGTGGGGTGGACGCACGCAGCCCCGCCCGCTGAACCGCCGCCCGATGTCCGCGGGCCTGGGCGGGCTCGTGTTCGCGGACTTCAACGGCGACGGCCGCACCGACATCGCGCGCAGCCACGGCGGCCGCTGGGAGGTCTCCTGGGGTGGGCGCACCGGCTGGCGCGTGCTGCGGGCGCATGCGCCCGAGCCGCTCTCGCAGGAGATGGTGGGGCGCTTTCGCGGAAAGCGCCGAGCCAACGTACTGCTCGTGACGCAGTGGCGCGCACCCGACGGCTATCGCTTCTACTGGCGGCTGTGGAGCTGGCAGGGAGGACCAGTCGTCAGGTGGTCTAAGACCTATACGCGTTGAGCGTCGGCACGCCACCTACTCGCTGTCGGCCTTCAAGCGAAAGGAGCGCCCGGGCGGTGGCCGGCCAGACGACCGCTGGTCGTCCATTTGCGGTTGTGCAGTGAGCTGGGCGAGCGCTTCTCCTCGCCCTGGCGAGGCGAGTGCGGGGCTATCGCCCCGCTCGCCGACTGGTTCGCGCTAACGTGGCCGTGCCATGGGGCTGTTCGGAAACAAGGAGAAGAAGGCTGCCGAAGAGGCGGAGGGCAAGGCCGAGGTCGAGCGCCTCACATCGCTGTCGACCGCCGAGCTCGCCGCCGAGCTGATGCCTGCCTTCGGTCCCAACGGCGCGAAGGCTAAGGGGCGCTCCGGCACCGCTGCGATGCAGGTCATCCAGTGGCTGATGGCCGACTATCCCAGGCACCCCAGCTTGCGCCCGCTGGCCGACTCCGTCCCGGTGGCCCTGCAACGGCTGGCAGGCGCCGGTCTGCTCAAGGCCACCTCCTCTGGAGTCGGCACGGGCGTGCAGAGCTACTCAATAGCCCCCGATGGCGAGGCGGCGCTCGCCGAGGGGTCGGTCGCAAAGCGCCTGGGCGAAAGCTGACCCCTTGCGGCCGGACCGAGGCCGACCGGTTCACATGAGATAGCTTGGCATTAGGTTTGGCTGGGAGCCGTCTACGGCGTTGAAGATGTTCGTGGAGCACTCGCTGCGACGGACGAGCAGCAGCGATGGCACGCGCTGAGCGACGCCTCCTTCCGCGTATGGGGGGCAGGGCCGCGTTGCTCCTCGTCGCGCAACGAGCTGCGAGGGCGCTGCGCCATGGCGCTGCCCTGGTCGTCCGTTGCAGGAGCCGCGCGCTCTTAGTCCGGGGCAGCCTGGGCGCCGCGCAGCTCGCGGGGAGCGAGTGTCGTTCTCGACAGATCCGAGCGCGAGAGTCTCGGTCCGCCCGTGTCCGCTCCGGACGGCGAGCGGCCGTTGCTCGGAGGTCGACGGATGGGCTGACACCGGGCCGCCGTTGGTGTTTGAACCGGTGCTCGATCGCGAGGGTGTCTCGTCGCAGCCCTCAAAACGCTGGAGTTGAGCGCCGACGAGCTCGTGCTCGCTCTCCGCGCCGGATGGGTCTCCATGATGGCCCGCCGCCGGGGCAGAGGCTTTCGGTCCCCAGACACCGCACCCGAGGACGTCCCAGGCACTCCTACGCGAGAGACACGCCTATGCCTCGTCGACCCCAGGATTTTTGAACCTGCGGTTTCGATCGGGGAGACAGGATTTGAACCTGCGACCGCCCGGCCCCCAGCCGGGTGCGCTACCAGACTGCGCCACTCCCCGTGGTGCTCCACCCGATTCTAAGAGCAATCCGAGCAAGCCAAGGCGTCGATGCTGAAGCGGCTAGGCAAGCTGCCAAACTGTCGCCTTCGCCAGCCCCGCTCCACGCGGATGGCTCATACGCGCGGCGGTAGCTCAATGGTAGAGCCTCGCCCTTCCAAGGCGATGACGCGGGTTCGACTCCCGTCCGCCGCTTGCTCCCCCCGCGTTCGCAGTGGCCGCCTATTCGGCGCTCAACTGGAAGCGCACACCGCAAGCCTCGACGGACTCGCGACCGCGCCGCACCCCATCCGGGACAGCAACCCCGATCTCCACCAGCCGCTCGGCAGACGGATCGGCGGGCAGGAAGCGGATCTCAGAGCGGTCGAGCCGAAGCGACGCGCTAGTCGGTTCCGATGGCGTAGCACCGAGGCCCAGGACCTCGGCCCAACGGGCACGCGTGGCGCCCGGGTCGGCGACGGCGATTCCCACCGAAAGCAGCTCTCCCGGCGCCCGCGATCCGGTGCGGCCGATCCACTCGGGTCCCGCCCAACGCCAGGATCCCGGTGGGTCGGCGCGGTCCAGCGAGACGATCGCTCCGCGCGTGTCGGCCGGATGCAGGTGCGTGCCCGATATGTCCGGCAGGTCGAGCTGCCACACGGTGCGGATACCCATTCGCGCCGCGCGCTCCCGGGCGCCAGCCAGGTCATCGAGCTGGAAGATGACCATGTAGCCGCCGTCACCCCCGTGGCGCTCGAGGTAGCGTCCGGCCGTCGTGTCCGCCTGCGCAGGGGAGATCACCTCGATGAAGCAGTCGCCGATAGGCATCACCGCGTTGACCAGCCCGAACGCCCCGACGCCCGGATCGGCGTAGGGGTCGCCCAGACCAAGTTCGGCCCGCAGTCGCTCGACCGCCGGTTCAAGCTCGGCGGCGACGATGACCGCCTGGCGCAGACGCACTCCAGCCGTGTTCACCTGGCTTAGGCTACGCATCCCGAGACGCCGAGCGCATGAGCGGGCGCATGAACGAGGAGGGCGCATGACCACAGTGGTGCTTGAGGAAGTCAACGACGGAGTGGCCGTGCTCACGCTCAATCGGCCGGAGCGGCTCAATGCCTGGACGGCCGAGATGCACCGCTGTTATTTCGACCTTCTCTCCGAGTGCGCCGCGTCGCCCGACGTCCGGGCGATCGTCCTCACCGGCGCCGGCCGTGGATTTTGCGCCGGCGCCGACATGGACGACCTGCAAGCAATCGGCGCAGGCGAGCTCGAAGGCGCTCGCGCCCAGCAGGATCCCCGGCCGCACACATTTCCGCTCACCATCCCCAAGCCGATCATTGCCGCGATCAATGGCCCGTGCGCCGGGCTGGGTTTGGTCCACGCCTTGATGTGCGATCTACGCCTGGCCGCCGAGGACGCCAAGCTGACCACGGCGTTCGCTCGCCGCGGGCTGGTGGCCGAGCACGGGATCTCCTGGATCCTGCCCCGCCTGATTGGGCCCGCGCGGGCTCTGGACCTGCTCCTGTCCGGGCGCGTCGTGCTGGGCGCCGAGGCCGCCCAGCTGGGGATGGTCAACCGGGCGCTCCCCGCCGAGCGCGTGCTTGATGAGGCCGTCGCCTACGCCGGTGAGCTGGCGACGAACTGCGCGCCGTCCAGCATGGCCGCGATGAAGAGTCAGGTCTATGCCGATCTCGCTCGCGACCTGGGCGCGGCGCTCGAGAACGCAAACCGGCTAATGGCGAAATCGTTCAGCGCGCCCGATTTCGCCGAGGGAGTGGCCAGCTTCGTGGAGCGGCGAGCTCCCGCCTTTCGCCCGCTTGGCCGGACGAACGGCGCCGGGGCAAGCGCGCCGGAATCCTCCGAAGCGGTCTCCTCGGGCTGACCGCGCACCACCCGGCCGGACGAGCCACCACTCGTCGCTGCTCAGCCGGCGGGTCCCGCCTCTCCCCCCGTCGCGGCCCGGCGCTCCTCGGTCGGCACCTGACCGGTCTCGTCGGTGAGCGTCGGGGGCGGCCAGGGACCGAACCAGTTGTCACGTCCGCCGTCGAGGGTGACCACCGAGCCGTTGAGTGCCCGTCCGAGCGGTGACGCGAGCAAGGCGATTAGCCACGCGTGCTCCTCGGGGCGCCCCAGCCGCTGTAGTGGCACCGTGCGCGCGGCGCCGCGGCGAACCTGCTCGGGGTACTTGCGAATCGCCTCGGTCTCGAAGTGTCCGGCCGCGGCGGCGGTCACCGCGATCCTGTGCGGCACCCACTCGGCCGCCAACGCTCGGGTCAGACCCTCGACCGCGGCGCGCGCAGCGCTCGAGTGCGTCATCCCCGGAAGCCCGTGATGGGGCGAGAGCGTCACGTTGACGATCATGCCCCCGCCGGCCGGCCGCATGGCCCGCTCGGCCGCGGTGCGCGCCATCAGCAAGGTCCCCGACACATTAAGCGCCATCACCGCCTGCCAGCCCTTGCCGGCGATCGCCTCGGCGGGGACGAAGTACTGGCCGCCGGCGTTGTTAACCAACGTGTCCAGCCGGCCGTGGCGCTCGAGCGCGGTGTCGATCACCTTGGCGGCGTCGCTCGGATCGCGAACGTCGCCGGTCGCCCATGAGCAGGGCGCGCCGATCTCTCCGGCGGCCCGTTCCAACGGCTCTTGGCGACGTCCGGTTATCAGAACGCTGGCGCCACACGCCGCGAGCTCACGCGCGGTCGCTAGTCCGAGCCCGGTGCCGCCCCCGGTGACCAGCGCCACCTGTCCGTCCAGCAGCCCGGGCACAAAGGTCGCCGAACGGGTCTCAGCGTGCACGCGGCTCCAGCACCTCGCGGATGAAGCTCTCCCGCACGCGATCGGGCTGGCGCAGCATCCACATCTCCTGCCGGGGCGGCTCGGGAAGCCGGCTAAGGACTTCGCGGATGAAGCTCTGCCGCACGCTCCTGGGCTGGCGCAGCATCCAGACCTGCTGGTGCAGTGGGTCCCCGTCACCCGGCTCGAGGACCTGACGTACATAGCTCGCCCGCACTTGGCGCGGCTGGTGAAGCATCCAGCGCTGTTCGTCATCGGGCATCCGGCGCGCGGCCGCGCGCGCCACCGCGGCGGGAGCCAGGAGGACCGAACGAGCGAGCAGATCCGCCATTGCGGCGGCAGTCTAGGAACGCAGGCCCAAAGAAGGGGTAAAGCTGCTGGAGCACGGCGATTGCGGCGCCGTCGCTTGGCCTGCGGACCGTAAAAAAATCGTCCCCGTCGGGCGGCCCGGGTAAGGTCCTGTGCGATGCCTGCCCGAGTACCGGCGGTCGTCCTCTTAGTCGCGGGACTCGACTTCCTCGCGTGGCGGTGGGCGTCCGGGGCCGACGACACGATCGCCATGGTGGCCGGCGTGGCGCTCGTGCCCCTCTGCATCCTGCTGCTGTGGACCGGGGTGCTGGCCGTGCTGAGCGCGTTGCTGCGGGTAGGGCAGGGTGCCCATCGGCGCCTGACGACTCCGGCCGAGCGCCCTCCAGCCGCCGACAGCGCCACCCGCAAGACCCCGTGGCGACCGCGACGAGTCCTGGGGCGGCGAGGCGTGCGGCGGGTGCGCCGGCGTGGGCGACGTCGTCGCAGCGAGGATTCGGGCGGACGCATCGCCGCCTGAGCACGGCGGCGACAGCCGCCGCGTCCGCTATGTTCCGGGATTGGTCTGGGCGCCAAAACCGGTGGCCCGGTCCTTAGTCGCCGCATGCGCCGCGGCGGCCGATTTCTCATGATCCGGCCTCTCCGCATGATTGCGAGTAGGCGAGGGCGGGTGGTCCTGATCGCGCTTGCACTCGCCGTGGCCGCGACCGCGGTCGCCGCCTACGCCTACTACCGCGCCCAGCGGGGGGATGTCCTGCATCCCCACGCTCGGTTTATCCCCGAGGCGGCGCCGAAGGCTCCCCCCAAGGGCCCGGACCGCTTCGCCTGGCCCCTGTACGGCTACACCAAGGACCACACGCGGTTCTTTCCGAGCACCCAGGTTCGTCCCCCGTTTCAGAAGCGGTGGACGTTTGCCGGCACCCACGCGCTGTTGGAGTTTCCGCCGGTCATCAGCGGAGGCAAGCTCTTTCAGCTCAACGACGACGCGATCCTCAACGCCGTCGACAAGGAAACCGGCAAGCTTCGCTGGGCGCGCAAGCTCGGCGCTCTGTCGGCCTCCGCGCCCGCCGCCGGGGGCGACGCCGTCTACGTCACCATCCTCGAGCGCGATCGCGGCGGAAGCGCCGGACGCGTCATGTCACTCGACGCCAACAGCGGCCGGATCAAGTGGACACGCGACATCGTCTCGCGAACCGAATCCTCTCCCCTGCTGGACGGGGGCCGGCTCTACTTCGGCTCCGAAGGCGGAACCGTCTACGCGATGGACGCTCGCAACGGTCATGTCGTCTGGACCTACCACGCCGGGGGGGCGGTCAAGGCAAGCCCGACGCTGCGCCACGGACTGCTCTACTTCGGCGACTACGGGGGCCACGTGCAGGCGGTCCGCGAGAACGACGGGCATCGGGTATGGGTCACCTCCGGCGGCGGTGGGCTGCTCGGCGACGGCGAGTTCTACTCCACCCCCGCGCTGCGCTACGGACGCGTCTTCATCGGCAACACCAATGGCCGGGTGTACGCATTCGACGCGGGTAGCGGCAAGCTCGACTGGGCTCATCAGACGGGCGCATACGTGTACTCGTCGCCCGCCGTGACCGAGACTCCCGGTCTCGGCCCGACCGTCTACATCGGCTCCTACGACGGAAACTTCTATGCGCTCGACGCGCACACCGGCGGTATCCGGTGGCAGCGAGATGCCCGCGGTCGCATCTCGGGCTCCCCCACGATTGTCGGCAACATCGTGTACTTCGCCGATCTCGGTCGGCGCTCGACGCTCGGGCTCGACACGCGCACAGGTCATCTCCAGTACGAGCGGCACGCGGGCTCATTTGACCCCGTGATCTCGGACGGCAAATGGCTGTACCTGACCGGGACCACCGGGCTTACCGCGCTGGTTCCCACCAGCCTCCTGCCCAAGCCACGGCCCGTGGCCCCAAGCAAGCCGCCCGCCCCGGCCAAGCCTCCGGCCAAGCCACCCGCGCCGGCCAAGCCTCCCGCGCCGGCCAAGCCCCCGGCCAAGCCACCCGCGCCGGCCAAACCCCCGGCCAAGCCACCCGCGCCGGCCAAACCCCCGGCCAAGCCACCCGCGCCGGCCAAGCCCCCGGCCAAGCCACCCGCGCCGGCCAAGCCTCCGGCTAAGCCACCCGCCCCGGCCAAGCCCCCGGCCAAGCCACCCGCGCCGGCCAAACCCCCGGCCAAGCCCCCGGTTTCCGCCGCGCAAGGGGGTCTGCCCGGATACCCGGCCACCTCGCTCGCGACGTTTACCCCGGTGCCGCCCAGGCCGGCGCCCGCCGCGCCCAAGCCGGCCCCCCGCCCGGCTCCCCGCCCGGCCCCTCGGCCCGCGCCGCGGCGACCCCACAGGCGCCGGCACCATCCGTCGGGCCAACTCCAGAAGATCATTCCCTGATGGCGGCCCGGAGGGCGCGATCGAGGACGCTCCCGACCGTCCCCCCGGCCCCGTCGGTGAGGTCGGCTAACGTGCCGGGACCGAGGTGAGGATCTGGGTCGACATGACCGCCCCCGCCCATCCGATCGTCTTCCGGCCCATCCTCGACCGACTGCGGGAGGCGGGGCACGAGACGGAGGTGACCGCCCGGGACTACGCGCAGACGCTGCCACTGCTCGAGCGCCTGGGAATCCCCTACCGCGCAGTCGGCGAGCACGGTGGGGCCTCGCGCACGCGCAAGCTCACTGCTCTACTCCGACGCACTCTGTCGATGCGTCGCCTGGGCCGCTCGGGATTTGACCTGGCCGTTGCGCACGGCTCCAACGACCTGGCCCTGGCCGCTGCGACCCTGCGGATCCCCGCGGTGAACATGTTCGACTACGAGTGGGCAACCCAGCAGCACCAGATCGGCTGTCGCTTGGCCCGCCGGGTGATGACGCCTGACCGGATTCCACCCGAGCGGCTGCGCCGCTACGGCGTCGGACCGAGCAAGCTGGCCCAATTCCCTGGGCTCAAGGAGGAGTACTACCTCAGTGACTTCGAGCCCGACCCCGCCGTCCTTGAGCGGCTCTCACTGGACACGTCGCGTGTGCTGGTCGTGGTCCGCCCCCCGCCCGACGTGTCCCTGTATCACCGGCGCTCCAATCGCCTATTCCCCCAGGTGCTCGACCTCCTCGGCCACCGGGACGACGTTCAGGCCGTCGTGATCCCCCGCACAGAGGCCCAGCGCGCCTACGTCCGCGCACTGGCACTGCCCTCGGTCGTCGTACCCGGAGGCGCCGTCGACGCCCAGAGCCTGATCGCGCTCGCCGACCTGGTCATCTCGGCCGGCGGGACCATGAACCGCGAGGCGGTGGCCCTCGGCACCCCGGTCTACACCACCTACGGCGGGCGCCTCGGAGGCGTCGACGAGGCGCTCATGCGCGAAGGGCGGCTGCGCCCGCTGGCCGATCCCCGCGCAATAGAGATCTCCAAGCGTTCGGTCACCTGGGGGCCCACGCGCCGCGATCCCGCCCTGCTGGCGTCGATGATCACCGAGGCCGTGGCCTGAAACGACGATGGGAGCACTGAACCGGATGCGCCGCCCGCGCCGTGATCAAGCGCCCGCCGAGCACAAGCCGACGCTCCGCGTGGTGCAGGCAGCGGATGAGGCCGAGCCGTCGCTCGTAGAGCGCTACGAGCGGATGGCGCACACGTTCGAGCGCCGGCCGGTCGACACGGTGCTGCGGGCGTTGGACCTCGTCCTCGCTGGGGCCGCGTTGGCCATGCTCGGGCCGCTGCTGATCCTGGTCGCCGGGGCGATCAGGATCACCTCAGGACCGCCGGCCCTCTATCGAGGTGCGCGCGTTGGCCGAGGTGGACGCATCTTCGTCATGCGCAAGTTCCGCACCCTGCGCCCCGACGCCGAGTCTCGCCTGGGGCCGTTCCTGGGGCAAGAGCTCACACGGCTGACCGGCGAGGAGGTCACCCGCCTAGGCCGCGTCCTGCGAGCCACCCACGTCGATGAGATGCCGCAACTGCTCAACGTGCTCGCTGGCGACATGAGCCTGGTCGGTCCGCGCCCCATCCGCCCGACCTTCTTCGGCGAGCTGGCCGAGGAGATCCCTGCCTACTGGCAGCGGCTGGTCGTGCGGCCCGGGGTGACGGGCCTGGCCCAGCTGCGGGTGACCCGGGAGATGACCTGGTCGGAGAAGCTGCACCACGACTTCGAGTACATCGCCGACCGCTCGGTCCGCCTCTATCTGGCGGTAGCCGCCGCGACCGCAGCGCACATCCTCGGCCGGGCCAGCTCGACGGTCTTGCGCCGCACACTCGAGGGCCACTGAGCATGTGCGGCATCTGCGGGATCGCCGCGCGGGCCGGCGCACCACCCGACCGCGCCGCCGTGGAGACGATGAGCGCCACGCTCGTGCACCGGGGGCCCGACAGCACCGGCCTGACAATCGACGGCCCGGTGGCGCTGGCCGCGCGAAGACTGGCGATCATCGACCTCGAGCACGGGGACCAGCCCGTCTACAGCGAGGACCGCCGCATCTGCGTGGTCCAGAACGGCGAGATCTACAACCACCAGGAGCTGCACCGCGAGCTGCAGGCCCGAGGCCACCGCTTCGCCTCGCGCGGCGACACCGAGGTGCTCGCCCACCTCTACGAGCAAGAGGGCGAGGAATTCCTCGCCCGGCTGCGCGGCATGTTCGCGATCGCCCTGTGGGACAGTGGCGAACGCCAGCTGCTGCTCGCGCGCGACCCGTTCGGGATCAAACCCCTCTACTACAGCGCCGAGCCAGAGCGCCTGGCCTTCGCCTCCGAGCTCAAGGCGCTGGTCGCCCTGCCCGGATTCTCGCGCGAGGTCGATCCCCACGCGCTGGAGTCGTTTTTGACCTTCAACTCCGTGCCGGCGCCGATGACCATCTTCGCCGCGGCGCGCAAGCTCCCCGCCGGGCACCTCCTGCGCTGGCGCCCGGGGCAGGAGCCGGTCGTGGCGCGCTGGGCGCGTCCGGCCCCGCGGCGGGCGAGCGCGCTGCGGCGCGAGCCGGCGCGAGGGCTTGCCGCCGAGCTGCGCGAACGACTGCGCGACTCGGTGCGGGCTCACCTGGTCTCCGACGTCCCGGTCGGCGTTCTGCTGTCGGGCGGGATCGACTCCTCGATGTTGGCCGCGCTGGCGGCTAGCGAGTCGCGTCAGCGCATCAGCACGTTCTCGATCGGCTTTCGCGAGCGCTCGTTCAACGAGCTCGACCTCGCCGGTCTGGTGGCCCGCCGCTATGGCACCGACCACCACGAGCTGGTGGTCTCCCCCAACGGCGCCGAGCTGATCGCCGAGATCGCGGCCTGCTTCGACGAGCCGTTCGCCGACTCGTCCTCCCTGCCCACCTACCTGGTCTCGCGCCTGGCCGCCTCCCACGTCAAAGTCGCGATCTCGGGAGAGGGTGGCGACGAGCTGTTCGGGGGCTATGAGACCTACCTCGCCGACCTGATCGCTCAGCGCACCGGGCCGGCCGCCCGGGCGCTGCGACCGCTGGTCGAGCGGCTGCCCAGCTCCGACGCCAAGGCCAGCTTCGACTACAAGGCCAAGCGCTTCGTACGGGCCGCCCACCTGCCCGCGCTCGAGCGCCACCACGGCTTTAAGGAGATCTTCGCCGCCGACGTTCGCGCCGAGCTGCTGGCCGCCGCCAAGGGTCAGGACGGCGCCCACGACGTCTTCGACCCGGTCGACCTGCTGCGCGCCCGCTACGCCGAGACCGAGGGCGCCGACGAGCTCGCCCGGCTGCAGGACGTCGACGTCGGCGTCTACCTCGTCGACGACCTGCTGGTGAAAACCGACCGCATGAGCATGGCCCACTCGCTGGAGGTGCGGGTTCCGTTCCTCGATCACGAGGTGGCGGACTTCGCCCACGGCCTCGCCACCCGGCACAAGGTCCGCGGCTGGCAGAAGAAGTGGCTGCTGCGCCGGGCGGTGGCGCCGCTCGTGCCGCGCGACGTCTACCGGGCCAAGAAGCGCGGGTTTTCGATCCCCGCCGCCGCGTGGCTGCGGGGTGAGCTCGTCCCCTTCGCGCGCGAGGTGCTTTCACCCGAGCGGGTTCGCCGTGAGGGCTACTTCGATCCGGCGGTGGTGGGACGCGTGCTCGAGGCTCACGTCAGCGGCCGCGAGGACCTCAGCCGTCAGCTGTGGGGACTGCTGTCTTTCTCCCTGTGGCTCGGGGGCCTGTCGGGCGCACGCCCCGCAGGTGCGCCGGCCGCGGGTACGGTGCGATGATGAGCGCAGACGCCGGCGGGGTACGCAGCTGGCTGTGGCGCTCGCCGGTGGTCCCCGGGCTGCTGATCGCGGCGATGGTGGTCGTCGCCCTGCTATCTACGGAGCCCACTTCGGGCCTGGACGTCTACGTGCGGCTCGGCGGGCGCCCCTACGCCGGCCTGGTCACGGTCACGCGCCGCGGCGCGCACGAGGTGGTCACCGGGCACCGCGCCGGCGTCGACGGGCACTTCCGCCTGCGCCTGGCTCCAGGGTTCTACATCCTGCACCCGGTCCGCGAGGCGCGCCCGGGCGCCCCCACCGGACGCGACGTCGAAGCCCGCGTGCGCCAGAACCGCTTCGCCGCAGTCACCGTCAGGTTCCGGGTGGCCGGAGCGCCGCGCCCGCCCCGGCGCGCCACCCCCGGTGGCCCACCGGCCGGGCGGCGTCAGGCGCCCGCCGGGCCCTGAACGACGCGCTCGAGCAGGTTGCGGGTGAGGCGTATGAGGCGCGGATCCTCGCGCCGGGGAGCATCCGGGGAGACGTCAGGCTGGGGATCTAGACCCAGCGCCCACCCCACCGTCCCGGTGGCGAACACCAGGGCCCCCGACGCCGCCCGGTACAGGGTGGTCTGCCCCAGGCCCACGCCAGACATGCACGGCGCGCTGCCCGATCCCAGCACCTGGGTCCCGGGCGGGCTGGCCGCCACGCGCTGGTCGAGCTCGTAACCGAGGATGCCCATCACCCGCGCCCCGGGCGTGAACCCCGTCCCGGCGAACAGCCAGGGGGGCGATAGCCCGGGGGCAGGCGACCAGGCGTAGAGCCGATAGGTGGCCTTCAGGCGATTCGGCACCCGTGCGGTAATGCAGCCGACGTAGGCGCTCCCGGTCAGCGGAGCCCCGTTATGGGGAAAGGCGCCCGTCGGCGGCGCCCGTACCGGATCCAGCGCCGCGCGCTCCTTGTAGGCGACGATCACGTGCCCCGGCTCGCCGGTCTCGCTCGAGGACGGGGTGGCCGGCGCGTAGCGCACCCGCCAGGCGAGCGTGTCCGAGCTGAGGAAGGCCAGGTTGATACCCCGGTCGCGCGCCCGCTCGAAAGCGCGCTCGGCGCGCTGGGACCAGTACTCGGAGTGACCGATGTCCATCAGCGCGCGGGCACCGAGCGCGAGCCGGGGTGAGCGGTCAAGACCGGTCCCGGTTATATAGGAGATCGGATAGCCGTAGCGTTCCAGGAACCGCACGGTGGGGGCATCGACCCTGAAGTACTGCCCTGCCCCGTCGACGCTGTCATAGGGGCGGTCGTAGGAGACCTCGACGCCCTGGGTACCGCCGGTCACCCCCACCCGGTGACCGCCCGGATACAGGCTGTCGCCTCCCCAGTAGTTGTAGGCCTCCCAGCTGGCGGTGGAGATCTGGGCCAGCATCGGTGTGGGGCGCTCGGGTTCGAGCACGAACAGGCAGTAGCGCTCGCCCCGGCGGTCATCGGCGATCTTGACCAGGTAGACGCCGCTGGGCAGCGAGCGGGGAAGCGTCAACGAAAGAGTGGGGTGCCAGCGGCACTCGGTCAGCCCGGTGCGCTGGTCGTGCGCGCACGGCGGCTGGCGCGAGACCGCCAGCGGCGCGGTGGTGAGGATCTCGCGCCCGCCCGCCCCGCCATACCAGCCCATGCGAAAGATGCGCATGGTCACGGTGCGGGCCCGGGGGGCGCGCACGTAGATGCGCTGCACGCTGCCAGGCAGGGCGTCTTGCGCCGAGACGTAGGCGTCGATGTGCCCGCGCGAGTGCCCGCCGGGCAGGCGCCAGGCGTCGGTGCCGCGGTGTCCGTTCTCCTGCGCCACCGAGGGAGCCGACCCGTGGGTCGGCACCAGCCATCTCAGCGCGCGCGACGCCTGCCCTTCCCCGCCGCCGGCCGATCCCGACGGACCTCCTCCGCATCCCCCGAGCGGCGCCCCCAGGGCCACCGCGACGAGCAGCGCCCGCGAGGCGCGGCGGCCGGCGCTCACGCCTGCGCGCCGACAGTGCAGCGGGGGCCGCGGTCAAACAGTCGGCCGACGCTGAAGTCGGCGACCACCCGCATCGGCCCCGGCCGATCCGAGCGGACCAGGGTCCAATCTCCCCCGGCGCGCTCAACACAGCCCGCGCCCTGGGCGATGCGCCAATAGGGGGTGAAGTGCACGCGCACCCATACCCAGCCGGCGTGGCGCACGCTGAGGCGAAAGTCCTCCGCACCGAGCTCGGTCAGCCGGCCGGGTCCCGTCGCGAGCGGCCGGCTGTCCACGAACTCATACACCCGCCAGTGGGCGCTGTGCCACACCGGGCGCAGGAAAGGAAGTCCAGCGCGGATCAGCTGGCCCTCGGCTCGGCTGGACGGGTCCAGGCGCACGTCGGGCAGGGCCACGTAGCGCACGCCCGCCGCCAGCAGCCAGGCCCGGTAGGAGCCGGGCGAAAGGGAGTGGTCGTAGAACAGGGCGTCGTACTTGGTGTCCAGCTGGCGCTCCCAGCCCCGGGCCAGGGCAAAGCGCGGGCCCAGGACCTCCGCGTCCCAATGGGTCAGCGTGAACGGGACCTCCAGGCGCGCCACCGGGTCGCGGTGGCGATCCAGGAAGCCGATCAGGGGTCGGTAGTAGGAGGAGCTGACCGAGTCGTCGGAGACGCCCTTAACCACTTCGCGCACCGGTCCGTTCCACTGCCAGACGGCAAGCGCCGCCGCCACCGCCACGATCGGAGCGAAGGCCAGGCGCCCGGGCAGCCGCGAGACCAGCGCGCGCGCCGGCCCGTCGAGCTCGGCCGCCGGCAGGCGCGCGGTGGCGCACAGCAGCAGGGGTCCACAGAACATCACCCCCAGCCGGGCGACGTTTCCTCCCATCGGCGTGCTAAACGCGTCGCAGGCGATCACCGCCAGCGCATACAGCGCGGCACCCACCCACAGCGTGCGCTCGCGGCGAGGCACCAGGGCGATGGCCAGGAGGGGAAGGATCAGCGCCGCGCGAAACGCCCCACCTGAGAATGGCTGGTGGCCCCCTTCGGGGAAGGCCACGGCCAGGGCGCCAACCAGCGCCAGCCCGGGCAGCACCACCAGGGAGCCGGCGCTCCAGCGCCGCGTCGAAAGCGCGTAGGCCGCCCCGGCCAGGACCAGGAACACCCCCGCCACCGGGCTGGCGGCGGCGCACAGGACGGCCAGCCCGACCGCCAGCCAGCGGCGCTGGCGCTGGAGGGCAAGCAGCGCGCCAAGCCCCAGCGCCACCCCGAGGCCAAAGGTCAGGCGCCCGATCAACAGGTCGGTGACGGTGGCCGCCGCGAACCACAGGACCCCCCACCGGGCCCGGGCGCCGAAGTGGCCCCGGGCCAGACGGTCGAACAGCACCGCCGAGGCCACGGCTCCCAGCGCTCCGACGACGCGCAGCCCAAGCAGCGCCGCGAGCGGCGGGAACAGCAGGCTGTAGCCGGGTAGGTGGTGGCCGGCGTACCAGTTGTTGTCCCACACGCCGAAGCCGTCGCGGACGAACAGGCCGACCCGGTAGGCCTGGGCGGCCAGGTCGGGGGTCCGCAGCTGGATGAGCAGCCAGGCGCCCGCCAGCGCGGCGGCGAGCAGCGGGGCGAGCATCGACGAGCGCCGCAGGCCCGGTGTGGTTGTCCCAGCGATCGGTCGCATGCGTTGCCCGTCCGCCTGGCGCCGCGCGTCGCGGGCGGTTAGGGTGCTCGACGCCGGCCTCGCCCTGGGCGGTGCGACAGCGCGCGCACACCCGGCGGACGGTGGTCTAGGTTACCCGCCCCCACGGGTGCGAGTTACACGCTCCCGGCGGGCACGAAAAGCGAGAAGGGAGTGGTTGGCGTGGATCCGCAGGTCCTGAAGAGCATCTCCTTCTTTTCCGATTTGTCGGATGAGGATCTGAAGGTCCTGGCCGCCCGGGCGGCGGAGGCCTCGGTGGGCGAGGATCGGGAGATCGTCCGCGAGGGCGACTACTCCTACGACTTCTTCATCATCCAGGAGGGCAAGGCCTCGGTCCGCCAGGACGGCAAGGAGATCGCCGAGCTGGGGCCGGGCGAGGTCTTCGGCGAGGCCGGTGTGATGGAACGATCGCTTCGCAACGCCACCGTCGTCTCCAAGACGCCGATGCGCCTGGTCACCTTCACCCACTGGGACCTCGACCACCTGCGGCGCCAGATACCGCAGGTCATCGAGCGACTCGAGAAGGCGTTCTCCGAGCACCAGTCCGACGGGTCCGCGCCGGGCTAGGGTCCACCCCGGACACTCGGCGGGCGCTCGGTCGGGCCGGGTGTGGGTAGGCTGACCGCAGCGATGGAGCGCGAGACCGCTTCCGCCTCCCCAGACCGGGCTGTCGCGCCGACGCTGCACCTCTCGATGGTGGTGCCGGGCACGCTGCTCGACCGCGCCGGCGAGCAGCTCGGTCGCGTCGACGACCTGATCGTCCGTCTCGACGACCGCGGGTATCCCCCGATCAGCGGGCTGCGGGTGCGCCTCGCCGAACGCGAGCTGTTCGTCCCCGCCGACCACATCGCCGCGCTGGAGTTCGGGCAGGTGCGCCTCGCCGGGGAGCACCTGCACATGCGGCGCTTCGAGCGGCGCCCCGGCGAGGTGCTCCTGCGCAAGGACGTGCTCGACCGCCAGCTGATCAACGTCGACGGCGCCCGCCTGGTACGGGCCAACGACATCGAGCTCGCCCAGGTGGACGGCGTATGGCGGGTGATCGGAGTCGACACCACCCTCAAGGGCGCCCTGCGGCGCCTGCTGCCGCGCCGGTTTGGCGCCCGCATCACAACCGAGCAGTTCCTGGACTGGGCCAGCGTCGAGCCGTTCGTCGGCCACGTTCCCACCCTGCGCCTCCGGGTCCCCCACCCCAAGCTGGCCACGCTGCACCCGGCGCAGATCGCCGACCTGGTGGAGGCGGCCTCCCATTCCGAGGGCGAGGAGATCATTGAGGCGGTGGGGTCAGACCGCGAGCTCGAGGCCGACGTGTTTGAGGAGCTGGACCCCCAGCACCAGGTCGAGTTCCTGCACGAGCGCTCCGACGCCGAGGCGGCGCAGGTGCTCGCCACCATGGAGCCCGACGACGCCGCCGACCTGCTCGACGATCTCGACGACGAGCGGCGCCAAGCGGTGCTCGAGCTCTTGCCCCATGTCCAGCGGCGCAAGCTGCGCGTGCTGCTGGGCCACGATCCGGCGACCGCGGGCGGCCTGATGAGCCCGGACTTCCTGGCCCTGTCCGCGGAAACCACCGTGGGCGCCGCCCTGGACCGGGTGCGCGCCGCGCAGTGCCCGGACGAGGCCCTGGGGGCGGTCTTCGCGCTCGACGGCGAGGGGCATCTGTCCGGAACGGCCTCCCTGCCGGCGCTCCTGCGCGAGCCATCCGAGAAGCGACTGGTCGACGTCGCCCAACCGGTCGCCGCCCAGCTCGACGTCGAGGCCGACTTCGAGGAGGTGGCTCGGGTGATGGCCGACTTCAACCTGATGGTGGCGCCGGTGGTCGACGAAGCGGGCCGCCCGGTGGGCGTGGTCACCGTCGATGACGTCCTCGAGGTGATGCTCCCTACCGGCTGGCGCCGGCGGTTCGGGCTGCTGGGCAGCGAGTGAGGGCGCCCGCGCCAGACCGGCGCGAGTCCCTAGACTGGCCGGCGATGCACGCCCAGCCCGTGGAGCTCTCCGGAGATGTCGGTCCGAGTACGGGCCGACGAGCACAGTGCCCCGCAGCCGCGCGGCCGCGCGCTGCGGGCTGGGCTGGGGCGCCTGCGCCAGGTACTGGCGCTTCGCGGTCGACCTAGACCGCGGCTCCGGCTCCTCGCGCTGCTGGGCTTTCTCGGCCCCGGGCTGATCGCGGCCAACGCCGGCAACGACGCCGGGGGGATCGCGACCTACGCGTCCGACGGCGCCCGGTACGGCTACGGGCTGCTGTGGGTGATGATTCCCATCACCGTCTCCCTGGTCGTCGTCCAGGAGATGGCCGCTCGCATGGGCGCGGTCACCGGTAAGGGGCTGGCCGAGCTCATCCGCGAGCAGTTCGGCGTGCGCTGGTCGGCGGTGGCCTCTGTCGCTTTCCTGCTGACCAGCATCGGGATCTGCACCTCGGACTTCGTCGGTACCGGGGCGGCGCTGGGGTTGGCCGGCGTGCCGGCGCAGGTTTCGGTGCCCTTGGCCGCCATCGCCATCTGGGCGCTGGTGGTGCGCGGCTCCTACAAGGTCGCCGAACGCATCTTCCTGGCCATGACGATCCCGTTCCTCGCCTACCCGGTGGCGGCGATCCTGGCCCATCCCCATTGGGGCGAGGTCGCCCGCCAGTCGGTCGCTCCCAGCATCCACCTGAGCTCGACCTACATCCTGCTGTTCATCGCCACCGCAGGGACCACGATCACCCCCTACATGCAGCTCTACCTCCAGTCCGCGGTGGTGGAGCGGGGGATCGGACCCGAGCGGTTGGGCGCCGAGCGAGCCGAGGTGATCAGCGGCTCGCTGTTCGCCAACCTGATCGCCGCCTTCATCATCATCGCCACCGGCGCCACCCTGTTTTTGCACGGGCGCCACGACGTGGGCACCGCCGCCGACGCCGCGCGCGCGCTGAAGCCCTTCGCCGGTCAGTACGCCGAGCTGTTGTTCGGCATCGGCCTGCTCGGAGCCAGCCTCCTGGCCGCCGCCGTGCTGCCAGTTACCGGCGCCTATGTGATCGCCGAAGCACTCGGGTACGAGAAGGGCCTGTCCCGCGATCCGCGCGAGGCCCCGGTGTTCGTGGGCGCCATCACGGTCATCATCGCCGTCTCGGCGCTGGTGGCGATGATCCCCGGCATCCCGGTCATCGGCCTGTTGGTCGGCGTCCAGATCGTCAACGGAGCCCTGCTTCCCATCGTCCTGGTGTTCATCTGGCGCCTGGCCCGGAACCGCGAGTTGCTGGGCGAGCATCGCAACCGGCGCGGTTTCGATCTGCTCGCCGCGGGCACCGTGCTGTGGACCTCAACGCTGTCGCTCGCGCTGCTGGTCATCACCATCCTCCAGTTCGCTTGAGCCCCGAGCCCGCCGACGGCGGCAGCGACCAGCCTCAGGCCGGGGTCGTCTCGGCGGCGCGCTCGACCTGCCGCGTGCGGCGGGTGTCGCGGACGACCTCGCGGAAGCTGCGGTAGCGAAAGATGCTCACCAGCGCCACGAACCCGAGCGCCAGCGTGAGCCCGGTGGTCGCAATCTGCTGGCCGACCGAGAACACGGCCACGCTGTCGGTGTGTCCGGTCGAGGAGAACGCCACCAGCAGCAGCGCCTGCTGGACCCCCACCCCCCCGGGGGTGAAGGGAACGATGGAGGCGATCGCCTGAGCGGCGAGCACGAGCAGGGCGCCCCGCAAAGAGCCGCCGATGTGAAAGGCCTCCAGCAGGTACCAATAGGAGCCGATGCGCAACAGCCAGCCCAGCGACTGGGGCAGGATCATGCCCACGAAGTAGCGCCGGGGCTGGCGCAGGATCGCCAGCCCCTGGCGGACCTTGAGCCAGAAGGCGCGCACCCGCGCCGACAGGAGGGCAAAGCCGAGGACGACCAGCTCGCCCAGCAGGGTCAGGGCGAACAGCGTAGCCCCGGGGTGGCGGGAGAAGAACGCCAGGTCAAACGACGACAGCGAGGCGAAGTCCTTGGGTTTGGGGAAGGGCAGCGTCGCCTGGGTGAGGGCGTAGACCGTGGCGCCGGTGTAGATCAGGCCGTCGTAGATGGCGCCCACGCACAGCGCCGAGGTCACGGTGGAGAAGCTCGAGTTGGGTATCGAGTTGCGGGTCAACACCAGCTGGACGATGCTTCCGCTGCCGGCGGGCACGATCCCGTTGAGGCCGAAGGCGGCGACGTAGGCGCCCCACACCCGCCGCCACTGGAAGGTCTCCTCGGGATAGGCGGCACGCAGGGCATTGAACGTCGCGCGCGACCGGGCGACGAGAAAGCCCGAGAACAGCGCCAGCGAGATCAGCAGCGAGATCCAATGCAGATGAAGCAGGTCGACGAAGAACTGCCCGGCCGCGTCCAGGAAGGTGGTGACCGTGTCACCGATCGAGGCCAGGAAAGCCGCCACGCGGGCAAAGAATGACGCCTCGTGGCCCCCTCGCCGTCCCGTGCGCCATGATGTCCTTCTTGCGCCAAGCCCTGCTCGTCTGCTGCCTGCTGGCCTGGGCGGCCGTCGTGCCCGGCCCGGCATCGGCCCGTCCCGCCCCCCCACCGGCCGCGATCACGCTGTCGGCGGGCTGGCAGTTTCACCCCGATCCCGCCGACCGCGGCGGCGCGCTCGGCCTGCCCGCCGGGGGCGGGGACGGGTGGTCCGCGGTCACCGTTCCCCACGTCTTTGACCCCCGGCCCCTGCCCCAGCTGTTCTCCGGCACGGTGGGCTGGTACCGCACGTCGGTGCGCCCGCCGCCGACGCCCTCGGGGTACGGGTGGGCGCTGCGATTTGAGCAGGTGCGCCGCAGCGCCCAGGTGTGGCTGAACGGGCGCCTGCTCGCCGCCCACAACGACCCCTACACGCCGTTTGACGTCCCCCTGGCCGGACTGCGCGCGGGAGCGGCCAACGAGGTGGTGGTGCGCGTGGACAACCGCAAGGGCGCCGAGCCCCGCGAGGGCTGGTGGAACTGGGGCGGGATCACCCGGCCGGTCCAGCTCCTACCCCAGCCCCCGGTGACCGTCACCGACCCGGCGCTGCTCTCTCGCGTCGACTGCGGCGCCCCCGGTCCATGCCGCTCGGCGGCATTCGTCTTCGACGCGTGGGTGCAAAACCACAGCCCGACCGTGCAGCAGCCCGAGGTCCGGGTCAGCGCGCACGCGCCGGAGTCGGGCGACGTGGCCGCGGTCACCCGCCGCGGCCCGCGGCTCGCTCCCGGGGCCCAGGAGCGGGTGCGTTTCGCCGTTCCCGTCCCTGGCGCGCCGCAGCTGTGGGAGCCCGGTCACCCGCGCCTGTACCGCGCCCAGGTCAGCCCCCTGCTCGGCGGAGCCGAGGTCCAGCGCCAGACGCTCTCGGCCGGGCTGCACGCCGTGGCCGTCCACGACGGGCGCCTGTACCTCAACGGGCGCGCCATCGACGTACGCGGGGCCTCGATCGAGGAGGACGTGCTCGGGCACGGCCCGGCGCTGACCGACTCCGACATGGACACGATCGTGGCCGACCTGCGCGCGGTCCACGCCAACATCACCCGGGCCCAGTACCCGCTCGACCCGCGACTGCTCGACCGGCTCGACCGCGCAGGCATCATGGTCTGGAGCCAGGCTCCGATCTATCACCGCGACGAGCTGCTGGTGTACGAGGCCCAGCGGACCGCCGCGCTGGCCACCCTTGGTCAGACCATCCTCCAGGCCCGGCCGCACGCCTCCGTTATTGCCGACTCGGTCGCCAACGAGCTCTCGCCCGACCCCGACCACGTTCCGAGCACCCGCGCCTACATGGAGGCGGGCGCACGCGAGGCGCGCGATCTCGATCCGAGCGTCCCGGTGGCGCTGGACCTACTCAGCTATCCCGGCTATCCGCCCGAGCACACCTACGCGAGCTTCGATCTGCTCGGGATCAACAACTACTTCGGGTGGTATCCGGGCCACCGCGACCACTCGACCGCCCGGCTGGAGGACCTGGCCCCCTACCTGCGCCTGATGCACCGGCGCTATCCCCAGCAGGCGATGGTGATGACCGAGTTCGGCGCCGAGGCCAACGTCGACGGCCCGGCCTCCCAGAAGCAGACCTACGCCTTCCAGCAGCAGTACCTTCGCCGCACGCTGCAGGCGGTGGCCTCGCTGCCGTTCATGAACGGGGCGATCTACTGGACGCTGCGCGAGTTCGCGGTCAAACCCAACTGGGATGGTGGCGCCCACCGGCGCGACATCCCCCTGGACTCGATCCATCACAAGGGACTGATCGCCTACGACGGCACCCGCAAGCCGGCGTTCGCCACCGCCGCGGCGCTATTCGCCGCCACGCCCCTATTCCGCCCGCTGTCCGGACCCCGGGCCTCACCGCTGGGACCGATCGGCGACGTGTTGCTGCTGGCCCTCACCCTGGCCACCGTGCTGGCGCTCGCCGCGCTGAGCGTTTGGTCGTTCGTGGGCATCCGCGCGGCGGCCGGGCGGCGGCCCCCGCCCCCGCCGCCCATCCGCGTGCGCCGCGGCGACCGCGCCGCGCCGGACACCGTGGGGGTCTGAGCGCCGGTGCCCCGTCGGCCCGACCTGCCGTCGTTCACCCGCGCCGTCACGGCGACGTCCCTGCTGGTGGCCGGCTTCGGGCTGAGCGGATGCCACACCCACCCCGCTCGACCCATCGACCCCCGGGCGCTGGCCGGCACTCGCCACTTCCAGCTCTACACCGTCTACTGGGCGGGCCGCAAGTTCGAGGGCTTTCAGCTCACGGCGGCCGACCGGCCCGCCGACTACGAGCCCGCGCTTGGCATGCGCGTCTACTACGGCGACTGCATCCACCACCAGGGCATAACCAGCGGAGGCTGCACGCTGCCCCTCGAGGTCAACACCGTTCTCTATAGGCCACACTCCAACGACGGCCTGGGCGACCAGCGGGCCGCGACCATCCGGGGCGTCCCGGCGGTGGTGTACGAACACGGCAAGTCGATCGAGCTCTACACCGGCTGCTTGACCATCGACGTGTTCGCCGACAACCCCGGACGGGCGCTGCGCGCCGCCAAGGCGGTGCGTCCGCTCAACCCGAGCCCAGCCGCTGGGCCCGAGCTGCCGCCCCCGCTCTACCCGCCCGGAGACTCGAGATTCAAGGGCGGGCCCTGCGGCCTGTGACCTCTAGCGTGCGCCGCGCGCAAGTGCGCCGCGCGCAGGCGCGCGGGGCGATCGTCGCGGGCGCGCTCGTACTGGCGCTCCTGGCGACCGCCCCCGGTGGATCCGCGAGCGGGGCGAGCGCCCCTCGCGGCGGAGGCCCCGGCGCGAGCGCCGGCGCCCGCCGGGTGGTGCTGGCGTTCGTCCCTCCGCCCCGCTATGAGACTCCCGATCCGCACAACCCCACGTTGCTCGAGCTCATGAGCCGCGATAGGCGCCTGCCCGCACTAGGCCTGCTCGGACCCAACCAGGGCAACTTCTCCGAGCAGCAGGCGCTGCTTGACATGACCCAGGGCACCCGCGTGTCGCGCAGCACCTATCGACCCAAGGACCCGCCGGGGCTGGTCGTCGTGCCCTCGGGGGCGGGCGCCAGGGTGCCTACCTGGCGCCAGGTCGCGGCCCGGGGCGACAGCGCGCCCCAGACGATCGAGCCCGGCCTGCTCGCGGCGTCGATCCCGGGCGGAGCCGCCTACGTTCCCATCGGTACCACGCTGCAGGATGACGCCGTGGTGGCAGCCGACCGCGGCGGGCGGATCGCCCGCGTTCTCACCGGAACGGAGGTGACGCTGCCCCAGCGGGTTGGTCGCGCGCTCAGCGAGCGGCGCTTCGTCGTCGTCGACCTCCCCCGCGCCCCGGCCGGGTTGGCCTTCCTTGACCGCCTGCTGGCCGCGCGCGCTCCGGGCGAGGTTGTGCTCGTGGTCAAGCAGCCGCCCTACACCACCCCGCATCAGCAGACCAGCCCGCAGATGCTGGCCGCCGCCGCCGCCGGGCTGCCCGGGCGCTCCGGCAAGCTGACGTCGGACTCGACCCGTCGGGTGGGGATCGTGGCGGGAATCGACGTTTCGGCCACCGTGCTCCGCGAGCTCGGGCTGGCGATCCCCTCGGCGATGAAGGGATCGCCGTGGCGGGTCAGGGGGAGACGCAGCGTGTCCGAGCTCCAATCGCTTGACGCGCGCCTGCGCGTGATCAGCGGGCGGCGGCTGCTGGCCGTTCAGGTGTTCCTGCTCGTGTGGCTGGCGGTCGCTCTGCTGTTCGGGCTGATCTGGGACGCGGCTGGCCGGATAACGGCGCTGCGGCTCGGTGGATTGGCGGTGTTGTGGGCGGCCACGACCGTGCTCGTCGCCGGGCCGCTGCGGCCCGGTCGCCTGGTTGAGATGGCGATCGTCATCGGGGGCGCGTTCGTGCTCGCGCTGGCCACCGACCGCCTGGCGCCCTGGCCGCGGGGACCGGTGCTGCCGGCGGCGGCGATGCTCGTCGCCTACACGATCGATCTGGCGCGGGGGTCGCCGCTGATCGTCGACTCGCTGCTGGGCCCGAACCCCTTGTTTGGATCGCGCTACTACGGCCTGGGCAACGAGGCGGCGTCGGGCCTATCGATCGTCCTGCTCGCCGGCGTCGCCGCCGCGCTGCCGGTACGGCCCGCCACCCGACGCGACTTCGCCCTGTTCATCGCCGCCGGCCTACTGCTGACCCTGCTCGCCTCGCTGGGCCCGTTGGGCGGAAACGTCGGCGCGGTGTTTACGATCGGCGGAGCGACGGCGGCGGGGGCGGTGGTGATGCTGCCGGGCGGTCCGCGCTTGCGGGCGGGGATCTTGGCCGTCGGCGTGCCCGTCGCGCTCCTGGCCGCGGTCGCGCTGGTGGATCTGGGGACCGGCGCCGGGGGACACTTCACCAGGTCGGTGCTTCACGCCAACGGGCTCGACGAGGTCCTCACCACCCTCGCCCGCCGGCTGGAACTGGCCTGGGAGGTCCTGCGCCACGGCCTATATCCCCTGGACACCGTGATCTGCGCGCTCGCCTTCGCCTACGCCCTGCGCCACCGGCGCCGAGCGCTGGCGTCGGTCAGGAACGCGCCGGCGTGGCAGGCTTGCTTCTGGGGCGGCGCGGTGGGATCGGTGGCCGGATCGATCACCAACGACTCCGGGCCCCTGCTGCTCGTGGTCGGCACCTTTGCCCTCATGTGGGTCGCCGCCTACCTGCGGGGCCGGCCGCCCTCACCGCCGACGGGTGTCTCGGCGTCCGCCTCCTCCCCCGCCACGGCCTCTCCCCCGGCGCCGGCGCCGTCCGCGGCCTCGAGCGCTTCTTAGCTTGCTCTTGTGCGGTTGCCCGACCCTAGTGCCTGGAGCCCTATGAGCCCCCTGTGCCCGGGAAGAGGTTGAGCGTGCGCGTGCTGGTCGTCGACGACGAGCCCGCTGTCCGCACGGCGTTGCAGCGGGCGTTGCGCCTGGAGCGCTACGAGGTCGACGCCGTCGAGGACGGCGAGCAGGCGCTACGCGCGCTGGACCAGGCGCGTTTCGACGCCGTGATCCTGGACATCGGCCTGCCCCGGATCGACGGCCTGCGGGTCTGCTCGCACATGCGCGGCGAGGGGGACCGCACGCCGGTGCTGATGCTCACCGCCCGCGAGACCGTCGATGACCGGGTGGCCGGCCTGGACGCCGGCGCCGACGACTATCTGGTCAAGCCGTTTGCCCTGCGCGAACTGCTCGCCCGCCTGCGGGCGGTCACCCGCCGCGCCGGCGACGGCGTCGGCGACGGGCAGCTTCGCTTCGCCGATCTCGTGCTCGATCCGGGCGCGCACGAAGTGCTCCGCGGGGACCGCTCGATCACGCTCTCGCGCACCGAGTTCTCGTTGCTCGAGCTGTTCATGCGCAACCCGCGCCAAGTGCTCACGCGCTCGGTGATCTTCGAACGGGTGTGGGGCTATGACTTCGGCGAAACGTCCAACTCGCTCGCCGTCTACATGGGTTACCTGCGGCGCAAGACCGAGGCCGGCGGTGAGCCTCGGCTCCTGCACACGGTGCGCGGCGTGGGCTACATCCTGCGCGACTGATGGCCCCTGGGCGCCACTGATGTCGCTTCGCCGGCGGATCACGATCGCCGCCGCGGCGGCCGTCGCCGTTGCGATCGTGCTCGCGTCGATCTTGAGCTATTTCGCCGTGCGCAGCCAGCTGCGGGGCCAGGTCGATACCGGGCTGCGTCGCCAGGCCAGCTTCGTGGCCAGCGAGGCCGCGCGCCGCGGCGACGAGCCGTTCGGGGGCGAGCGTTTTCGCCACCGCCGACGCGGCTCGGCGCCGGGGGGGGACAGGGGCCTGGGCAGCGGGCCCCGCCTCCCGCGGCCCGTCCTCGGGGGTCCCACCGGCTACGCCCAGTTCGTCATGACCAACGGCCGGCTCGTGCGACCCCGGGGCGAGACGATCGCCTTGCCCGTCGATCCCAAGGTGCAGGCCCTGGCGCGCGGAAGCGGCAAGACGTTTCTGCGCGACGCCCACGTGGCCGGAAGCCATGTGCGCATCGTCTCGGCCGCGATCCCCGGGCACGGAGCGGTGGAGATCGCCCGCCCCCTCAACGAGGTGGACCACGTGCTGGGTCGGATGCGTCTGATCCTGCTCGTGCTGGGGACGGTGGGAGTGGGGTTGGCCGCCGCCTTGGGATGGTTCGTGGCCCGCACCACGCTGATCCCGGTCCGGCGGCTCACCGAGGCCACCGAGCACGTCGACGCCACCCAGGACCTGGGGCGGCGAATCGAGGTGAGCGGCCGCGACGAACTCAGTCGCCTGGCGGTGAGCTTCAACTCGATGCTGGAGACCCTGCAGCGCTCTACCGAGGCGCTGAATCGTTCGGCGCAGGCCCAGCGCCAGCTGGTGGCCGACGCCTCGCACGAGCTGCGCACCCCGCTGACCAGCCTGCGCACCAACTTCGAGGTGCTCGAGCGAGCCGACACGATGAGCGAGAGCGAGCGGCGCAATCTGCTCGACGACGTGCACCGCCAGATCGAGGAGCTCACCGAGCTCATGTCGGACGTGATCGAGCTCGCCCGGGGCGACGCCCCCGCGCACCCGACGAGGTCGGTACGGCTGGACGAGCTGGTCAGCGAGTCCGTCGAGCGCGCCCGGCGCCATGCCCATGGCGTGCAGCTGCGCCTTCAGAGCGAGCCGAGCGTAGTGGAGGGAGTGCCCGAGCGCCTGGCCCGGGCGGTCAACAACCTGCTCGACAACGCGATCAAATTCAGCCCGGCCGGTGGCGAGGTAGAGGTCACCGTGCGCGACGGCGAGGTGGCGATCCGCGATCACGGGCCGGGCATCCCCGAGGAGGATCTCGGCCACGTCTTTGATCGTTTCTACCGGGCGCCGGAGGCGCGGGGCCGACCGGGCTCGGGCCTGGGGCTGGCGATCGTGCGTCAGGTCGCCGAGACCCACGGTGGTTGCGTGCGCGCCGAGCGCCCGCCGGGCACCGGAGCCCGCCTAGTGCTCACGCTTCCCGCCGACCACGATTGACGCCGTGTTGAGCTCATGAAAAGTGGGAATCTTCTCAACGAGGACGATCGTCGATAGTAGGGAGGCCATGACGCCCTTCGGCATGTCCACGGATGGTGGTCAGGAGCAGGGGCCGGCCGGCCTGGGTCAAGGAATTGGCGAAAAGCGCGACACCATTCGCGTGTTCCTATGCGACGACGTGCCGGAGTTCCGCGCGCTCATGCGCTTCGCGCTCGAGGAGGATCCCGTGCTACACGTCGTGGGCGAGGCGGGCGACGGCGAGACCGCGATCGAAGGGGTGGTGTCCACGGCCGCCGACGTGATCCTGCTCGACCTGGCGATGCCCGACCGCGACGGCCTGGAGACCATTCCCCGTCTGCGCGAAGCGGCGCCGAGCTGCTCGATCATCGTGCTCTCCGGCTTCAGTGAGGCGCGCATGGGCACCCAGGTGCGCGACGCCGGGGCCAACGGCTATGTCGAGAAAGGCGAGTCGTTCGCCGGCATTCGCCGGGCCGTGCGCCGGGCGACCGCGGCCCCCGACGGCGGCTGAGCCCGGCCGGACCGCCGACGGGCTCGCCCGTACGATGGGCGGCGTGAGCGCCCCCGGCCGTGCGGCCACCGCAGAGGACGGACGCTGGCCGCCGCTGGAACTGATCGTGGTCGTGGTCGGCGCCGCCAGCCTGGGAGCCGAGATCGCCGCCGCGCGGCTGCTGGCCCCCTGGTTCGGCGCCTCGACGATCGTGTGGGCGAACACGATCGGGACCGTGCTCGTGGCCCTGTCGCTCGGCTACTGGCTCGGCGGGCGGGCCGCCGACCGCCGCCCCGACCGGCGCTCGCTGTGCGCGGTCGTGCTCGCCGCCGGGGTGCTGTTGGCGCTGGTGCCAGTGGTGTCCCAGCCGCTGCTCAGCGTGTCGGTGAAGGCGTTCTCCTCGCTCTCGGCGGGGGCCTTCCTGGGCTCGCTGGCCGGCGTGCTGGTCCTCGTCGCCGTGCCGGTCGCGCTGCTCGGGTGCGCCGCTCCGTGGGCGCTTCGCATCGCCCTGCGCGATCCCCGCGAAAGCGGACGGGTCGCCGGTCGCCTGTACGCGCTCTCCACGGCCGGCTCGCTGGTGGGCGTGTTCGCCGCCGCGCTCGGGCTGGTCCCGTTCGTGGGCACCCGCCGCACGTTCGAGCTCTTCGCCCTATGCCTGGCCCTGGTCGCCGCACCGGCGCTGCGCTGGCGCTGGCGCGCCCTGCTGGCCGTCCCGGTGGTGCTGGTGGCGCTTCCCACTGGGACGATCAAGGCGAGCGCCAATGGCGCCCGGGTGATCTATGAGACCGAGACCCCCTATCAGTACGCCCGCGTCCTGCAGGCCCCCGACGGGGTCCGCACGCTCGAGCTCGACGAGGGCCTGGCCGTTCACTCCGAGCTGCCCGCCCAGGGGTGGCTGACCGGCAACTACTGGGACGGGATGATGCTCGACCCGCTGCTCTTGCGCGGGCGCGCGCCGATGGCCGTGGCCGTGCTCGGCAATGCGGGGGGCACGTCGGTACGCCAGCTGGGCCACTTCTTTCCCCGGACGCGTATCGACGCGGTGGAGCTCGACGGACGCCTGAGCGACATCGGCCGCCGCTACTTCGACATGGTCGCGCCGCACCTGCGCGTGATCACCGCCGACGCCCGGCCCTATCTGCGCTCGACCTCCCGCCGCTACGACGCGATCCTGATCGACGCCTACCGCCAGCCCTACATCCCCTTCTACCTGACCACCCGCGAGTTCTTCGCCCTGGTCGCCCGGCGGCTGACGCCCGGCGGCGTGGTGGTGGTCAACGTCGGACATCCCTCGACGTCGCACGCGCTGGAACGGGCGCTGGCGGCGACGATGCGCGCGGACTTCGCCGTCGTCACCAGCGACCCGGTCGAGCCCGAGAACACGCTCCTGCTCGCGGGCGATCGAGCGAGCGCCGGTCACCCCGCGCTGCCCACCGACTTGCCCCCCGAGCTGACCGGGCCGGCGCAGACGGCGCGGGCCCGGCTGCGCCCGGCCCCGCGCGGGGGGCCGGTGTGGACCGATGACCGCGCGCCGGTGGAATGGCTGATCGACCGCTCGATAGTCAACTACGCCGCACGCGGGCAGTGACCTGGCCCGCGGCGACGCTCAGCCCGCGACCGCCGCCAGCACCGACGCCGGCGTCATCGCCCGCCCCACGTGGATGCGGGGCATGGTCAGGGGGGCCAGCGAGGACTCGCGGGTGCCACCCTGGGTGGTGACGGCGAGGACGAAGCCCGCCCGCCGCACCGACGCGATGACGTTGGCGTCGACCGCTCCGTAGGGGTAGGCGAAGTAGTCGACCGGGTGGCCGAGGACGCGCTCGAGATCGCGACGCGAGCCGGCCACCTGCGAGGTGAGCGCGGCGCCGGATAGCGCGGGCAGGCTGACGTGGGTGCGGGTGTGGGCGCCGATGTCCATGCCCGCGCCGTCGAGCTGGCGTACCTGGCCGGCGGTGAGGAACCCGGGCTCGTGGAAGCGGCCGGTGATGATGTAGAAGGTGGCAACCATGTGGTGGCGACGGAGCACAGGCAGGATTTCCTTGAGCCCGTCGACGTACCCGTCGTCCACGCTGATCAGCACCGGTTTGGGGGGCAGCGGACGGCCCTCGAACAGCGCCGCGTAGAGCTGGCCCTGGCCGATCGCGTGGTAGCCGCGGCGATCCAGCGCCGCGACCTCGGCGGCGAACACGGTGGGCTCGACCGTCAGGTCGGGCGTCGACTTGGTCAGCTCGGTGGCGTAGACATGGACGCGGTGATAGGTGAGGATCGGAACGCGGACGCTGCGGGGCCGCGGATTGGGGGGAAGCGCTAGCGCGGGGACCCGGCGCGGCGCCGGGCGCGAATGGGGGCCGGCAGCGGCGGTCCCGGAGCCCGACCCGCCGCCCGCCCCCGATGAGCTCGAGCTCGATCCGCAGGCGCCGAGTGCCGACGCCGCCAGAGCGCTCGCGGCGAGCGCGATCGCTACGCGAGCCCGGGCGCTCACCCGGAAGGGTCCGCCCGCACCGATGTCGATCATGGCCGGGGCTCGTGCTCGGGTCGGCGCCCGGGCTCCTGCTCGGCGAGCTCGTCCTCGTCGGTCTCGTCCCGCTCGAGCTCGTCGTCTTCGGGGAGCCGGCGCCGGCCCAGCCCGATGAGGAGGGCGGCGACAATGATCAGCCCGACCGGGGCGCCGAAGGCCAGGACCGGCGATACGCCCGACGAGCCGCCGCGGCCGGAGCTCACCTTGGGTGCCTTGACCGGATGCCCGTTGGCGGCCGACAGCCGCTCGATCGCCGACAGCGCGGTCTGGCCCAGGCCGTCGGCGCCGGGCCCCGCGGTGCTCACGTGCAGCCCGGCGACGGCGGAGGCGCTCGGGATATTGGCCGTCCCGATCCCGGCCGGCATCACCACCAGCGTGGGCTGCTTGCGGTTGAAGGAGATCTCCGAGGCCAGGAAGCTGGCGTAGGGCTGGGGCTTTCCGAACATGTCGGGCACACCGCCGAGATCGGTCGGGCCGGCGACGATCGCCACCTTGATGGGAAACCCCGCGCGCTGAGCCTGGGCGGTGATATCGGTGAGCGCCTTGCTCATCGACTGGGATACCTGGGGGCTGTAGGGGGTGAAGACGTTCTGCACCAGGAGCGTGTCCGAGGCGGGATCGGCGTCGGCGGCGGCGGAGGCGGGCAGCACGGCGACGGCGGCGCACGCCGCCCCGAGCGCCACGAAGCGAATTGCCCACGAAGCGGCCACGGCTCGACGCCAGGGTATTCGGTCCGCGGCGCGCGCCCGCGCGCGGCCCGCCGGCCCAGCGCGGACGGCCGGACCCGGCGGCCTCACCGTCCGGGCGGGAAGCGGTAGACCGGGTGGGGCGGCACGAAGCCGCCGACCTCGAGCACGATCTGGGCGTGGGGCGACAACGCCACGCGCCGGGGGTCGCCGGCGTGGCGGTGGCCGTCAACGTAGGCGCGGACCCCCCCGGGTCCGGCGGCAAAGCCCGCCAGCCGGGCTAGGGACAGCGGCTGGCCCCACACCGCGAACAGGTCCCCGAGGACCGGGCGCCCGCCGCCGCCAGAGACCTCGATCACGCCGGTCGGCTCAGAGCTGCGCAGCGGGTAGGAGCAACGCCCACCCAGGACGCGCGCTCCATCGCGCCGCAGGGGCGGTGCCACACCGATGCCCGCCGGGATGGCCACCACCCGACCGTGGGCGAACAGCTCCACATGGGCGGCGAAGCGAGTCCGAGACAGCGGGCCGCAGCGCAGGTCGGCGCCGCCGAGGGCCCGGATCGGGCGCCCGGCGCGGGCGGCCGCGCCCAGCGGCGGGGGACGGAAGGCGGGCCCCCGACCGATGGAGCGGGGCTGGTAGCTGGGGGGCAGCCTCACGGTGCCCCTCGGCGCCGGTTGGCCGGACCCCGGAGAGCCGTGCCCGCAGCCGCCGCCGGCGGCGACCAGCGTCCACGCCAGCGCGGGGACGCCCGCAGCCGCGCGCGCCCGGGCCGGCGGTCTGGTCATCCGGGCGAGGACGATCGCCTCGCCCCCGGCTCGTCATTCATCGAGCCGAGCATAGAATCCCGTCCGTGAGACCGGGATCGCGACTCCGTATCGGCGCGCTCCTGATCGCGGGCACGCTGTCGGTGCACGAGCTGCGCTTCGTGCTCGCGCCCGGCGGCGGCGCCGACGGACTGGAGCGGCACGGGTACCTATCGCTGGCCGTGCCGGCCGCCGCGGCGGTGGTGGCGCTCGCGCTGGGCGGGATGGTCCTGCGCCTGGCGGGAAGGCCTACGCGCGATCGCGGCGCAGACCAGGTCGCCCTGTGGCGCCTGGCGCTGGCCGCCGCCGCCGTGCTGCTGGTCCTGTTCGTGGGCCAGGAGACGATCGAGTCCGCGTTGGGGGGGCAGGGGCCGAGCGGTGTCGGGGTCATCGACGGAGCCGGTGGCTGGGTGGCGATTCCGCTCAGCGTGCTGCTCGGCGGGTGCGTCGCGCTGGCCGCGCGGGCGGGTCGGCGGCCGCTCGTTCCCGTCCGGGTAGCCGGTGGCCTGGCGGTGGCGCCCCGAGCGGAGAGCCCGGTGCGCCGCCCCGTCGATCCGTTCCTGCCCTGCCTGACCGCCCTGGCCCGGCACCTCGCCGGCCGCGGCCCGCCGTCTCCCTCCGTGAGCTGATCGCCGCCGGGGTCGCCTCGGCGGTCCCGTTGCCATCGATCTGACGGAGGTTTCGATCTCATGCTTTCGCACCTGCGCAACAGCGTGCTCTGCCTCGGGGCGGTCGCCCTGCTGGGCGCCTCGGCGGCCTTCTCCGGCTGTAGCTCGAGCACCAGCACCAGCGGCCCGGTCACGCTGACCGTGGTCAACAGCCAGCCCCAGGGCGGGGTAAAGACGATCCGCTACACGCAGGGCCAGACCGCCGACATCACGGTCAAGTCAACCACCGCCGAGGAGATCCACATCCACGGCTATGACCTGCACCAGGGCGTCCCCGCCAACGGGACCGTCCACTTCCGCTTTACGGCGAACACGCAGGGGACGTTCATCATCGAGCTGGAGAAGGACTCGCGGCAGATCGCCTTCCTCCAGGTGTTTCCCAAATGACTCCGGCCATGGGCCGGCGGGCGGTCGCGCCTGCCGGCCGCCGGCTCCGGCCGGCGCTCGCCCTCGGCGGCGCGCTAGCGCTCGCCGGGGCGCTGTTTCCGGCTAGCGCCGGTGCCCACGGCATCTCGGGAAAGGCAGACCTGCCGATCCCCAGCTGGCTGTTTGCCTGGGGGGCGGCGCTGGTGCTGGTGGTCTCGTTCGTCGCGCTGGGCGCCTTGTGGCGCAAGCCGCTGCTCGACCGCCTCCCCGAGCGGGTGCTCCTGGGTTATCCGCGCTGGCTGGAGATCCCCTGCGGGGCGGTGGGGATCGCGATCTTCGTGCTGTTCGTCTACGCCGGCTTCGCCGGAAATCAGGACCCCAACCGCAACTTCGACCCGACCTTCTTCTTCGTCATCTTCTGGGTGGGGCTGCCGTTCGCCAGCGTCCTGTTCGGCGACGTCTTTCGTGCCTTCAATCCCTGGCGCGCGGCCGGGCGGGCGGCGGGCTGGCTCGTGGGAGCGGTCCGCTCGCGTCCCGTGGCGCATCGACCCTATCCGGAGTGGCTGGGGCGCTGGCCGGCGGTGGCGGGCATCCTCTCCTACGCCTGGGTGGAGCTGGTCTACACCGGTCGCACCAAGGCCCAGGCGCTGGCGATCATCGGCCTGATCTACGCCGGGCTGATGCTGGCGGCGATCGCCACCTGGGGCTCGCAGGTGTGGACCGAGCGCGGGGACGGCTTCTCGGTCTACTTCGGCCTGTTCGCACGCCTGTCGCCGCTGCACTGGCAGGACGGCGAGCTGCGCCGGCGGGCGATCGGGGTCGGCGTGACCCATCTCGACCTGGTCCCCGGGACGGTCCCGATGCTGGCCGCCATGATCGGCTCCACGAGCTTCGACGGTCTGGGGCAGACGTCGGTGTGGACCAACGTCGAGCCCCACATCCAAGACTTGTTCTCCAACCTCGGCCTGGGCCAGAACGCCGCGCTGGAGCTGGCCTACAGCGTGGGCCTGGTGGTGATGGTGGGGCTGATCGGCGGTCTTTACCGGCTCGGCATCGAGGGCATGCGCACGGTCGACCACCAGCACGGGACGGACGAGCTGGCCACCCGCTTCGTGCACTCGCTGGTGCCGATCGCCCTGGCCTATCTGGTGGCGCACTACTTCTCGCTCTTGCTCTTTCAGGGTCAGGCGATGGGCTACCTGGTCTCCGATCCGCTGGGCAAGGGGTCCAACCTGTTCGGCACCGCGCACGCCCGGGTAGACCTCAACCTGATCAGCACCACCTGGATCTGGTACGTGCAGGTAGCCGCCCTGGTAGTGGGGCACGCGGCGGGGCTGACGTTCGCCCACGACCGGGCCCTGGTCATCTACGACCGGGTCCGCGCGGCGACCCGCTCGCAGTACTGGATGCTGGCGGTGATGGTCGGGTTCACTAGCTTGGGGCTGTGGCTGCTATCAGCGCGATCGTGACCGTCATGGCGCACCTGGGCCACTGGTACTTCCAGCTGGCGTTCGTGGCGCCGGTGATCGCCGTGGTCGCCTGGCTGGCGATCCTCAGCTGGCGCGACCGCCGCGCCGAGCGCCGAGAGCAGGGTCGCTCCTAGCGGCGCCCACGAAACCGGGCAGCGGAGCTGCCCCTATCGCTCATCGCGCCGTCAGCGGGCGGCGGGCAGGGTCCACAGGCGCACGTGGGCCTGGCGCCCGCGCACGGGGTACTCGTCGACGAACTCCAGGTCCGCGGGCGGGTCGGACAGCGCCCCGCGGGTAGCGTCGGTGACCAGCAGCTGGGTGTCGGCGTTCTTGGTCAGGCCCTCCACGCGGGAGGCGGTGTTGACGGTGTCGCCCATCGCCGTGTACTCGAGCCGGTTCTCCGAGCCGACGTTGCCCGACATCACCTGGCCGCTGTTGAGCCCGATGCCCATGCGGAACTGGTGGTCAAGGCCCTGCTCGGCCAGCCAGGCGTTAAACCGCGGCAGGGCCTCCCCGATCATGTCGCGGGCGGCGCCCAGCGCGCGGTCGGCGTGGTCGGACTGCTCCAGCGGCGCCCCGAACAGGGCCATGATCCCGTCGCCCATGTAGCTCACCAGGGTGCCGCCGTGGGCGAGGATCGCCGCGCCCATCTCGGACATGTAGACGTTGACGATCTCGACCAGCCGCTGGGGATCCTGGGCTTCGGAGAAGGTGGTGAAGCCGCGCAGGTCGCAGAACAGCGCGGTGCACTCGCGGCGCACGCCGCCCAGGCGCAGATCCTCGTCGGTCCGCTCGATCACCTGGTCGACGACCTCGGCGGGGACGAAGCGGGAGAACAGCTCGCGCACTCGCCTTCGTTCCCGGCGCTCGGCGTAGAACTCGGCCACCGCCGAGCCGGCGCCGCCGACGAGCGCGGCCAGCGCCGGATAGCTGGCGGTCACGATCCGGCCGGCGTCGAAGCTCAGCTGGGCGCCGACCGCGATCGCGGCCAGGGTGGCGAGCAGGGCCAGCACGGTCAGACCGAGCGAGCCCCGGAGGCTGACCAGCGGGCTTATCAGCCCAGCGAGCACGATGACCGCCACGTCGACCCATCCGGGCACCGATCGCAGCGGGAAATGGTGCAGGACGGTGTGGATGGCGGTCGCCTGCAGCTCGGGCCCGGGCATCGGGGTGGTCGTGACCGGCGTCTGGACGATGTCCTGGGCGATCGGGGTGGTGATGCCGAGCACCACCACGCGCCCCCGGAAGGCGTCGGGGGCGAACCGGCCCGCCAGCACGTCGGCGAACGAGTAGGTGGGCACCGTGCCTGGCGGCCCCAGGTAGTCGACCCAGGCCTTGTTGTTCGGGAAACCGTGCTGGCTGACGCGACGGCCGGTGGCCAGCTCGGCCGCCCGCACCGCCAGCGTGGGGAGCTCGACCGGCGCGTAGAAGTAGCGGCGGATCTTGCCGTCGGAGTCGGTGGGTATGCCGATCGCGGCGAGCTTGGCGCCGAGCTGGGCCACCGGGGGGTGGCCGTCGAACACCGGGTTGGGCCCGTTGTCGGTCTCCTGGGTGGCCAAGGCCATCGGGCGCGCGCTTGAGATCGCCTGCTCCAGCGCCTGGTCGTCGCGCGGGTCGGTTCGGCCGACGAACTGCAGGTCCGAGGCGATCACGCGCGCGCCGGCGGCGTGGATCCGCGCGATGACCTGGGCGTCGAGCCGGCGGGGGAGCGGCGGGCGACCGTAGCGCGTCACGGTCGCGTTATCGATCCCCACCAGCGCGACATCGTGGGGCCGGCCGGGGTCGGGCCGGATCTGAAAGCGGGCGTCGATCGTGTTTAGCTCGAGCGACCCCAGGGCGCCCACGGCCCAGGTGACGAGGCCCGCCGCCAGTGCCACCGCCGCGACCGCCAGCGCGGCGCGCCGGCGGCCGGACTGGCGCCGGGCGCCGCGGCGGTTTCGCCGCGGGCCGCCGTCCGGCGGGCGCTCAGCCGCGTCGGGGGGCAAGGAGGGTCAGCGGCTTGCTGGCCGAGGGGTCCGCCACCCCGACCACGACCGCGATCGCGTAGACCCCGCGCACGCGTCGGTGCCGGCGCAGGTAGGCCAGACCCGGGGCCGAGACGTCGACCTCCACCCGCCGGGCCCGTCCGAAGGCCAGCCGCAGGTCAGAGCGTCCCAGCTCCGGCGCGGCGACCGGCCCGGTGAGCAGGACGGCGCCCCGGCAACCGGCGCGGCGCAGACAGCGCATCCGCAGCAGGACCGTGCGCTGGGAGGTGACCCGGGCCCGCTGGCGAGGGATGACCACGGTGACCTTGGGCTTGTAGTTGCCCCCGCCCGCGCCAAAGCCACCCGCCTGGCGACAGAACGTCCCGCAGCCGGGGCGACGCCGCTTGGAGCGGGCCTCGCGCCCGGCGGGGGCCCCGGCGGACGCCTCTCGCGCGGCGGGGGCGGCCCGCGAGCGGGCCCGGCGCCGCGGCGCGAGCAGCGTCAGCGGCTCGCTCGTGGAGATCGGGCCCTTGACCAGATCCGCCGTGGCGAAGACCCGCCGCGCCCGTCCCCGAGCGCGGACGTAGGCCGCCCCGGCTGAGGACAGCGCCACCTCTACGCGTCTGGCCTTGCCCCGCTTAAGCCGCAGGTCCGAGCGTCCCAGATCGCCAGGCGGATCGGAGCCGGAGAGCAGGATCGCCCCGCGGCAGCCGCCGGGCTTCACGCAGCGCATGCGCAGGAACACGGTCCCGGAGGAGGTGATCCGGGCCGTCTGGCGGGGGATGATCACGTTGGGCGGAGGAGCCGGGCCCGGGCCGGCGCCGAAGCCGCCGGCTTGGCGGCAGAAGCTGCCACAGCCCGGGCGGCGGTGCTTGCGGTCGATCCGGGCGCGCGGCGCCTGGCCGCTTCGGGCGGCGGTCGCTCGGGGACTAGCGGCCGAGGCGGCGGGCGCCGGGCCGGCGACGGGAGCCAACCCCAGGGTGGCCCCGGCCAGGGCGGTGGCCACCGCGCTCCGGGCAGCGATCTGACGGACGGTCCCCACCAGCGGGACGGTAGAGGATCGCGCGGTCCGCGGGGCGCTTGCCCGCGGGCCCCGGCGGGGCGCGGGCCGACCACGAATGGCTCTGGCCGGGCGCGGGTACCAGGCCGTTGGTTTATGGCAACCCAAAAGCAGCGACAGGCCGCGCGGCGGAACGTCAAGAAGGCCCAGTCCGGCGCCCGCCGCAAGAAGACCATCACCAAGCTGTCGAGCAAGACCCGCACCGCGCTCGGGCGCGAGGGCGCCAAGGCGGCGGCCCGCAAGCGGGGCGCGTCGCGGGGCACCGGCAGCGGCGCCGGAGCGATGACGGTGACCGAGCTGCGCCGCGAGGCCGCCCGGCTCGGCATCGCGGGCCGCTCCAAGATGGGCAAGGCCCAGCTCATCCGCGCGGTGGGCCAGAAGCGGCGCTCGCGCTCGTCCTGAGCCTGGGCCGCCGGAGCGCCCTGGAATGTCGGTGAAGGTGCCCGGCGGCGACGTGGTCACCGATGAGCCAGGGCGCCGGGTGGCGATCCTGGCCGGGACCGATGCGCTCGCCGTCACCCACTCGATCTACACGCGCGGGGAGAGCGGCCCCGAGGCCCACGTTCACCACCAGCACGTGGACTCGTTCTTCGTGCTCGACGGCGAGCTGGTGTTCGAGCTCGGATCCGACCTCGAGCGAGTCGTGGCGCGGGCCGGCACGTTCGTCCTGGTTCCGCCCGAGGTGGTGCACACGTTTCGAAACGAGGGCCCGGAGGTGGCGCGGTTTCTCAACCTCCACGCACCGAGCAAGAACTTTCACCGCCAGCTGCGGGGCGAGGACGTGGACTTCGACACCTCCGACCCCCCGAGCGGCGGCGGCCGGCCGGCGTCCGAGGCGGTGATCGTGGGGACGCTCGAGACCTGAGGAGCCCGCCGGCCGGTCTCGGCGGGGGGCGCCGCCGGTGTCTAGAGGATGACCGGGACCGTCCCGCCGTCGGCCGACCACGCGGCGCCGGCCACCGTGCTCGCCTGCTCCGAGCACAGGAAGACGATCACCGCGGCGATCTCCGCCGGCTCGGCGAAACGCCCCAGGGGAATCTTGGCCCGCTGGTCGTCGAGCACCTGCTCGCGGGCGATCCCCCGCGCCCGCGCGCCCTGGTCGGCCAGGCCCCCCTCCTGCATCCACAGCTCGGTGGCCACGGCGCCCGGTGCCACGGCGTTGACCAGCACGCCGCGGGCGGCGTAGGCGTCGGCGAAGGCGCGCGACAGCGACAGCTGGGCCGCCTTGGTCACCGAGTAGGCCACGTTGGTCAGCGACGGGCGCTTGCCCGCCGAGGAGCACACGTTCACCACCCTCCCCCACTCCCGCTCGGCCATCCCCTCGCACGCCTCGCGCATCAGGCGCATGGGCGCCATCACGTGCAGCTCCCACTGGGCCTGCCACTCGGCGTCAGTGAGCTCCCCCAACGAGCGCGCCGCGCTCGTGCCCGCGTTGTTGACTAGCACCTCCAGCCCGCCCAGCTGCTCGCGGGCGCACGCCACCACCTCTGCGGCGGCCTCCGGCTGGGTGACGTCGATCGCCATCCAATCGGCCGACCCCGCCGGCGCCGAATCACAGCGCTTGGCCGCCGACCGCAGGTCGCCTTCGCCGCGGGCCACCAGGAGCACATGCGCCCCTTCGGCGCACAGGCGCTCGGCCGTGGCCAGGCCGATGCCCCGGCTGGCGCCGGTCACGACGCAGCGACGTTCGGTGAGCCCGAGGTCCACGGCGGGCATGATGTCGCGTTGACGCCAGCGAAGGAGGCCCATTGAAGTCGCACACCGTTCACCGCACCTTCACCACCCCCGAGCGCCGGGAGTTCGTGCGCATCACCGAGGAGGTCCAGACGGCCGTCGACGAGTCGGGCGTGACCGAGGGGATGGTGCTGGTCTCGGCCATGCACATCACCGCCGGCGTGTGGGTCAACGACGACGAGCCCGGGCTCCAGGAGGACACGCTCGAATGGCTCGACAAGCTGGCGCCTCCCAGTTGGAAGGATCCCGACGGCGACGTGGCCCGCGCGCTCCTGCCCAACCCGGGTGACTACCGCCACCACCGCGGCGGAGAGGACAACGGCGACGCCCACCTGAAGAACCTGCTCGTCCACCACCAGGTCGTCCTGCCCATCACCGAGGGGCGCCTGGACCTGGGGCCCTGGCAGCAGGTCTTCTACTGCGAGTTCGACGGCCGGCGGGCCAAGCGCATGGTGATCAAGGTCCTGGGCGACTAGCTCAGCGGCGGGCCGGATCGGGGGCGGGCTGGGGGGTTATGAACGCCACCGGCACGGTCGATCCTGCGGTGGCCTGAAGCGTGGCGATGCGCCGGGCCGGCTGGACCGCGGGACGGGCCTCTCCCAGGCGCTCGCCGAGCACGGACGCGAGCCGATCGAGGTCAGAGACGACGAACACAACCCCCCAGAAGCGCGCCGGATCGCGCTCCTCGGGGGCGGGCATGCTCACCGCCCCCACCCGGACCTCGGCGCCCGGGGGAGGCTGGACGAGCTCCAGGATCACCTCGCCCAGGCGCAGGAAGCCCTGGCGCATCGGTTGCTCCGGGGTACCCGCCTCACGCACGCGGCGTAGCGGTACGCCGGCGTCGTCAAACGCGGCGGCGGTCCGGTCGAGGCTCGGGGTGACCACCACCACGTGATCGATGGACAGGGCGCCGTTGGGATGCTCGGCCGCCGGCGCCGGCGGATCTCCGTAGGCGACCGTGGTGGGCAGACCGTCGAGGTCGTTGGTGCGGATGTCCCGAAGCGACCAGCCCACGATGCCCGGACCCGACTCGCTCCCGGCCAGGCGCGCGGTCACCGAGCCGATCGGGAAGCCGTCCCCCTGCACCGCGAAGCCCAGCGCCTCCCACAACTCGGCGTCGTCGCCGAGGGTTAGCTCGGAGATCCGCGGGCTGCGCGCCGCGTCAGAAGCGGGATATCGCCTGGCCACTGCGCGCCGGAGATTAGACCTGCGCGAAGCCGACCGCGCACGACGCCCGGGGCTCGTGGCTCACCCGGCGGTCAAAAAGGTGCGCGCCACTCGAGCATTCCGGGTAATAGAAAGCCGCGGTCCGCATCGCCATGGGCTACGAGGGGCAGCCAGCGGGCGGCCGGATAGGAGGGTGTCATGCACGCACGAGTGAGCCGGTTCGTCGGGCTTCCGCCCGAGCGAATCGACCGCACGCTCGAGCAGTTCGAGGAGGACGAGCTACCCAAGCTCGAAAACCAGGACGGCTTCCGTGGCGTCCTGGTGTTGGTCAACCGCGCGGACGGCATGGCCAACGCCATCACGTTCTGGGACAGCGAGTCCAACCTGCGGGCGAGTGAGCAGGCGGGAGCCGACGCACGCGCCGCCGCGGTCAAGACGGCGGAGCCGTCGCGCGAGCCGAGAGTCGATCGCTTCCAGGTTGTCCTGCACAAGGAGGTGGAGGCGGAAACCTCCGCCTAGGACCGTGTCGCCGCTGGCCGGCGTCGGCGGACGCGTGCAGTCGCCGGCCAGCGGCTATCGCGACGCCGGCTCGCCCTCAAGTTCCAGGACCGCCAGGAACGCTTCCTGGGGCACCTCGATGCGCCCGACCTGCTTCATGCGCCGCTTGCCTTCCTTCTGCTGTTCGAGCAGCTTGCGCTTGCGGGTGATGTCGCCGCCGTAGCACTTGGCGGTCACGTCCTTGCGATAGGCCTTGACCGTCTCGCGGGCGATGATGTGCGAGCCGATCGCCGCCTGGATGGGCACGTCGTACTGCTGGCGCGGGATCCGCGACCGCAGCTTCTCGGCGAGCATGCGGCCCATCGCGTAGGCCTTCTCCCGGTGGACGATCATCGACAGGGCGTCGACCGGATCGCCGCCCAGCAACACGTCGAGCTTGACCAGGTCAGAGGCGCGCATCCCGATCAGCTCGTAGTCGAGCGAGGCATAGCCGCGGGTGCGCGACTTGAGCTGATCAAAGAAGTCGAGCACGATCTCCGCCAGCGGCAGGTCGTAGCCGATCTGCACGCGCTCGGGGGACAGATAGTGCATGCCGGAGTGCTCGCCCCGGCGCTCCTGGCAGAGCTCCATTACCGCACCGATGTGCTCCTTCGGGCACAGCACCGAAGCCCGCACGAAGGGCTCGCGCACTTCGGCGATGCGGGCGGGATCGGGAAAGTCGGAGGGGTTGTGGACCTCGAGTTCGCCTCCGTCGGTTAGCGTGACCTCAAAGCCGACCGAGGGCATGGTGGCCAGCAGCGCGAGGTCGTACTCACGCTCCAGGCGCTCGCGCACGATGTCCATGTGCAGCAGGCCGAGGAAGCCGCAGCGGAATCCGAAGCCCAGCGCGTCGGAGGTCTCCGGCTCCCAGAACAGCGCGGCGTCGTTGAGCGTGAGCCTTTCCAGCGCTTCGCGAAGCTCTGGGAACTGCTCGGAGTCGATCGGGAAGAGCCCGCAGAACACCATCGGCTTGACCTCGCGATAGCCGGGCAGGGGCTCGGAGGCCGGGTTGGCGCGCGTGGTCAGGGTGTCACCCACCCGTAGGCGGGTCACGTCCTTGATGCCGGTGATGAGGTAGCCCACCTCCCCGGGGCCCAGCGCGCCGGCGGGCGTCATCTGCGGCGTGAAGAAGCCGATGTCGTCGATGTCGGCCTCGGTGCCCGCAGCCATCGCCCGGATCTGCTGTCCCTTGGCGAAGCTGCCGTCGACGACGCGGATGTAGGCGACCACACCGCGGTACTGGTCGAACTCGGAGTCGAAGATCAGCGCCCGGGGCGGCGCCTGCGGGTCGCCGCCGGGGGGCGGCACCCGCGCCACGAGCTGGTCGAGCACCTCGCAGACGCCCTCCCCGGTCTTGCCCGAGATGCGCAGGATCTCCTGCGGCGCCTCGCCGAGCAGCTCGGCGACCTCGCGGCCGACGCGCTCGGGCTCGGCCCCCGGGAGGTCGATCTTGTTCAGGCAGGGGATCAGCTCCAGGCCCGACTCCACCGCCAGGTAGGTGTTGGCCACCGTCTGGGCCTCGACGCCCTGGGAGGCGTCGACCACCAGCAGCGCGCCTTCGCAGGCGGCCAGCGAGCGCGAGACCTCGTAGCTGAAGTCGACGTGTCCGGGGGTGTCGATCAGATGCAGCTGGTAGGTCTCGCCGCCCTGGGCGGTGTAGAGCACGCGCACGGCCTGGGCCTTGATGGTGATGCCGCGCTCGCGCTCGAGGTCCATGGTGTCCAGCACCTGGGCGCGCATCGAGCGCCTATCGACCGTCCGGGTGAGCTCGAGGATGCGATCGGCCAGGGTCGACTTGCCGTGGTCGATGTGGGCGATGATGCAGAAGTTGCGGACGCGGGCCTGGTCCATGGCGACTCCAAGCCTAGGCGCCCTCCCGTTCAGACCGGTGTCCTTGGCGTCGTTCGGACCGGGGGCCTTGGCGTTTGCCCGCGGGCGAGCGGGGGCGTATCGTGCTCTGGCGTGCGGGGGGAGACGGGGCCGGGTGGAGGTGCGCGCTCACGGGCGGGGGGCGCGGGGCTGGCGGCCGCGCTGGCCGCGACGGCGGTGCTGGCGGCGGGGCCGGCGAGCCCGGCGTCGGGGGCAAAGGCTCGGACTCCGCCGCTGCGGTTCTTCCGGGTGGCCCGAGCCGCTATCGGAATAGCGGTCAGCTTCCATGGCGACGGCGGGCCAGGATGCGCGTCCACCGGTCGCTGCGGGTTCTCAGGCACCGAGCAGTTCACGCTGAAGGGACCGCCATTCTCGCTATCGGGTGTGGGCGGGGGCCTGGCCTTCGTTGCGAATGACCTGGTGTTCATAGAGCTGGTCGGCGGAACCACGGCGTCTACGGTGGCGCAGGTCGGAGTAGCCCAGCCGTGCACGGACCGGGCGGCGAGTTCGGCCACGTTGATCGGCCTACCGGCCGGCGCGCATCGCGTCCGGCTGAGTGTCGGCCTGCCCGCGAGCTTGGGCGCACGCGAACTGCAGACGCTAGCCCCGGGTCTCGCCGGAGATCCGTTCGCCAGCCACTGTGCGGGACCGAGGTTCACCGACCTTCTGCTGGCCAAGGCGTTTCCCTTGGCGAGCTACCGGCGACGGCACTTTCGGGGGGCAAGGACGCGACTGCATTTGGACGGCCGCCGGACGTTTCACGAGGCGGGGTTTGCCGGAACGGTCTCCACCTCGGCCCACCTGACGCTGCGCAAGGTGAAAAACGAGAAGCAGGTCACCGCCAGCGGGTGACCGTGGGCCGCCGGCTGGTGAGCGGATCGGTGGCATAACCGCAGGTCGGGTCCGTGGGAGCTGCCATAATTGTTGGTTATGCTCTCCGTTCCCCGCATCCGGGTCCTGCAAGCCGTCGCACGCGAGGGGTCGTTCTCCGGGGCGGCGGCCGCCCTGGCCTACACCCAGCCCGCGATCTCCCAGCAGATCGCGGCGCTGGAGAGCGAGGTGGGGCTGTCCCTCGTCGACCGTTCGCGCCGGCCCGTGGGGCTGACCCAGGCGGGCGAAGTACTGCTCGCCCACGCCGAGGCGGTCTTCGCCCGTCTGGACGCCGCCGAGGAGGACCTGGCGGCGCTGGCCGGGCTGCGCGCCGGGCGGCTGCGGCTGGGGACGTTCCCCACCGCGGGGGCGACGGTCATGCCCCAGGCGGTCGCGCGCTTTCGCCACGCCCATCCCGGCGTCGAGCTCAGCCTGATCGAGGCCGAGCCCGAGGAGATGCTCCCCCAGCTGCGCTCGGGGGCGCTTGACGTCGCTCTGCTGGTGGAGTTCGGCGAGCCCTCGGGCCCGCCGCGAGGGGCGCCCCAGGGCGCCGAGGCCGAGCTCCAGCGCGTCGCCCTGCTCGACGATCGCATGCACGCCGTCGTGCCCGCCCAGCACCCCCTGGCCGAGCGGGCTTCGATCCGCCTGCGCGAGTTGCGCGCCGAGCGCTGGATCCAGACCAGCCCGGGTAGCGACGCCGCCCGCCACGTCCAGGCGGCGTGCCAGCGCGCCGGCTTTGAGCCCGACGTCTACTTCGAGACCGACGACTACCTGCTCATCCAGGGCCTGGTCGCCGCCGGGGCGGGGGTGGCCCTGATTCCCTCGCTGGCGCTCGGAAGCCCCACCGCCGGGGTGGCGGCGCTAGAGCTGGCTCCCCGCCCACCGGTCCGGCGGGTGCTCGCCGCCACCGCCGCCGGGCCCGGACGGGCCCCGGCCGCCGAGGCGATGGTCGAGATCCTGCGCGCCACCGCCTCCGACTACGTGGCCCAGAGCGACCAGGATGCAACCGTCGGGCGAGGACGCTCCTAGATCAGGCGGGGGCTCGCCCGAGGCGGCGCAACACGAGCGCGCGGATCTGAAGCGCCTCGGGCATGCGGATCAGCAACACGGTCCCGGCGTAGACGAGCAGCGCGGCCAGGGCCGCCACCCCCACCGAGATGATCTGGGCCACCAGCGTCGCGCCCAGGACCTCGTCCAGCGAGCGCCAGACGCCCCAGGCCACGCCGCCCATGAGCGCGGCGGCCAGGACAATCTGGACGACGGCGACGAGCGTGCGCCGCCCCTGCAGGCCTCGGCCCAGCAGACGGCGCAGGTACAGCACCTGGGCGGCGGTCATCGCCGCGTTGGAGACGACCGTACCGATCACTGGTCCCGCCAAGCCGACCGGCTTGTACAGGGCAAACCCGATCGCGGCGTCCACGACGATGCTGCCCGACGCCAGCGCGGTGGGGATCCACGGCCGCTGCAGAGAGAAGAACGTGCGGGTCAGCAGCAGGTTGGCCCCCGCGAAGGGAAGGCTGAACGAGAACCAGAACAGTGCCAGGGAGACCTGGTCGGTCGAGTGCCCGTGGAAGGAGCCGTGCTGGTAGATGAGGCGCACGATGGGCGTGGCCAGCGCAAGCGTGAACGCCGCCGCGGGCACGAGCAGCAGGAAGATCTGGCGCACGCCGTTTGACATCGTCGCCCCCAGGCCGAGGTAGTCCCGGCGCGCCGCCAGGCGGCTGAGGGCGGGGAACAGCACGGTGGCCAGCGCCACGCTGAACATCCCCTGGGGGAGCATGTAGATGCGAAACGCGGCGTCGATGGCGCGCGGCGCCTGGTCGGACACCAGCGTCCCCTGGGTCGAGTTGATGAGCAGGTCGAAATTGATCACCCCCAGCCCCAGCGTCACCGGAAGCATCAGGCCGAGTACCCGGCGCACGCGCTCGTCGCGCCAGTCGAAGGCGATACGCAGACGAAAGTCGATGCGCCCGAGCACCGGTACCGCCATGGCGAACTGCACCACGGTGGCGACCAGCACCCCGATGGCATAGGCGTAGAGCTGGTCCGAGCCGCCGAACAGCGGCCGCAGGGCCACCAGCAGGACGATGATGACCACGTTCCACACCAGCGGCGCGATCGCCGGGATCGAGAAGTGGTCATAGGCGTTGAGGATCCCGACCACCAAGCCGTTGAGACCGAGCAGCACCACGATCGGGAACAGGACCCGCGACAGGCCGACCGTGAGATGGTCGAGCGCGCCGTTGAAGTGGGTGCCGGTGAACAGCGGCATGATCCAGCCAGCGGTGAGGATGAACAGCGCGGCGAGCGCGCCCAGCGCGGCGAGGATGAGCAGGAACAGCGTGGAGGCCAGCCGGAACGCGTCGCGGCGCCGGCCGTGCTCGAGCAGCTCGGTGAACACGGGCACGAAGGCGGCCTGAAGGGCGGCATCGGCGAACAGGCTGCGCACCAGGTTGGGCACCTGGAAGGCGAGCGTGAAGGCCGAGAAGGCGCCGCTGGTGGCGAAGTAGCTGGAGGCGACGATCTCGCGCACCAGGCCGGCGATGCGCGACAGCCCGGTGGCCACCGAGAAGATCGCGGTGTTGCGCGCGATTCGCCTGCCCTCGGCCCGCCGCACCCTCCCGGCGTGGGCGCGTTGGGCGGCGGCCTCGGCCTGCAGGCCCTCAAAGGGCTCCTCGGAGACCCCGGTGACCGCCGAGGCCAGGCGCCAATCGTCGTCCTCCTGCCGGGCCTGACCGCGCGGTGGGTCGGACGGTCGTTCGCGGCCGGGGCTGTCCACCGGGGGCTATAGTACGGGCCGCTTCGGCCGCGGCGATCGCGCTTCTGCCCGCGGCCGTGGCCCAGACGCATGGCCAACATCCACTCGCAGATCAAGCGGATCCAGCGCTCCGAGCGCGAGCGGCAGGAGAACCTGCGCTACAAGTCGCGGGTCAAGACCTACTTTCACCGCCTCGAGCGAGCGGCGGCCAGTGGCGATCGGGCGGCCGCCGACGCCGAGTTCACCGAGCTTCAGCGCACGATCGACAAGGCGGTCAAGCGCGGAGCCCTTCACCGCAACACCGGCGCGCGCAAGAAGTCCAGGGCCGAGCGCGTGCGCACAGGCGCCTCCTCCGGCTGAGCCCGTACTGACGCGGCGCCGCCCGGCGCATCGCGCCTAGGCGCAGACCGCCTCGACCGCCAGCAACGCGGCGGTGTCCTCCTCGAGCGTTCCCCCGCCGCGCGAGTCGACCTCGAGCTGGGCGATCGCCTCGAGCGCCGCCCGCAGGTGGTCGGGGTCGCTGCCCCCGACATCGGAGACGAAGCGCTCGGCCGCCTTGGGCGGCATGCGCAGGCTCCGGCGCACGGTCGCCGGCGGTTCGCCGGCGGCCAGCCGGGTGGCGACCTCCAGGGCCAGGCGCAGGCGCTGGGTGGCCCAATAGAGCAGCGACGGGAGGCGCTCGCCCTGGGCGCGCAGGGCGAGCAACAGGGCGACGGCGCGGGCGCGGTCGCGAGCGACCAGCGCATCGGCCAGCGTCCACACCCGGCGCTCGGCCGACTTGGCCGCGCGCTCCTCGAGGTCCTCGGCCGACGGGCTCGCCCCGGGCCCGAGCTCGAGCGACAGCTTCTCCAGCTCGCGCAGCAGCCGCTGCTGGCGCTCGCCCACCTGGGCCACGAGCAGGCGCGCGGCGCGGGCGCCCAGCGAGAGGTCGAGCGAGCCCGCCTGCTTGGCTACCCAGCCCGCCAGCTCCCAGGGCTTTACCCCGCTCTCGTGGCTGACCTCGCCGCCGGCCGCCTGCACCGCCTGGTGAAGCGCGTCGGGCGCCTTGGTACGTCCCTCCTCGCGGGCGAAGAAGGCGACCGTCGTCCCGTCGGGCAGGCTGGCCAGGGCCGGTGCCAGGTGCGCCTTGACGTCGCGCTCCTTGAGGCGCTCGGCCCCGTCGACGATCACGAAGCGGCGACCCAGCGCCAGGGTCATGGCCGACAGGGCCGCGGCGACGGCCTCGGCCTCGGCGTCCTCGCCTTCCAGCACCTCGACGCCGCCGGATCCGCTCAGCTCCTGGGCCAGCGCACGCAGGCGGGCTCGGCGCTCACCGATGCGACCGTGATCGTCGCCGCAGATCAGGTAGGCGGGCTTGAAGCTCGGCACCGAGCCGAGTCTAGGCCCGGGCGCCGACGACCCGGCTTCAGGAGAGCTGGCGGCCGTAGAGCCAGCCGCCGGCGGCCTCGGTGCCCGAGGCGCCGGCGCTCGCCGCCGGGGCGCCCGCCGCCGGGGCGCCCGCCGCCGGGGCGCCCGCCGCCGGGACGGCGCTCGCCGAACCTCCAGCCGCGGCGCGCGCTTGCCACCCGGGCGCCGGAACCGGCGCCTTGATCCGAGCGCGCGGGCCCGAGGCCACCGACTCGATGAGCCCGCCGGCGAGGATCGCCGCGGCGGCCAGCAGGCCCAGCCACGCGCCGGGCTCCAGGTGCAGCAGCGGGGTGCCCGCAAGGGTGGGGCCCGGGCGTACCACCATTCGAAAGACGATCAGGGCGCAGGCCACGGTGCCGGCGTGGGTGATCCACCGGTTTACTCCCTGGGCCTGGTCGAGGAGGCTGAGCACGCTCAGGCAGACCGCGACCACGGCCCAGATCAGCAGCACGACCTGGATCACCTTGAAGGCCTGCCAGGCGCTCAGCTTGAAGTTGGTGTGGGCGACGATCTGAACGCCCTGGTGGATGAGGCCGCCGAACTGACCGAACCGCCCCGCCAGTGCGTCGGCCTGGTCGATTGCGGCGCCCGGGATGCGAAACGAGTACCAGGGCTGGAACAGGTCGACGGCCAGGCCGATGCCGCCCGCGAGGGAGAGCAGATAACCGGGGTGTGAGCGTCTGGCAGGCACGATGCGGCGCGCTCGTCCTGTGAGCGAGGGTCGGCCGCGCGGACGCCGTCGCCAAGCGCCCCGTGGCGCGGTGGACGGATGGAGGAGGAGCGCCTCGGGGCCTAGTCATCTCGTCCTGCGGTGTTCCTTGCGCTCCCCGATGACCAATCCCCCGTGGGGCGGACACAAGCGCGCCAGGGGGATGCCGCAATGGGCGTCCTAGGGCTGGCTTGAGCCTTGGTCGCGCGCCAGCGCCGCACCAACCGCCTGCTGCGGCGAGTCGGCGAGCATGATCCCGCTGTCGGGCGCGCCGGCGCGGGCCAGCTCCCAGGTGCCCAGGCCGATGACCGGGCGGCCGATCTTCAGCCCGAGCGCGATCTCCGAGAGCGTGCCGTAGGCGCCGCCCACGGCGATCAGCGCGTCGGCGGCGCGCACCACGAGGCCGTTGCGAAGCTCCCCCATGCCGGTGGGGATGGCGAAGGTGAGAAAGCGGTTGGCGGCGGCGCGGTCGCTCCCGGGCAGGATCCCCACCGTCAGCCCGCCCGCCGCAGTCGCCCCCCGGCAGGCGGCCTCCATGACCCCTCCGTGCCCGCCGCACACCACCACCGCGCCGGCTTCGGCGAGTCGGCGGCCGACCTCCTCGGCCATGTTCGCCTCCTGGTCGGTGGCGGGATCCGGTCCGATCACCGCCACGTACGGTGCCGTGGCCGTCGGGCGGGGGCTGGCAGCGGTCACACGCGGACCCGGGCCGCCCGGCTCACCGGACGACGAAGTTGACGAGGCGCCGGGGAACGACGACCTCCTTGACGATCTCGTGCCCGTCGAGGTGGGCCTGGACGTTGGGGGCGTTGCGGCACAGCTCCTTGAGCTCCTCCTCGGAGGCGTCGGCGGCGGCCTGGACCCGGTCGCGAACCTTGCCGTTTATCTGGCATACGAGCTCGAACGTCGGCCGCTCGAGCAGCGCCGGCTCGGCCTCGGGCCAGGGCTCCTCCCACACCCGGCGGCCGGTGAGGCGCTCGTAGCCGTCGGCGGCGGCGTGCGGGGCAAAGGAGAACAGCAGCGAGTTGGCCGTGGCCAGCGCCGCGCGCAGCGTCTGTGGATCGACCCTCTCGCGTAGGCGCGAGCACTCGTTGGTGAGCTCCATGATCGCGGCGATCGCCGTGTTGAAGGCGAAGCGACCGCGTATGTCGCCGGTGACCTTCTCGATCGCCCAGTGGGCCTTGCGCAGCAGCTCCAGGTCATCGCCTTCGGCCCCGGCGGGTGCGTCCAGGACGGGGGCGGAGGCGTCGGGGGGTGATCCGGCGAGATCGGCGGCCTCGGCCGACAGGCGCCAGAGCCGGCCCAGGAAGCGATACACGCCCTCCACGCCCTCGTCGGACCAGTCGGCATCTTGGTCGGGCGGGCCGACGAACAGGATGTAGGCGCGGGCGGTGTCGGCCCCGTAGCGCTTGACGATCGCCGCCGGCGAGACGACGTTGCCCTTGGACTTGGACATCTTGGCGCCGTCCTTGGTGACCATGCCCTGGGTGAACAGCGCCTGGAAGGGCTCCTGGAAGCCCAGGTGGCCGAGGTCGGCCAGCGCCTTGCAGAAGAAGCGCGCGTACATGAGGTGCAAGATCGCGTGCTCGACCCCGCCGATGTACTGATCGACCGGCATCCACTCGGCCAGCACGGCGGGGTCCCAGGCGGCCTGGTCGTTGCTGGCGTCGCAGTAGCGCAGGAAGTACCAGGACGAGTCGACGAAGGTGTCCATGGTGTCGGTCTCGCGCCGGGCCGGGCCGCCGCAGTTGGGGCAGGTGGTGGCCACCCAGTCTTCGGCGGCGTCCAGCGGGGAGCGCCCACGGGGGGCGTAGTCGGCGATGTCGGGCAGCTCGACCGGGAGCTGGTCGGTGGGGACGGGCACCGTGCCGCAGCGCGCGCAGTAGACGATCGGGATCGGGCACCCCCAGTAGCGCTGGCGGGAGACCAGCCAGTCGCGCAGCCGGTAGCTGACCGAGGCGTGGCCCTTGCCCTCGGCATCCAGCCACCCGACGATCCGCGCGAGCGCATCGCGGCTGTGGAGGCCCTGCAATTCGGAATGAGGATGGGAGTCGACCATCGCTCCGTCGCCGGCGTAGGGCAGGTCGTCGGGGGAGGTGGAGCCCTCGGGCCCGGCTACCACGCGGCGCACGGGCAGCCCGTGGGCCTGGGCGAAGGCGAAGTCGCGCTCGTCGTGGGCGGGCACCGCCATGATCGCCCCGGTGCCGTACTCCATCAGCACGTAGTCGGCCACGAACACCGGGAGCTGCTCGCCGTTGACCGGATTGGTGACCGTGCGGCCGACCGCGACGCCGGTCTTGGGGCGCTCCAGGGCGCCGCGCTCCTCGCTGGACTCGCCAGCCGCGCGGTTGACGTAGTCGCGCACGGCCTCCTCGTGCTCGGTGCCCCGGGCCAGACGCAGGGCGTCGGGATGCTCGGGGGCCAGGACGAAGAACGTCGCCCCAAACAGCGTGTCCGGGCGGGTGGTGAACACGGGGTAGTCGATGCCGAGCTCCTGGCAGCGGAAGACGACCTCGGCGCCCTCCGAGCGCCCGATCCAGTTGCGCTGCATGGTCTTGACGTGCTCGGGCCAGTCGATGCCGCCGAGGTCGTCGAGCAGCCGGTCGGCGTAGTCGGTGATGCGGAAGAACCACTGCTCGAGCTGGCGCACCTCGACCTCGGCGCCGCAGCGCTCGCAGTGTCCGTCGATCACCTGCTCGTTGGCCAGGACGGTGGCGTCGTTGGGACACCACTTGACCGCGGCCTCCTTGCGGTAAGCCAACCCGGCTTCGAACAGGGCGAGGAAGATCCACTGGGTCCAGCGGTAGTAGCGCGGCTCGTGGGTGCCGAACTCGCGCGACCAGTCGATCGAGATGCCCCAGGATCGGAACTGGCGCTGAAATGACTTGATCGAAGAGGCGGTCGAGGCGCGGGGGTGCTCGCCGGTCTTGATCGCGTGGTTCTCGGCGGGCAGCCCAAAGGCGTCATAGCCCATGGGATGCAGCACGCGGTGTCCGGTCCGGCGGTGAAAGTGGGCGATGGCGTCGCCGACCGCGTAGGTCTTGAGGTGACCGATGTGGGGCTCCCCGCTCGGGTAGGGCAGCATCTCGAGCACATATGACTTGGCTCGGCGGTCACCGCCGGGGTCGTTGGGCACTTCCCAGGTGCGCTCGGCGGCCCACACCTGCTGCCAGCGGGGCTCGATCCGGGATGGGTCGTAGCGTTGCTCGGCCATGGGGTGCGGCTGAGGTTAGCGCCGCCATTGCGCCAACTCTCCCGGGCGAAGCCCCTCTGGGCGAAGCCCATTTCATAGTCTTGGACGCCGATGGCCCGCGGGATGCTTTCCATCAGGGGCCTGCGACGCGGCAAGTGGATCGCGGCGGTGGTGTGGCTGGTGATCGCGGGCGCCGCGGGCTCGGTGAGCGGCAAGTTCGAGTCGGTGCAGAAGAACGAGCCGAGCGACTACCTGCCGGGCAAGGCGGAGTCGAGCAAGGCCGACGCGGTGGTCAAGCGCCTGGAGGGCGGGCACCTGCTGGCCGACACGATCGTGGTCTATCGGCGCGGCGGGGGCCTGACGGCGACCGATCGGGCCAAGGTGGCTCGCGATCGGGCGACGATCGACGCCCACCCGCCGACGGCGGTGCTGCCCTCTCGTGCGCCGATCGCCTCCCCGGACCGGACGACAGCGCTGCTCGACATCCCAGTGCAGCCCAGGGGCAAGGGCGACCTGCTCAAGAGCGCGGTCGGGAGGATCCGCGACGTGGTCCACGGCGGGATCCCGGGTGGCCTGCAGGTGAAGGTGACGGGGCCGGGGGGCAGCTCCTACGACGCGGTCAAGGTCTTCTCGAACATCAACGGGACGCTGCTGTACGTGACCGTGGCCCTGGTCTTCGTGCTGCTTATCCTGATCTACCGGTCGCCGATCTTTTGGGCAATCCCGCTGGTGTCGGTGGGCCTGGCCGAGAACGCGTCGCGGGCCCTGGGGTATGCGCTGGCCAAGGCGGGCATCACCATCAACGGGCAGACGGCGGGGATCCTGCTGGTGCTCGTGTTCGGCGCGGGGACCGACTATGCCCTGCTGCTGGTGGCTCGCTACCGGGAGGAGCTACGCCGGCACGAGGACCGCCACGAGGCCCTCGGGGTGGCGCTGCGGCGGGCCGGGCCGGTGATCCTGGCCTCGGGGAGCACGGTGATCTTGGGGATGCTGTGCCTGCTGATGGCCGACGTCAACGGGTCACGAGGACTGGCGCCGGTGGCCGCGATGGGGATCGCGCTGGCGCTCGTGTCGTCCCTGACCTTGCTCCCGGCGCTGCTGGCGATCTGCGGGCGGCGGGCGTTCTGGCCCTTCATCCCCCGGTTCGGGACCGAGGGGGCGTCGGAGACGCGGGGCATGTGGCGGGGGATCGCCGAGCGGGTCGACGCCCGGCACCGGCCGATTGCGCTGGGGGCGGTGGTGCTCCTCGCCGTGCTGTGCGTCGGCGCCGTCGACCTCAACAGCAACCTGACCCAGGCGCATGGCTTTCGGGGGGCGGTCGAGTCCCGGCAGGGACAGGATCTGATCGCCAAGGCGTTCCCGGCCGGGGCGAGCACCCCGCTGGATATCGTGGTGCGCGACCCGGCTCGGGTGAAGGCGGTGCGGGCGGCGCTGGCGCGGGCGCCGGGCGTCGCCCGCGGCCCGCATGCGCTGGGCCCGGTGGTGGCGGGGCCGCCGGGGTCGATCTTCCGGCTCACACTCAACGCCGATCCCTACAGCCAGGCGGCGTTCGACGACGTCGTGCGGTTGCGCAAGGTGGCGCGGGCGGCGGGCGGCTCGGGGGCGCTGATCGGCGGGGCGACCGCCGAGACGCGGGACTTCAAGGTCTTCGCCGCCCGCGACAACCGGCTGATCATGCCCGCGATCATCGTGGTGGTGTTCCTGGTCCTGGCGCTGCTGCTGCAGGCGATCACCGCGCCGCTGCTATTGATCGCCACCGTGCTGCTGTCCTATGGGGCGGCGCTGGGCACCGGGGTGTTCCTGTTTGACAACGTGTTCGGGTTCCAGGGCGAGGACGCGGCCTTTCCGTTGTTCACCTACGTCTTCCTGGTCGCCCTAGGGGTGGACTACAACATCTTCCTGATGGCGCGCGCCCGGGAGGAGGCGCTGCGCGTGGGCACGCGGCAGGGGATGCTCCGGGCGCTGGCGGTGACCGGGGCGGTGATCACCTCGGCGGGCATCGTGCTGGCCGGGACGTTGTCGGCGTTGGGCTCGCTGCGGCTGGTGGGGCTGACCGAGCTCGGGTTCGTGATCGCCTTCGGGGTGCTGCTCGACACCGTCCTCGTGCGGACGATCCTGGTGCCGGCGCTGGTGCTCGAGTTCGACTGGCGCGTGTGGTGGCCATCGCGTTTGGCGCGGCG
>Ga0066662_10000016_pt1 | contig 58137 bp, 65 predicted proteins | sample GraSoiAngelo_111_FD_133939 | JGI IMG/M metagenome (GOLD analysis project Ga0066662, IMG submission 133939) | Grasslands soil microbial communities from the Angelo Coastal Reserve, California, USA - 14_0903_12_40cm | ecosystem: Environmental > Terrestrial > Soil > Grasslands | place: USA...
CCAGCCCGAAGGGCTTGGCGAGCGCGGCGCGCGTCCCGCGCACCCACTGCGTGGAGTCGTGCACCGTCAGCTGGCCGTCACGCCACTCCGCGACCGTCACCGACGGCTCGAGCGGGTGGTGGTTCTCCGCCGGCGTGGCGTAGCGCGCGTCGACCTGCACGTCGCTCGCGGCGAAGGCCGCTTCCGGCTCGCCGCGCCGCGGCTGCGCGTCGCTGCCGAACCACTGTTCCGGCAGCTCGACGTGCTGCGCTGTCTCCATCGTCACTTCCGCGGGCTGCGCCGCGTACGCGATGCGCAGCAGCGCCGCGCCCTCGCGCGCCGCCTCGAACGTGGTGCCGACCACGGCGGCGACGTGCTGGCCGTCGTAGTGAACCTCGTCGCTCTGCAGCGGCGCCAGCTCCTCCTGAACGGGCATCGTGAAGTCGAACGCGATCGCAGGCACGCGCGGCGCGTTCTTGTGCGTCACCACCTCCACCACGCCCGGCACGGCGCGCGTCGCGGTCTCGTCGATCGCGGTCATCGTTCCGCGCGCGACCGTCGACTGCACGATCACGGCGAACAGCGGCGCGTCGACCGGCGCGTCGGCGGAATACTGCGCCGCGCCGGTGACCTTCGCGCGGCCGTCGACGCGGTCGACGGGCATCCCGATGAACCCGCGCGTCGCGGGGCGTTCCGCGGTGACCGTCATGCCGCACCTCCACAGACGCCGCGCAGCGCGCGCACGACGGCGCGCTGCGCGAGCTCGACCTTGAACCCGTTGTGTTCGCGCGGCTGCGCGCCTTCGAGCGCGGCCGCCGCCGCACGGCGGAACGCGGCATCGTCGGGGGCTGCGCCCGCCAGCACCGACTCCGCGTCACGCGCGCGCCACGGCACGGTGCCGACGCCGCCCAGCGCGAGCCGTGCTTGCGCGATGCGACCGCCGTCCAACGCGACGGCGCACGCGACGGATACCAGCGCGAACTCGAACGACGCGCGGTCGCGCACTTTGAGATACCGCGAGCGCGCGTGCAGCCGCAGCACGTCCAGCTCCACCGCCGTGATGAGCTCGCCGGGCGCGACCGCCGTCTCGCGATCCGGCCGCTCACCGGGCAGCACGTAGAAGTCGTCGAGCGCGATCGTGCGCTCGCCGCCGTCGCCTTCGACCACGACGCGCGCGGACAGCGCCGCGAGCGCGACGGCCATGTCGCCGGGATACGTCGCGATGCACGCGCCGCTGGTGCCGAGCACCGCGTGGCTACGGTTGAAGCCGTCGAGCGCGTCGCAGCCGCTGCCCGGCTCGCGCTTGTTGCAGCGCCAGCGCGTCTCGCGAAAATACGTGCAGCGCGTGCGCTGCAGCAGGTTGCCGCCGACCGTCGCCGCGTTGCGGATCTGGCCGGATGCGCCGCTCAGCAACGCTTCGGAGAGCGCAGGGAAATGCTCCGCGATCAGCGCGTCGTACGCCACGTCGCTGTTGCGCGCGAGCGCGCCGATTCGCACCACGCCGCCGCGCCGCTCGACCGACGTCAGCGGCAGCCGCGAGATGTCGACCACGCGGCGCGGCCGCTCGACGTCGCTCTTCATCAGATCGATCAGCGTCGTGCCGCCCGCGTAGAAGCGTGCGCCATCCACCTCGCGCACCAGCGCGCGCGCCGCGGCCGGCGAGTCGGCGACGACGTACTCGAACGCGCGCATCAGCGCGCTCCCTGCACGGCGGAGATCGCGGCGACGATGTTCGGATACGCGCCGCAGCGGCAGAGATTGCCGCTCATCGCTTCACGAATCTCGGCCGGTGTGTGCGCGCGGTCCTCGGCGATGACGGCGACCGCTGAGAGAATTTGCCCGGGCGTGCAAAACCCGCACTGAAATGCGTCGTGCTCCACGAACGCCGCCTGCACCGCGTGCAGCTCGTCGCCGTCGGCGAGACCCTCGATCGTGGTGATCTCGTCGCCGGCGTGCGGCAGCGCGAGCGCCAGACACGACAGCGTGCGCCGTCCGTTGACGAGCACCGTGCACGCTCCGCACTGGCCGCGGTCGCAGCCTTTCTTCGTGCCGGAAAGGCCGGCGCGGTCGCGCAGCAGGTCGAGCAGCGTGACCTGCGGTTCGACCGTGAAGGTCTGCTCGCGGCCGTTCAGCCTGAAGGTCAGCGGGACGGCGGAGCGGCCCGAAGGAAGCGGCGGGTCGGTAGTTCTCACGGTGAATCCTCGGTGGACGACGAGCCTTTGGACGGTGAGACACGACATGTCGCGTTGACGATCCACCCGGCCGCGTGATAAAGTCCCTGGGTTATGTACGCGATCGTTGAGACCGGCGGCAAGCAGTTCCGCGTGTCCGAAGGCGACGTCATCCGGACCGATCTCCTCGAGAGCGAGGTCGGGGCGTCGGTGACGTTCGACCGGGTCGTCCTCGCGGCCGACGGCGACGACGTGTCGATCGGGACCCCCGTCCTGAGCGGCGTCACCGTCACCGGCACGGTGCTGCGCCAGGCGAAGGACAAGAAGATCCTCGTCTTCCGCTACAAGTCCAAGAAGCGCGTTCGCAAGCTCAACGGCCACCGCCAGCGGTTTGCCGAGGTCCGGATCGACAAGATCGCCCTCTGACCCGTCGACGAGCGCAGGGCATGCTCGAGGTTCGTTTTCGCAGGGACAGCCGTGACCGGCTGTCCTCTGTTTTTTCTACCGGCCACGCCGGGCAGGGCGCGCCGGGCGAGGACGTCGCCTGCGCGGCCGTGTCGGCGCTGCTCCAAGCCGCCTGGGTGGGGCTGACGGACGTCGCGCACGTGCCGGTCAGCGGGCACCGGCGCACCGGCGACCTGCAGATGCGCTGGCCCGAGGAAGCGCGCGACCGCGACGACGTGCGCGCGATCGTGGCAACCGCCGAGCTCGCGATCGAGCAGATCGCGAAGCAACACCGCGGCGCGATCCGCTACGTTCGCGAAACCGAAGCCGACCGCGCGTAGATCGGATGGGGATTCCGGGTACACCGGCGTCGAAAGGAACCCCACGATGCACGACACGACCAAACCCCTCAACGGGGAACTCCAGAGCAAGACCGGCGACGGCGCCGCCAACTCCGACGCGGGGCGGACCGTCCTCGTGGGCGTCCTCGGTGGAATCCTCTCGGCCGCCGGCTATCTGGTGTACCAGCGCCTTCCCGACGAGCAGAAAGAGAAGCTCCACCGCCAGGTCCGCGGCGCGCTCGAATCCCGCATCAGCGAGATCCGCTCGAACTTTAATTTGTAGGCGCGCGCGAGCGGACTAGCCCCGAAAAGGGCGGGCACCGATCGCCGTGTGCTCGGCCCTTTTCTTGCTTCGGCGCTTCTCGCGTACGCGTCCGCGCTGCGGGCCTTCGATCCGGCGCTCGACGATGCGCACGCGCTGCGGCTCGCGGCGCGTGTCGTCGCGGAAGCGGACGCGGCGCGGATCGACGCGCGGCTCGTCGTCGCGCTCGTCGCCGTGGAGTCGGCGTGGAATCCGCGGGCCGTCTCGCCCGCGGGCGCACGTGGCCTCGGGCAGCTCATGCCGGCGACGGCCGCGGGCCTGGGCGTCGATCCCGATGATGCCGAGGCGAACCTCCACGGCACGGTGACGCATCTCGCCGGGCTGCTTGCGCGCTACCGGCATCTGCCGCCGCGCGAGCGCTACGACACCGCCGTCGCCGCGTACAATGCGGGCGCGGGCGCGGTGGCCCGCTACGGCGGGATCCCGCCCTATGCGGAGACGCGGCTAGAGGTGCGGCGCGTGATCGGGCTCTGGCGGCGGCTGTGCGGCGGCTGAGTGCTGGAGGTCGAGCGCGGGGCGCGGCTCGGCGAGCTTCTCGCCGGCGCCGCCCGGCTCGGACGGTGCGGACAGCGCGCCCGCCGGGGCCTCGGGATCGGGCGCCGGCGGTTCGAACTTCGATGCGTCGTACGGGGCCGGCTCGTGCGGCGCGCGGTCGTCCGGGCTTGTTTCGTACGGCGGCGCTTCATAGGCTGCGGCGTCGTACGGCGCCGGATCGTACGGCGGCGGCTCGTACGGCTTGGCGTCCTTCTCGTCTTCGATGTCGGCCGCGCGTTCGAGCTCGCGGATGAACGAGGCCGACGTGTTCTGGATCTCGCGCATGACGTTGCCGGCCTTGCGGGCGACGCGCGGAAGCTGCTCCGGACCGAAGAACAGCAGGGCGGCGGCACCGAGGACGGCCATGTCGGGAATCGAGAGCATGCGGAGGGTTTCTTCCCGGTCCCGTGCAACGCGTCATGCCCCGCGAGGTGCGATCGGCGGCGCGCGCGGAGATCACCGAAGGCCGGCCCCAACGCCCTGAAGATCATCTACACCCGCGGCAACCGGACCGAGACCTTGGCGTCGATCGCGACGCTGCGGAAGATCCTCAACCGATTCGTCGCGCACCGTGTGTTCTACGAAGTGAGCTCGCGCAACAAGCGAGGGCACGAGTTCTTCTCTGCCAAGAACACCTTCGTGGTCGGCTCCATCGAGATCGTGAACCGCGATTATCTGACGATCACGATCTTCGACGCCAACAACGCGTCCCACTCGATCGAGATCCTCAACCCCGCCGCGATGCGCATCTACGACGACACGCTGGGCAAAGGCTTCGCGGTGTCGTTTCTGAGCGAAGGCGCGGGCGGCGTGGAGTCGCGCTGCTACCTGCGCGACGAAGGCGAGGACGGCGACACGATCAAGGAGCGCGGCGAGCTCGAAAAGATCACGCTGCCGCAGCTGTTCACGTACCTCGAAGACATCACCGCGGTCGAGACGCACACGCTGTAGCAGCGCGGTCAGAGATCTTCCACCGCTTTGCTCATGCTTTGCGGATCGGTGCCGAACAGCATGAGCAGATCGCGGTCTTTCACTGCTTCGGCCGCGAAGCCATACACGAGGTGCTTCGCGCGGTAGACGCCGACGGCGCGCCGCGCGCCTTCGATGAAAAGACGGTACGACTCGCCGTCGAGATACAGCATTTGCGCGCCGTCCTGCGAGCGAAACGCGAGCGACTCGTAACGCACGAACGGCGGCGCTCCAGCGTCGGGCGGCGTTTCTTCCGGCACGTCGACGAGTTGCGACGGCTTGGCGGCCGCGTCTGCGGCGGCTTTGTCGATCTTGTCGCGCGGCACGAGCTTCGCGATCGCGGGGCCGATGAGCGGATCGGCGAGCAGGCCCAGCAGCAAGTGCGACGGTGCGACGAACTGCGCGCCGTGCTCGATCGCGTGCGTCACGCCCGCGCGCAAGACGTTAATCAGATCGCCGTCCAGCCGCAGCTGCTCCTCGCTCACGAGCGTCTGATGCGCCCTTCGAGCCGGGTCGCCTTCCGCAGCATGCGCACGGCCTCACCACGCCGGCCGGTGCGGTGGAACGCAACGCCCAGGTTGTGATACGCGGTCGGGTAGCTGTCGTCGACGAGGATCGCGTACTCGTAGTGCGCGACCGCTTCGTCCACGTCGCCGGACTCGAGCAGCATGTTGCCGATCGTCGTGATCGCGGCGGCACTGCGGGGGTCGGCTTCGAGCGCGCAGATGAGCTCGTCGACGGCGCGCTCGAGATCGCGGCGCTGGATCGCCACGATGGCGCGTTTGTTGCGCACCAGCGCGACTTCGGCAGCGGTGCGCGCCGCCGGCAGCGCCTCGGCGAACGCGGCCTCGGCAGCCTCGAGCCGGCCGCGGTCCAGCGCGCGCGTGCCGCGCGCGAACGGCTCGGACGGCGCGCGCCCCGGGACCAGACGACGCAGACGGTCGAAGAACGCCACGTGGGGGTCTTGCACGTCGACGTCGTCTCGCTCTTCCCGGAGATGTTCGCGCCCGTGATCGGGCTGTCGATCGTCGGCCGCGCGGTCGAGCGCGGCCTGGTGGACGTGCGCACGCACGACCTGCTCGACGCGCTCGAAGGCCGCGAGCGCGCCGACGAACGCCCGTACGGCGGCGGCCCCGGCATGGTCCTGCGGATCGAGCCCCTGGCCCGCACGCTCGACGCGATCCTCGCCGAAGCGCCCGCGGGAGAACGGCGCCGCATCGTCCTGACATCCGCGAGCGGCCCCCTCTTTCGCCAAGCGGACGCCGCGGCATGGGCGGAACTGGACCGGCTGGTGCTGATCTGCGGCCACTATGAGGGCGTCGACGAACGGCTGCGCGAGCTCTATCCGGTCGAAGAAGTGTCGCTTGGCGAGTTCGTCCTGACGGGCGGCGAGATCGCGGCGATGGCCTTCCTGGACGCCACCGTCCGCCTCATCCCCGGCGCGATCGATGCGGAATCAGTCGCGTCCGAGTCCTGGACCGGCGACGACTTGGATCACCCGGCATACACCCGGCCGCCGAAGTTCCGCGGCGTGGACGTCCCGCCGGTGCTCCTGAGCGGCGACCACGTGAAAATCGCGGAGTGGCGCCGCGAGCAGTCGCGCGCGCGTGCCACGGCGCGCAGTCGCCGCGCCTCGTCGAGCGACTGAGGTATAGACTCGGGCCACCAATGTGCGCATGCTCTGTCCGATGGACCAACGCGCTTTGGACGACGCGGAAATTGAGCGAATCTTTAGCGAATCTGCTGCAGACGATCAGGTGCTCGCCAGGGAATTCGAAGGCACCCTCGCTGACGGGCTCGATAAACCGTAACGCCGGGACCCCAATAGCAAGCGGTCCATTCTTTGATTGTTGTTGCGAATCGCTCTCAGCAGGAATCGAGGGACGACGACCTCCGAGCAGGCCGCCCTAGACGGGGTAGGGGGGTCGTGGTACACTACCGGGGTTGCCGCCGCGCCCCACGCGGTGCTTTCCGCTGTTCGTCAGAGAGCTGTCATGAACGTACTCGACCTGATCCAGAAGGAACAGGAGAAGCCTTCCGTCCCTGATTTCCGACCGGGGGACACCGTCAAGGTCTACTCCAAGGTCGTCGAGGGCGGCAAAGAGCGCGTCCAGATGTTCGAAGGCGTCGTGACGGTCCGCCAGGACGGCGGCCTCGCCGAGACGATCACCGTCCGGCGCGTGGCCCATGGCGTCGGCGTCGAGCGCTCGTTCCTGCTGCACAGCCCCCGCGTCGACCGCATCGAAGTCTCCAAGCGCGGCATCGTGCGCCGCTCGCGGCTCTACTACTTGAGCGACAAAGTCGGTAAGGCCGCGCGCATCAAGGAGCGCAAAGTCGACCGCAGCAAGACGGAGCGCAAGACCGCCAAGTAAGGCGGTCTCCCCGTGACCCCGCTGGAACTGCTCGCGCTCATCGCGGTCTTCGCGATCGTGCGCGTGGCGATCACCTTTCGCGCGGACCGCACCCCGGCCGGCCCGGGCATCGAGACCCCGCCGGCACCGACGACGCGCACGGTCGTTCGCGAGTATCTCGACGCGTTCATCGTCGCGGGGCTCGTCGCGCTGTTCCTCATCACGTTCGTGGTACGCACGTTCTTCATCCCCAGCGGGTCGATGGAGCCGACGCTGCAAGTGCACGACGTGCTGCTCGTCAACGAGTTCGAGTACCGCTTCGTCAAGCCGCACGAAGGCGATATCGTGGTGTTCCCGCCGCCGGTGATCAGCCCGAACGATTTCATCAAGCGCACGATCGGGCTGCCCGGCGATCAGCTGCGCGTGCACGACGGAACCGTGTACCGCAACGGCGTCGCGATGGTCGAACCGTACATCTACGACCGCCAGAACTACGAGCTCGAGGTCAAGAACTACGGCATCTACGTCAACGGCAGCCCGCTCGACCCGGCGTTTGCGAACGTCCCGCCGCGCGAGAAGTGGAGCGCGCCCGACCGGCTGCCAGACGGCTGCTACATCATGTTCGGCGACCACCGCACCAACTCGGAGGACTCGCACGCCTGGGGCTGCGCGCAGACGAGCGGCACGTATTACAGCGGCCAGCGCAAAGGCGAGAAGGCCGGATTCACGGGCCACGCGTTTCTGCTGTTCTGGCCGCTGAACCGGATCAGGATTCTCCACTAGCGCGGTCGAACGTAGCCGTCCGTGGCGAAGACGCGAACGATCGTTTCGCTGTCCGCGCAGCTGGCGGTGCTGCTCCTGATCGCTACGGCGTTCTTCATGCGAACGTCACCGGTCGACGGTCTCTCGATGGAACCGCGCGTGCACGCCGGCGAGCTCGTGCTCATCAACACGCTGGCATACAAGCTCGGCGAGATCCGGCGCGGCGACGTCGTCGCCTTCCGCCATGACGCGCCGACGCCCGAGACGTACATCAAGCGCGTCGTCGGGCTGCCGGGCGAGCGCGTCGAGGTGCGTGACGGCGTCGTGAGCATCGACGGCCGGCCGCTCGCGGAGCCGTACGTGCGTTTCAAAGACCGCCGCAGCGCCGCCGCCGTCACCGTGCCGCCGCACGCGTACTACGTGCTCGGCGACAATCGCGCGGAGAGCGACGACTCGCGCGCGTGGGGCGTGCTGCGCGACGGCGACGTCGTCGGCAAAGCGCTGGTCGGCATCTGGCCGCCCCGAACGATCTGATGCCGGACGAGGACGACAATGATGTCGATGACACGGTGACGGAGCGAGCGCAGCAACATCAACCCCAGCCCGGATTGTCTCTTGCGAGCTCGGACCGGGGGGCCCGTCGCGAAGCGACGGGGGGCGCGCAGCCTAGGGCGGAGCGCCCGTCGCCGCAGGCGACCATACAATGGTACCCGGGCCACATGGCGACCGCGATGCGCAAGCTGGGCGAGCGGCTGGCCATCGTGGATGTTCTCGTGGAGGTGCTTGACGCGCGGCTGCCGCGGGCGTCGTCGAATCCCGCGCTCGACCGGCTCGCCGCGCGCAAGCCGCGGCTCGTGATCTTGGGCCGCGAGGACCTTGCCGATCCGCACGCCACGCGTGATTGGCTGGCGTGGCACCATGCGCACGGGCGGACGGCGATCGCGGTCAACGGCAAGGACCAGGGTTCGGTGAAGCGGATCGCGGCGGAGCTCGCCGCGCTGGTCGCCGAGCACGGGACCACGCGGGCGATGGTCGTGGGCATCCCGAACACGGGCAAATCCTCGATCATCAACGCGCTGCTGCGCCGCACCGCGGCGAAGGCCGAGGACAAGGCCGGGGTGACGCGGTCGCTCCAATGGTTCCGTGTTGCACCGAAACTCGAAGTGATGGATACGCCGGGCATTCTCGTTCCGAAGATCGCGACGCCGGAAGCGCAGTGGCAGCTCGCTTTGACCGGCGCGCTGCCGCGCGCGCGCTTCGATCCCGAAGAGGTGGTGGAGCGCTTTGCCGCGTGGTCTCGCGCGCACCGGCCTCAGTCGGACGTGCCCGATCTCGAGACGTTCGCGCGCGCGCGCGGCTTCGCACGGCGCGGCGGCGGCGCCGACTTGCACAACGCGGCCGGCGCGTACCTGAAAGATTTCAACGACGGCAAGTTCGGGCGGATCACGTTCGAGCACCCGGAGCCCGCGGCGTGACCGCTGCCGACAAGAGCCGCAAGCAGCGCAACGCCACGCAGCGCGAGCGCCGCCGCCTCGACCGCCTGCACGCGTTCGAGGAGCGCGCGCGCGCCTCGGGCTACCGGCTCGTCGGCGGCATCGACGAGGTGGGCCGCGGCCCGCTCGCGGGACCCGTCGTCGCCGCGTGCGTCGTGACCGACGGCCCGCTACGGCTGCGCGGGCTCAACGACTCCAAGCAAGTGCCGCCGGAGCTGCGCGAATCGCTCGCGGTGGAGATCAAGGCGTCGTGCGTCGCGTGGGCGGTGGGCGAGGCGACGGTCGAGGAGATCGACCGGATCAACATCTACTGGGCGAGCATCCTCGCGATGGAGCGCGCGCTCGCCGCGCTGCGCATCGCGCCGGAGTATTTGCTCACCGACGCCGTGCGCATCAAGACGTGGGGGGGCGTGCAGCTGCCGGTGATCAAGGGCGACGCGAAGTGCGCCACGGTCGCGGCGGCGTCGATCGTCGCAAAAGTGCATCGCGATGCCTTGCTGGTCGCGCTGCACGAGCGCTATCCGGCGTACGGTTTCGCGCAGCACAAGGGCTACGCGTCGCCGCAGCACATCGCCGCGCTCAACGCGCACGGCCCGTGCGTCGAGCACCGGCGCGCGTTCTGGCGCGTGCGCGCCGCATGGGACGCGCTGCCGGGGATGGCGGAGTTCGTGGCCGACGCCGAGGGACTCGCCGATGAAGACGCGCTCGCGCAGGCTGAGCGCGAGGACGATGCGCTCGACGAGGCCGTGCCGTCGTGAACCGCGCCGCGCGGGGACGGGCCGGCGAGGACGCTGCCGCGGCGCTGCTGGAGGCGCACGGCTACCGCATCGTCGGGCGCAACGTGCGGCTACCGGGCGGTGAGATCGACATCATCGCGCGCGACGGCGACATGCTGGTGTTCGTCGAGGTGAAAGCGCGCGCGAGCGGCGCGTACGGCAGCGCGGCCGGCGCGGTCGACGCGCGCAAGCGCGCGACGTTGCGCGCCGTCGCGGGCGACTGGCTCCAGATCGCCGCGCCGCGCGCGCGCGCTCGCTTCGACGTCGTCACGTTCGACCGCGGGCGCGCGACGCTGCACCGCGGGGCGTTCGCATGACGTCGCTCGAAGGCAAGACGCTCGCCGAACGGTACCGCGTCGACGCACTGATCGGGCGCGGCGGAATGGCCGACGTGTACCGCGGCGCCGACGTGGTGCTCGACCGCGACGTCGCGATCAAGGTGCTCACCGAGCGCGACGACGGCGAGCGCGACCGGTTCTTGCGCGAAGCGCGGTCGATGGCACGGCTCAACCACCGCAACATCGTCGCGGTGTACGACGCGGGCCGCGACGACGGCTGGTCGTACATCATCATGGAGCTGGTCGACGGGCGCACGCTGGGCTCGGTCCCGGCGCACGAACTGACGGTGCACACCGCGATCCGCCACTACATCGAGGTGCTCGAAGCGCTGGCGTACGCGCACGAGAACGACGTCGTGCACCGCGACGTCAAGCCCGCCAACGTGATGGTGTTGCGCAGCGGCGCCGTCAAGGTGATGGACTTCGGGCTCGCGCGCCGCACCAGCGACATGTCGAGCGCCGGAAGCGCGGGCGAGATCGTCGGCACGATCGCCTACCTGCCGCCCGAGCGCTTTTTGGGCAAGACGGCGGACGCGCGCAGCGATCTGTATTCCGTCGGCATCATGCTCTACGAGACGTTCACCGGGACGCTGCCGTTCAAGTCCGACTCCGACGATCTTGTGGCCGTCATCTTCGGGCACGTCAACGAGCCGCCGCCGCCGCCGCGCTCCGTGAACCGCGCGGTCCCGGCGGAGGTCGAGCACGTGATCCTCAAATTGATCGAAAAGGAACCGGACCGTCGCTATCAGAGCGCGCACGAGGTCGCCGCCGAGCTGCGCGCGCTGCTCGGCGAGAGCTCCGGCGCGCCGGGGGATCCCGATTTGCAGCAGCCGCCGTCGGCGACCGCGGCCGCGCGCTCGAAGGCCGGCAAAACCGTCAGCGCGGAACAGGAGCGGCGCAGCACGATCGAAGCGGACGCGCGCGAGATCCTCGCGCGCACGTTCGGCAAATCGAAGTCCACGCTCAACGTCGGGCAGTCGGAGTCGCTGGCCGGGATGCTCGCCACGCGCAAGCGCGACTATCCCGAAGCGGTGCGCGCGTATCGCGCGGCGCTCGCGGCGTTCGCCGAATCGCAGAACGATCTCGAGCACGCGAAAACCGCGCTCAAGTACGCGACGATGGAGCTGCAGCGGATCACCGAAGCCGACCGGACGGGGGCGCACATCGACCGGCGCGAGCTCGCCGACGCCGTCAGCGAGATCACCGACGCGATCCCGGTGTTTCGCGGGCGCGCGATGCTCAAGGAAGTCGAGGAGGGCGAACGCCTCCTCTACGCGCTGCAGCGAACGCTGATCCGGATCCGCTAGGCCCCGTGGGCGGGATCGACGCGATCGAGCATCGCGACGTGGGGGCGACGCTGCGCCGTCTCGCGACGCCCAACGCGCTCGCGATGGTGAGCGACCAGCTGCTCGGGGTGGTCGACACGATCGCGATCGGTTCGCTCGGCACCGCCGCGCTCGCGGGCATCACCGGCGCGACGGGCGTGTTCATGGTGCTCGGGATCGGCTTGTTCGCGTTCGGCAGCGGCGTGCGGATCGTGGGCGCGCAGGCGATCGGCGCGGGCCAGAGCGCGCGGTACGGCGCCATCGTGCGCGCGGCCGTCGTCGTGCCGCTGATCATCGCGACCGCCGCCGCGGCCGGCGCGCTCGTCGCCGCGAAGCCGCTGCTGCACGCGATCCTCCCCGCCGGCGCGCCGCTCGACGCGTCGGCGCACTACCTGATGCTGCGCGCCGCGTGCCTGATCCCGATGGTGTGCAGCGGGATGCTCGCCGTCGCATTCGCCACCGCGGGCGACACGAAGCCGACGCTGCACCTGCTGCTCGTCATCAACGCCGTGCACGTGCCGCTGGTGTTCGTGCTCGCGCTCGGCGCGCTGACGCACCACGCGTTCGGGCTCACCGGCGCCGGGCTGTCGTCGCTGATCGCGGAGCTCGTCGGGCTCGCGTACATGGTGCGCGTCACGGCGAAGCGGCCCGATCTGGGGATATTCGCCTCGCGCGCCGTCGACCGCCGTTTGGTGGCGCGCACCGCGTCGATCAGCTGGCCCGAGTTCGTGTTCCTCACGCTGCAGATCGCGCCCGAGCCCGTGACGGTCGGATTGCTCGCGCCGTACGGCACCGAGTCGGTCGCGGCGTTTCGCGCGATGTCGCTGGTGAGCGACGTGACGTGGGCGCTGCCGGGCGCGCTCGGCGACGCAGCGGAAGTGGTGCTCGGGCAGCGCATCGGCGCCCGCGACTACGCGGGCGGGTCGCGGTTTCAGCGCGACGCGACGCGCTACGGCGTGCTGGTGTGCCTGGCGGTGGGAGTGATCGTCGCGGCGCTGGCGTGGCCGCTCGCGGCCGTCTGCACGCTGAGCCCCGCGCTGGCGTCGCTCGCGGCGTGGCCCCTCGCCGCGCACGTCGGCGTGACGCTGCCGCTCAAAGGCTACGCGATGACCGTGCTCGCGCCGATCCGCGGCGCCGGCGACACGCGCTTCGTGATGGTGATGGGCATCGTCACGACGATCGTCGCCGTCGGCGGGATCGCGACCGGCATCCGTGTCCTGCACCTCGGGCTGTGGGCCGTGCCGTTCGGCTGGACGGCGAGCTGGCTCGTGCGCGGCGCGATCACGACGCTGCGGCTCAACGGCGGCGACTGGCGGCGCCGCCCGCTCGCGGCGTCGTGATGCGCGCGGCGGCGCTGCTCGTGCTCGCGATTGCATCCGAGACGCCGGCGTTTCCGCCGGCGCTCGCGGCGAGCGACGACGCGTTCTTGCGCGCGTATCGCACGACGACCGTCACGCGCGACGTGCGCATCCCGCGGTGCGCGGCGGTCGACGTGCTTGACGGGCTCGCCGATGCGACCATCGACGTGAACGCGCACGTGCCGTTCCCCGGCGTGGACGAGCAAGGGCGCTACTACGGGCGCACGGTCTTCGCGATCCGGCAGGTCACGCTGCGGCTGCCGCGCAGCGTCACGTGGCCGCGCATGACCCAGGCCGACCGGTCGCGCGTTCTCACGGCGCTCGCCGCGCTGCGCCACCACGAGGTCGGGCACCTCCGCGTCGCCGCGGCGGAGGTCGCGCGGCTGAATGCGGGCGCGCCGACGGTCACGCGGGACGCGGAGGCCTATCGCCGCGCCGAGATGGGCCGGCAGGACGCCGGCCTCGCGACGGTGGCCGCGGCGCAGCGCGCCTACGATCGCCTCACCGACCACGGCCGCCGCCAAGAGCGCGCGCGCGGCGCGGCCCGCGGGCCGGCTACCGAGCTTCGCTGTCAGGCGAGCCCGGACGAGCCGCGCCTGTAACCTCGCAGTAACCCGGGGGCCTGACACTCATCGAGCCGGGGGAGGACACGATGAGCAACGCCGCCTTTTCCAAGGTCACCGAACTCGCGACGCGCCGCCGCAGCGACGACGTGCTGAGCACGATCACCATCGTGTTCGGCGGCGTTCACTACGGCACGATCGACGTCGCGACGCCGTACGCCAAGGGAAAGCCGATCGTGCTCTACGTCGTGCCGCAGGGCGACGAGCGCGCAGGCGCCGGGTTCGCCGGTCCGCTCGACTGTCTCATCACCGACGACGTCGCGCTGGCCGCCGAGCTGGACGTCGCGCGATGACGGCGCGGCGCGCTCGCGTTACGACGCGAACGACGCCGCGTCGTCCGCTTCGAAGATCTCGAAGAACGTGTTCAGCTCCGGCCGCTGCGCCAGCACGGGATGATTGTGCCGCACCCGCTCCTGGAACTCGGGCGGTAAGCGGTCCATCGTCATCGTCGCGAGCTTCGCGCTCGTTTCGGCAGCCTGCTCCGGGCTGACGCGCTCGCGCAGCCACGCCGCGACTTGTTCTTCGTTCGCGGCGGAGGCGACGACCGCGCGCAGCTCGTCCATGTCGACGCCGATCCGCTTGCACATGAACGCGCTCAGCCCATCGTCGCGGTTGAGGTACTTGCCCATGTTTCCGCCGGGCATCTCCGCGCGCAGCTTGTCGATCGTGCGCGGCATGAAGGCCAAGCCGGCGAGGCTCTCGCGCGGGGCGCGCGGCGGTCGCGTGCTGAGATCGAGCGGTTCCATGCCGCACGCTTCCGCGGCGGCGACCGGCGTCCCGCTCAGCGCGCGGCGAGGTAGCGTTTGCGAAGCTCGTCCAGCACGACGGCGAGCAGGATCACCACGCCGAGCACGATGAGCTGCGTGTACGACTCGACGTGAAGCAGGTTCATCACGTTGTAGAGCACGCCGATCAGCAGCGCACCGAAGAACGTGCCGACGATCGTGCCGCGGCCGCCCATCAGCGACGTGCCGCCCACGACCACCGCGGCGATCGCCTGCAGCTCGTAGCCGGTGCCGTTCTGCGGCGCGCCGGACGCGAACCGCGACATCAGCAGCAGTCCCGCGACGGCGGCGCAGCCGCCCGAGATCACGTACACCAGCGTCTTCACGCGCACCGTGTCGACGCCGGCGAGCCGCGCCGCTTCCTCGTTGCCGCCCAGGGCGAGGACGTAACGGCCGTACGCCGTGCGGCCGAGCAGCACGGAGAACACGATCGCGACGACGGCCATCACGAGCACCGCGAACGGGATCCCCGGAAAGCCGAATTGCCCGGGAAAGAGATAGCCCGTGCCGAGCCAATTGAAGGCCGCGCCGTTCCTCAGCGGGATCGGCTGGCCGTGCGCGAGGATGAAGGCGAGCCCGCGCGCGACCTGCATCATCGCGAGCGTCGTGATGAACGGCGGCAATCCCAACCGCACGACGGGCAGCGCGTTGATGTAGCCGGCCGCGCAGCCGACAGCGAGCCCGGCGAGCAGCGTGACGACGAAGTTCCCGGCGCCGCCGAAGGGCAGCGCGTTCGATATCTGCGCCATCACGACGCCGGCGAGCGCGATCAGCGAGCCGACGGAGAGATCGATGCCGGCCGTGATGATCACGAACGTCTGGCCGACGGCCATGATCGCGTTGACCGTGATCTGCCGCAGCACGTTGGTGATGTTGCCGGGTTCCAGAAAATTGCCGTGCGCGAGGACGTTGACGACGTACAGCAGCACGACGAACCCGACGGCGATCCCCGTCGTGCGAATCGTCGCGGCGCGGCGGTTCTTCGCCGCGACGTCGTCGGCGCGAGCGGTCAGCTCGGCCTTGACCTGCGCCTTTTCCGCGGCTTGCGGAACCTTCGCGTCGGCCACGTTACGCCGCCACGCCCGTCGCGACGGCGATCACCTTGTCGGGCGTCGCGTCGGCGCGCGCGAACTCCGCGCGAATCTCGCCGCCGCGCACCACGAGCACGCGGTGCGACATGCCCAGCACTTCGGGCAGCTCGCTCGACACCATCACGATGGCCGCGCCGTGCTTCAGCAACTCCACCATCAGCGCGTAGATCTCGGCTTTCGCGCCCACGTCGATGCCACGCGTGGGCTCGTCGAACAAGAACACACGCGCGTGGCCGATCAGCCACTTCGCGAGCACGACCTTCTGCTGGTTGCCGCCGGAAAGATTGCGCACGATTTGCTCCGCGGACGGCGTGCGGATGCGCAGCTCGGCGATCTCCGCGTTTGCGGCCGCCGTCTCCGCCGGCTTGTCGATGAACATGCCGCGCTCGAACTGCGCGAGGTGCGCGAGCGTCGTGTTCTCGCGGACGGTCATGCCGAGCACGAGCCCTTGCGCCTTGCGGTCCTCCGTGATGAGCGCGATCCCGGCGGCGATCGCGTTGCGCGGCGAGCGCACCACCACGCGCTTGCCGTCGACGGCGATCTCGCCTTTGGTCGGCACGTCGGCGCCGGCGATCGCGCGCACGATCTCCGTGCGGCCTGCGCCGACGAGGCCGGCCAGCCCCACGATCTCGCCCGCGTGCACTCGGAACGCGACGTCGTTCACGCGCACGCCGCTCGCCGAGCTCACGCCGCGCACGTCGAGCACCACGGGCGCGTCCGCCGCGACCGCGGGCAGCTCCGGGAAGTGGTTCTCCAAGGCGCGCCCGACCATCAAGCGGATCAGGTCGTCGGGCGGCATCTGCGCCATCGGGCGCGTCTCCACGGCTTTGCCGTCGCGCAGCACCGTGACGCGGTCGGCGATGCGCGGCAGTTCCTCGAGCCGGTGCGAGATGTAGACGAACGCGACGTTCTGCGCTTTCAGCTTCGCGATCAGCGCGAACAGTGCCGCGATCTCGCGATCGGTGAGCGCCGCGGTCGGCTCGTCCATCACGATGAGGCGCGCCTTGCGCACGAGGCACTTCGCGATCTCGGTGAGCTGCTGCTCGGCGACCGACAGCCGGCGCGCTTTGCGGTCGAGCGGCAGCACGATCCCCAGCTCGCCCAGCACCTTCGCGGCCTCGTTCGCGGCCGCGGCGCCGTCGAGAAACACGCCGCGCCGCGGTTCGACGCCCAGGACGATGTTCTCGATGACGCCGAGATCGGGGACGAGGTTGAACTCCTGGTAGATCATCCCGATCCCGAGCCGCTCGGCGCTTCTGGGGCCGTCGATGGCGACGACGGCGCCGTCGACGGTGATCTCGCCGGAGTCCGCGGGCTGCGCGCCGGCGAGGATCTTCATCAGCGTCGACTTGCCCGCGCCGTTCTCGCCGACGAGCGCGTGCACTTCGCCCGCGCTCACGTCGAACGTGACCCCGTCGAGCGCGCGCACGCCGGGAAACGTCTTCACGATGTCGCGCATCGTGAGCAACGGACCCGGCACGCCGCGATTACTTCGCGGCGTCGGCCTTGGTGTAGGTGCCGACCGGGACCGCGATCTTCGCGGCCGGCGTCTTGCCGCTGAAGTAGTCGTGGATCGCGTCCACCGTCTTCGCGCCGATCTGGTCGGGGTGCTGGATCGCGTCGCCGTACATCGAGCCGGCCGCGATCGCGGTGCGCGCCTCGGGCGAGGCGTCGTAGCCGATCACGACGATCTTGCCTTTGAGCCCCGCGCCTTCGATCGCCTTGGCCGCGCCGAGCGCGGAGTCGTCGTTGATCCCGAAGACGCCCTTGAGGTCCTTGTGGGACTGCAGGATGTCTTCCATCGACGAGGACGCTTTCGCGCGCTCGCCGCCGCCGTCGATGTCGGAGACGACCGTCACGCCCGGGCACGCCTTGATGCCCTCTTTGAAGCCCTTCACGCGGTCCTGCACCGACGTCACCTCGGGCTCGTCGATGATCGCGATCGTGCCGACGTGGCCCGGCAGCCCCGCGCACATCAGCTTCGCAGCCTGCATGCCGCCCTGGACGTTGTCGCTGGCGATGTGCGCCACGACCTTGCCGTCCTTGGACGCGCTCGCGATGTCGGCGGTGAACACCGGGATGTTCGACTTGTTCGCCTCGACGATCGCGCTGCCGATGGCCTGCGAGTCGTACGGCGTGAGAACGATCGCCGACATCTTTTGCGAGATGAAGTCCTCGACTTGGCTCTGCTGCTTGGCGTTGTCGCGAGCCGCGTCGACGACGGTGACGGTGTAGCCGAACTTCGCGGCCTCGGCTTTCATCCCGGACTCCATGTCCTGGTAGAATTGCGCCTCGCGGTTCTGGACCGAGAACCCGATCGTCTTGCTGGCGGCTCCGCTCGCCGCCGGAGCCGCGGCCCCGCTGGCCGCGGGGCTGGCGTCGGTCGTGGTCGACGAGGTCGACGAGCTCGAGCTATCCGAGTTTTTCATGCAGCCGCCGAGGACGAGCGCCAAGGCGCACGCGAGAACGAGAGGCTTCTTCATACCGTCGGACCGGATGCGGGAGCCGACCCGCGAACCCCTGCGAGCGCGAGCGGGGCGCGGTTTTGCGAGATAGTTGATAAGCGTTCCCATTTGCGCGGCCCGCCCATGCGGCGCGCCCTCGTGGGCCGTGCGCTCGCCGTGCAGGCCGTCCACAGGCCCTGCGGATTCGTAGAGAATTCGTTCGAAGGCGTCGTTTGATGCGCCAAGCAGCAGGAATTCGGCGGATCGGGCTGACGCCTGCGCGCCTCGCCCGATGGGCCGTCGAAGGCGGCGCGAATCGCGCATCCGCGCCGCCGTAGGCCCGGAACGAAATTGGTTCCGCTCCTATCCACAGTATCCGGCGTCACTCCTGTGCACCGTGTGGAGACCGATTCGCGAGTCGCTCTCCCTTGCCGAACCAAGCGCCGCGCGTGATGGAAGGGCGCATGCTCGCCCTCGCTTTTTCCGCCGCGATGGCGCCTGCCGAGGCCCATATCGTGCGGGCCGAGTCAGGCGCAGCCGCCGACATCGCGCGCTTCGCCCGCGCCGGCCTTCCCAAGCGGCCGCTGAACGAGCCGCTCGAGCGCATCCGCGCGACGGTGCCCCACTCGAGGCTCGGCCTCCCGCCGGCGCCACGATGACCAAGCGATGCATCGCGGAGTACTCGCGAGCAGAGTTTGACGCGCTGCGGGAGCGGCTCGAAAATGCGCGCGATACACTGCGCGGCGGGAACTGTCTGCTTCAGTCGGTCGCCCGGGCATACTACATCGTCTTCGTGACGCCATCGTTCGCCGCCAGCAGGTATGAGATTCGGGCGACGCACTGGCGCGAGCGCGAACGCGTCACCGACCAAGACTTCAGCCACAGCGAGTTGCCGGACGTCGTGTACGCCCTCTACTGCGGCGGGAAACGCGGGAATATCAGCGATCCGGGCGGCAGCCCAGGCATCGGCTCGGGGAACTACGCCGAGCATGAAGCGTACCGGAACTCGGGCAAGCTCTACGATATGCGAATCCGTGCCGACTACGGCCCGAGCACTGCAGCCGAACCATACACCGTCGCCGAAGCAGATACGCTGCTGGAGATGGCGAAAAGACTCACCGACGATCTGGAGAGCCTGCTATGACGATTACCGTAGTGCACCCCGAAGCCGCCGAGGAGGTCGACAAGGCCATGACGCGGTTGTCCAAGGCTACCGTCGCATACTTCGTGGGGCTGAAGGATATCGCCGACATCGGCACGTTGACGGTCGGCGCTCACGGCTACGACTACGCCGTCACCGTCGAAGAGAGCGAGACGCTACGCGTGCTGCCGCTGCTCTCAGACCTGACGATGTCTATCGAGGACGAGTTCGGCGTGAAGATCACGACGCTAGCCGTAGCTGGAACTCCGTAGCCGGAGACCCGTTCGAGTCAGACCTCTTGCGCCTTGCCGCGACTAGCCGTGCGCGTGATGCAAGGGCGCATGCTCGCCCTTGCTTTTTCCGCGGCCATCGCCGGGATCGACGCCCATGTCGTGCGCGTCGAGACCGACTCGGCTGCCGGCATCCCGCACTTCGCCATCGTCGGGTTGCCCGACCGAGCGCTGAACGAGTCGCGCGATCGGATCCGCGCTGCGCTCGTGAACTCCGGCTTCGGCTTTCCTCCTGGGCGATTGCTCGCGAACCTCGCGCCGGCCGATATGCGGAAGACCGGCGCCGGCTTCGACCTGGCCATCGCGCTGGCACTGCTCGCGACCGACGAACAGCTCGCGTCTGCCGCCCTCGCCGACTACGTCGCGTGCGGTGAGCTGGCGCTGGACGGGAGCCTGCGCGCGGTGCCCGGCGTCCTCGCGATGACGCTGGCCGCCAAGCGTGCGGGCTTCGCACGGATTCTGGTGCCCGAGGCAAACCTCGCCGAGGCGGCGCTGGTCGACGGAATCGACGTCTATGCGGTGCGGACGCTGTGCGACGCGGTCGCCGTCGCGCTCGGACACGGCGGGAAGTTCCGCCACCGCGGCACGACCGTGATCGATGCGAGCGACCGCGCGGCGTGCGGCGATTTCGCCGACGTGAAGGGCCAGACGGTCGCGAAGCGCGCACTCGAGATCGCCGCCGCCGGCGGGCACAACGTCGTGCTGGTCGGCCCGCCGGGATGCGGCAAGACGATGCTGGCACGCCGGCTGCCGTCCATATTGCCGGCGATGACGACCGCTGAGGCGCTCGACGTGACCAAGGTCTACAGCGTCGCCGGGCTGCTCGGCGCGCGCCCGCGCGTCGTCGCGACGCGGCCGTTTCGCGCGCCGCACCACACGGCCAGCCGCGTGTCGCTCGTGGGTGGCGGCACGCAGCCGCGCCCCGGCGAGATCTCGCTCGCGCAGCACGGCGTGCTCTATCTCGACGAGCTCGGAGAATTTCCGCGTTCGACGCTCGAGGTGCTGCGCCAGCCGCTCGAAGACGGCACGGTCACGATCGCGCGCGCCGCCGGCACGATGACGTTTCCGGCGCGCTTCACGCTGGTCGCGTCGATGAACCCGTGCCCGTGCGGGTTTCGCGGCGACCGCGGCAGCGACTGCCGCTGCGACGACGTCGCCGTGCAGAAGTATCTCGCGAAATTGTCCGGGCCGCTGCTGGACCGCATCGACTTGCACGTCACGGTGTCGCGCGTGTCGTTCGACGAGCTGGTGCAACGCGGTCCGGCCGAGACGTCGGCCGTGATTCGTGCGCGTGTCGAAGCCGCACGCGAACGCCAGGCGGCCCGGCTGCGAGACGCCGCGGCGCCGACGAACGCCGCGATCCCCGCGGCGGACGTTCGGCGCATGTGCCCGCTCGACGCGGACACGCTCGCGTTACTGGAAGGCGCGGTCACGCGCGGCATGCTCAGCGCGCGCGCGTTCGACCGCATCGCGCGCGTCGCGCGCACGATCGCCGACCTCGCGGGTGCGCAACGCATCGCGCGCGATCACGTCGCGGAGGCGCTGCTGTACCGCGGGGCGGATCGAACGCGTGCGAGCTAGTTCTTCATAGCCGTTGCCTTGAAGAACGTATAGCAGAACACGCCGTCCGCGCCGGCGGTTCGATACAAGTCGGCTATGCCCGCGGCGAAATCGGATTCGCTCATCAGTCCCGCTGCGAGCGCGGATTCCCGCACGCCCTCGACCATCGCGGTGAAGGTCTTCTTCGTGAACCCTTCGACGAGCTCGGGCATGCTGGAGTCGACGTACACCATTCGCGGTGACACCCGGATCTTGCCGAATCCGGCGTCGGTGAGCAACGGATACAGCGCTCGACCGATCAAGGCGTTACCGTGCGCGCGCGCTTGCAGCTCCACCAGGCACTGAATCGCGCTACGCGCATAAGCGCTGCCCGGATAGAAATACGCGGAGCCATGATCCCCTTCGATCACCGTGATCGTTCCGCCCGGCTTCAACACGTCTTTGAGCGCTGCGAGCGCATTGACCGGTCGCGCCAAATGCTCGAGGACGAAGCACACGAACACATGATCGAACGACTCCGGCGCAAACGGCAAATGAAAGATGTCGGCTTGCTGGAACGTGACGTTCGATACGCCGGCCGTGACGGCATGTGTCGCTTCGGCGAGAGACGCTTCGGACACGTCGATCGAGGTAATTCGCGCCTCTGGGCTGTTGCGCGCGAGCGTTAGCGTTTGCGCGCCGACCCCGCAGCCGGCCTCCAAGACGCTGCTCCCCGCCTCGTACACCGTATCCGAATGCAGCAGCTCCACGAGCGTCGACGCCTGATCTTGGAGGCGAAGGTTTTCTTTCGAATCGTACCCGTGGACGTACGCGCTACTCACGGGACGGCCTTCGCGACATGCGAACCGATCTAGCGGGCGGGAACGTCTTGCAAGCGGTGCCCGGCGTCAATACGCAGCGCCCGCCGGATCCCGGCCGCTAGGCGCCGCGACAGCGACTGACGCTGCTGCTCCGGCGCCGGCGGCGGGGGCGCCTCCATCAGCCGGCTCGCGATCGCGACGCATTCGTCGCAGATGCGGACGCCGGGACCGGCGACCAGCTTCGCGATCTCCGCTTCGCTTTTCTTGCAGAACGAACAGCGGAGCTTCCACAACTTTGCCATGTGCGAATCCCCTCGGCTTCGGATGGTTACGGCACCTTCGTGCAGCGGTGGTGCTCCGTGACGAGGTTGCCGTTCTGCGGGTATTCGGGCCCGTCGATCGTGTACTCGGTGTTCGACCGCTTCGTCCACGTCGCCGTACCGTTGGCGCCCGGCAGCACGTACTTCCACACCCACGTCGAGTCCCCCGCGCTCGTGCTGTACATGCCGTAGTACTGGCCGTTGCTGTGCGCGCCGAAACGCACCCACCGCGGAAGCCGCTGGTCGTACTCGAAGAAGTACTCGGCGTGGACCGCGGCTTCGGTGCTCGTCGCGGGGAAATCGTACACTTGCTTCAGCCACCGGCCGTTCATCGCGTTCGCAAACGTCTCGGCGTAGGTGCCGGAGAAGTCACCGACCGTGTGCGCGCAGTTCCACGTCCCGACCAGAAATTGGACGGAGCCCATCGCTTCCTGAGCGGTCGGCGCGGCTGCGGCGCCTGGGGAGCCCGCCAGCACCACGATCCCTGCTGCGGCGAAAAAACCCAAGATTCGTTGCATCATCTCTCGAACTCCCGATGAGGGCGATCCGCCCGTGCCCAGCATGCCGCCAAGCCGGGCGAACCGTTCTCAAAAAGTTCTCAAAGTTTTTTGATATGCAGGGCACGATGAGCGTTTACGAGATCGGTCCGTTCTTGCTCAGCGCCGAGCAGCTCTTGCTGACGCGCGGCGGAGAGCCGGTCGCGCTCGGACCCAAGGTGGTGGAGACGCTGTTGGCGCTCGTCGAGTCGCCGGGGGACGTCCTCGCGAAAGGCGTTCTCCTGAACCGGATCTGGCCCGAGGGCTTTATCGACGAGGCAAACCTCGCCCAGAACGTCCACGTCCTGCGCAAGACGTTCCGCCGGCACGGCATGGCCGATCCCATCGAAACGATCCCGCGCCGCGGCTACCGTTTCACGGCGCCGGCGCGCCTGCTCGCCGACGTCCCCGCGCAAGCGCCCGTGCTTGCGGCCCGCGACCGCAGGAAGGCGCCCCGGCGCCGGATCGCCGCCGCGCTCGCAGGTGCGGGGTTCGTCGCGGCATCGCTCGCGCTCGTCGGGAGCGACGGCTTCGGCAACCGCGCTACGACTCCGGCCGCGCTGTCCGACAACGGCGCACAGCTGTACCAGGTCGGGCGCTACTACTGGAACTTGCGCACGCGCGACGGCGTGCGCAAGAGCGTGGGCTACTTCGAGCGCGTCGTGGACGCCGATCCGCGCGATGCGCGCGGCTACGCGGCGCTCGCGGACGCGAACGTGGCGATGGGCGACTATTGCTACGGCACGCACCAGCCGGCAGTATACTTCGCACGCGCGCGCGCGTACGCGCGCCAGGCGCTCGCGCTCGATCAGAACTCCGCGGAAGCCCACGCGACGCTCGGATTTCTCGCGCTCGACCGCGACGACGTGCGCTCCGCCGAGACCGAGCTGCGGCGCGCGCTCGCGCTCGATCCGGCGAATGCGTCCGCGCACGAATGGTACGGCATCGCGTTACTGGGCCGCGGCCGCGTGTCGGACGGGACGCGCCACCTCGAGACCGCGGTCGGGCTCGATCCGCTGTCGGTCACCGCGACCGCATGGCTTGGTTCAGCGGCATACGCGAACCGCCGGTTCGGCGACGCGATCGTCTATTCGCGCCAGGCGCTGGAGCTCGCGCCGCAGCGCGCCGACGCGCTGATGACGCTTGGCGCGGCGTACGAAGCCCGCGGCGAATACGGCCGCGCGGTCGAGACGTTCAAACGCTTCGGAGCGCTCGGCGCATATTACCGGCCGGCGGCCGCCGCGCTGCTCGCCGCGGTCGGCGAGCGCGGAGGAGCGGTCGCGGTGCTGCATCACCGCACCCATCGCATGGGAACCGAGAACGCCGCTCGTCTGTACGCAGCGCAGTCGTGAACTGAGCCGTGCATCCCGAAGCGCAGCGGCTCATTGCCGCGTTCCGACTGCAGCCGCATCCCGAAGGCGGCTGGTACCGCGAGACGTACCGCAGCGCGGAGCGTGTCACGACGTCGCGCGGCAGCGTCCGCAGCGCGACGACCTCGATCTATTTTCTGCTCACCACCGAGACGTTCTCGGCGTTCCACCGGCTTTCGTCCGACGAGACCTGGCATTTCTACCGCGGCGATCCCGTCACGATCGAGATCATCGCCGCGAGCGGCGTCCACGAGGCGCGCGTGCTCGGCGAGGGCGACGCGCTGCAAACGACGGTCGTTGCGGGTGCGCACTTCGCCGCGCACGTCGACGCCCCGGGCGGCTACGCGCTCGTGGGATGCGACGTTGCGCCCGGCTTCGAGTTCGCCGACTTTCAGCTGACCACGCGCTGGATGCTGGCGGCGGCGTATCCGCACCTCGCCCCGCTGATCGCGCGCTACACGCGCTGAGGCCGCGGCCGCGCTCAGCGCTTCTTCGTGAACGCCGAAAAGATGTTCTTGAGCACGCCGCCGACTTTGCGCCCGGCGTCCGCGATCTGCTTCACCTCTCTTTCGAGTTCGGCGTTGTAGGCGTCCATCGTCATCATCCCCGTGAACGCGGCGCTGCTTTGCATACCGCTGCCCGCCCCCGCTCCCGTGGTGATCGTTCCCGGCGTCATCCGCCGCAGGATACCGCCTTGGATGAGGACTTGATCCGGCTGGATGCCGGTGACGGACCACGACTCCGTCTTCGGCATGATGATCGTCGACGAGCCGAGCGGCCCGACGTACTCCTTCGGAAACCAATCCTTCAGCGTGAGGACGACCGTGTGGCCGCCGAACCCGTTGGCGGTCACTCCCCAGGTTCCCGAATGCCCCTGCGCGCCGTTCACCAGCGTGTCCGTGTAGGTGCCGTCGGGCGCGAGCGACACCTGAGCCTGCATCCCGGCAGCATCGAAAAGCCAGAAGCCGATCAACGCGTCCCGGACTTGCGATACGTCAGCGTTCATGCGATCACGTCCCCTCTGATCTAGCATTGACTTCGATGCATGGCGAGCACTTTTGAATTTCGCTCGACCCCGTTGATACGAACGCACGTTCGTGCTATAATTTCGGCAGCGATCACGATCGCAATTTATCACTATGCGGCCCGGCCGGTGCGGAAACACCGACCGAGCCCGTCACCCGATGAGCAAACATCGAATGACACTACGCAAGTTCGACGCACTGACGTCGAGCCCTCGGCACGGCTATTCCGCTGCCGAAAGGCGCCCGTTTCACCAACCCGGACCCGTGACCGCGTGATGGCGCCGCTCACCGAGTTCCACGCCACGATGGCGGACGTCACCAACGAACAGCATCAGAACATGGACGGCCTGGTGCAACACGACGACTTCAACGCCGAGGTATGCGTCCGGTTCCTGCGCGACCACGGCATCGAGGCGCACGTCGACGAGCCGACCGGCGGTTTTCGTTATAGGGCCGCCGACTGCGAAAATGCGACGGATGTGGTCTTCGCCTGCGTCTGCCTACGCGCGTCGATAAGCTACGCGCTCGAGGCCGCCTACTGGTGCGCCAAGGCGACGCGGTGATGTCAAAACAACGGCGACCGCCTCAACCAAAGCGGCACAACGGACACCGCAGAGACCCCCCGGTAGAGCCACTGTCGGCACGCCTCACACGCCTTCGCATCGCACACGGCTACAGCGTCTACGAGCTGGCAACGGCAGCTGACATATTTGCGGGCACGATCCACCGCCTGGAATCCGGCAAGCCCGGCGACAAGCGGGTCTTGCCGGCGTTGGCAAAAGCGCTCGGCATCCCCATTTGCCGGCTCGTGTGCGGAGACCACAGCTGCGAAGCACGAGCGTGCGTGCCCACGCCGTCCGCGCACCGTGCCTGCCGGTCTGGCGGCGACCGGTAGCGAAGACATCGAGTCCAACCCCGCTTCCAGAACTGGAACATCAGATGCTCGTGCGATCCATCGCACCGTCCGACGAAGATGCGTACCGCACGATCCTGGAGTCGACGACCGCCGAGGATCGCTACTGCCGCTTCTTCCACCTCGTCGATCACTTTGATCCCGAGGAAGTGCAGCGGTTCGTCGAGGACCGCGCCGACACGATCGGCGTGATCGCGTTCGACGGCACGGTGCCGCTGGGCGCCGCGCACGCGGTGCTGCTCGATGAGGAGTCGGCCGAGCTCGCGATCGTCGTCGCGCGCGGCACGCGTCACGCCGGCGTCGGCACGGCGCTGCTGGACGCGCTGATCGATCGCGTGAAGGCGCGCGGGCTGCGGAAACTCGTCGCGTGCGCGTTGCGCGAGAACAGCCCGTTCGTGCACTTGGCGCGCCACGCGGGCTTTCACGTCGACGAAGCCGACGGCGCGACGCAGCACTGGGTGCTGCCGCTGACGATCGACGAGGGCAGCGCCGCTCTCCCTACCTCATGACCTATTGCGGGCCGCAGCCGCGCGTACGAGCGTCTTGAAGGCATTCTTATCGATTTCATCACCCTCATGGAGATCGATTGCGCGCCGAACGTTGCCCTCGAGGCTGGAGTTGAACAGCCCTGAAGGATCCTCGAGCGACGCGCCCTTGGCGAACGTCAGCTTCACGACGTTCTTGTACGTCTCGCCGGTGCAGATGATTCCGTCGTGCGACCAAACCGGAACGCCTCGCCACTTCCACTCCTCAACCACGTCGGGGTCGGCCTGTTTGATGAGGGCGCGGACATTGGCGAGCATCTTGCCCCGCCAGTCGTTCAGTTCTTTGATCCTCGCGTCGATCAGCCGGGAAAGGGATTCGCTCTTGGTCGTCGCGCTATTTTTCAACGTGTTTGCACCTCATTCGGCAATTTCTATCTTGCGAAGATACCAACCATCAATTGGTCGTGACGGAGATAGAACCTACGAATCGCTCGTTCGAACACTGCTTTACGGATGCAGCACGGCCGAGGGCCCACTCCCCGGTAGGTTGAAGCCGGCGCGCACGATCGGCACGTTTTCGCGGCGGACCAGCGCGGCGTGCATGTCGTCCCAAGCACGCTGCAGCGACGGCGTCAGCGAGCGCATGAAGTGCGTGCCCTGCGGCTCTTCGTAGAAGCTCACCGGTAGGCCGAGGCTTGCCAGATACGCCGCGGTCTGCTCGCCGTACTTCGTCGGGATGCTATCGTCGTGCGCGCCGGTCACGACGTATACCGGCAGCGTCTGCCACGCGATCGACACCGCGCGCACGCCGCTGTTGAGGATCGCGCCGGAGATGCACATCGCGGCGGCCCAGCGGTAGCCGCCGCGCGGCCCGATCTTGAACACGCTGAAGCCGCTCATCGAGTAGCCGACCAAATATGTTCGCCCGCGGTCGACGGGCAGCGCGTCCTGCACCGCGCTCAGTAGGTCGTACACGTCCGTTGCGGCCGGTTCTTCGAAATCGTAGATGCCGCGGCCGAACGGTGCGACGACGATCGTGCCGGTGCGGTCCGCCAGGCGGCGCAAGTACGGCATGCCGAGCAGGTGCGACTCCGTCTCGGGATTGCCGTGCAACGCGATCGCGAGCGGCGCTTTGCCGAGCTTGAGCGACGGCGGCACGTACACCGCGACGAGCTGCCAGCGCTTGTCGACGCGCGACGGCACGAGGATTTCATGCAGCCCCGGCGTCGCGCGCAGCGGCGCGGGCGTGCCGGCCACGATCTGGTCCACCGCTTGCACGTCGAGGCTCAGCGTCGCGGCGACCGTCTCCGCCCAGTCGGCTGCGGAGTAGCCGTCGGGCGGCGGCGCCGCTTGCATCTCCAGATCCGCGAACAGCCGGCGGTGCAGTGCCTGCGCTTCGTCGGCCCCGAGCTCCGCCTCGTCGCGGGCGCGGACGCTTTCGTACCGGTCAAGCGCGTCCGCGATCCGGTTCGGCGCGGCCCCCGGCGGCGCAGGCGATTCCGCGGGCGCGGGCGCGCCGCAGCGGAGCACCAGGGCGGCCGCCGCGGCGAGCACGGCGGCGATCCAGCGGTTCATCTGCTTTCAGTCTAGTGACCGGCGGCGCGCCGGTCGAGGGCCGATTGCGGCGCGGAGAGCGGGGCCGCAAAGGAGAACGGAGCCCGCGTGAGCGCTGCCTTCGTGCCCGCCAACGGCATCCAGCTCTGCTACGAGACGTTCGGCGATCCCGCGAAGCCGCCGCTCGTGCTCATCATGGGGCTCGCGGCGCAAATGATCGTGTGGGACGACGAGTTCTGTGCGCTGCTCGCCGCGCGCGGCTTCTGGGTGATCCGGTTCGACAACCGCGACATCGGCATGTCGACGCGCTTTCCGAAAGCGCGAACGCCGGGCTTCGCGGAGATGCTGCTCGCGACGGCCACGCGCATCAAGTTCCGCGTGCCGTACAGGTTGCGCGACATGGCGGCGGATACGGCCGGGCTCATGGACGCGCTAGGCATCCGCAGCGCGCACGTCGTCGGCGCGTCGATGGGTGGCGCGATCGCGCAAGAGTTCGCGATCCTGTATCCCGGGCGCGTCCGCTCGCTGACGTCGATCATGGCGCCGATCGGTGATCCGCGCCTGCCCGGGGCGACACCGCGCGCGCTCGCGAGGCTCGGGAAAAAAGTGCCGCTGGACCGCGAGGGCTACGTGCGCGAGTACGTCGCCACATGGCACGTGCTCGCCGGGGACTATTTTCCGTTCAACGCCGACCGCACCGCCCGGCAAGGCGCGGCGTCGTACGACCGCGGGATCAACCCGCCAGGCGTCGCGCGCCAGATGATGGCCATCATCGCGTCCGGGAACCGCAGAAAGGCGCTGCGCGCCGTCAAGGCCCGCACGCTGGTGATCCACGGGACCGCCGACCCGCTGGTGCCCGACGACCACGGCCGCCACACGGCGCTGGCCATCCCCGGCGCGAAGCTGCTGCTGATCGAAGGAATGGGCCACTCGTTTCCACGAGAAGTGTGGCCCCGCATCATCGACGCCATCGCCGCGCACGCCCAGGAGAGCCCATGAACGACACGCCTTGGGTCAAATCGTACCCCGCGCCGGCCCGCTGGGACGCGCCGCTCGCGCTCGGTCCCGTGTACGGGATCCTCGACAAGGCGGCGCAGCGCTTCGCCGACCGCCCCGCGGTGGAGTTCATGGGGCGCCGCGCGACGTACCGCCAATTGCATGCGCTCGCGAACCGCGCCGCGAAAGGCTTCCAGCAATTGGGCGTGCGGCCGGGCGTGCACGTTGGCTTGTACTTGCCGAACACGCCGCACTATTTCGTCGCGTTCTTCGGCGTGCTCAAGGCCGGCGGCGCGGTGGTGAACTACTCGCCGCTCGATGCCGCGCAAGTGCTCGCGCACAAAGTCGAAGATAGCGAGACGCAAATTCTCGTGACGCTCGACCTGCCCATGCTGCTGCCGCAGATGGAAGCGCTCGTCGGCCACGCGGGTTTGAAGACGCTCGTGGTCGGCGGCCTCGAGGACCTCGGCGGGTTCCCCGACTTCGCCGGCCTCACCGGCGGCGCGGCGCCGGACGCGAACGGGCGCGTGTCGTTTCAAGCGCTCGTTGCGAACGACGGCGCGTACGAGCAGCAGCCGTTCGGCGATCCGGCCGACACCATCGCGGTGCTGCAGTACACCGGCGGCACGACGGGATTACCGAAAGGCGCGATGCTCACCCACGCCAACCTGACCGCCGCGATGAGCCAGTACATGGAGACGACGAGGCTCGACCCGCCCGTGCTGATCCCCGGCGAAGAGCGCTGTCTGCTGGTGCTGCCGCTGTTCCACATCTACTCGCTCAGCGCGTGCAAGCTGCTGTGCATGGAGCTCGGCGCGGAGTCGGTCATTCACATTCGCTTCGACCTGGATGCCGTCATCAACGATCTCGCCGCGAAGAAGATCACGATCTTCATGGGCGTCCCGACGATGTACACCGCGCTGTTGGCGCATCCGAGCCTGGGCGAGCTCGACCTCACCGCGCTGAAATACTGCGCGTCGGGCGGCGCGCCGCTGCCGGTGGAAGTCCAAAACCAGTTCCGCGCGGTGACGGGCGCCGAAGTGAACGAGGGCTGGGGCATGACGGAGACGTCGCCGTCGGGCACGTTCACGCCGATGCGCGGCATGCGCAAAGGCGGCTCGTGCGGCATCCCGGTGCCGCGCGTGATGCTCAAGTTCGCGAGCGTGACGGATCCGAACGAGTACGTCGCGCTGGGCGAGCGCGGTGAGATCTGCATCCAAGGCCCCAACGTGATGAAGGGCTACTGGAAGAACCCGCAGGCAACCGCGGACAGCATGACGCCCGACGGGTTCTTCCGCACCGGCGACGTCGCGTACATGGACGACGACGGCTTCGTGTTCATCGTCGACCGCATCAAGGACATGCTGCTGTGCGGCGGCTTCAACGTGTACCCGCGCAACATCGAAGAGGCGATCTACACGCATCCCGACGTCGCGGAAGTGTCGGTCATCGGCATCCCCGACGAGTACCGCGGCCAGTCGCCCAAGGCGTTCATCGCGCTCAAGAAAGGCGCGCGAGAGTTCTCCCTCGCCGATCTGAAAGAATTCCTCAAGGACAAGCTCGGCAAGCACGAGATGGTCGGGGTGGTCGAGTTCCGCGAGGCGTTGCCGAAGACGGCGGTCGGCAAGATCCTCAAGACCGCGCTGTACGAGGACGAGGCCAAGCGCCGCGCGGGCGAAACGGCGCCGGTCTGAGATGGCCGACAACGACAAACCCGCCGACCCGATGGCGCTGTGGCGCGACATGCTCTCGCAGTGGGAGACCAACGTCAACGCGCTCGCCAACAAGACGATGGCGTCGGACGAGTACAGCAGTTCCATGAACGGCGCGATGGGCGGCATGCTCAAGCTGCAAGACATGATGAAGCAGTTCATGGCGACGTATCTCGCGAGCGCGAACTTGCCCAGCCGCGCCGAAGTGCTCGCGATCGCGGAACGCATCGGCGGCGTGGAAGCGCGGCTCGACCGCATGAACGCCCTGCTCGAGCGCATCGCCGCCGCGCGCGCCGCCGGCGAATCGGAAGCTGCGCCGGTGACGCCGCCGCGTCCGCGCCCGCCGCGCACGAAGAGCCCGCCGCCCGCCGCATCCTGAGTCGCCGAACCACGTGAACCCGACCGCAGAGCGGATTCAGGACGAAGTCCAGCGCGCGATCCAGCGGAGCCTCAAAGGCCTGGACTACCTCGCATCGCCGGCGCCGGCGGTCGGCCCGACGCCCAAGGACGTGCTGCTCGACCGCGGCACGCTGCATCTGTACCATTACCGCCCGCTGGCCGACGAGATCTACCGCGTCCCGATCCTCATCGTGATGGCGACGAGCAACCGCGGCTACATCCTCGACCTCACCGCGGGGCAGAGCTTCGTCGAGTACTTGCTGCGCCAAGGCTACGACGTGTACCTGATCGACTGGAGCCCGCCGGTCGCCGCCGACAGCGGCTTGCGGTTCGAGGACTACACGCAGCGCTTCATCCCCGAGTGCGTGCAGCTGGTGCGCGACGACAGCGGGGTCGACGACGTCACCGTGCTCGGCTACTGCATGGGCGGCGTGCTGACCGTGATGTACGCTGCGCTGCACCCGCACGACCGCATCACGAACCTCGTGTGCTTCACCACGCCGATCGACTTCAGCCGCATGGAGCTGTTCGCGAAGTGGTCGGACCGGCGCTACTTCGACGTCGACAAGCTCGTCGACGCGACGGGCAACGTGCCGTCCGAGCTGATCTTCACGTCGTTCGACATGCTGCGCCCCGCGAGCCGCATCGCCGGCCAGATCACGTTGTGGGAGAACATGTGGGACGAGAGCTTCGTGAAGTCGTACCGCGCGTTCGAGCGGTGGTCCACCGACACGCTGCCGCTGGCGGGCGAGTATTTCCGGCAGACGATCAAAGAGCTGATCTGGGAGAACCGGTTGCACAAGAACGAGCTCGTGATCGGCGGCAAGCGCGTCGACTTCGGCAACATCACGGCGCCCGTGCTGCATGCAATGGCCGAGCACGACCACATCGTGCCGTACGATGCGGCGAAGCCGCTGATCGGCCACGTCGGCTCGACCGACAAAACGGAAGTCGTGCTCAAAGGCGGCCACGTCAGCCTCGTCGCCGGGCCGAACGCCGTGAAGCGGCTGTGGCCGAAGCTCGACGCGTGGCTCGGGGTGCGCTCGGTATGAGCGCGGGCGCCGACACGTTTCCGCGCACCGTCACCGCGGGCGGTGCGCAGATCGAGCTGCGGTTCATGCGCGCGGGTGATGAAGCCGCCGTGCTGTCGTTCGCGCGCCACCTGCCGCCGCACGACCTGCTGTTTCTGCCGCGCGACATCGCGCACCCGAAAGTGCTCGCGGCGTGGGTGCGCGAGATCGAGCGCGGCGCGATGACGACGCTGCTCGCGCTGCGCGGCGACGACGTGGTGGGCTGCGCGACGCTCGTGCGCGATCCGCTGTCGTGGTCGCCACATGTCGCGGAGCTGCGCGTCGTGGTCGCGCGCGCCGCGCGCGGCGGCGGGCTCGGCCGCGTGCTCAGCACCGCCGCCGGCGAGCTCGCGGTGCAGACCGGCAGCGAGAAGCTCGTGGCGCACATGACGCCCGACCAGATCGGCGCGGTCACGGTGTTCGAGACCATGGGTTACCGCGCCGAAGCGCTGTTGCGCGATCACGTCAAGGACGGCGATGGCCGCAAACACGATCTCGTGATCCTCAGCCTCGACGTCGAACGCTTTCGCACGCGCGCGGCTGCATACGGGCTCACGCCGCACGACGGCGAGACGCCGTGAAGATCTACGTCGTCGGCCCCTGTCAGACCATCGCGATCGCGGCGTGCTTGGCCACGATGAATCCGGACGTCCCCGTCGTGCGCCTCCCCGCCAACGCGGAGCCGAGCGCGTTCGAGCCCGGCGGCGTCGTGCTGCGCCAGCACGACCGCGCGGTGATGGCACCCGCGCCGCCGGGATGCGAGCAGATCGTCTATCCCGGCGTGTGGTTCAACGCGTTCCATCCGGACGTCGTCTTCCTCACCGGACCGTGGGGCGACATCGTGCCGCCGCTCGGCAGCGACCACTCGTCGCTTGCGCTGTACGGCTGGCACCGCGGCATGAGCGCCGCGCAAACGGCGAAGCTCTTCACCGAGCCGGTGTACGAGAAGCTGCGGTTCTTCGACTGCATGGCCGAAGCCAAGCGCGGGCTGCTCGGCGCGACCCGCGAGCTCGGGTTTGCCTTCGACGACGCGTTGGTGAAGTTCGAGCGCTACGGCTGCTTCATGCACACGCCGCTCCATCCCGCGCTCGTCGTGATGGCGGAGGTCGCGCGCGGGCTGATGCAGCGCCTCGGCACCACGCCGGTCGTCGCCGCGCCGGAGTTGTACCTCGACGATCCGCTGCTGCGCGGACCCGTATGGCCCGTCTACCCGGAGATCGCGCGCCGCCTGGGCGTGCCCGGATCGTACGCGTTCAAGCAGGTGCACGCGCCCGGCACGCTTCCGTCGCTGCTGGATCTCGACGAGTTTCTTGCACGTTCGTTCGAGGCATATGCGGTCACGCCGCCCGACGCGCTGATGTGCCGGCGGCTGCGGAACCCGGCATACCGCGACCTCGAGAGCATCGCGGCGGGCGAGCGCAAGGGTGCGCGCAACGGCGCGCGCGAGCACACGCAGAATGGCGCGGTCGCGCGCGTTTCACCGTACGCCGAGCTGCCCGCGGCGCAGTTCTGGCGCCGCGCGGTCGAGCGCGTGCCGCCGAGCGAGATCGACCCCGTCGGCACGCCGCCGTTTCGCATCGACCGCAGGATGCGCATCGCGACGGCGGGCAGTTGCTTCGCGCAGAACATGGCGCGCGTGCTGGCGCGCGAGGGCTACGCGTACTTCGTCGCCGAGCCGGCGCCGGAGAACATGCCGCCGGAGCAGGCGCGCGCCGCCGGATACGGTGTGTTCTCCGCGCGATGCGGCAACGTGTACACGGCGCGCCAGCTGCTGCAGCTGTTCGAGCGCGCGTTCGGTTTGCTCGTTCCGCGCGACGAGGTGTGGCTGCGCCCCGACGGCCGCTTTGCCGATCCGTTCCGGCCCCAGATCGAACCGGACGGATTCGCGTCGGCGGACGACGTGCGCGCGTCGCGCGAGCGGCACCTCACTGCCGTGCGCGCGATGTTCGAGCGGCTCGACGTGCTGATCTTCACGCTGGGGCTCACCGAAGCGTGGCGGTCGGTCGACGACGGCGCCGTATTTCCGCTGGCGCCCGGCGTGAGCGCAGGAACGATTGATCCCGCGCGCTACGAGTTCGTCAACTTCACCGCCGCGCAGGTGAAGGACGACCTGGACGCCTTCCTGCGCCGGCTGCGCGAGGTGAATCCGGGCGCGCGCGTGGTGCTCACCGTGTCGCCGCAACCGCCGATCGCGACCTACGAGCCGCGCCACGTGGTCGTGTCGTCCGCGTTCACCAAAGCCGCGCTGCGCGTCGCGGCCGACGAGATCGAGCGCGCGTGGCCGAACGTCTGGTACTTCCCCGGCTACGAGCTCGTCGCGGGCGGTTACAACCGCGGCGCGTATTTCCAGGACGACCTGCGCACGGTCACGCCGCAAGGCGTCGAGCACGTCATGCGGCTGTTCCTCGCGCACTGCGCCGACGATGCCGTAGCGGCGCCGCCCGGCGCCGACGGGCTCGTCGCGACCGAGACGCTGGCCGACGTCGACGTCGTTTGCGACGAAGAGGCGCTCGCGTACGGCGGCGCGCCCGCGCCGGCATCAGGACGGTCCGGGGCGGCGCCGCGCCCGGAGTGGGCGGACTACCAGTGGTCTGACGATTTCGACCTCGAGCTCCCCATGCCCGAACCGCCTCCTGCGGTCACGGTCACCATGGGCGCGCTCGACCAGGCGTCCATGCGCGCCCCGGTCGAGGCAGCGCTGCCGAGCGACATGCGGGCTCGCACGGTGGCCACCATCGCGTGCACCGTGCGCAACGACAGCCACGTCGCGCTGGTGAGCGGCGGAACGCACCCCGTGTTCCTGTGCTACCGCTGGTTCGACGGCGCCGGCAACCTCACGGAGATCGGCCGCTCGATCCACACGCCGCTGCCCGGCACGCTCGCGCCAGGCGCCGCGGTCGCGCTGCCGATGCGCATCGAAGCGCCGCAGTACGAGGGCCGCTACCGCTTGCGCGTCGCGTTGCTCCAGTCGGAGGTCGCGTGGTTCGACGACGTCGACCCGCGCAACGGCATCGAGGCGGCGGTCGCGGTGACGGCGCGTCACGTGCAGGCGGTCTGACCTATGCATTCGGAGGGTCGTGCCCGCGCCGGCGCGCGCCCTGAAGGCGGCCCGCGCGGAAGCGCCGTAGGGACTGCCGTGGCGATCCCGCTGGCCGGCCGCAAGGAACACGGCGATTTTCCGCCTTCTCCGGAGGCAGCGGCATCGTGGGAAGCGCGCTGCTGGTGCGATGCGCGCGCGAGGCTCGTTCCGTTCGCCGTGGACTACCTGCGCTGCACCGAGTGCGAAACGCTCGTGTGCATGTCGCCGACCGTTGCGAGCGCGGCGGGCGTCGGCGACGACGATGCCGATTTCTACGGCGCGCAGTACTGGACGCGTCATCAGGCGGACGTGCTGGGCCACCCGACGCTGCGCGAGCGCGCGCGCGCGGATTTGGCGGAGCGCTGCATCTACTGGCTGCGCGCGCTGCTCGCGCACCAGCGCCCGCCGGCGCGCCTGCTCGAGATCGGCGCCTCGCACGGCGGTTTTCTGCGCCTCGCGCAGTTGGCCGGTTTCGATGCGACGGGACTCGAGCTCAGCCCGTCGGTTGTGCGGTTCGCCCGCGACACGTTCGGCGTCGACATGCGGCTGGGACCGCTCGAAGCCGCGGACATCCCGGACCGCTCATTCGATGTCGTGGCCGCGTTCGACGTGCTGGAGCATTTCGCCGATCCGGAGGCGGCGTTGCGCGAGATCCGGCGCGTCGTGCGCCCGGGCGGGACCGTGCTGCTGCAGACCCCGGAGTATTCGGGGGCGGACGCGCAGGCGCTGCTCGCGGCGGGCGACCCGTTCCTCGCGCACCTGCGCGCGCCCGAGCATGTGTTTCTGTTCTCCAAGCGCGGCGCGGCGCAGCTCCTAGAGCGCACCGGCTTCGCGCACGTCTCGTTCCAGCAGCCGATTTTCGGCTACGACATGTTCCTGGTCGCGAGCGGCGAGCCGCCCGCGCGCACGAGCGCGGACGCCATCGCGAACGGGCTGCTCGCCAGCCCTGACGGGCGGCTCGCGCTCGCCCTGCTCGACGCGTTCGAGCGCGCCGAGCAACTGCGGACGGTCGCGGACGAGCGCCTCACCGTGATCGAAGGCCTCGGCGCCGCGTGCGACGAGCGGCTGGCGCTGATCGACCGGCTGGACCGCGAGCTCAAGCAGCGCTCGTGACGACGACCGAAGCGTTCCCGTACGCGGGCCTTCCTGCGTACCAGAGTTGGCGTTCCGCGGTCAGCGCGAACGGCGATGTTCGCGCCGTCGACCCGCAAGGTCCGGTCAAGTTCACGCTCGAGCCGTCGGCGGTGCTCGCATCGGCGGGGAGCTGCTTCGCGCAACGGCTCGCCGTGCGCTTGCGCGAGCTCGGCCTGGGTTACGCCGTTGCGGAGCCCGGCGCCGAGCCGCTGTCCGCGCGCTACGGCAACGTCTACACCTCGCGCCAGTTCGCGCAGCTGCTGGAACGCGCGCTGGGACGGCTCGATCCGCTCGAGCGCGCGTGGGAAACCGCGGACGGATTCGTCGACCCGTTCCGGCCCGGCATCGCGGCGGGCGTGTTCGCGTCGGTCGCCGAGCTCGAAGCAGATCGCCGCGCGCATCTCGCGGCCGTGAGCCGGCTGTTCGCGAGCGTCGACGTCTTCTTGTTCACGCTCGGGCTCACCGAGGTGTGGACCGACCGGCGCGACGGCGCGGCGTTCCCGGCCTGCCCCGGCCGCGGGCGCGGCGTGTTCGATCCCGACCGCCACGTTCTCGTCAACCTCGGCGTGGACGCGGTGCAGGCGGATCTCGAGCGGTTTCTGGCGCTGTTCGGCGAGATCAACCCGCGCGGCAAGCTGATCCTGAGCGTCTCACCCGTGCCGGTGGCCGCGACGATGACGCCGACGCACGTCGTGCGCGCGTCCGTGCACGCGAAGTCCGTGCTCAAGGTGGCGGCGGAGGAGGTCGCCGCGCGCCATCCGCACGTCGACTACTTCGCGTCGTACGACACGGTCGTGCAGAATCTCGGCGGCGAGCAGCTGTTCAGCGGCGACGGGCGGCACCCCACGGACGAGCTCGCGGAGCGCGTGGTGCGATTCTTCGTCGCGGACTACTACGGCGGCGCGGTCGCGGCGACGCCCGAGCGCCCGCACCGCAACGGCGCGACCGCCGTCGCGCAGCCGTGCGACGAGGACGTGCTGCTCGAGCTCATCGAGGCGGACGACGCGCGGCGCGCGCAAGGCACGGCCCCGCCCGGCGGCGCAACCGCTGCAACGGTCGAGCAGATCGCACATCCGCTGCCGCTGTACTTCGCCGGCGACAGCAACACGCTGATCTTCAAAGACCGCTTGTTCGCGCTACCGGGGTCGCCGGTCCCATATCTCGGCAAGGCATTGCACGCGCCCGGGCTCAGCGCGTTCGACGTGTGCGACGCCGACGGCCGGCTCAACCCGACGCTGCTCGCGCGGCTGGTCGGCGAGCACGTGCTGATCGCGGACAACAACGGCGGCTGGATGGCGTACGCCCGAGTCGGCACGCAGCCGCTCAACTTCGTGCAGGACGTGGAAGGGCGCGTGCGCACGCAGCTGCCGATCTTGCTGTTCTGCGGGATCTTCGATTGGCTGCGGTTCTTCGAGGAGATCGGCGGACGCGAAGTGATCCTGACGCCGGACGTGGCGCACGCCGACACCTCGCTCCCCGCGGCGCCCGATGCGGTGGACTTCGAAACGGCGTCGGCGATCGCGTCGCGCTACCTCGAGCCGCTCGAGCGCGGGTTGCGGCTGCTGCACTCGTACGGTCTCACGCACGTGTGCCTGCATTCGCTCGTGCCGCCGACGCCGGACGACGAGGGGTTCGCGAAGACGTTCTTTCCGTCGACGGCGCGGGCGCGTTACCAGACGGTCCGCCTGATGAACCACCTCTTGCGCGGCGTGTGCGAGCGCACCGGGACGCCGTTCGTCGACATCTGGCCGCGGGTAACGGGAGCCGACGGCATGGTCGACACGCGCTACTGCTTCGACGCCGTCCATCTCAACCTCGACGCCGCGCTGCTCACGATCGAAGAGTTCGTGGCGGCGCTGCGCGCGCGACCGCCGGAGGCGCCGCGGTCCGACGAGCCCGCACACGAACACGAGGACGAGGACGCAACCGCCATGATCGACGACATCGCGAATCCCGCGGAACTGCGCCTGGGCCCGGGGTGGCATCCCGTCGAGCACGACGGCGGCGAGCGGTTCCGCTGGGCCGGCGACGACGCGATGCTGTACGTCCCGGTGTTCGCCGCCGCCGATCACCGTCTGCTGCTCGAGGTCGAACCGGGTCCGGGCGTCGGGTCCGAGCCGTTCACGCTCGAGGTCTACGACGGCGACGACGCATTGCTCGCCACGTTCGCCGTGCGCGGCCGCCGCACGCTCGACGTCGTGCTCGCGGCGTCGCTGCCGGTCATGCACCGCTTGCGCCTGCACGCCACGGGCGGCGGGGCGCGCGTGCCGGGCGACGAACGCGTGCTGAACTTCCGCGTGTTCCGCATCGCGCTCTCGCCGCAGCGCGTCGACGTGCTCTCGCGCGTGGACGGGTTCCGGGTCGGCGCGGGCTGGTATCCGCTCGAGGAGTACGGCGGCTCGACGTTTCGTTGGGTCAACAACGACGCGTGCATCGAAGTGCCGCCGCGCGCGGCCGAGCTCGCGCTCGAGGTCGAGCCCGGACCGGGTGTCGGCAAGCAGCCGTTCACGCTCGAGGCGCTCGATGCGTCGGGCGGCGTGCTCGCGTCGTTCGTGGTGAGCGCGCGCGAGCGGATCGTCGTCCCGCTACCGGCGTCCGAGCCGGCGCCGTACGTCATCCGGCTGCGCGCGCACGGCGGCGGCCGCGCCACGCTGGGCGACTCGCGCATGCTGAACTTCCGCGTGTTCCAGGCGCGCTAGGCGCGGCGCCGCGGGCAAGCACGAAACCGAAGATCCCGCGCGACAAGGCCGACGACTACACGAACGCGCAAGCGGCCGCGCGACGCGCGTTCGTCCGCGAGCAGACCGGCGCGGAGCTGACGCATGTCGGCGCGAATTCGTTCGACCCGGGGATGCTGCACGGCGAGCACGCACCGGGTGATTTCTACGTGCCGCTCGCGACGACGGAAGGCACGCTCGTGGCGAGCTACAACCGCGGGATGCGCCTGCTGACGGAGTGCGGCGGCCGAAAGAACGTGAGCTATCTGCTGTCGGGCAACATCGACACCGACAAGAAGCACTCGCAGATCAATATGCTGCTCACGCGCGGCGAGCGCGTCGTCGCCGAAGCGGTGATCAAGCGCGACGTGTTCCAGCGCCTGATGGGTGTCGACACGACGGAGCTCTTCCATCACCGCCAGATCTCGATGTCGGGCGCGTTCTTGGTGGGCGCGGCGAACAACGGCGCGCACGCAGCCAACGGCTTGACGGCGATGTGTCATCGCGACGTACGGCGGCGGCACGGGCCTCGCGACGCAGCGCGAATGTCTGTGAGATGCTGGAGTGGTACGGCGGCGGCAAAGCGGACAAGTTCGCGGAGATCTGCGCGGCGGTGGTGCTTGCTGGCGAGACGTCCCTCACGGGCGCGATTCTGCACGGCGACTGGGTGTCGAGCCACGACCGCCTGGGCCGTAACCGCCCATCGTGAATGCATCAGCCATCTCGCCTTGCTCACCTCGCTTGATCCCGAGTGTGTCCGCAATATCGCTCCAGCCGCGGACGACCTCCGCGACGCGACCGATGATCGACGTCGCTTGAGCGTCTTTGATCCGAAAATACGGAGCCACGGATCGCACGAGATCGAGGTCGAGCGCGTTGTCGCTTTCGTCGATATTCAAGCAGAGACCCGACGAACCAGCAACCGGGTTCATGTCGTACGCCTCCGAGAGCCGCCAACCCGTGTTCGGCGTCAGTAAAAAGCCGTGGTTACGCAGATGATCGTCCGTGTTGGACACCATGACGTTGAAGACGATGCGCGACCAGAGCTCGATGAGGTCTTCGCGCGGGGCGGCACCCTGCGACATGATGATCTCGGCGATTTCGAGATAGCTGGCGCCCGTGGAATGGTCGACGCCGTCCTCGTTTCCGGTGAGCGTCATCGCGGAAGCAAAATGGATGCGCGCGCCCGATCTCCGGCGGTCGAAGCGCCGCACCAAAAACGTATGCTCGGCGCTTGCGAACGTTCGTGCATCGCTGACCGGTACCCGTAGACCGCAGCGCTCCGCGAGCCTCGAAACGACGAGCTCCCACGCGCCGACGTCATAGCGATCCTTGGTGCTGGGGAATTTTGCGATCCAGAGATTTCCTTCGGCGTCGACGACGGTTGCCTTCGGGCGCGCTCCGCCGAGTGATGCACCGGGAGCGAGCAGCAGGCGAAGCCACTCGTCTGTTGCGGGATCATCCTCGTTCACGTCGTCTTCGAGCCCGCGGCTCGCGGCCTCGAGCTCGCGCAGACGCACGAACGGTGGCGCGGCGCTCCCGTCGCGGTTGTCGAGAAAGGGGCCGTCCGGCGTGAGTTTGTACCGCAGCGCCCCGGACCGAAACTCGTCGTGGACGCCGAGCAAATAGTCAGACGGGCCGAGCCGCGCGTTCGGCGGCACCAAGCCGGCCCGTTTCTCGCGATCGAACCGCCGCCGTATCAGCGATTCTCCCCAACGGTCGGGACTCGAGTCTTTGAAAACGCCGAACGTGGTGCGTCCATGTTTGGGAAATTGCGGTCCGCGAAAGATCCCCAAATCCGGATCGAGCGCCTGTTGCGACAGCGTCGTATCGGCAAGCGCATCGTCATCAAACGTGAAATCGAAGAGTTCGCCGGTTCGCCCCGCGCGCACGCGGAGGACTCCGAGCCGTTTCGGCGGCTCCTCGGCGCTCCAATTTTGGTAGACCTCGATCACGCCTTCCATCGCGATTCGCTCCTCGTGCGGGCGCTACGCGGCAAGGCCGCATCCTGGAGATCACGACCGAGGGTATCGACCGCCGCGACCGCATCGAGATCGCCGTCGAGCCCGAGAACGTGCAGGACGGCGGCATACGCACCGATCGTGACGCCCATGCCCCCGTTCTCGACGTTCCGGAGCGTCGTTACGGACATGCCTGCCCGCTCCGCGACGAGCTTTGCCGAGAGCCGGCGCCGGAGCCGAGCCGTGCGGATGCGGTCGCCAAGCCGCGAAAGCCGGCGTTCCATCGGTGGGAGCAACGACGCTATCCGCTTCGCCATGCTATTATTCTAGCATATTTGCTCGACAAGAAGCATAATAATTACATAGTTGCGAAAATATCGCCCGCTCGCTTGGCAAATGCAAGCGGGCGCGAGCTGCGGTTCGCACGGTGCAGGGCGGGGAACGAACCTGACGATGAGAACGGTTTTCTTCGTATGACCGCAGCTAGCTGGAATTTCGCCGGTTCGACCGCACCGAGCCACCGAGGGCTCCGTCCGCCGTCGAAGCTTCTGTGGCTCGCGGAGTACCGCGCGTTCTGGGAGATCGGCTTTGCGCTCGCCGCCTCGCCGCTGCTCTTGACCGCACCACGCGGCGACGGGCACCCGGTGCTCGTGCTGCCGGGCTTCCTCGTGAGCGACGTCTCGACGAGCTTGCTGCGCCGCTTCCTCACGACGCTGGGCTACGAGACGTACGGCTGGGAGCTGGGCCGCAACCTCGGCGGCGTGACGCGCATGCGCGGCAAGCTGCGCGACCGTCTGCGGACGATACACGAAAAGACCGGCAAGAAGGTCACCGTCGTCGGCTGGAGCTTGGGCGGCGTGTACGCGCGCGATCTCGCGCTCGCGATGCCGAACGCGGTGCGTTCCGTGGTCACGCTGGGCAGCCCGTTCTCGCGCAACCCGAACGCGAGCAACATCAGCGACGTCTACGAGTTCGTCAGCGGCGAAGGCCCGTGGGACACGAGCGCGCAGCACGAGCTCGACGCGCTCGCCGGCGACTTGCCGATGCCGTCCACGTCGATCTGGTCGAAGATCGATGGCATCGTGAGCTGGAAATCGTCGGTGCTGAAAACGAACACGCGCACGGAGAACATCGAAGTGATCGGCGCCAGCCACATCGGCCTGGGCGCGAACGCAGCGGTGCTGTGGGCCGTAGCGGACCGTCTCGCGCAGCCGGCGGGCAAGTTCACCCCGTTCGCACGCACGGGCCCGTTCGCAATCGCATACGGAGCGGGCCGCTAAAACTTCAGCGTCGGTCGTGTGTCGCTGATTTAGTGGCAGACACCACGCGATACGGAGAGGACCGCAAGCGACACGGAGCAGCCGAAAGAGTCACCGGCGACGAACAGACGAGATACGAGGACCACGAAGCCGAGTCGGTTCGCGGCGGTTCCTGGGCCCCTGGCCGCCTCACTGAAGCGCAACTAGACCGTCCGGAGACGACGTCAAGTGGGCCCGCAGCTGCCGCCTCATGCTGCTTCGGCGCACATGGAGGAGGTAGCTAAAACTCGCCGTATTAAGTGGCGGCGGACTAGCCATGGGCTGATTGCCCGTGCTGGCTTTTTCCGTATCTATCGTCTAAAGGAGGGGTGAACCTTGACGAATATTCGGCGCTGTCTAGCGACGGCGATCTTGTTTGCGTTGGCTGGATGCAGCGGCGGAACGTTTCATCACGATCTTCCGCCGTTGACACCAGAGAAAACAGCTTCGAACGGGGCCTCGTTGCACTCGGTCGGGGCCTCGCTGCGGTGGGTTCCGCCACCCCCGGTCGCGGAGATCAAGCAATGGCCATTGAGCGACCGTCGTTGTCGCGCGGTGCGAGGCGACAACAGCTGCGCCGCGTATGTTAGCGTGTACACGAGGTCCAAAGGCCGCAGCACCGCGAGCGTTCGGCGCGCAGAAGACTTCATTGACATTGTGGTCTGCTACGTTTCCGAGCCGGAATATGTGGACGGCAACGGCACGATTTGGGGTTCGATGGTCACCTGTGTCGAGTACATCGGCGATGACGGCGTCGACCCGTTCGGCTATCGCTTGCCCGGTGGTGGTGGTGGCGGCGGCGGCGGCGGCGTACTGCCATTGCCGTGCTCGATCTCTGGAAATTTCACGATAAATGCGCTGGTTAGCGGCAGTCCGACGCTGCAGTCAATCCTCGCGGCTGTTGCCGCGAAGTATGGAGCGTCGGTGAATTTCAACGTCATTCAAGGCGTCGGACCGAACGGCATGAACGCGCAGTCTCACTACGACACGCATACAATCGACTTCTATACGAACCACTCCGGCGATGGCGCACAAATCATTGAGCACGAGGGACTCCACCTGTACAACGAGCAGAAGGACCCCCTCACCGGCATTCGTCCCAACCCGTTCCCGGGTGACGCCGCCGGTAATTTTCAGTCGCAGCGAATCGTCTCGCTCACCGACGGCACTCAGCTGACGTTCAACATCGCGGCCGCCAACGGCATTCTCAACGATGCGTATACGGGTTATGATCACTTCATCATTCACGACCAGCTCATCCAGCTGGACGGCATCGACACGACATCCGCGCTCGCACAGGCATTCTACCAAGCGGACTCGGTCAAGCTGCCAGGCGGCGCCGATCACAAGATGACGCCGGAGGAGGCGAAGGCCGCCGCGTCCACACGCTCCACGACGGGATCGGCCACTCCTGTGCCGCCCCCGCCGGCCCCGGCCCCACTCGACGGATGCAACAGCACGCTGAGCGTGTCGCGCAACGCGCAATCGACTGTCCGCCATACCCATGCTTTGGAGTATGTCGACGGTTACTACATCAATTGGGACGGTGAGATCACTCTCTAGAATCGTATCGGGCCGGGGCGCTCAGGCGCCCCGGCCGAGGAGGCTCGCTTGGACCGAAAAGCATTTCTCTCCATCGCCGGCGCCGCGCCGCTCGGTCCCCTCGTCGGGCCGGCGCCCAGTTCGCTCGGCGTCAAGGACCTGCGTTTGCTGGTCACCGTCGGTGGCGTGAACCGCATCGCAGTGCTTGCGGAGTCGTCGACGTTCGCCATTCTCTCGGTCGAGCCGGGCCAGACGCGCACGGCGAATGTACCGCGTCCGACCTCCGACGAATCGCGGTGGCATGTGGCCGACCCGCCCGCAGCACCGATCGTGAATCCTCACTTTCAGAACGGCGACGTGATCTTCGATGCTGTGCCGGACGCAGTCACGGCGTCGACCGTCTACCGTGCCGGCGTGATCTTCGCATTCAAGCCGCGCATCGGACGCGCGTACCTGGTGTACGTGCTGCCGAATCGCACATCCGTGCAAGTTCGGCCCCTCGAGCGAGGAGGCGAGATCGTGGCCTTGTTTCCCGCCCCCGACGGGCTCCACGTGGTCTTAGGCGCCGACGCGCAGTTCGTCGTTCCCTATCCTGCAGCATAATCTGCGGAAGCCACATCGTGAATATCGCGGCCTAGCTAAGGCTCGCTTGCTCACAGAGCCAAGATCGAAACGCGAAGGGATCACCGAGTTCTCCGAGCATTTGCCTTTACTCGTGGCCTGAGCTATAAAGTCTAGGACTCTATACTTTAATCGCTCGGCGGCAAGTAAAGACAACCTGCATGGACCATAGCCAGTTCACGGCTCGTGCGCCTGGGCTGCTCGTCGAGGCGACGGACGCCCTTGGCAACCGAGGGCACGCCTTCGTGCCGAACAACCTCCCGCCACAAAAAGACCTGGACCTCGGCGCCCGCCCCCTTCGCGTCGCGCTGTCCCGCGCCGATCGCGCGCTCGCTCGTCTGGAGGGAATCGCCCGACAAATCGAGCGACCTGATTTGCTGTTCCGCAATTACCTGCGCCGTGAGGCCGTTCTTTCGAGCAAGATCGAGGGCACGCACACGACGCTTACCGATCTCGTGCTGTACGAGGCGACGCACGTACCGAAGCCGGGCGGCGACAACGAAGACGTTGCCAACTACGTCGCTGCATTCGACTATGGCCGCGTCCGCTGCGCCGAAATACCGATCGGCCGTCAGCTTTTCAAAGAGATGCATGAGATTCTCATGCGAGGCGGCGACATCGCGAAAACGACGCCCGGCCGTCTGCGCGACTGCCTAGTTGTCATCGGTTCGCCTCCGATGTCGAGCGCGCGCTTCGTGCCACCGCCGGACTTGTTCGTGAACGATCTGCTCGAGAATCTCGAAGGATACCTTGCCACCGAGGACGAGCCGCCGCTCATCAAACTCGCGGTCGCGCACTATCAGTTCGAGACGATCCATCCGTTCCGGGACGGCAATGGGCGACTCGGACGGCTCTTGATCACGTTATGGCTGCAGCGCGAGCGCATCCTGACGGAGCCGATATTGTACGTGAGCGCCTATTTCGAGCGGCGTCAGACGGAATACTACGACCGACTGCTTCGCGTGAGCACGCACGGCGAATGGGCGGAATGGATCACGTTCTTTCTCAATGGCGTCGAAACGCAGTCCACCGACGCCGCGCTGCGAACGCAGCGGTTGGTAGAATTGCGGGCCCACTACCACCACATGCTGACCGGCCCTCGCGTCACGCAGAACCTGCACCGCTTGATCAACGAGCTCTTCAAAGTCCCCGCCATGTCGATCCCCGCTGCCCGTGACGTCTTGAAGCTCAGTTACCCGGCCACAAAAGCGCTCATGGAGCGGCTCATCGATGCCGGCGTTCTCGATCGCACGCCGGTAACCGTCAAGGGAACCGCATACTACGTCGCGAGCGAACTGCTACGCGCGCTCGAGGCGCCGATCGCCGAGCCGCCCCGCGCAGCAGGAGATCTTCGATGACGGTACGCGTTGCCAACGGCGCGCGACCACCAGCTGCCAGCGTATTGCTGGCCGCGGTGGTGTCGATCGCACTTTGGTTTATACCGTATGCCGCAATAGTGAACTATCCGTTCGGTCTTTTTGTGACGTTCATCCATGAAGGCGGGCACGCCGTGGCCGCGATCGTAACCGGAAATTCCGTGCAGAGCTTGAGCGTCGCGATGAACGGCAGCGGCGAAACATACACGACGCAGGGCGGAATGTTTTCACAGATGCTGATCGCAAGCGCAGGGTACGTTGGCTCGATGGCGTTCGGTGCGCTGTTACTGGTGTTGATCCGTGAGGGCATCGCGGCGCGAATCGTGTTGGCGGGTTCCTGCCTCCTGGTGTTAGCTCTTACGCTTGGCTTTGGTCTGATCGAGCCCATCGTTGCGGGTGGTGCGCTTTCAGGAATTCCGTTTACCGTGGTCGCCGGGGCCATACTCTCAGTCGGTCTGCTAGCGCTGGCACGATTTGCCAGCCCGCAAGTCGCGGCATTTTTCGCAAGCTTACTCGCCGTGCAATGCGTCTTGAATGCTTTGTTGGACCTCAAGACGCTCTTCTTTCTTTCGTCACCATTTTCGGCGATCGCGCAAACGGACGCGCAGAACATGGCGAACGCGACTCACATCCCGGCTATCTTCTGGACCGTGCTGTGGATCGCGATTGCATTTGGGATCTTGTGGTTCACCATGCGGCTCTATGTCGGAAGCAGGGCGGCCAGAGTGTAACAGGATCTACCGCCCGCCTCCCCCATCAGTCACCACACGATGCCGCCGTGCGTCAGATAGTCGTTGACGGCGTCTAGCGCGTCGGCCTGATGCTTGTGCAGCTTGATTCCTAATAGGATCTCGGCGTGGTCCGCGGCGGCCTGGAGATCTTCGGCGACCGACCCTTGACGCCGCGACACGACGGCCAACAGCAGCACGGAGACCAAGCCGTTGGGGCCGCACGACAATTCGTAGGTCAGGAACGCTTCGCGCAGCGCTCGCTCGGACTCGCTGCGCGCAGCTTGCGTCCAGTCGATGCCGAACTCGACGAACTTCGTGGGAGCTCGAAACGGTACTACGTCCTTCATGCTACGGACGCCCCGTGATCCACTGGAAGATCATCAAGCTGCCCAACAGATAGAAGTAGAACCGAAACGTCCGGTCGGCTTCGCGCACGATCCTGAGCTCGTAACGGAACGTGTACGTGGACATGCCGAACCGGCGCTGGTAGTCGGCCATGCTCACTGAATCCTGGCAGAGGAGCTGTGTCGCGATCCAGGCCAGCCGAACGAGCCGAGGCGCATCGACGTAGGTGCTACGGCGCATCGGAATCACGGTCGAAGCAGAGCATGCGGTAGTCGTTGGCCGCAGTCGTCTCGATGTAGAAACCGGCTTGCCGCAGCAGCGCAACGTCGCGGCGAAACGATCGCAGCGAGACGCCGAACCGGCGCCGGTAGTCCGCGATGGTCACGGACTCGCGCCGGGCGAATAGTGCGGTGAGCCAGACGACGCGAACGATGTGAAAGGCGACGCCGCCGCGATTGGTATGCGGGCTCGCGCCTTGGCGGCGCGCCCGGGTTTTCGACGCGAGCGCGTCGAATCGGGTGCTTGTCATTCGGTGGGACACTCCATCGGGTGACAGACTCGGTCGGTGTATCAGCACCGGCCGAGTCGCTATGTCTTGTGCGTGTTAGCGCGTAGCTAGATTATAGCATTTCCGAATGCGACGAACAAGCGACCCCCTGAAAAGATGCGTTGCGCTCGTTATGATCAGAAAACCACGCGACTTCGATCAGCGGAATCGACGTGGGGAACCGCGCGTACCCCGCGAGCGCCTCGAATCGCTGCTGCGTGATCGGATTCAACATGCCTCCCGTCTGCGCGACTCCACTCCTTGCGAGTGCCGTTCCACTCCTCGTGCCGCTCACGATCCCCCATTAAATCAACTGAGCTGAGCCCAGCACCATTCGCATCAGAAATTCTCGACCTCTGGCGCTTTCATCCGCGCCAACGCGGTTTGCTTGAGCCGCCGGTCGGCCCTACGGTGTCTCGCCTCCGGTGCCGGAGGCTCGATCAGCGGCGAACGAAGCCAGCCGCACCGCGTAGGGTCGCCAAAACCGGTCTACCATGGATCTGGTCTCCGACTCCACCGGCGCTATTCGGCCAGCAAGCTGAAGCCTCATCATGATCGAGGTGACGGTCTCGACGAACTCGTCGCGCCCGAGCCGCATCTCGATCCACTGGTCGTTCTCCAAGCCGATCGGCGCGCCGCCGGGCAAGGCTCCTAGATGATATGCGAGCCGGCCTCGGGCGCGTGGCGCGGTGCCGAGCTCGTGGTGCAAGCCGGTAGCGATGCCGTAAGTCGCGCCAAGAACTCGCAACACCTGGTACACCGGGTGACCGTCGTCCTGGGGTAGTCGGACCTCGACGGCACCGTCGACGCGCGCGTAGCACCGGTGGCGAGCCCGTTCGTAGACGGCGGCAGCGTTGATGTCGTCGTTGTCGGCGGCGGACACGGGCTCCCGGGGGTCGCCGCCTGTGAACTCAACACCGATCTCCCCCACCTGAGGGGTCGTCCCTTCGAGACCTGGCATCGACCAGACGATGTCTTCGATCCGTCTCTTGAGCCTCTCGTCGATGAGCGCAACCTGATCGGCGGCGTCGGGAACGAGGTTTGCGTAAATGAAACGGTCCGGTCCTGACCGGTCCCAACCGAGCATCGGGTACGGCTCGACGTCCCATCGGCGCGTGTACCGAAGCCGCGGAGTCTCTCTCTCCAGGGGCACGCGCACCTCGAGCCTGCCCCACTGCGCGTCAGCTGGGTAAGCGCCATAGTCGTCGCGTAGCCGCCAGCGCAGCGTGAACGATTTCGGGCTAAGGATCAGTTGCTCGGAGAAGACTCCAACGAGCCGACTGAGTCCGCGGTAGATCGGCTCGACGACCTGTTTTCCGAAAAGCCGATGAGCGACGCCGTCCACGACTTCCGTGTCCGCGCGCTGCGCGATTTGCTGGTCGCTGTAGTGATGCTCAAGCAGGCTCCACGGAATCAGCGTCTCGATGTACGCGTCGCGCGCCGTTCGATCTCCGTCGTTGCGCAGCAGAAGGTCGGCGGAGAACATCGAGTGGCCGCGTATGCGCGGGAGGATTCGAATGTTCTCGCCGTCCGCGAAGCTCACCGTTAGCTGCGGCCGGCGCGCTAGCTCGGCGAGCTGCGCGCGCGTGAACTCGGACTGCTCGCGGCTGTACTCAAGGTCGTTTGCGACAAGCTTGATCTCGTGCCGAGCGAGGTCAACCTGCTCGTGCGCGACGTCGATCTGCCGCTGGACAAGCACGAGCGTCACGAGTGCCGCAACCGCCCCAACAACTCCGACGACGTCTTTCGCAGGCGCTTCGATGCCGAGCGCGCCGAGGAGCATTGCGAGGACGACCGCGGTGACGCCGGCGAAGCCGACAAGCGTCGTCGTCCTCGAAGGGCGCTTGGAGCGCGCGCTGATGACGACGGCGGCTCCCGCGATGACTACGAGACCGAACAGGAGCGGCCCGGCGGCAGCTGGCCGCCAGCGGATCGAAGCTGCCACTGCCGCGGCGCTAAGCAGGCCGCCTGCGGCGATCACGGCGACCGTCCGCACGTCCCAACCAATATCTCGGCGCGGCCCCCTAACCTCACCCATGCCCGCTGGTTTGCCGCAGCTCAACCGACATGCCTAGCTGGAGCCGCGAAATTGCGTGAAACATGGATAAGCACCGCGCCTCACGAGCGCTGTCTGGTCGCGGTTCGCGCGAGACAGAGCCAGAGATGCTCCTGGGCCGGGCGCTACACATCCGTGGCCTGCTATACCAATTCACGCGAGGACGCCAACGGAACGACTGTCGATGTGGTTTTCGGACGACCCGCGTAGCGCTGTTCATCGATGTTTGCTTTTTGGCACGGCCCGCGGCATTGTCGCAGAGCCAGGCCAGGCGCGAACTCCGAAGCGTGGCGCCGCAGGTTGACCCCGTTGCGAGTGACGTATTATCCGCGGTCATTACTGCGTCGCGGCCGACGGCATATAACCGCCTTCCTCAAGGAGCGCTTTTACGATCAAGAATTCCTCGTCAGCCTTGCGCATTTCTTCGCTGTTATCGCTGGTGCGTCGTTCCTGGCCAGGGATCCACAGCGATTGAACGGCAATAACTCTAGTCAGCGCGAGCCTGAATCGATCAATTGCATTGAACAGCAGCGACCCCGGGGGATGGCTAAACTGCAAGTTGAGTAGAAAATCGAGCGTCGGCTTCGCGTTCTCAAGGGTGATATGCTGCGGCAAACTGGGTTTCGGGTTGTCCATAGGATTCTCTCCAATGAGCGGCCGACCGTTGCGGGCGGATCTTATAGCCCTAGATCGTACCAGGATTCGTGAGGCCCATGCCAGAGTTTCGACCCGGCGCCAACGTCCGTCTTCTTAGTAATAAGAAAGATCGCTGTACCGGCAGTAGGGCGGTGAATAATGGGGATAACCCTAGACCAGCAGCAAACTACAACAGGAGGCACTTGACGCGCAACGCCGCCCGTCGCGGTTTCTGGACGTCGGATGCGTCGCGGGACCTTCGAATATGTTCAAAGCCGACGTCAATGCGGGGTAGCCGTCCATAAAAGCGCACTTGGTCGAGATGTTGGCCCGCGTCGCGGCCGCGGTCGACGCAGGGACGATCACCGAGTTCTTTGCGAAATACGCAGTGGACAAGGCGGAGACGTCGGTGGTCGACCTTGCGGTGCGCCCGGTCGTCAGGTTCTTGCAGCGTCGCTTAGGCGTTCGCACCGTCGACCAACAGCAGCTTTATGTAGAGCTTGCTGCTGAAGTCGGGCGCGTCTTCGCCTACGCAGGGTGCCTTGGAGATCGCGTTGCTCAACTTGAGCGGAGCCGTGACATCAGCGACGCAGATCTCCGCCGGCGACTGCGCGCGCCGTCTACAATGCACATGATCGAGCGCGGCGCTCAGGGGGCGACGGAGACAGCCGATCGAGCGGCCGCGGTCATTCTGGCAGAGTTGGTGACGTCACGTCTTCGCTGCGACGAGGACACCAGCGTGGCGCGATCGCTGCAGCGCGCCGTAGTGGTTGCTTCAGAGCTGAGCACCGCTGACCTCTTGTTGCTGGGCGGAATCGCGCTAGTGACGGTTCCTGACGCGGTTAACGATGCTTATCGCAAGTTCGTTCAGTCGCACAGCCTCGAGATATACCGGTCGTTGCTAAACTCGGCGCTTCCGAAGCTGTTTGTTCATCCGCCCCTGATGATTCAGCTGACAGACTTGGAATCCATTGGTGTGCTGGTGCACCAGCCGCGTGAAACTCCCGGTGAACCGATGCAGGCCCGGTCGCCAATCGAGCAACTCGTAACGGGCGCGCTCGGGGAGGTCCTTCCCCAAGGTGGTGGCGAGTCATGGATGCGGCCCGGTTCCTCTCTCTATCGCGCGGCGCGACTCGCCGTTCCGTCGGATGATGGCGTGACTGTCTCAGAGCGTGAACCGGTACTGGTCAACTACACACTCACCACCGTCGGCTGGCACTTAGCCGAGGCTGTGTTGCGCGGCGCCGTTCAGCTTGATGTAAGAATTGCGAATCAGCTTCATATGTAAAATACCGCTAGGGTACGGCTTCCGCCCGTGACGGAGCGCGCTGTTATCGTCGCAACGCGATACCGACCGCCGTCAAGACAATCGCCGTCTTTCGAAATGCGATCGCACGAGAAGGATCATAAGGGTGAGGCCCACGCCCGAGGATTTCGGCAAATGCATTGCGTGTAGGTCGGCGGGGCCGTATTCGAGCCGTTGAGGCACGGCTAGACGCACGTCGTTTTCGAAGTCGATAGCCTTATACGGACGGGCGTGCCGGTCGTTGAGGTTGTTGAGGTACCATCATGCCGATCCGTAGACGATTTCGATGGCCTTCTCCGGCGATGGCGGTAGATCAACATCGTGCTGGCCCGAACGACGCTTCCAGCGAAGCAGGATCGTCGGGTTTCCGCCGTGCCCGCCATTGAAAAGCAGGATGCCTTCGGACGATATCTTGTCGAGGTCCGCTTCGAGGCTTCCGCGCCGCCAGATTGGATGCTGCGCCAGGTCGTGCGTGCGCTGCCAATCTTCGAATGTGAGCGACGGATCGCGTTGCCGTGCAAGATAAAATTGATAGTAGTGGGCGGGTTCGGTGCCACGCCGCTTCCAAGCCTCACGTAGTACCGCGTCGAATGCGGGTCTCAGAGCGCGCACCTGTCTCGCGATGCGACCGTCCGGAGCACGACCTGCTAACAGGACGTGAAGTCCGTGGCCGCACGAGATCCATCCGGACCGATCGCTGGCCACGCATCCGCAAACAAAGTGCAGGATTTCCGCGGGATATTGTCTCCCGGACTCTCCGCCTTGAACGTATTCTCGCTCATTTGAGACGGTCTCAAGGCCGCCGAGCATCTCTGCCACGACGCGAGGACGCCAGCGAGGTCTGGTTTCGGGATGTTCTGGATCCCATTCAGTCATGGCTAGAACACGCTTTCGTTAGTGGCCGCCGGATTTTGTTCAAAGTCGCGCTGTAATATCATCGGCGTCACGGGCTCATGTTCGGCGGTTTCGACCGGGTGCTTTCCTGCTCGCCTGCTTACGCACTCCCGCTCACTGCGAGCACCGCATGCAGCATGACGCCGGCGCAGCCGCCGACGAGGCTGCCGTTGAGGCGGATGAATTGCAGGTCTGGGCCGAGTTCCGTTTCGATCTTTTGGCTGATCTCGTCGGCGTCCCAGCGCTGCACGATCTCGGTGATCAGGGTGGAGAATTGCTGCTGGAAGCGCGCCAGCACCGACTCTGCAACGTCGCACAGGCGCACGTTGAGGCGCTCGACGAGCGTCGCGTCGTCGAGCATCTCGCGCGCAATTCGCGCGGCGATCTCTGCGAACCGCAAGCCAGCTGATTCCGGCGAGCCCGACGGCGGGCGCTCCAGCCGTGCGCGCAGCGCGGTCCATCCTGCCGTGACGAGCTGGTCGAGTTCCGCCCCCTGCAGAACCGCGGTTTTCAGCCGCTCAGCCTGCGCCTGCATCTCCGGGTCGTCGCGTAGGCGCACCACGAAGTCGCGCACATAGACGTCGAACTCGCGGCGCATTGGGTGGTCCGGCGTGCGTGCGACCTCGTCGACGAGGTCCACCATGCCGTCCACGAAGCGGTTCACGATGTATGCGTCGACAAAGCCGGGCGTGAGGATTGATCGCTTTGCGAAGCGGCGTTTGATCTCGGGGCGCTGGCTGTCCAGCCAGTCCGCGAGCACCGGCAAGATGCGCGCGAGCACGCGCTGGTGCGCGCCGTCGGCCGTGACAATCTCCAGCACGCCGCCTGCCGCGCGCGAGAGGTCGACCTGCGCGACCTCGTCGGCGACGACCTTGCGCACCACGGCGCGGATCTCCGCGTCGTCGACCGCGTCCAGCAGCTGCGGCACGAGCGCGCGCGCGTTCGCGAACAGCGCCGCGACGTTGCGCGGCACTGCCAACCAGCAGAGCACATGGCCCGCGAGGTCGAGTTCGCGCAGTTTCGACGCGATCAGCCTCGGCGTGAGAAAATTCTGCTCGACGAAGATGCCGAGCTGCGTGCCGATGCGGTCTTTGTTGTTCGGCACGATCGCGGTGTGCGGCAGCTTGATGCCGGCGGGGTGGCGGAACAGCGCGACGACGGCGAACCAGTCGGCCAGCCCGCCGATCAGCGCGGCTTCGCTGAACGCTTGCACCCACGCGAGCCAGTGATGCCCGGCCTGCAGCCGCGACGCGATCACGAAAACGACCGCCATCACGGCCAGCAGGCCCGTGGCGATCGTCTTCATCTGCCGCAGGCGGGCGCGCTTGGGGCCCGCGCCCGCGTCGATCACGGCTTACGCCTTCTCGGTGGTGCCTTCCGCGGCGGCCGTCTCGGCCTGCGCGCCCTTGAGCAGGTTGACGAGCTGGCTCACGTACTCGTTCTGCTGCTCGATGAGCTTCACGGCGAAGGCGGAGTTCAGCTCGTTGACCTGCGACACGACGGTCGGGATGTTCTTGAGCGTCTGCGCGCCCGGCATCTTGCTCGTGGCGTTGGTGATCAGCTCGCGGAACGAGTTGACGGCGGCGGCCTGCGCGGCCTGTGCCTGCTTGAGGGCCTCGAGGCCTTGCGCCTGGAGCTTCTCGATGGTGTCGACGTAGGTATCGTTCACGGGGGTCTCCTTGCGCGTCGCGGCGCGGCTGGATTGGAGAGTGGGGCGGTGCCTGCTAAGTATATCAAGCACTGCGCTGCGTTTGTCAAGCGGTTGGGTCGCACAGGCGCGGCGGGGTTCGACTTAGCGAACTAGCGCATGGCTGCTGAGGGCGAGGTGGATACGACGCGGACACCATACCTAGCCGCGTGAGCGTGACCCGACTCCTCATCGCGAATCGCGGCGAGATCGCAGTTCGCGTCGCGCGCGCCGCCGCATCGCTCGGGATTCCGAGCGTGGCGGTGTTTTCGCGCGATGATGCGGAGTCGCTGCACGCGCGCATCGCCGACGATGCAATGCCGCTCGCGGATGCCGGTCCCGCGGCGTATCTCGACATCGACGCGCTGCTGTATGCCGCCACCGCAGCGCGCTGCGACGCCGTCCATCCCGGCTACGGCTTTCTCAGCGAGAACGCGGAGTTCGCGCGGCGCTGCGCCGAGGCCGGGCTGACGTTCGTCGGCCCGCGGCCCGACGTGCTGGAACTGTTCGGCGACAAAGCGCGCGCACGCGCGCTCGCGCGGTCGCTGCACGTCCCGGTGCTCGCGGGCAGCGACGGCGAAGTCGACGTCACCGGCGCGACCGCGTTCCTGGCGTCGCTCGGCGACGGCGGCACGATGATGATCAAAGCGGTCGCGGGCGGCGGCGGGCGCGGGATTCGCGCGGTCTCGCGCGCCGAGAACGTCGCCGACGCGTTCGCGCGCGCGAGCGCGGAAGCGCGCGCAGCGTTCGGGCACCCGGGGCTGTACGTCGAGCGCTTCGTGCGCCGCGCGCGGCACGTCGAGGTGCAAATCGGGGGCGACGGCGCGGGCGAGGTGTCGCACCTGTGGGAGCGCGACTGCACGCTGCAGCGCCGAAATCAAAAGCTCATCGAGGTCGCGCCCGCGCCCGGTCTGTCGCCCGCGCTGCGCGCGCGGCTGATCGAAGCCGCGCTCACCATGGCGCGCGCCGCGCGCCACGACAGCCTCGGGACATTCGAGTTCTTGCTCGACACCGAAGCGCCCGACGAGGCCGCATCGTTCGCATTCATCGAGGCGAACCCGCGGCTGCAAGTCGAGCACACCGTGACCGAAGCGATAACGGGCGTCGACTTGGTCGTCGCGCAACTGCGCCTCGCGCGCGGCGCAACGCTCGCCGAGCTGGGACTGCAATTGCCGCCGCCGCTGCCGCGCGGGATCGCCGTGCAAGCGCGCGTCAACCTGGAGACGATCGGCCCCGACGGCGACGTGCTCCCCGCGAGCGGGACGCTGTCGGCGTTCGAACCGCCGACCGGCCCCGGCGTGCGCGTCGACACCTTCGGCTACGGCGGTTATCGCACGAACCCGAGCTTCGACTCGCTGCTGGCGAAAGTCGTCGTGCACGCGCCGGACGGCAATTTCGCGCACGCCGCGGCGTTCGCGGCGCGCGCGCTGCGCGAGTTCCGCATCGCCGGTGTCGCGACGAACCTTGCATTTCTGGCGGCGCTGCTGCGGCGCCCGGAAGTGGTGGCGTACGACGTCTACACGCGCTTCGTCGCCGAGCATGCGCGCGAGCTTGCGGCGGATTCGCAGAGCACGTTGCCGCTTCGACCAGGTCCGCCGGTCGCCGACGCAACGTTCGCCGGTGACGGAGCGACCGTCGCCGCGGCACCGAACAACGCGATCCCGCCGCGCCCTGCGCTGGCCGGCACGACCGCCTTGCGTGCGCCGACGCCGGGGAAAGTGCTGTCGATCGACGTGGCGGTCGGCGACGCGGTCGCACGCGGTCAGCGATTTGCGGTCGTCGAAGCGATGAAGATGGAGCACGTGCTCACCGCGGAGCTGTCGGGGATCGTGCGCGCGCTCGCCGCGCAGCCGGGCGCGATCGTCGATGCGGGCGACCCGGTGCTGTTCCTGGAACCGGCCGAGGTCGAGCCGGACGCGACCGAAGCGCACGCGCACCAAGACCTCGACGAGCCGCGCGCTGATCTCGCCGAAGTGCTGGAACGCCGCCGCGCGCTCGGCGACGAAGCGCGCGCCGACGCGCACGCCAAACGCCGCGCGCAAGGCCGGCGCACCGCGCGCGAGCAGCTCGCGCACTTGTTCGACGACGGCGACTTCCTGGAGTACGGCGAGTTTGCGCTCGCGGCGCAACGCCGCCGCCGCGACGCCGCGGAGCTGGAGCGCATGAGCCCGGCCGACGGCCTGATCGCCGGCATCGGTCACGTCAACGGCGACCGCTTCGACGACGAGCGCTCGCGCTGCATCGCGATGGCGTACGACTACACCGTGTTCGCCGGCACGCAAGGCTACGTCAACCACCTCAAAACGGATCGCATGCTGCATCTCGCGGAAACGCAGCGGCTGCCGCTGGTGATGTACGCCGAAGGCGGCGGCGGCCGCCCCGGCGACACGGACGTCACATGGGCATCGGGCCTCGCGGTGCCCACGTTCGCGAGCTACGCGCGGTTGAGCGGGCTCGTCCCGGTGGTCGGCGTGGTGTCGGGCTATTGCTTCGCGGGCAACGCGGCGTTCTTGGGCTGCTCCGACGTGATCATCGCGACGCGCGACGCGAATATCGGCATGGGCGGCCCGGCGATGATCGAAGGCGGCGGCCTCGGCACGTTTCGCCCGGAAGAAGTCGGCCCGGTGTCGGACCAAGCCCCGAACGGCGTGATCGACGTCGTCGCGCAGAACGACGCCGAAGCGACGGACATCGCGCGAAAGTACCTGTCGTACTTCCAAGGACCGTTCGCAAAGTGGACGTGCGGGGACCAGCGTGCGCTGCGCCGCGCCGTACCGCAGAACCGTCTGCGCGTGTACAACGTGCGCAACGTCGTGTCGACGCTGGCCGACGACGACTCCGTGCTGGAATTGCGCGCGGCGTACGCGCCGGGCATGATCACGGCGCTCGTGCGGATCGCCGGCCGCCCGTTTGGACTCATCGCGAACAACCCGCTGCACCTCGGCGGCGCGATCGACGGTCCGGGCGCCGACAAATCCTCGCGGTTCATGCAGCTCTGCGACGCGTTCGATCTCCCGATGATCTCGCTGTGCGACACGCCGGGCTTCAACGTCGGCCCGGAGGTCGAACGCACGGGCCAAGTCCGCCGCGTCAGCCGCATGTTCGTAACCGCCGCGAGCATGACGGTGCCGGTGTTCTTCGTCGCGCTGCGCAAAGGCTACGGCCTGGGCGCGCAAGCGATGGCGGCGGGCAGTTTGCACGAACCGTTCTTCTCGGTCGCGTGGCCGACGGGCGAGTTCGGCCCGATGGGTCTCGAAGGCGCGGTGCGGCTGGGCTACCGCAAGGAGCTCGCCGCAATCGAAAACCCGCAGGAACGCCAAGCCGCGTTCGACGCGATGGTCGCGCAGTCGTACGCGCAAGGCAAAGCGCTGCACGTGGCATCGGTCGGCGAGCTCGACGCGGTGATCGACCCGCGCGACACGCGCGACTGGATCGTGCGCGGCCTGCGCGCGATCCCGGCACCGCCGGCACGAACGGGTAAGAAACGACCGTCCATCGACACGTGGTGAACGCACACGAAAGGCAATCGGCAATGAACGATCTCTTCTCGCTCGACGGTCGCGTCGCGCTGGTCACTGGCGCGTCCAGCGGCTTGGGGCGCCACTTCGCCCAGGTGCTCCATGACGCGGGCGCGACGGTGGTGCTGGCGGCTCGCCGCACCGACCGAATTGGAGCCGATGCGAAACGCCTCGGCGATCGTGCGCGCGCGCTGACGATGGACGTGACGGACGAGGCGTCGATCACCGGAGGTTTCGAACAGCTCGCGAAGGACGGCGTGCTGTGCGACGTCGTCGTGAACAACGCCGGCATCAGCGGCGAGCACATGATCCTGCAGATGGACACCACCGAATGGGACAGCGTCGTCGAAGTGAACTTGCGTGGACCGTTCCTGGTGGCGCGCGACGCCGCACGCCGCCTCGTCGCCGCCAA
>Ga0066662_10000018_pt1 | contig 57186 bp, 54 predicted proteins | sample GraSoiAngelo_111_FD_133939 | JGI IMG/M metagenome (GOLD analysis project Ga0066662, IMG submission 133939) | Grasslands soil microbial communities from the Angelo Coastal Reserve, California, USA - 14_0903_12_40cm | ecosystem: Environmental > Terrestrial > Soil > Grasslands | place: USA...
AACGCTTCGTGCGCGCGGCCAAGGAGGTCGACGGCATCGGCGTGATCGGCCCGTTCGCGCTGCAGTGCGTGATCGTAAGCGGCCCGCCGAAGGATTTCGTGGTGTACGACGTGAGCCTCCGCATCCCGGGCTCCCCCGGCACGCGCTACACGCCGTACACGTCGTACCGGTGGGGACGCGACGTGTCGGTGGGAGAACGCATCGCGATGGAGTTGGTGTCGGCCCGCGATCAGAATCGTTTGTTGGAGGTGCTGACGTGAAAACCGGTGAGCGCGCACGGCATCGGTCGCCTCAGATGACGTACGAGGGTGTCCGCCGAGTCATCCAGCGCACATATCCCGCTTACGACGTGGAAATTCTCGAAGGCGAGTATCATATCGTGGCACCGCACGATATGATCTCGTCGAACATCGTCATGCGCCTGGGCTGGCTGCTCGGATCGTGGAACGCTTCGCGCAAACTCGGAAACCTCTTCGATTCCAACGGCGGCCTCGTGTTTCCCGACGGCGACAAGATGGCGCCCGATTTCACCTACGTTTCGCGGGAGCGCCTGCCGGTGATCCCCCGTTCGTTTGCACACGTCGTGCCCGAGCTCGTCGTCGAAGTGCGGTCGAGCCGGCAGACGGAGCGCGCGACCCGCCGCAAGCTGGAAACGCTCATGGCCAAAGGCGTCGATGTCGGCGTATACATCGATCCGCGTTCGCGGGTGGTCGAAATTCATCGGCAGGGCCGAACTCCGGTGTCCCTCGCGCCCGGCGACCGGTTCGAACTTCCCGACATCCTTCCGGGGTTCAGCGTCGTCGTGGACGAATTCTGGCCCGAATGACCACCCCCGTGCAGGCGCGTCCGGCGACCGTCGTCATCCTCGATTTCGGCTCTCAGGTCAGCCAGCTGATCGCGCGGCGCGCGCGCGAGGCGAACGTGTACTCCGAGCTGCTTCCGTTCGACGCGTCATGGGACGAGATCGCGAAACGCGAACCGGCCGCGGTCGTGCTTAGCGGGGGTCCGGAGTCGACGTTTGGCGACGACGCGCTCGACTGCGATCCGCGCGTGTATGAGAGCGGGTTGCCGCTGCTCGGCATCTGCTACGGCATGCAGCTGATGGTGAAGCGCTTCGGCGGCGGGCTCGTGAGGCTCGGCCATAGCGAATTCGGCCCCGCGGAGCTGGTCCTCGACAAGCCGGACTCGCCCTTGTTCCTTGGCGTGCCGCGCGCGTCGCGGGTGTGGATGTCGCACGGCGATTCGGTCGAGAGCGTTCCGCCGGGATTCAGCGCGCTCGCCCACACCGAAACCTCCGCCGTAGCCGCGATGGCGGATGACGCGCACAAACGGTACGCCGTGCTGTTCCATCCCGAAGTCGTGCATACGGAAGCCGGCACGGCGATCCTGGAAAACTTCCTGCACACGATCGCGGGCATCCCGTCGTCGTGGCAAATGGACTCGTGGGTCGACGACGCGATCGAAAAAGTTCGCGCGCAAGTCGGCGACGCCAACGTACTGTGCGCGCTGTCGGGCGGTGTCGACTCGGCGGTCGCGGCGACGCTCGTATCGCGCGCGATCGGCAGGCAGCTGACGTGCATCTACGTGAACACCGGGCTGATGCGCAAGGACGAGTCGCTTGGCGTGATCGCGGCCTTCCGCGACGTTCTGCACCTCAACGTCGTGCACGTCGATGCGTCGGAGCGCTTCCTCGCACGTCTCGCGGGGCTCGACGATCCCGAACTCAAGCGCATCGCGATCGGCCACGAGTTCATCGCGGTCTTCGAAGAAGAGTCGAAGAAAATCCCCGACGTGCGGTTCTTGGTTCAGGGCACGCTGTATCCGGACGTCATCGAGTCAAAGACGCCGGGCTCGAAAGCAGGCCACAAGATCAAGTCGCACCACAACGTCGGTGGGTTGCCGGAGCGCATGGCCCTCGGGCTCGTCGAACCGCTGCGCGCGCTGTTCAAGGACGAAGTCCGCGCCGCGGGTCGCGTGCTCGGCCTTCCGAACGCGATCGTCGAACGCCAGCCGTTTCCTGGCCCAGGTCTCGCGGTACGCATCATCGGCGACATCACGCGCGAACGCCTCGACATCGTGCGCGAAGCGGACTTCATCGTGACGAGCGAGATCGACGCCGCGATCGCGCAGGGCAAGCTATCGCCGCGCCCGTGGCAATATTTCGCGGTGCTAACCCCGGTGAAGAGCGTCGGCGTGATGGGCGACGGCCGCACCTACGGCAACTTGGTCGGTGTCCGCGCGATCACCAGCGAAGACGGCATGACCGCCGATTGGGCACGCCTCCCACACGACTTGCTCGAACGCATCTCGACACGCATCGTGAACGAGATCCCAGGCGTAAACCGCGTCGCCTACGACATCACGTCGAAACCGCCGGCGACGGTGGAGTGGGAATAGCGGCCCACCGGATCTGCGGGCCTTCGTCGTGGCGCTCGACGGCACCGACCCGCCGCAAGTGCTCCAAGTGCGCGAGCGTCTCCGCTACCGCGAACTGCTGGTGCTCGTGCGGTAGCTGATCGAAGCGGTCGCCGCGGCGGCGCCATTTCAAATGGCCTGCGACCTGCGCTGCCGTGAGCGGGCCGCCGGCAAGCGCGTGCAGCACGTCCGCTTCGCGCGTCGCCTCATGGGCGAGCAGCTCTTCGACGCGCCGCGCGAGGTCGGGGAAGGCCTCGCCGTGCGCGGGTAACGCGCCGGTCGTCTCATTCGTGCCGACGCTGCGCAGCGACGCGACGTACTCGCCCATCGCGTCGCGGCCCGATTCGTGCCACATGCCGACGTGCGGCGTCACCGGATCGAGCACGTGATCTCCGGTGAACGTGCGGCCCGACACCGTGTCAATGAAGCAGAGATGGCCCGGCGAATGTCCGGGCGTCCACATCGCGCGCAGCCGCCCGACGCGTTCGCCGTCTTCGAGCATGCGCGTGGGCTGCACGTAGTCGAAGCGATCGTACACCGAATCCTCGTCGTCGTCCGGTTCCACGTGCAGGCCGTTGCGTTCGAGCCATGCGTCGACGATGGAGTCCGTTTCGCCGCGCCGCTCCTTGCGCGCTTTCAAAAAGGCCCAGTCGCGCTCGTGCATTCCGAGCTCGGCGACGCCTGCCGCGATGAGCGTTCCCGCGAGGCCGTAGTGATCGAAATGGAAGTGCGTGATCAGCAGGCGCCGGATGTCGCGCAGCGCGTAGCCCGCGAGCGCGAGGCCTTCGTCGAGGGCCGCGCGGACGTCGTCCGCCTTCCAGCCGCAGTCGATGAGCGTCAGCCCGTCTTCGTCCTCGAGCAGGTAGCCGTTGATGTAGCGCATCGGATTGCCGGTCATCGGCAGGCGGATCTGCACGATGCGGTCGCCGATCTGCGTGATCGGCGGAAGGCTGCTCGGAATCGACAAGGACAAGCCCGTTAGACCGGCCGAACCGGAAATCATCCTTTTATGAACGACCGGCATTTCGCGTACTGGCCGAAACGGCGGCCGCGCGAGTTTCCCGTCCCGGCCACGAGCGTCGCCCACAATCTCGCGACGTCGGCGGCGCGCTTTCCCGAGCATCCGGCGATCGTGTACTACGACACGCCGATCGCCTACCGCCGGCTCTGGGACGAAGTCGAGCGCCTCGCGGGCTATCTCGAGCACGTCGCGGGCGTGCGGCGCGGCGACCGCGTGCTGCTGTTCATGCAGAACTCGCCGCAGTTCGTCGTCGCGTACTACGCGATCTTGCGCGCGAACGCCGTCGTCGTCGCGCTCAACCCGATGCTCGTCACCGAAGAGCTCAAAGCCTACGTCGACGACAGCGGCGCGACGGTCGCGATCGCCGGTCAAGAGCTCGCGCCGAAGCTGAAGCCGTACGTGCCCACGCCGATCCATCGCCTGATCGTCGCGGCCTATTCGGATTACGTCGAACGCCCGACCGATCTCGCGCTGCCGCCCGCCGTCGCGGCACCGCGGGCGCCGCTGCACGACGACGGTTTCGTCGCGTGGCACGACGCGCTCGCGAACGACAAGCCGCCGGGCCCGATCATCAACGGCGCCGATGACATGGCGCTGCTCTTGTACACGTCGGGCACCACCGGACGGCCGAAAGGCTGCGTGCACACGCACCGCAGCGTCCAGACCACCACCTGGGCCACGCCGATGTGGGGCGGCGGCAACTCGCCCGGCGCGCGCATCATGTCGGTGCTGCCGTACTTCCACGTCACCGGCATGACGGGCGACATGAACGCCGGCGTGTGCAACGGCGCGACCATCGTGATGCTCACGCGCTGGGATCCCGTCGCCGTGCTGACGCTGATCGAACGCTACCAGTGCACCGCCATGACGGCCATCAGCACGATGCTCGTCGACCTGCTGTCGCACCCGAGCTATCGTTCCGACGCACTGCGCTCGCTGATGCATCTCGGCGGCGGCGGCGCGCCGCTCCCGGCGGCGGTCGGCGAGGAGATCATCGAGCGCCTCGGGCTGAGCTACATGGAGGGCTACGGCCTCACCGAGACGATCGCGATGACGCACGCGAACCCACCCGACCGCACGAAGCTGCAGTGCCTCGGCGTGCCGACGTTCGGCATCGACTCGCGCGTGATCGATCCGGAGACGCTGCGCGAGCTCCCGCCGAACGAGACCGGCGAGATCGTGATCTCGGGGTCGCAGGTGATGCGCGAATACTGGCAGCAGCCCGAGGCGACGGCCGAGGCGTTCTTCGAGCGCGACGGCAAGCGGTTCTTCCGCACCGGCGATCTCGGTTACGTCGACGACGAAGGGTATTTCTTTCTCGTCGACCGCCTCAAGCGCATGATCAACGTCGCGGGCTTCAAGGTGTGGCCGGCGGAAGTCGAGACGAAATTATTCGGCCATCCCGCGGTGCAAGAAGCGTGCGTCATCGCGACGACTGACCCGCGCCGCGGCGAACAGGCGAAGGCGCTGGTCGTGCTGCGCGAGGGCGCGCAGACGACGGCGGAAGAAATCATCGCGTGGGCACGAGAGCACATTGCGCCCTACAAAGTGCCGGCGGTCGTGGAGTTCGTCGCGTCGCTGCCGCGCTCGGCGACGGGCAAAGTGCAGTGGCGCGTGCTGCAGGAGCAGGAGCAGCGAAAGCCTCAGCCTGCATGACCGGCGACATCGTCACCGAGCGGCTCGTGCTGCGCGCGCTTCGCGCGGACGACGCGGAGACGATGTTCGCGTATCGTTCCCATCCCGAGGTGATGCGCTATCAGGGATGGGACCCGGAGTCGCTGGCGGACGTGCGCGAATTCATCGCGGAACATGCCGGTTACGAAGCGTACGAGCCCGGTTCGTGGCGCCAGTTCGCGATCGCGCTTCGGTCGGACGACACGATGATCGGCGACTGCGGCGTGCATGTGCCGGAAGACAAACCGGAGCAGGCGGAGTTCGGGATCACGCTCGCCCCCGCGTACCAAGGACACGGCTACGCGTCCGAAGCGCTGCGCGCGCTGCTGCACCTGGTGTTCGACACGCTCGGCAAGCACCGTGCGTTCGCGTCGGTCGACCCACGCAATCTCGCGTCGCTCGCGCTGTTCGAGCGCGCCGGCTTCCGCAAGGAAGCGCACCACGTGGAAAGCTTATGGCTGATGGGCGAGTGGGTCGACGACGTCATCCTCGCGCTGTTGGCACGAGAATGGCGCGCTCAGGTCGCGGCGCCGCCGTAAGTTTCTGTCTGGATCTGGTCGAGCAGCCGTGTCAGCTCCGCGGCGCGTTCGGCGCCCATGCGCTTCGCCGTTGCCGTGACCAGCTTGGGCGGGATGTCTTTCACGAAGCCGCGCAGCGTCTTCACGGCACGCGTCGCGTCGGGTTTGTCCTCGCCCGTTAGCGCGAGGATGCGCAGCGCGCCGACGCTGCCCAGAAAGTCCAGCGAGTCCGCGTCGTGCAGCGCGATCGCCTCGGGCACGGTTCCTGCGTTGCTGTAGTACATGTGCCCGCGCTCCGCCGCTTGCACCGCGGGAAATTTCTGCATCGGAAAGCCCGCGTCGCGCAGGATCGCTTCGCTGGTCTCGGCGGCGCGGTCGCCGTGCTCCATGCCTTTCTTCTCGTACGGCGGGAAGGCGGCCATGTCGTGCAGCATCGCCGCGGCGAACAGCACGTCGGTGTCGACGGCGAGGTGGTCGCCGTTCGCGACTTCCACGGCAAGGCGGTAGTCGCGCTCGGAGTGCTGCCACCCCCAGGCCGGGTGTTTGAACGTTTTCTGCGCGAACGCGTAGACGGTCGCTTTCCACGGCGCGTTCAGCGGGATGCCGGTAGCCGTGGTGCGCGGAGCATCGGCGCCGCGCCCAGCGAGCGGCATCAGCAGCGCGCAGGCGAACGCAACGGCGGCGGTTAGGCGTCTCATGCCTCAAGCTACCATGCGCCGCGGCCCGGTGTCGATTCCGCCGACAGCGCGGCAGGATTTCCCCGTGGTCCGGCGCACGACCGGCGTCGCTGTATGAGAATCCTGATCGTCGGCGGGGGCGCCCGTGAGGACGCGCTGTCGTGGCGGCTCGCATCTTCGCCGTCGTGCGAGGCGCTGTTTCACGCGCCGGGCAACGCCGGCACGGTATCGCGCGGTGTGAACTGGAGCGACGTCGTCGCGACCGACGCGCGCACGATCGTGCGCCGCGCTCAGGATGAGAAGATCGATCTCGTCGTGCTCGGCCCGGAGACCGCGATCGCCGCGGGTGTGGGCGACAAGTGCCGCGACGCGGGTCTGTCGGTGTTCGGGCCGAACCGCAACGGCGGGCGGCTCGAGACGAGCAAGGTGTTCGCCAAGCGGTTCATGGAGCGCCACGGTATCCCGACCGCGCGCTTCAAGGTGACGCACAACCTCGACCAGGCGAAGCGCGCGCTCGACGGCTGGCGCGGCGGCGCGGTCGTGAAAGCCGACGGGCTCGCAGCGGGCAAAGGCGTCGTGGTATGCGACGACGCGGCGAGCGCGCTCGCGCTGCTGACGGAATGGTACGGCACGAACACGATCCCCGGCGGCGGGCACGACGTCGTGATCGAGGAGAAGCTCGAAGGCCGCGAGGTCAGCGTGTTCGCGATCGGCGACGGCCGCGCGATGGTGCCGGTCGCTGCCGCGTGCGACTACAAGCGCGCCGGCGACGACGACCAAGGCCCGAACACGGGCGGCATGGGCGCGTACTCGCCGCCGTCGGGATTTCCGGAAAACTTGCTTGCGATCGTGCGCCAGCGCATCGTCGCGCCCGCGCTGCGCGGCCTGCTCGCCGAAGGCGAGGAATACCGCGGCGTGCTGTACTGCGGATTGATGCAGACGGTGAACGGCCCGTCCGTGATCGAGTTCAACGCGCGCTTCGGCGATCCCGAGACGCAGGTGCTGATGCCGCGCGCCGGCGGTGATTTCGCGCGGTATCTGAAATCGGCTGCGGACGGCGCATTGGAGATCGACGCCGCGACGTGGTCGTCCGACGCGTGCGTGGGCGTCGTGCTCGCGACGTCGCGCTATCCGTACGAGAACACGAAGGTCGAAGGCTTGCCGTCGGAGCTCGGGCTCGGCGACGGCGCGACGGCGTTTTGGGGCACGTCCACGCGCGTCGGCGACACCGTGGCGTCGCCCGGCGGCCGCGTGCTCACGGTGACCGCGCGCGGGAACGACGTCGCCACCGCGCGCACGCGCGCATACGCGGCGATCGACACGCTCAAGGCGCGCTTCCCGAGCGGCACCCCGCTGGCATACCGTTCCGACATCGCGCGAACCGCCTGAGTGAGCGCGCTGCGGGATCTCGCGTCGCGGCCGGCGCGCACGTTCTTCACCGTCGCCGGGATCGCGATCGGCATCCTCGCGCTCACCGTGGTGGGCTCGCTCGCCGAGCGGCTGCACACGATCGTGGCGCGCTCGACGGCGCTCAACACCGATATCGTGTTCGCAAACATTCAGCGCTCCGTGCTCATCTCGCCCGACGCGCCGAGCACGATCAAGCACGCATACCAGCGGCTCCGCGCACTCGACGGCGTGCGCGCCGCGATCCCCGAAGTGATCGTGCCGTACCAGAGCGGGAACGCGAGCGCTCGGTTCGGGCCGCCGACGCTGGTGTTCGGATTCCCCGATCAAGCGCGCGCGTTCGAACGCGATTTGCTCGTCGTCGCGCGCGGGCGCACGGCGGGGCCGCGGGAGCAGCGCATCGCGGTGATCGGGCCGGACTTCGCGGCCGCCGAGCACGCCGGCGTAGGCGACGTGATCGCGCTGCAAGGCAACTCGTTCACCGTCGTGGGCGTGCTCGACAAGACGTTCACCATCTTCGACGCGGCGGTCGTCGTGCCGTTCGCCGACGCGCAGGATCTGCTGCGCCAGGCCGTGCCGGCGTTTCTTCAGGCGCTGCCGCCCGACCCCGTGTCCGCGTTCATGGTCGCGTCGAAGAAGGGCACCGACACCGGCTTGCTCGCGCGGCGCATCGCGCTCATCGACGGGCTCTCGGCGCGCGACCCGCGCGAAGTCGCGAATACCGTGCGCTCGACGCTCGGCATCTTCGACGCGATCGTGTTCGGCGCTGCTCTCATCGCGCTGCTGGTCGGCGCGTTCTCGGTGATCAACACCATGACCATCGCGGTGACCGAGCGCACGCGCGAGATCGGGATTCGCAAGGCGATCGGCGCGACCGACGGCTCGATCCTGCTGACGTTCGTCGGCGAGGCCGCGACGATCGGCGCGCTGGGCGGGCTCGTCGGCATCATGCTCGGGCTCGCCGTCGTCACGGCGATCGACGCACGTAGCGCCGCGGGGGGCAACCTCCAGCTGTTCGCGATCTCGCCGGTGGTCGGGCTCGGCGCGTTCGCGTTCTCCGTCGCGCTGAGCGCGGTCGCCGGCTTCGTGCCCGCGCTGAGCGCCGCGCGGTTGCCGCCCACCGTGGCGCTGCGCCGCTGATGAGCGAGCGCATCGTCGACGTGCGCAACGTCGTGAAAGTCCACGCGCCGGGCACGCCCACCGAGGTCCGCGCGCTCGACGGCGTGACGTTCGGCGTGCGCGCGGGCGAGTACGTCGCGATCGTCGGCGAAAGCGGAAGCGGGAAGACCACGCTCATGCACGTCCTCGGCGGCCTGGACCGCCCGACGTCCGGCGACGTCGTCATCGACGGCCGTTCGCTCGCGCGCACGACGCGCCGCGAGCTCGCCGCGATCCGCGCGCGCGCGATCGGCTTCGTGTTCCAGGGCTTCAATTTGCTGCCGAACATGGACGCGCGCGAGAACGTCGCGCTCGCCGCGTCGTATGCCGGGCACCGCGGCGACGCATCAGCGCGCGCCGCGCGCGCCCTGTGCGACGTGGGCTTGGGCGATCGCATGCACCACCGCCCGTCCGCGCTGTCGGGCGGGCAGCAGCAGCGCGTCGCGATCGCGCGGGCGCTCGTCAACGAGCCCGCGCTGCTGCTCGCCGACGAGCCGACAGGCGAGCTCGACTCGCGCACCGCGGAGAATGTGCTCGAGCTGCTGGGCACGCTGAACGCGCGCGGCCAGACGCTGCTCGTCGTCACGCACAGCGAGGCGGTGTGGCGGCGCGCGCGGCGTGTGATCCGGCTGGCCGACGGCCGCATCGTGGCGGACGATGCGGCGTAGCGCCGCGCTGGTCGCGCTCGCCGCGCTCGCGGGTTGCGCGCGGCGTCCGCCACCGGCCCCGCGCGCGGCGGCGACCCCGGGACGCCCGGTGCGCATCGTCGCGCTCGGCGACTCGCTGGCGTTCGGCACGGGCGCGTCGGCGCCGCGCAACGCGTTCATCTTCCAAGCCTACCTGCGCGTGCTCGCGCAGCATCCCGGCAGCCGCGTCGACAACTTCGCGATCGGCGGCTCGACGGCAGCCGACGTGCTGCGCCTGCAGGTGCCGCGGCTCGCGCACGCGCGCGCCGACGTCGTCGTCGTGTGCGTCGGCGGCAACGACGTGGTGCACCGCGTCGCGGCGGACGATTTCGCGCGCACGTACGCAAACCTCGTCGCGCGCGTGCGCGCGCTCCGGCCAAACGCCGCGATCGTATGCTGCGGCGTCCCGGACGTCGGGCTGAGCCCGCTCTTCACCGGCGCCGACCACGACGCGGTCACCCGCCTCTCGCGCGAGAACGACGCCGCGATCCGCGCCGTCGCCCGGCGCACCGGCGCGGCGTTCGTCGACCTCTACGCGACAACGCTGCGCGAGCACGGCGACGTGAACCGGTTTCTGTCCGAAGACCGCTTCCATCCGTCGGACGCCGGCTACGCGGAGCTCGCGAACGCGCTCGCACCGGCGCTGCTGCGCGCCGCCGCCCGCTAGAAGCTCGAGCCCAGTTTCGCGCGGCCCTCGGCGTTGGGCGTGAGGTACACGCGCTCGTGCATGTAGTCGAACCCGACCGTGAACCAGCGCAGCACCTTGTCGCCGATCACGCCGTCCATCTCCTGCGTGTAGCTGTTCGCGGACGTGACGCGGTAGCCGAGCACGCTGGGCACGTGCAGCGAGCCCAGCTCGAGCGTGTGCACGAACGCCGGTTTGGTCGCGAACGCGCCGCCGACGCCGATCTGCTCGGGCCCCTCGGAGTAGAATCCGCCGTCGTCGTCGTGGAGCGCGTTGGGGTTGCGCCGCGTGAAGTAGTCGAACATCAGCAACGAACCGCTGCCGCCGGTGTCGAGCCCGACACGTTCCGCGACGGCGCCGTCGAACGAAACCGTGACGAGCGGGATGCCGCGACCGAACCGCGCGGGCAGCGCGACGGTCTGCGGGCCGGCCGGTGCGACGTACGCGCTGCCGGGGACGGCGGTGACGCGATGATGCTCGTAGTCGATGGTCACACCGAGCTGCGCGAGAAAGTCGAAGCCCAGCAGCCCGCCGATGCGCCCGCCGCGCTTGCCGGTCCAGCCCAGCGGCACCACGCCGACGACGACGTCGCGCATCGTGAGCGGGCCGGCATGCAGCTCGGGCACGACGGAACGCGCGTACGTCGCGCGCCCGGCGACGACGTGCGAATGCTGCCCGTACAGCGGCAAACCCGCGAGCCGCGCGACCGCCGAGTCGACGACGATCCAGGACGGGCCGGTTGCCAGCACGAAGTCGACCGTCTTGTCGCCGATGCGCACGGCGACGTACACGTGCTCGGCGAAGTCCGCGGGCAGTTCAGCGTTCGCGGCGCCGTCCGCGAACGACACCAGAGATCGCCGGCTCGGCGGCCGCTCCAGGTCTGCGTCGCCGACATCGCCCGCCACGAACTCCGTCACGCGCGAGTCGCTCGTCGTTTGCGCCACCGTGTTGTCGATGTGCCAGCGGTGCGCGAACACCCGTCCCCCGTCGTCGCGGACGTCGTCGTACGTGGTGGTGACCGTGCCGGACCCGAGGATGCGTTCGCGCCGGACGACGTGCCAGCTCACGGGGTCCACGAAGTCCTTGCGGCCCCAGCCTTTCGGGTTGAGCGTCGCGACGACGTACGCGTCGACGGGCGCGCGCACGCGCGCGACGCTGGTCGTCAGCTTCTCCGGATTCGCGCGGCCGGGATCCTCGCGGTCGTCGAGCGTCACGCCGTTTTCGTCCTGCAGCCAGTGCGCGCCGTGCACCACCCCGCTCTCCGCATGGAACGGCGGGCTGTCGTCGATCGTGCGCTCGTCGGCGCCGCGCACCAGGTGCCGCTCCGTGGTGGTCGTGCCGTCCGAGGACGTCGTCACGATCGTCTCGCGGTACGCGTTCGGCTCGTGCTCGGCGGCGCGCACGTTCGCGCGAATCTCCGCGGCTGTCGGCACGGCGTCGGCAGCGTGCGCCGGAACGGGTAGCGCGAGCAGCAGCGCCGCGACGAACACCCCCGCGCGTACGATCACTCGCGGATGCCCATCGCCCTGCGGCCGTCGGCGTTCGGCACCAGGTAGACGCGACTGTTCGCGTAGTCGAGACCGACGGTGAACATGCGCAAGAAATCGCTGCCGATGAGACCGTCGTCGCTGCCCCAGTCGTAGCTTTGCGCCGACATCACTCGGAAACCGACGAAATCTTGAAAGTTCAGATTTCCCAGCTTGACGCTCGCGAGCTGGTACGGACGGGTGTCGATCGCGCCCCCGACGCCGTAATAGCGCACGTCGCGCGAGTCGCCCCCGCCGCCTTTATCGACCATCACTTCGGGGTGCTTGCGCACGAACGCATCGAAGATCATGAAGGTACCGGCGCCGCCGGTGTCCAGGATGAAACGTTCGCTCAGCGCCCCGTTGATCTTGACGTTGGCATACGGCGAGCCGTCACCGATCCGCACGTCGAGCGCGATCACGCGATTGCCCTGCGGCGCGACGTACTCCGGTTCGGGAACGACGGTCACCACCTGCTTCTCGTAGTCGATCGTCACACCGAGCTCGGAGAGGAAGTCGAAGCCGAGCAGGCCGACGGCCTTGTAGCCGGGCTCGATCTCGTCGCTGTCGGGCACCATCTGCACCGCGACGTTGCGCATCACGAGCTCGCCGACGTGCATCTCGGGCACGATCGTGCGCGCCGTCGTGTAGCGCTGGGCGGTGACCGCCGACCGCTGACCATACGGGGTGAGCCCGAGCTGGCGCGCGACGTCGTTGTCGATCGTGATCCCGCTCGCGCCGGTATCCAGCAAGAAGTCCAAGCCGCGCGTGCCCACCATGATGCGCACGATGATGTGCTGGCGGCCGAACTTTGCCGGCAGCGTCACCTTGCGCACACCGTTCGGGAACGTCACCAGACGCCGCCGGCTGTCGGGCATCGCGACGTCCGCCGCCGGCACGTCGCCTGCGTCGTACGCCGTCACGCGCGTTTCGCTCGTCGTGCGCGCGTAGGCGTTGTCGGTCTTCCAATGGTGAGCGAACACGCGCCCGCCGTCGCTGCGAAAGTCGTCGTACGCCGTCGTGATGATACCGTTCGCGGTCACGTCTTCTTCGCGCACTACGTGCCAGGTATCGGGGTCGACGTACTCGCGCGTGCCGTATCCGCGCTTGTTGAGCTCCGCGATCAGCCACGCCTCGACGGGCGTGTGGACCCGCGTGACCGTCGTGGTGGTAGGATCCGGCTTCGCGGTGCCCGGGGCGGGCTCGTCGATCACCGTCTGCCCGTTGTCGTTCTGGTGCCACTCGTCGGACGCCGTTTTCCCGGACTCGGTATGGAACGGGCCGCGTTCAACGATCTCACGCCATTCGTCGCCGCGCTCGGCGTAGCGCACGATGGTCGTCGTCCCGTTCGAGGTCGTCGTCTCGGTCGTGCGGCGGAACGCATGCGGTCGCGCGGCGGCGACGCGGACGTGCTCGCGAATCGCCGCGGCGTCTGGCGTGACGTCGTCGGCGAGCGCGGGTGCGGCCGGAAATAGCAAAAAGACCGCCGGCAAAAGACGCCACAACCGACTCATCATCGCTAGGAATTTCCAGCGCTCGTCGCTGCAGGCCTCTACAGGAGCGCCAGCTGCGCGCCCGCATCGTCGCGAGCGAGTGAGCGATAGCGCGCGAAGCGCGTGGTCCGGCACGCCGCGTGGACGCGTGCGGCGACCTCGCGCACATACGCGGGCTCGGCGTAGCGGCCGCGACCGAACAGGCGCTCGTACCGTTGCACCAGCTCCGGCCGGGTTGCCGCGAGGAAGGCGAAATAGGCGTCGCGCGTGATCGTGCCGAGGTTGAGCGCGCCGTGCCACACGTGCGACGCGCCGGCGTCCGCCGCGGCCCGCACGACCGCGGCGAGCGAGGCGGGATCGTCGGTCAGCTCGGGCAGCACCGGCGCGACGGCGACGCCGACGCGGACGCCGGCATCCGCGAGCGCCCGCACCGCGCGCAAGCGCTGGCGCGGCGGCGCCACCGTGGGCTCGATTTCGCGCGCGAGCGCGTCATCCAGCGTCGCGATGCTGACGGCCACGCCTACGTCCGCGCGCCGCGCGCACTGCGCCAGCAGGTCGAGATCGCGCACTACGAGCGGCGAGCGCGTGGTGATGTGGAACGGCGCGCGCGCGTCGCGCAAGGCGGGCAAGATGTCGCGCATCAGCCGGTAGCGCCCTTCGAGCGCTTGATACGGATCGGTGGCGGTGCCGATCGCGATCTCCTCGCCGCGGTACGTGCGGCCCGCCAAATCGGCGCGCAGCATGGCGCCGACGTTCACCTTCACGCCGAGCACGGAGCCCCACTCACGGATGCCGTCGAGCTCGCGGTACGCGTGCGTGCCGCGCGCGTAGCAGAACACGCATTGGTGCGCGCAGCCCGTGTAGGGGTTCAGCGACCACGTGAAGCCCATGCCGCGCACGCGGTTGAGCGCGCTCTTCGCGGCGATCTCTTCGACTCGGACCTCGCTCGGCCGGCGAGCGATGGGAAGCCCCGCCATCGAACATGCGTTCGATGGGGTACCGGCCGGCGCCTCCCGGCCACGCGGCGGCGTTCAGGTGTTCGTGCGGACGAAGCTGTTCCAGTACCACACGCCCCACGCGCCGACGAGCGCCGACCAGATGATCAGCACGACGCCCCAGTTCGGCAGCCGCTGGCGCACGCCGATCGCCATCAGGGCGAACAGATACGGCAAGAAATCCAGCGCATGCCGCATGCCGAACTGCACCCAGCCGTTCAAGTAATACAAGAACTCCGGCGCGGCGACGAGCGCCGTGGTGATCCACAGCGCCGTGACCACGTTGCGCGGCGTTTTCGCGAGAAACGCCAGTATCAGCGCGGGGCTGGTGAACGTGAGCGCGATGCCGTTCTTGTCGGGCTCGACGTACGGCCAAATCGGTTGCTGCAGCCACTCGTGGAAGATCGGTGCGCGAAAGAAGAACGAGTAGATCTGGTACGGCAGGTACGACAGCCGGAACGGCGAGCCCGTGGGCTGGCCCCACGCGTCGGCGTGATAGTACACGGTGTGGCCGATGTCGAAGACCGTGCCCCACATGAGCTCGTCGTAGCCCACGAACGCGATCGCCCAGCACGCGAGCACGATGCCGAACGAGCGCAGCCGCGCGATGCGCTGCGCGCGCGACGGCACCACGCCGTTGAACGCGCCGCTCCACAGCGCCCACGCCAACATCGGCAGCGCCGCGACTTCGGGGAAGCGCGCGCCGCACGCGAGCACGCCGCACAACCCCACCACCCAGCCCCGGTTCTTGCCGCACAGCTCGAGCAGCGCGCCGAGCACGAACGCCAGCGCGCACAGGTGCGCGAGGAACCACACGTCCCCCAGCTCCGCGCACCACCACACGTCGGTCCCCGCGACGAAGAACATCGTCAGGAACACTTTGGTGGAGAGCTCCGTCACGCCGAGCCGCTCCGCGAGCCGCCACGCGAGCCCGGTCGCGACCGCGGCGAACACGATCGCGACGGTCGTCTGGTTGGCGGCGTTTCCCCAGATCGCGACCGACGGCAGCATGAACAGCGCCGGGACGGGGCCGTCGACCCCGTAGTAGTTGCCGTTGTACAGCACGGCGTCCATCCACTTGCCCGGCCAGTCGATCCACATCCGGCCGTGCAGCCACGCGTAAGCCACCCGCACGTAGTTGTTCTGCTGCGTCGAGCGCAGGTGCGAGCTGATCAGGATCACGACGAACGTGATCGCGGCGGCCGCCGCCGCGCCCGAGTACCGGCGCAGGGGGACCACCACGGTCCGGAAGCGAGACGCGGCGACCATCTTCGGCGCCACCGCTTCGTCCGAACGTAACCGGCGCCCCGCCGCCGGGGTAGGAAGGTTGCGATGCATCAACCAGGCTCACCCTACGGCCGCTCGCCCTACGGCCGGCACTACGCTTCCCAGGCCGCAGGCAGCGGCGCCAACCTCCTGGGGCAGGTCCTCGGGATCACCGGCGTCGGCTTCGTCATCACCGCCATCGCGGCGTATCTCTTCCGCGACGTCTCGTACGGTATGGCCCTCATCGCCATGTTCGGCGGCTTGGCGATCATCTTCGTGATGAACGCGGTGCGCGAAAGCCCGCAGGTCGCGCTGCTGTGGTTCTATGCGTTCACGTTCCTCGAAGGGGTCGGCATCGCGCCCGTGATCGCGCACTACGCGCGCACCATCGGCCCCGACGTCGTGGTGAACGCGGCCGGCACCACCGGCTTCGGCATGCTCGTGCTGGGCGGCGTCGCGTTCGTGTTCTCGGTCGACTGGCGGCGGTTCAGCGGGATCGCGCTCGGCCTGCTCGTCGCGCTGCTCGTCGTCGGCATCATCTCGATCTTCACGCACTGGGTGCATCCCACCACGTACTCGTGGCTGACGCTCGGCGTCTTCACGCTGCTGACGCTCGTGGATTTCAGCCGCATCCGCGCGGGCGGCGACGGGTACTCCCCCGTCCAGCTCGCCGTCGCGATCTACCTCGACGGCATCAACATCTTCCTCGCACTGCTGAGACTCTTCGGCTCCCGCCGCTGACGCCGAAACCGGGGCCCGCCGCCCGGGTTCCGAAGAGTAAAGTATGGCGCGCGCGTACGACCAGGAAGCGGTGCAACCGGCCGGTGACGTGCTGCACGAGGCGTGCGGGGTCGCCGGAATCTACGCACCCAGCGAGGACGTCGCGCGGCTCGCCTATTTCGGGCTCTACGCGCTGCAGCACCGCGGCCAGGAGAGCGCGGGCCTCGCAGTCGGGGACGGCGTGCGCATCGACAGCCATCGCCAGATGGGCCTGATCACCGGCTCGTTCGACGAGGCGATCTTGGGCCGGTTGCGCGGTTTCGTCGCGATCGGGCACACGCGCTACTCCACGACGGGCAGCTCGGTGATCGTCAACGCGCAGCCGTTCGTCGAGCAGTCCGGTCTCGGTGAGTTCGCGTTCGCGCACAACGGCAACCTCACCAATGCCGACGAATTGGCCGCGGCGCTGCCCGACGACGTGCGCTTGACGGCGACGTCGGATTCCGAGATTCTCGCGAAGACGATCGCGCTCGCGCCGGGTTCGACGTGGACCGACAAGATCAAAGCCGCGATGCGCGTCGCCGAAGGCGCGTACTCCGTCGTGATGCTCACGCGCGACGCGGTGTACGGGTTCCGCGACCCATGGGGCGTACGACCGTTGTGCGTCGGGACGTACGGCGACCGCGGTTACATGATCGCGTCGGAGTCGTGCGCGCTCGCCACCGTGGGCGCGCACTACCTGCGCGAGATCGGCGCGGGCGAAGTGGTGCGCGTCGGCGCGAGCGGCGTCCGCACGGAGCACACCGAGGTGGTGAAGCCCGCGTCGCTGTGCATGTTCGAGTACATCTACTTCGCGCGCCCCGACAGCGTGCTGAGCGGCCGTTCCATCTACATGGCGCGCTACGAGATGGGCCGCGCGCTCGCGCGCGAGCATCCCGTCGAAGCCGACGTCGTGATGGCGGTTCCCGACAGCGCGATCCCCGGCGGCATCGGCTACTCGTCGCAGAGCGGCATCCCGTACGTCGAAGGGCTCATCAAGAACCGCTACATCGGGCGCACGTTCATCAGCCCCGACCAGAAGATGCGCAGCCAGGGCGTGCAGCTGAAATTCAACCCGATCGTCGAGAACCTGCGCGGGCACCGCGTCGTGGTGGTGGACGACTCGATCGCGCGCGGCACGACGACGCCGCGCATCGTCTCGCTGCTGCGCGACGCCGGCGCGCGCGAAGTGCACCTGCGCATCACGTCGCCGCCGATCGTGCACCCGTGCTATCTGGGCGTCGACATGGCCACGTACAACGAGCTGATCGCCGCGAACCTCACCGTCCCGCAGATCTGCGAGCGCATCGGCGCGGACTCGCTGGGCTACCTGAGCATCGAGAACTTGGTGGACTCGACCGGCCGCGACCCCGTGGATTTCTGTCTGGGCTGCCTGAACGGCAAGTATCCCAGCCGGCCCGCCACGTCGCACGGCAACCCCCAAGCCGACCGCCAGCCCGCGCTCAAGGCCTGATGGGCTGACGCCCACGGCTGCGGCCGTCGCTCGCGCCGCGCACGTTCGCGGCCGAATACCGGACCATGAGCCACCCGGGGTTGCCGGCGTTCACCCGCCAGGTCCATTTCTTCGAAGACCGCGTCACGGCGCTCGAAAGCGCGGTCGACGCCGTGCAGTCCGCCACGGGCGCGAGTTGGGTCGCCGCGTACACGCCCGACGGGGACGGACTGTTCACGCTCGCCGCCGCGGCCGGCGACATGCCGTTCGGAGCTCTCGATTCGGTCGATCACGACGACGCCGCGATGGTGGCGCTGCGCGCCGAGCGCACGGCGCTCGACGCGCCGGCGGCTTCAGTGCTCGCCGGGACGCTCGTGCTGCCGTTCGTGGCGGCTGGGCGGATCACGGGCTGCGTCGCCGTCGGCCCCGTGCCGTACGCGTACACCGACGGCGAGCGCGAGTCGCTGCTCGCCGTCGCGTCAGCCGTGGGCTTGGCGCTCGAAGTGTTGCAGGGCCACGCGCTGCGCCGGGAGCTGACGCGCTGCCGCGAGCGCGCCGACTGGGCGGAGCGCGAGCTCGCGGTGCTTCACCGCGTGCTCGACGGCCCGCTCACGCGCGCTTAGCCCACGCCGGGCTGCGACGCGGCGGGCGGATCGCTCGCCGGAAACGACTCGGCGTCGGCCTCGTCGTAGTCGTCGAGCTGCTCGTCCTTCGCGTCGTACTCCGACGGCTGGTCGGGCGGCTTCGGGTCGTCGACCGGCCCGCCCGGAGCGTTCGGCGTGCCGGGCTCGGGGACGACCGGTTCTTGCGGATTCATGCCGGTCGTGTACCCGTGGAGCCGCTACACGGCCGCCGTGGCCGCCGACTTCGCGACGCCGTTGCTCGGCGTGCGGTTCTTCGCGAGGTCCTCGACGATCGACACGAACGCGCGCACCGGGGTACCGGTCGGGCCCTTGGCCATGAACGACGACTCGCTGTCCAGATACGCGGTGCCCGCGACGTCGAGGTGGATCCACGGCGTGTCGCCGACGAACGACTTGAGGAAGGCGCCCGCGGTTTCCGCGCCCGCCGCGCGGCCCGCGCTGTTCCGCAAATCGGCGATGTCGCTCTTGACCTGCTGCTCGTAGTCCGGGTACAGGGGCAAGCGCCAGTAGCGCTCTCCGCAGCCCGCCACCACGGTGAGAAAGCGTTCGACGAACGCGTCGTCGTTGGAGATCGCGGCGCTCGCGGCGTGGCCGAGCGCGACCACGCACGCGCCCGTGAGCGTCGCGGCGTCGATGATCTTCGTCGCGCCGAGCTTGCGCGCGTAGCACAGCGCGTCGGCCAGGATGAGCCGGCCTTCGGCGTCGGTGTTGATCACCTCGATCGTCTTGCCGTTCATCGCTTTGAGGATGTCGCCGGGCTTCATCGCTTTGTGGCCGGGAAGGTTCTCCGACGACGGCACCACGCCGATCACGTTCAGCTTCGGGCGCAATTTCCCGATGGCCCACATCGCCGCGATCACGCCGGCGCCGCCCGACATGTCGTACTTCATCTCGTGCATGTTCTCGGCGGGCTTGATCGAGATGCCGCCGCTGTCGAACGTCAGCCCTTTGCCGACGAGCGCGAGCGTTTCGTCGGACGACGGATCGCCTTTGTACGTCATCACGCTCAGCGTCGCGGGCTCGTCGGAGCCGCGCGACACGCCGAGCAGCGAGCCCATCCCGAGCTCTTCCATGCGCTTCTCGTCGAGCACGTCGACGTCGAGCCCCGCGTCTTTGCCGAGCTCTTTCGCGCGCGCCGCGAGGTGCGTCGGCGTCATGTCGTTCGCGGGCGTGAGCGCCATGCGGCGCGCGGCGTTGACCGCTTCGCCGATGAAACCGCCGCGCTGCGCGCCTTTGTCGAGCGCGGCGCGGTCGTAGGAGCCGGCGAGGATGGTCACGCTGTCGGTGACGACCGGTTTGTCGGGCTCGGTGCGGTAGATCGTCGTGTCGATGGTGCCGGCGATCGCGCCTTCCGCGACGAAGGACGCGGCTTGCGCCGCCTCGACGCCGGCGGGCAGCGCGATCGCGATCGACGCGACGCCGCGCTTGCCGAGATAGCGCACCGCGGTGCCCGCGTACTTCGCGAGCGCCGACGCGTTGAAGGTCGCACGGTCGCCGAGGCCGACCACGAGCACGCGCTTGAACGGCGCGTCCTTCGCGTGCACGAGCGACGTCTCGTTCGCCTTGCCTGAGATCTCACCGCCGGCGAGGATGTCGGCGATCGCGCCGCCGAGGAGCTTGTCGACCTCGGCCGCGACGCCGTCGACGGCCCCGCCCGCGAAAACCGGCACGACGAGCGCGCCGGTTGCTACCGACGTCGGCGCGTCGTTCGAGACGTGGACCTGCATGGATTCCTCCGGATGGACAGAAGCGGTCGAGCGACCGTGATCGTGATTGGACAACCTGTTCCGGATTCGCGCGCCGACGGCGCGGCCCTCCGCTATGAGTGACGCGTACGCGCGCGCCGGCGTCGACATCGACGCGGGAAACCTGGCAGTCCAGCGCTATCGCGACGTGACCTCGGGTTGGACGCATCCGGACCAACTGGGTTCCCTGGGCGGCTTCAGCGGACTCTTCCGGCTCCCCGGAGACGCCAAGCGGGCGCTCGTGGGGTCGACCGACGGCGTCGGCACGAAGATCCTGATCGCTTCCGCGCTGCGGCGGTACGACACGGTCGGGGCCGACCTCGTGAACCACTGCGTGAACGACATCCTCGTCACGGGCGCCGACCCGCTGTTCTTTCTCGACTATCTGGCGGTCGGCAAGCTCGATCCCGAGATCGCGGCGCAGGTGGTCGCGGGCGTTCACCGCGCGTGCCGGGAGAACGCGTGCGCGCTGCTGGGCGGCGAGACCGCGGAGATGCCCGGTGTGTACCGGCCCGACCACTTCGACCTCGCCGGCACGATCGTCGGCATCGTCGACCTCGACGCCGTGCCGGACCCCAATCGCGTGCAGCCCGGCGACGCGATCGTCGGATTACCCGCCGTCGGATTGCACACGAACGGCTACACGCTCGCGCGCGCGCTCATCGCCGAAGACGAGTACGGCGCGCCGTTCGGCGAGTCCACGTACGGCGACGCGCTGCTCGCGCCGCACCCGTCGTACCGCGAGCCGGTGCGCGCGATCCAGCGCGTGGCGGCGGTGCGCTCGATGGCGCACATCACGGGCGGCGGATTGCTCGAGAACGTGCCGCGCACGCTTCCGGAACACGCGGCGGCCGTGTTCGAGCAAACGCGCTGGCCGGTGCCGCCCATCATGGCGGAACTGGTGAAACGCGGTAACCTCGCGCACGAGGAGCGCTACCGCACGCTCAACATGGGCGTCGGCTACACGCTGATCGTGCCGATCGCCGGCGTGGACCGCGCGCTCGCGGCCGCGCCGGGCGCGCGCGTCGTCGGCTTCGTGCAGCCGCGCCGCGACGGCGAGCCGCGCGTCGTCGTGCGCCCCGCGCGCGCATAATTTTCTGAGATGGCCGTCAACTTGCTCGCCGCGCTCGACGACGAGCGGTACGGCCCGAGCGCGCTCGCGCGCGCGCACGAGCAGGCGGCGCGCGCGGGGTACACGCTGCGGCGCACGGACGGCGCCGACGCGCGGCTCGCCGCGTGGATCGACTTGCGGTTCGCGCCGTCGTGGTGGTCGTTCGAGGCGAACGCCGGCAGCGCGTGGGTCGCCGAGCGCGGCGCCGAGATCGCGGGCTTTGCCGCGTTCGGCGCGCGCGGTTTGCCGTTTCGCTGGCTGCGGCGCTGGCATACGCGTGGCGACGTGGGGATCTTCGGGCCGTACGGGGTTGCGGACGAGCACCGCGGCGGCGCGATCGGGGACGTGCTGCTGACGGCGGCGCTGTGCGGTCTGCGCGCGATGAACTACGCGAACGCGCTGATCCCGGCGGTCGGTGGCGAACGTCTCGTCGCGATGTACGTGCGGCGCACGCGCGCGGCGGTCGTCGACGAGTTCGGTTATGACGACGGCGCGCGGTTTCGCGCGACGATCCTGGCGTCGGGTGCCGGCACGAACGCGCGCAACGTCATCGAACGCGCGCGGGCTGCGACACTGCCGCTCGACGTCACGGCGCTCGTGGTGAACGACCCCCACGCGGGCGCGCTCGCGGTCGCGCGCGCGAACGGCGTCGATGCGACGGCGGTGACATGGAACCGCGCGACTGAACCGCGCGCCGCGTACGACGCGCGCGTGATCGACGCCGTCGCCCGGACGGAACCGCAGCTGGTGCTGCTGCTCGGCTGGATGCACCTGCTCCCGGCCGCGTTCGTCGCGCGCTTCCCGCACACGATCAACCTGCACCCGTCGTTCTTGCCGCTCGACCCCGCGTCGGACGAGGTCGTCGCGCCGGACGGCACCGTGCTCCCCGCGCTGCGCGGCGCGCGCGCGCTGCGCGACACGCTGGCGCTGGGACTGCGCTGGGCCGGTGCGACCGTGCACGCGATCACCGCCGCGACGGACCGCGGCGCCGTGCTGGTGCGCGTTCCGGTACCGGTCGGCGACACGAGCACGGAGGATGCGCTGCACGAGAAGCTTCGGCCGGTGGAGTTCGCGACCGTCGCGGCAGCGATTCGGCGCTGGGGCTTCGAACGGTAGGGTCATGCCTTTCCCGCTCTTGGTCGCCGCCGCCGTCGGGTGCTGCGGCGTGACCGGGGCCGTCCGCTCGGCCGACGGCGCCCCCCTCCGCGCGCACGTCCATGCCGTGGGGCCCGCCACCGCGGACGCCGACAGCGACGCGCGCGGCGACTTCCGCTTCACGGTGCCCGCGGGTGCATATCGCGTCACGATCGCCGCGCCGGGCTATGCCGTCGCGGAGACCGACGTGGTGGTGCACGAGGGCGAACGTCTCGACGTCACGCTCGAACAGCTCGGCTCCGGGCGGCTGCGCGAGATCGGGCGCGTCGTGGTCGACGGCCGGCTCGCGGTACCACGCAGCACCGTGCCGGCGCGCGAGATCACGCGGCTCGACCTCGACGCGAACGGCTACGACCGCATCATCGACGCGCTCACCACCATTCCGTCGCTCACGCTCACGCGGCCCGACTCCGGCACGGCGAGTGCGACCGCGGTCGTGTCGCTGCGCGGCCCCGACCCGTCGGAGACGCGCATCGCGCTCGACGGGCAACTGCTCAACAACGCGAACACCGGCGACCTCGACCTCGCGTCGTTCCCGAGCTCCGTGCTCTCCGCGATCGACGTGAGCGAGGGGCTCGGTCCGGAGGACACGCGCGGCTCGGATACGATCGGCGGCGAGATCAACCTCGTGTCGCTGCGGCCCACCGCGAAAGCGCAACGGATGCTGCGTCTGTCGGCAGGCTCGTTCGGCACGACGACCGCGGAGATCAACGCCACAGGGCGTGTGTCGCGCTTCGGCTACGCGCTCGCGCTCGGGAGCGCGCATTCCGGCGGCTACGTGCACGATTATCCCGTTTCGCTCGAAGTGCCCGACGGGAGCGGCGGGACCACGAACGTCGCGACGCGCGTCGGCTCCGCGACGTCGGTCGCCACGTCGCTCGTGAACCTGAGCTACGACTTCTCGCCGCGCTCGACGCTGCGGCTGCGCTCGCTGAGCGTCAACGGCGTTCGCGACGAAGGCGCCGCGCAAACCGCACCCGTCGACCCGCTCGTCGACGCGCCGGGGGCAGCGTTCGTCGGCAGCGGTCCGCAGACGTCGGCGCAGAGCATTCGCGCGACGCTTGCGAGCCTCACGCTGCCGCTGGGTGCGGGAACGCTTGCGGTCAGCACGGGTCTGTCGAGCAACGCGACGGCCGTCACGCGCACGCTGCCCGGCGCAGGCGATTTCTCGCCGTACGGCGTGTCGCTGGTCGACCGGCTCGCCACGACCACCGCGGAGTGGTCGCGCGTCGTGGGCACCGCGACGCTCGCGCTCGGCGCGCAGGCGCGCTCGGAGACGCTGACGTCGCCCGATCAATTCGAACGCACGCTGCGCGAGACCGTGACGCAAGCGTGGGTTCGCGGCGGTACGGACATCGGTCCGCGCGTGCGTCTGGCGGCCAGCGTCGTGTCGTCGCACTGGTCCACGTTCGGATCGAGCACCGACGGCCGCATCGGGATCGCGGTCGACGACGGCCACGCGGGCACCCTGCGCTTCGCGGCGGGTACGGGCTTTCGCGCCCCGCTGCTCGCGGAGCTCTATACGCTGCCGGCGCTGAGCCTGACGCCGGACGTGAACTGCGTCGGCGCGAACGGCAACGCGAACGAGAGCGCCGAGCATGCCACGGAATACGAACTCGGCTACGGCAAGCGTTTCGGCGCGGCGACGACCGCCGACGTGACGCTGTACCGCACCAACCTGCGCGGCGCGATCGAAAACTTCTATCCGCTGGCGGCGACGTGCCCGCTCGACGCGATGGGCAATCCGATCAGCACCGTCGTCGCGCAAACCTTTCCGATCAACGTCGGCAACGTGGTGTACCAGGGCGGCACGGTGCGCGTCGCGCATCGTTTCGGCGCGTGGTTCGCCACCGCGGAGTACGGCGTGAACGCAGCGTACCCCACGTCGCTGCCGGACGTGGTCGCGGCGAACCCGACGTCGGGCTCCGACCTCGTGGTCGGTCAGCAGTTCGGCAGCATCCCGATCCAGACGTTCGCGTTCGGGCTGCGCTACGCGCGCAACGGGTTGCACGGCGCGGCGAACCTCACCGCGAAGAGCGCGAACAACGAGCTCGCGCAAGGACGGTTCGCCACGGTGAGCGCCGCGCTCGGCAAGACGTGGAAAAACGTGGATCTGACCGTGGCGGGCCAGAACCTGACGAGCGCCGTGAGCGGGCGCTTCACGCGCCTGGGTCTGGGGACGCCGTATCCGACACCGTTCGGCTTGCAGCCCCGCGACGCGCTCGTGCTCGAGCCCGCCTCGCTGCGGGTGATCCTCACGCTGCGCTGAACGTGAACGACGACGGGCTCGTTCGGCTGGCGGTACCGGTCGGCCCGGACGATCACATGCGGGGCGCGGCCGATGCGCCCGTGACGGTGGTCGAATACGGCGACTTCGAGTGCCCGTACTGCGGCGTCGCGTACGCGGTGGTGAAGGAGCTGGAGAAGACGTACGCCGGACGGCTGCGCGTCGTGTTTCGCAGCTTCCCGCTTCAGCAGCACCGTCACGCGCAAGCCGCCGCCGAAGCCGGCGAGTTCGCCGCCGACCACGGCAAGTTCTGGGAGTTGCACGACATGCTGTTCGAGCACCAGCGCGCGCTCGACGAGCCGCACCTGCTCGGCTACGCGCGCGCGCTGGGGCTCGACGACGCGGCGCTCGCGCAAGCGCTGCGCGAGCACACCTACACGGGGATCGTCGACGACGTGAAGCAGGGCGGTGAGGACAGCGGGATCCCGGGGACGCCGGCGTTCTTTCTCAACGGCGTGCTGCTCGAGGACGAACCGACGCGCGAGAACTTCGCGCACGCGATCGACTGGCTGCTGGAACGCGGCGATATCCGTTGACGTGCAGCGCGTGCGGCGCACGGACGCGGCGGATCACCCTTATCGACGGCGCTTGGCGCGACCACGAGCACTGGGCGTTCCTTTCCGACGCGCCTTCAGCGTGACGGTGTCGGCGGCGCTGCGCGCCGGGAACATCCAGAAGTCTCCGGCTGCGAACGCCTGACCTTCGAATTGGACGTCGATCCCGTCGCCGAGCGAAATCCACGTGGCGGTTTGGACGGGGTTCGTGCGCCCCGCGGTGTCGCGCTCGCCGTCGCGGGACCAGCGGAACGTTGCGGAACCGGGTGCGCCGCCTACTTCGATCACGACGCGATAGTGCGGGTTCTCGAGTCCGGTATAGCCGTTGCGGACGGTCAGCGTCGATGCGTTTGCCGCTGCGTCGCGCCGCCGCCGGCGCACGCGGCGGATCGTCGCGAAGAACGCGATCGCGGCCAAGCCGGCGATGACGCGAAAGATCATGATGCCTCCGCCGCGACGAACGGCAGGTTCGGGTCCGCGACGAGCGTGCGCGGGTCGACGCGCGCGACGTCCGCGCGGCGTTCGGCGGCCGCGGCGATCATCGCCGCGTTGTCGGTGCAGAAGCGGCGCTCGGGGATGAACGCCGGGACGCCGCGCTTCTCGGCGAGCGCGCGAAACGCCGTTTGCAGCGCTCCGTTCGCGGCGACGCCGCCGCTGAGCACGAGCGCGCGGTATTCGCCGGCGTCGAGCGCGCGCGACACGCGGTCGATCAGCACGTCGATCACCGCGGCTTGGAACGACGCGGCGACGTCCTCGCGGCGCGCGTCCTTGCCGGCGTCCGATTCGAGAAAGTAGCGCACCGACGTCTTCAAGCCGGAGAAGCTCATGTCGAGCGTGCCCGTATCGGGCCGATGGCGCGGAAATGCGAACGCTTTCGGATCGCCGTCGCGCGCGAGCGCCTCGAGTGCGGGGCCGCCCGGAAAACCGAGCCCCAGCAAGCGCGCGGTCTTGTCGTACGCTTCACCTGCGGCGTCGTCGCGCGTTTTGCCGATCACGCGCAGCGAGGTCGGCGAACCGACCTCGACGAGCTGTGTATGCCCGCCCGAGACGAGGAGCGCGAGGAACGGGTACGGCGGCGACTCGTCGCGTTCGAGGAATGCGGCGAAGAGATGGCCGTGCAAGTGGTTCACCGCATAGAGCGGTAGCCTGGTCGCGAACGCGAGCGCCTTGGCCGCGGCGACGCCGACGACGAGGCTGCCGATGAGCCCCGGTCCCGACGTGACCGCGATCCCGTCGAGCGCCTCGAGCGCGACGCCGGCGCGGGTCAGCGCGTCGTCGACCGCGGCGGAAAGCAGCGCGGCGTGACGGCGCGACGCGATCTCGGGCACGATCCCGCCGTACTTGGCGTGGAACTCGTCTTGGTTGGTCGACACGTTGGCGAGGACGCGCACGCCGTCGCGGACGACGGCCGTGGCCGTATCGTCGCAGGACGTCTCGATCCCCAGCAGCAGCACCTCCGATGGGACTCGTAGCGCCCCGCTCGCGGTTGCGGTATGGTGCTCGGGTGCGCCTCGACCCGCGGTACCTCGCCGTCGCCGCCTGCGGCGGCAGCGCGTTTCTCGACATGTACGCCACGCAGCCGCTGCTCCCCGATCTGCGCGCGGAGTTCCACACCGGCGAGGCGGCGGTCGGCGCGACGATCTCCGTCCTGACGTTCGCGTGCGCGCTCGCGGCGCCGTTCGTCGGCCCGCTGGCCGACGCGATCGGCCGCAAGCGCGTCATCGTCAGCGCGATCCTCGGGCTCGCGCTCGTGACGTTCGCTGCCGCGGGTGCGACGACGCTGCACGCGCTGCTCGTGTGGCGCTTCGTGCAAGGACTGTTCATGCCGGCGGTGTTCGCGGTGACGCTCGCGTACATCGCCGAGGAGTTTCCGGCGGAGGTCGGCGGGCGCGCGGTCGGCGCGTACATCGCCGGCAACGTTTTCGGCGGCTTTCTGGGGCGCTACGTCGCCGCGCTCATCGCGAGCCGGTGGGACTGGCATGTTGCGTTCATCGTGCTCGGCGGGCTGAACCTCGCCGGCGGCGCAATCGTGTTCGTCGCGCTGCCGCGCGCGACGCGCTTTGCGAAGGAGTCGTCCGCGAGCGACGCCGTGCGCGCCATCGGACGGTTCATTCGCAATCCCGAGCTGCTCGCGACGTATGCCGTCGGCGGCAGCGTTTTGTTCACGCTCGTCGCTGCGTTCACGTTCGCGACGTACCATCTCGCCGCGCCGCCGTTCGGGCTCGGGACCGTCGCGCTGGGCAACGTGTTCTTCGTCTACTTGATGGGCGTCGTCGTCTCGCCGCTCGCCGGCCGGCTCATCGACCGCGTCGGACACCGCACCGCGCTGCTGCTCTCCGTTGCCACGAGCGCCGCCGGCGTGCTCGTCACGCTGATCCCGTCGGTCGCGGCGATCGTCATCGGCCTGGGCATCATGTCGACCGGCGTGTTCGCGTCGCAAGCCGCGTCGCAAGGCTACATCGGCGCGATCGTGCACGAGCGCCGCTCCACCGCCGCGGCGCTGTACCTCACCGTGTACTACACCGCGGGCGGCCTCGGCGCGGTGTTGCCCGCAATCGTATGGTCGCGCGGCGGCTGGCCCGCAACGGTCGCCCTCGTCATCACCGTCCAAGCGATCGCGGCCGGGCTCGCCGCGCTGCTGTGGACGCGGCGCGGCGGCGCGTCCAACGTCGTGATCCCGGCGGTCTAGCGCCGCGCCGCGACCTTCGCGGCCAGCTCGGCCGCGAACTCGTCCACCGTCACCGTGCGTTTCGTTTCGATGCCGCGTTCGTTGACGTTCACCGTGCCGTCGGCGAGCTCGCTCTTGCCGACGACGAGGATGTACGGCACTTTCTGCGTCTTCCAGTGGCGGATCTTGTAGCCGAGCTTTTCGTTCGACGCGTCCGCGTCGGCGCGGAACCCGCGCGCGCGCAGCTGGTCGCGCACGGAATAGGCGTAGTCGAGCTGGTGCTCGGAGATCGGCGCGACCACGGCCTGCACCGGAGCGATCCAGGCCGGAAAGTTGCCGCCGAAGTGCTCGATGAGCACGCCGAAGAACCGTTCCAGCGAGCCCGCGAGCGCGCGGTGGATCATCACCGGGCGGTGGTCCACGCCGTCGGGCCCGCGGTACTTCAGGTCGAACCGTTCGGGCAGCGTGAAGTCGACCTGCACCGTGCCGAGCTGCCATTTGCGGCCGATCGCGTCGTGCAGGTTGATGTCGAGCTTGGGGCCGTAGAACGCGCCGCCCCCTTCGTCGATGCCGTACGGCAAGCCGTGCGATTCCAGCGCGCTGCGGATCGCCGCCTCGGCGATCTCGTCGGTCGGGCCGCGCACGTCGTCGGAGCGCGTGCTCAGGAAATATTCGAAGCCGCTGAAATCAAACGCTTCCATCAAGCGCAGCGCCTCGTCGAGCGTCTGCTCGAACTCGGCCTGCAGCTGCTCGGGCGTGCAGAACAGGTGCGCGTCGTCCTGCGTGAAGCCGCGCACGCGCGTGAGCCCGTGCAGCGTGCCGCTGAGCTCGAAGCGGTACACCGTGCCGAACTCGCTGTAGCGCAGCGGCAGATCGCGGTACGAGCGCCCCTCGTTCTTGTAGATGAGGATGTGGCCCGGGCAGTTCATCGGCTTGAGCCGGAAGCGCTGGCCCTCCACCTCGATCGGGCCGAACATGCCGTGCGCGAAGTTCTCGAGGTGGCCCGACGTCGCGTAGAGATCCTCGTGCACCACGTGCGGCGTCACGACGGGCAAATATCCGCGCTCGCGCAGGCCGTCGCGGATGAACTGCTCGACGATCCCGCGCATCAGCGCGCCCTTCGGATGCCAGAAGATCAGCCCGCCGCCGGCCATCTCGTCGACGTGGTAGAGGTCGAGCTCCGCGCCCAGCTTGCGGTGGTCGCGTTTCGCCGCTTCGTCGAGGAACGCGTGGTAGTCGTCGAGCTCTTGCTGCGTGTCGAACGCCGTGCCGTAGATGCGCTGCAGCATCGCGTTCTTCGAATCGCCGCGCCAGTACGCGCCCGCGACGGATTCCAATTCGACGGCACCGATGGCGCCGGTGGAATCCGCGTGCCCGCCGCGGCAAAGGTCGGTGAACGCGCCGATCGTGTACAGCGTGATCGGCTCGCCCTCGGGGATACCCTGCGCGAGTTCCACCTTGTACGGGTTGTCGCGGAACGCTTCGATCGCTTCCTCACGCGTCACGCGCCGGCCGGTCATCGGATAGTTTTCGGCGATGATCTCGCGCATGCGCGCTTGCAGCTTCGTCAAGTCGTCCGGCGTGAACGGCGTGCCGCGGTCGAAGTCGTAGTAGAACCCGTTCTCGATCGCCGGGCCGATGGTCGGTTTCGCGTCGGGGAAGAGGTCCTGCACGGCGTACGCGAGCACGTGCGCGGCGGTGTGGCGGAGATGGGCGATATCCACGCTGGGTTCGGTCGTCGAGGTCGTCACGCGCTCCTCTTCGCCGTGGGAGTTCGGCGTGCCTCACGACGAACGTCGGCGTGACGAAATCGCTCGGCTTCGGTACGATCCCCCGGTGATTCAAGCCGCCGACCACGAGCGCCACGGCGCCGGGACCCACACGATCCGCGATCTCGTCCTCGGCATGGCCGATGGCCTCACCGTGCCCTTCGCCCTCGCCGCCGGCGTCACGGGCGTGGTCGCCGCGAGCGGCATCGTGGTCACCGCCGGGCTCGCCGAGATCGTCGCCGGGGCGATCTCCATGGGACTGGGCGGCTACTTGGCGGCGCGCAGCGAGGTGGCGCACTACGCCAAAGAATACGCGCGCGAGATTCGCGAGACGCACGAGATCCCGAACGAAGAGAAGGCCGAAGTCGCGCAGATCCTGCACGGCTACGGCGTGCGCGAGCCGATCCTGACGCGCGTCGTCAACGAGATCACGAGCGACCGCGAGCAGTGGGTGGCGTTCATGATGCGCAACGAGCTCGGCCTGGAACGCCCCGACGAGCACGCCGCGCCGCGCAGCGCCGCGCTGGTCGGCGGGGGCTACGTGCTCGGCGGCATCTTCCCGCTTGCGCCGTACGTGTTCATCGCGAACGCGCACGAGGCGCTGTACTGGTCGATCTTGTGCACCTCGATCGCGCTGCTGCTGTTCGGCATGGTGCGCGCACGCGTGCTCGCGACGCCGTTGCTCTTGGGCGGCCTGCAAACGTGGTTCATCGGCGCGCTGGCTGCCGGTGCCGCGTACGGCTTGGCGCGGCTGGTGTCGCACGGCTCCACGTGAAGGCAAAGAAAGAAGCCCCCGCGTTCGTGCGAGGGCTTCTGGCGTTCACGAACGAGCGGTGTCAGGTCTCGCTGAAGGTGCTGGTCAACGTACCGGTGCCCGCGGCCCCGTTTTCAAAGAAACAATCGCCTCCGAATGAGAGCCCGATCTCTCGAACGTTCGCGGCCGCGGCGGTGAACGCGGCGGCATTTGCCGCTGCCGGTTGCCCGTTGTAGTCCGACCAATCGACGGGCGCGACCGGCTCGTTGAGCGTCACGGTTCCGTTGGCCAAGACGTATTGCTGGGCGTCCGACCACCAGTAGTCGGTTGGTGCGAACGGCCCGTTCGTCTTCGCGATGAAGAAGAAGCGTGCCGCCGGCGGGTTTCCGCACCCGGCGCCAAAATGCGTGGTGAAGGTCGTCGCGCCGCTCACGGTTATGGTATCGTGCAGCGTTTTGCCCGTGAGATCACCCGTCAACGGCTTCGTCTGTGTGGTCAGCCGAGCCGTGAACACGTTCGGCGCGAACGTGAACGACGCCGTCGTCCCGTCGAACGACGCGGACTTCGGCGTGATGTTGCTGTTGGCCGCGTTATAATCGTAGGTGGACCACGCACCCGTAGCGTTCAATGAGGCGGATTGCGGCGAACGTGCAGCACTGTTCGTGCCGACGTTCGGCGTGGGCGAGGACGCCCCGCCGCCGCCGCAGGCCGCCAGCGCTGCGACCGAAGCCGTCGCCAAGAGGACTCGTACGTTCATACTACCTCGCAAGTCAGGAATACGGCCGAGGCGTAACACACGCCTCGATCCGCGTCACCCCCGCACCCGCTTGTTCTCCTGACGGCCCGAGACTCCGCTGCGCGAGCGGGACGCGACGCGACCCTGCGGGGATCGTTCGATCAGGCGCCAACGACTCGAACGTGGCGCCGGACGTCTTGATCCTTCGGGTCGAGAGCGTACTCTGCATCGTGGCCGCCCTGTGCGCAGCGGTGTATGCGGTTCTGCGCCGCCGGCGACCGGTCCGCATCAGCGGGTTTACCGTGGCCGGACTGAGCCTGCTGATCGTCTCCGAAGTCGTCGGCGCCGCGATGCTCGATGCGACCGCGCCCGCGGGGGCGTCGAGTGGAGGTGTCCGTCCGACGCCCGTGGCGATCTCGTCGCGGCAAGCCGCGCCCGCCCCGCCCGCGGAACCGTTGGGGATTTTTCGTGCGGCTTGGGGAGACGTCGTCCGCGTCAGTGCCGCAGCGCTGAAGGAGCACGATCGCGCGGGCGACGACCTGCGCACCGGAAACGTGTCCCGCGCCGGCGCAGAGTTGGCGAACTGTGAAGACATCGCCAGCCATATCGTAAGCTACTCGTCCGGCCTCGAGGGCGGCCTCGACAACGGCTCCGACCTCGAATTCCTCGCCGCGGTCAAACGGATCGGCGACGGGCTGCACGACGGGTGCCGGTCGGCACGGGCGTATCTGGCAAACAACGCCACGTCCGATTTCGACGACGCGAAGACACGATTCGCGGATGTCGTCGACGCGATCGTGCGGGCAGAGTCGCTTGCGCGCGCGAAATACCAGCGAATGGGCGGCAACCCGAACGAATTGGCGAGCTTCAAGACGGCGTTGAGGTAAGTGTCGGGCGACGTCATCGTGATGCAGCCGCAACATTTCGCGACGGAAATCAACCGTAATCAAACGTTCGGCTATCTGGTACGACAGAGCGTAAGCGCGCGGCTCTACGCTACGGAACAGTTTTCGCTTTGCAGCATGAAGCACACGATTCCGCAGCGGTTTGCGCGGTGGTTACTGATGGCGCGAGATCGAGTCGGCGCCGACATTTTCCCTTTCACGCATGAAACGCTCGCGTTGATTTTGGGCGTTCGCCGTTCTGGCGTAACGGAGGCAGTACATGTCTTGTATGAACCCGGCGCAATAGAACAGAGCCGCGGCAAGATAAACGTCCGGGACTCTGTGCGTCTTCGAGCTGTCGCCTGCGAATGCTATGAGAAGACGACGCAAGTGTTCGAGGACGCATTGCTTGCGCGCAATGCCCTTGGAGACGAGCGCGGTCTAGCCGCGGAAGCGAAGACGCGACCCGAGCGTCCGGCCCGCGGGCGGAATCGCTAAAAAAGAAAAACCCCGCCGTAGCGGGGTTTTCAGGGCCTACGGACCCCACCAAAATGGTGGGCGGCAGAAGGATTGAACTTCTGACCTCTACAGTGTCAATGTAGCGCTCTCCCACTGAGCTAGCCGCCCGTCCAAGGGGTGAGTCTACCGGATATCACGCGCGGCGTCAAACCCCTCGCGCAAGCTGCTTGCTTCGCCTCGGGCTCACGCGGTGCGGCGGCGCAGCAGCCCGCCCAAGCCGCCGGGCACGAACAGCACGAGCACGATGAACAGCACGCCGAGCAGAAACAACGGCTCCGACAGCGGCACGCGCAGCACGCCCGGAAGCGACTGCACGGTGCCGGTGTTGGCGAGCGATATCAGCCGGAAGTCCAAGTACTCGTACACCACGCCGCCCAGCACCGCGCCCCACAGCGTGCCGACGCCGCCGAGCACGACCATCACCAGCAGCGCGAGCGTGAAGTCGGCGGTGGTGACCTGCGGGTTCGCGCCGCCTTGCAGCAGCAAGTACACCACGCCGGTTGCCGACGCGAGAAACGCCGACAGGACGAACGCGCCGAGTTTGTAGAGATACGGGTTCAGTCCGAGCACCGACACGCGGCGCTCGTTCTCGCGAATCGCTTGCCACACGCGGCCGGCCGGCGAGTTCACCGCGACCCACGCGATCGCGTACACGACGAGCAGCAGCGCCAGCGCGATCCAATAGAGGTTGCGCGTGTTCGCGACGCCGATCAGCCCCGCCGGCAGCGAACTGCCGCCCAGCGCGAGGCCTTCTTCGCCGCCGGTGAGCCCGAAGGGGTTCTGCGCTACGAGGATCGAGCCGGCTTGCGCGAACGCGAGCGTCACCATCGCGAACGGGATGTCGCGCATGCGCAGGCACACCGCGCCGAGCACCAGCGGCAGCACCACGGAGACCAGCGCCGTCAGCGCGAGCGCCGCCGCGAGCGACCAGTGCCAGCGCGTCACCGCGATCGCCGTGACGTACACGCCGGTCGCGAAGTAGAGCGCGTGTCCGAACGACAGCAGGCCCACGTAGCCGAACACGAGATCGTACGTGAGCGCGAGCGCGCCGAACACGAAGCACAGCCCCAGCAGGTTCAGCGTCCCGGGCGCGTTGAGCGCGCCTTCGAACACGCCGGGCAGCGCGACGCCGATCGCCGGCAGCGCGACGAGCACGACCAGCACCACCGCGAGCGCGATGCGCACGCGCGGCGTCATCCCGACGCTCCCGAGAACCCGCCGGGGCGCACCAGCAGCACGACGGCGAGCAGCAGCACCACGGAGAAGTCGCCGACGCCGGCAGCACCGTAGAAGTTGAGGAACTGCTGCAGCACGCCGACGACCACCGCCGCGAGCGCGGAGCCCGTCACCGAGCCCAGCCCGCCGATGATCACGACGATGAACGCGAAGATCAGCATCGACGTGCCGCGGCCCGGATCGATCGTGCCGTAGTACGTCCCCGCGAGCATTCCGGCGAGCCCCGCGGCCATGCCGCCGATCGCGAACACCAGCGTGAACGCGCGCTGCACGTCGATGCCGAGCGCCTGCACCATCGCGCGGTTCTCGACCCCCGCGCGCACGATCAAACCGAAGCGCGTGCGCCGCAAGAAGAAGAGCAGCAACCCGAACACGAGCGCCGCGATGACGATCACAAGCAGGCGCGTGTTCGGGATGTTCGCGCCCACGATCGTGGTCGTTGCCGTCATCCAGCCCGGCAGTTGCACGGTCTTGGGATCGCTGCCGAAACTGCCTTGCACCAGGGAGATCGCCGCGAGCGCAAGCCCCACGGTGACGAGCACTTGGCCCACGTGCCGCGCGTACAGCGGCCGCACCAGTACGATCTCGGTCAGCGTCGCGAAGACGCCGCCGACCGCGACCGCCACGAGCACTGCGACGATCCACTGCACTTCCGGCGACGCACCGCTCACGAGCCGCATCGCCGACCAGCCCGCATATGCGGCGACCGTGAAGAACGCGCCGTGCGCGAAGTTCAGCACGCGCATCAAGCCCCAGATCAGCGACAGCCCGGCGGCGATCAGGAAGTACAGCGCGCCGAGCCCGAGCCCCGTGATCAGCAGCAGCGCGAACGTGGTCACGTCAGTGGCTCCCCGCCGCGGCGAGACCGAGGTGGCGGCGCGCGAGCGCGGGATCGCCCATGAGCTGCTCGACGTCGCCGGTGAACGACACGCGGCCCTGATCGAGCACGACGACGTCGCGCACCAGGCTGTGCGCTACGCTGAGGTTCTGCTCCACCAGCAGGATCGTCGTCGCTTCCGCCGCGCGGCGCAGTGCGTCGACGACGTGCCGCACGACCAGCGGCGCGAGCCCCTTCGTCGGCTCGTCGACCAGCAAGATGCGGTTGTCGCCGTTGAGCAGCGCGCGCGCCAGCGCGACCATCTGCTGCTGCCCGCCCGAGAGCGTCCCGGCTTTTTGCGCGGCGCGCTGCTTCAGCTCCGGAAACAGCTCGTGCACGAGGTCGTACCGCAGCGGCGCCCTCGAGCGCTCGGCGAGGCGCAGATTTTCTTCGACCGTCAAGCCGGCGAACACGTCGCGGTCTTCAGGCACGTAGGCGACGCCGCGGCGCACGATCTCGTGCGTCGCGAGCCGCGTCGTCTCGGCGCCGTCGAACATCACGCTGCCGGTGCGCGGCACCATGCCGAGGATCCCGCGGAGCGTCGTCGTCTTGCCGACGCCGTTGCGGCCGAGCAGCCCGGTGATGCCGCCGCGCCGCACGCCGAACGACACGCCCTGCAAGATGTGCGACTCGCCGAAGAACACGTTGAGATCGCGCACGGCGAGCAGCGTGTCGGCCGCGGCGGCCGGTGCGGGCGCGGTCACAGCGGGTCTCCGAGGTACGCGGATTGCACCGTCTCGTTCGCGATGATGCGCTCGGGCGTGTCGATCGCGAGCAGCGAGCCGTGGTGCATCACCGCCATGCGGTCGGCGAGCTCCATCACCAGATCCATGCGGTGCTCCACCATGAGCACCGTCTTGCGCTGATCGCGGTGGATGCTGCGGATGAGCGCCATCATTTCCGGCACGTCCTCCACGGCGACCCCCGCCGTGGGCTCGTCGAGCAGCACCACCTGCGGATCGCCGCACAGCAGGATCGCGAGGTCGAGCTTGCGCTTCTCGCCGTGCGACAGCGACGCGGCTTTCGCGGCGGCGCGCTGCTCGAGCCCGACGGACGCGAGCGCCGCGTGCGCGCGCTCGAGCGCCGCCTGCTGGTTGTCGGCGAGCGTCCAGAACCGGTTCGAGCCGCCGAGAAAGGCCTGCGCCGCGAGCCGCACGTTCTCGAGCGTAGTGAGCTCGGCGAAGATCGTCGAGGTCTGGAACGTGCGCCCGATGCCCAGCCGTGCGCGCACGTACGGCGGTGCGGCCGTGATGTCGCTGCCGTTCAACACGATGCGCCCCGCCGTCGGCCGCGTGACGCCGGACAACAGATTGAACAGCGTCGTCTTGCCGGCGCCGTTGGGCCCGATGATCACGAGGAACTCGCCCTCGTTCACGTCGAGCGTCACGTCGTCGACGATAACGGCGGCGCCGATGCGCAAGCCCAGCCCGGCGGTGGACATCACCGCGGCGCGCGCCGTCTCGGTCACGGGATTACTTGAACGGTTTTACGGGCGGCGAAACGGCCCCGAGCGGGATGGTGCGCACGAGATGCGGCTCCATGTTGGAGCCCGAGCCCTCGAGCTTTGCGACGAACATCGGCTGCAGCATCGCGTGGTCCGCCGCGCGGATCGTCTGCTTGCCTTTGGGCGCGTCGAACGTCCAGTTCTCCAGCGCGGAGATCATCTTGCCGACGTCGTCGCCGTCCGCTTTCTCGACCGCGTGCACGATCATCTGCGCCGCGACGAACCCGTCGGGATGGAAGAGATCGGGGACTTTGTTCTGCTTCTTGGCGCCCGCGATCAGCGCGTCGTTCGCCTTGGTCTTGGGCGCGCGGTAGAAGTAGTGCGACAAGAACTGGATCTTCGAGGCGGCGGCACCCATCGTCTCGTACGACGAGCGCTGGTCGAGCCCGCTCACCACGCGCGTCGACGCGAACACGCCCGAGTCGTCGAGCGCCTTCCACATCGCGGGCGCCGTCGCGCCGGCCCATGCCGGGAACAGCAGATCGGGCTTCGCGTCCTTGATCTTTTGCGCGAAGGGGGCGAAGTCGTTGGCGGAGAGCGGCGCGAGCACGGCGGACACGTCGGCGCCGCTGCCGCCGAGCACGGCGCGCACGGCGTTCGCGTTGGCCTGGCCGAACGCGGAGTCTTGGGCGAACACGGCGACCTTCTTGCCGCGCATGTTGTTGCCGACGATCGTGCCGGCGGTCAGCACGTCTTGATACGTCTGCCGCCCGGACCGGAACGTGTTGCGGTTGTTGCCGGTGATCGCATCGGCGGCGGCGGGGCCGGACACGAACAGGACGTTGTTCTCCTTCGCGACGCCCGCGACTTGGAGCGCGACGCCCGAGGCCGTGGAGCCGGCGATGATCTTGTAGCCCTGGCCGATCAGCTCTTTGGCGGCCGCGACGCCCTTGTCGGCGACGCCGGTGTCGTCGCGCTCGGTGACCACGATCTTGTGGCCCCCCGCCATGCCGGTGTGGTTGGTCGCGTAGTCCAGGCCGATCGCGAACCCTTCGGCGTACTGGGCGCCGTACGACGCCAGCAGCCCGGTCTTCGAGTAGATCAGCCCGACGTTCACGGGGTTCTTGGCGCCGGCGGCCTGCACCGGAACGGCGCCCCTGAGCGCGACCAGCTCGACGACGAGCGCCGACGCTGTCAACGCCGCGAGCACTCTACGTATCCTCAAGACTCTTTTCTCCTCGTAATCGCCCACCAGTGAATCGTCGGTGGCGCCGTGCCCCCGAATACACCCGAGGCGAACCGATCTCATGCAACCAAGCATGAACAGAGTAAAAGCCGGCCCTCGCTCGGAAAGGCCCCCCATGCGACGATCTCACTTCATCGCGGGCGCGAGCGCGCTCGGCATCGCTGGCTGCAACGGCGGGACGACGGGCGGCACGGCGCCCGCCCCGGCGCCGACGCCTCCGAACGGCCCCGGGCATATCCCCGACCTGCGCTGGAAGATCGCGCCAGTCCCCGCGACGGCGAACGGATACGATCCGGCCGGTGACGCCGCCGCGCTGATCCTGCCGGGAAGCCCCACGGGCGCGACCGCGCCGATCCCGGGCGTGCTGATCCTCGGATCGTATGCGCCGCCCGACCAGCGCTACGTGCTGCGCATCCCCGACGCGTGGAACGGCAAACTCGTCGTCGTCGGGACGCCCGCATTCCGCAGCGAGTTCGCCAACGACGGGATCTGGCAAGATTTTCTGCTCGCGAACGGTTACGCGACGGCGTGCAGCAACAAGGGGATTCCGTTCAACGCGATCGCCGAGACGATTGCCGCCAGCCCCAACTCGAACGCGAACTTCCCGATCTGCTACGATCTCGGTTCGCTCGAGACGTTCAAGTTCTCGTACCGGGTCGGCGCGACGTATCCGAACAAGAAACCGATCAACGGCTGGAACGACGACTTCTATCTGCTGACGGTCTTCGCGAAGAACTACCTCGCGGCGAACTACCATGCGCCCACGCGCACGTATGCCGTCGGAACGTCCAACGGCGGCGCGCAAGTGCGCTCGCTCAACGAGCAGCACCCGGACCTCATCGACGGCGCGGTCGACTGGGAGGGCGTCTACTGGTCGCCGGCGCTGAGCATCCTCGATTACATGCCGAAGTTCCTCAAGAACATGCCGGCGTACGTCGCGAGCGGGTTCACCGATCCCGTGTCCGCCGCGGCTATCCAAGCTGCGGGCTTTCCCGCGGACATCAAGAGCGCGGTGGCGGGACATCCGTCGCTGTGGTTCGAGTACTACGCGAACCAGGCGTCGTTCTACATGGACCTCACGGTGTTCGCGTACGCGCTGCTCGTGGATCCGGCGACGTCGTCGACGCTTCCGTCGAATGCCGCATTCACGCCGAATCCCACGAATCCCAAGGGGCTGCCCGGCACGCCCTCCGCCGGCGTGAGCGGTATGGCCGACCCCGTCGTGCGTCAGAACTACGTTCCCTCCGCGGCGGCGCGCGCCGCGATCGGGGCGTTCGCGCACACCGGAAAGATCGGCAAGCCGATGATCTCGATCGCCGGCACCGCCGACATGTTCGTGACGGCCGCGAACAACGCGACGCCGTACCTCGCCGCCGTCAACGCGAACGGCAAAGGTTCTATCTACTGGCAGTACCTCGTGAACAACGGCACGCACGTCGACACGTTCGCGAACCCGGCGTTCGGCTACGGCTTGCAGCCGCAGCTACAGTTCGGCTGGGCGGCGTTCAACCAGCTGGTGTCGATCGTCGAAGGCGGGGCACACCCTGCGGGTGCGGGCACGCAGCAGACGGTGAACGCGTCAACCGACATCCATGCGCACGCCCGCGCCCCGCAAGGGAAGCGGTGACGATCAGCCTTTCTGCTGTTTGACCGGCTTCTGCGCGCGGTTGAGTACGAGAATACGGTCGGCATGCCGCGCGCCGAGCAGCTTCTGGTCGTAGAAGACCTTCACGAGCTGCCCTGAGTGCAACGACTTCATCTGGTACGTCGTCTTGCCGTCGGACGAGAAGACTTGATCGAAGTGCGGCACCAGCAGGAACGAGAGCTCCTTGCCGGTCTTGTCGTCTTTGACTTTGATGTTGGCCGAGGAGATGTGGACGAGGGTGCCCTCGACCCATGACGAGCCGACCGTGGCGGCCTGGGCGGGCGCGGGGCCGGCGATCGCCGCCGTGAATGGGACTGCCGCGACCAGCGCGGCGAGAAGATAAGTACGCATGCGCACGCTTGTACCCGCTAGGCGGCTTTTTTTCGCCCCGACGGCGAGCGCTTGGCACGTTTCGCCTGGCGCACGGACTTCGCGAGCAGGTCGCCCAGCGGCTTGCTTTCGCGCTCGATGATGCGCTCGACGAGATCGATCACCGCGACCTCGTGCTTGCTCAGCGCGTGTTGCGCGCGCGACACTTCCTTGTGCACGAGTGCGAGCGCGCCGTTGGCAAGGAACTCGTCGATCACGCCCGGATGGATGTACGATTTCTTGCACACCGCCGGCGTGTTGCCGAGCTTCTCGGCAACGCGTTTGATCGCGTCGGTGACGGCGGCTTTCGCATCGCCTTTGCCTTCGATCTCGACGGCCGCGAGCTCGAGCGCGCAGCTCATCGTGGCTTCCCACGTGCGAAAGTCTTTGGCGGTGAAATCGCCTTCGGCGATCTCGCGCAGGTAGTCGTTCACGTCCTCCGAGCGCACGGGATGCGGTTCGCCGTCGTCGCCGACGTATTCGAACAAGTTTTGCCCCGGCAGGTCCTGGCTCGCCTTGACGATACGCGCGACGCGCTTGTCCTTCACCTCGATCTCGTGCGCTTTGCCGCTCTTGCCGCGGAAGCGGAACGTGACCTTGGAGCCTTTCACCTCGGCGTGCTCTTCGTGCAGCGTCGTCAGCCCGAACGAGTCGTTCTCGCGCGCGTACTCCTCGTTGCCGACGCGAATCGCCGTCTCTTCCAGCAGCGACACCAGCGTCGCGAGGATCTTCTCGCGCGGCAAGCCCGGCTTGCCCATGTCACGCGCGACCGCGGCGCGGATCGCCGGAAGTGCCTTGGCGAACGAGACCATGCGATCGAACTTGGTCTCGTCGCGGACCTCGCGCCAGCGCTTGTGGTAGCGGTACTGCTTGCGCCCGCGCGCGTCGCGGCCGGTCGCTTGCAGATGGCCGTTCGCCTGCGGGCAGATCCACACGTCGGTGTAGGCCGGCGGGATCGCGAGCGACTTGATGCGCGCCACCTCCTTTGCGTCGCGCAACGGCGTGCCGTCGGGGCAGATGAAGGTGAAGTGCTTGCCGCGCTTCACCCGCCGGATCCCGGGGATCGCATCCGTCGTGTAGCGCAGCCCGGCTGCTTTGGCGGCTTCGGGTCCCTCGGTGGGCAGCATCACGGGGCCTTCTACCCGGCCTTTGACAGGCGCCGTCCCTTCCCGGTAGAATACGCCGGTTCGCCAAAAAGCGAGAGTGGACCGGGGCGCGTAGCTCAGTGGGAGAGCATCCGCTTCACACGCGGGGGGTCGTTGGTTCAATCCCAACCGTGCCCACCATCTCTCTCGTGGCGTTGTAGCTCAGTTGGTTAGAGCGCCGCCCTGTCACGGCGGAGGTCGTGGGTTCGAGCCCCATCAACGTCGCCAGTATCCCCGAGCGCCGGATCTCGAACGAGGTCCGGCGTTCGCGTGTGCGAACCTCGCCGCCGTGGCGTCGATCGCAGTCGAGCACGTATCGAAGCGCTATCCTACGGGGACGGTCGCGCTCGACGACGTCAGCCTCGATATCGCGGGCGGCGAGTTCGTCGCGGTCGTCGGGCCGAGCGGGTGCGGCAAGAGCACGCTGCTGCGCATCATGGCGGGCCTCGACGTCGCGACGGAAGGCCGCGTCACGATCGCGGACGGCGCGGTGCGCGGCGACGAGCTGCCCAGCGCGACGGTGTTTCAGGAAGCGTCACTGTTCCCGTGGATGCGCGTCGGCGCCAACGTCGCGGTCGCGTTCGACTCGCTCGCGGTGCCGCCCGACGACGTGCGGCGGCGCGTGCGTGACGTGCTGGGCCTCGTCGGCTTGGCCGACCGCGAGCGCGCCTGGCCGCACGAGCTCTCGGGCGGGATGAAGCAGCGCGCGGCGGTCGCGCGCGCGTTCGTTACCGACCCGCCCGTGCTGTACATGGACGAGCCGTTCGGCGCGCTCGACGAGCAGACGCGCGTCGGGCTCGTCAACGAGCTGATGCGGCTGTGGGAGCGTTCGCCCAAGACCATCGTCTTCGTGACGCACAGCATCGAGGAGGCGGTGACGCTCGCCGACCGCGTCGTCGTGCTGTCCGCACAGCCGGGGAGCATCAAGGAGATCATCCCGATCGCGTTCGCGCGCCCGCGCGACGCGGTGACGATTCGCGGCGTCCCCGCGTTCGGCGAGCACGTCGTGCGCATCTGGGAGCTGCTGCGGTGACGGGTCTGCGCTGGCTGAAGATCGCGGCGCCGCTGTCGCTGATCCTGCTGTGGCAGATCGCGGTGTCGACCAAGTTTCTGAATCCCGGGCTGTTTCCGCCGCCCAGTGCGATCGCTGCGAACTTCGTCGCGTACGCGACCAGCGGCGAGCTCGCGACGAACGCCGCGGCGACGCTGTCGCGGCTGATCGCCGGTTTGCTGATCGGGGGGATCCCCGGCACGCTGATCGGCTTGGCGATGGGGATGAACCGCTGGGTGCGCGCGTACTTCGGCCCGGTCATCGCGCTGCTGTACCCGATCCCGAAGATCGCGATCCTGCCGCTGTTCTATTTCATCTTCGGCACCGGCGAGGCGGCGAAGTGGGCGGCAGTCGCCGTCGGCGTGTTCTTTCTGATGGCGATCAACACCGAGGCCGGCGTGCGGCAAATCGAGACGATCTATCTCGACGTCGCGCGCGCGTACCGCATCCGGCCGGCGACGTTCTTTTTTCGCGTGCTGCTTCCGGGAGCGCTGCCGAACATCTACGCGGGCATGAAGCTGAGCATCGGCATCGGCATCGTGCTCGCCGTCGCCGCGGAGTACCAACTCACGCGCACCGGCCTGGGGTTCGCGATCTTCAACGCGCAGCAGCTGCTCGACGTCGAGCGCTTGTATGCCGCGCTCGTCGCGGTGTCGTTGCTCGGGTTCGGTCTCGCGGCGCTCGTCGATGCGATCGAAGCGGTCGCTTTACCCTGGCGCGCGCATCGCCGCACGTGACCCAGCGCACGACCGTTCGTTTGTGACGGGTGCCACCATCCCCCAAATTTGATAGTGCTAACTGGGCGTTGCAAGGTTTCCCTGGGAACGAGCGGGGCGTGGACGGCGACGCGACGACTGCTCGCAAGCACGTACGAGTCCTCTTGATCGGCGCTGATGCCGGCGAGGTGTCGCGCTGGGCCGACGCGGCGCGCGAAGATCTGTCGCTCGACGTCCGGTACGCCGCCGACATCGCGGCTGCGGTGCCGGCGGTCGAGAAGCACGAGCTCGACGTCGCCGTGGTCGCGAAGAGCTTGCCCGACGGGTCGTACCGCGATCTGCTGCGCGCGCTGCATGTCGCGCGCGAAGATCTGCCGGTGATCGTCGTCGGCGCGCTCGACCGTGACGCCGTGCGCGACGCGGGCGCGCTCGGCGCGCTCGACGTGGTCGCACCGTCCGATCTCGTGCGGCTCGGTCCCGCGATCTCACGCGCGCTGCGCGATGCAGTGCTCGCGGGGTCGCTGCGCCGGACGCGCGCGTCCGCGACGTTGATCGAGGAGGCGCTGCGCCGCACGCGCGACGACCTCGCGGTCGTGGCGGTCGACGACCACGGTGCCGTGACCGTGTACGCAACGCGCCCCGACCTCGTCGGACGGCCGCTGGCGGAGCTGCCGTTCGTGCGCACCGCGGGCGAAGCCGACGCGCTCGCGGCGGCCGTCGGCAGCTTGCAGTCCGCGCGCTTGACGCTGGGCGAAGGGACGCTGGCCGTCGAACCGCTGGCCGCGCCGCGCTCCGACCGCCGCTACGTCGCGATCACGCTCGAACGCAGCGGCAGGCTCGAACCCGACGAACGCGATCCCGTCACCGGATTGCCGCAGCGCCCCGCGTTCGAGCGCCACGCGCACGCCGCGCTCGCCGAGTGCAGCGGGAACGGGAACTCGCTCGCGGTGCTGTTCCTGGACGTCGACCGGTTCCGCGTGGTCAACGAGCTGGGCGATCACACCGCTGGCGACACCGTGCTGCGCGAGATCGCGGCGCGGCTGCGCGAGGCGCTGCCGGAGACGTACGTCGCGCGGTTCGGCGGCGACGAGTTCGTCTTGCTGCGCTGCGAGGACGTGCCGGGCGCCGCGCGCGCGACGGCGGCCATGGCGACCGCGGCGTTCACCGCACCGTTCTGGGTCGCGGGCAAGCCGGTGTATCTCACGGCGAGCATCGGCGTCGCGACGGCGCCGGACGACGCGTCAGACGAGCTCGCACTGATCGGCACCGCCGAGGCGGCGGTGTTCGAGGCGAAACGCCTCGGCCGCAACACGGTGCGCTGGTACCGTTCGCCGGGCACGACGTCGTCGCTCGAGCGCGTGCTGACGCGCCGCGACTTGCACGGGGCGATCGAGCGCGGCGAGTTCGAGCTCTACTACCAGCCGATGTACGACGTCGAGACGCGCGCGATCCACGGCGTCGAAGCGCTGCTGCGCTGGCGCCATCCCGCGCACGGCCTCGTGCTGCCGGACCGCTTCATCCCGGTCGCCGAGGAGTTCGGCCTGATCGATGAGATCGGCGTATGGGTGCTCGAGAACGCGGTCGCGCAGGTGCGCGCGTGGTCGGACGCGGGCATTCCCGCTGTTCGCGTGAGCGTGAACGTGTCGGCGCGCCAGCTCGACGGCGGCATGCTCCCCGCGCTCGTCGCGCGATTGCTCGCCAAGCACGGTGTCGCCGCATCGTGCCTGGAGATCGAGATCACCGAGTCGTCCATCATGCGCGACGTCGCCGCCGCGATCCGGCTGCTGCACGCGCTGCGCGAGCTCGGCGTGCTCGTGTCGATCGACGATTTCGGAACGGGCTATACCTCGCTCGCTTTTCTCAAGCGCCTGCCCGTCGATGCGCTCAAGATCGACCGCACGTTCGTGGCCGACGTGGCCAACGGCGCGTTCGACGGCGCCGTGGTCCGCGCGGTCACGACGCTCGCGCGCGGGCTCGGCGTGCGGACGGTCGCCGAAGGCGTCGAGGCGCAGGCCCAGCTCGACCGGCTGCGCGCGCTGGATTGCGACGTGGTGCAGGGCTTCTTGCTGTGCCGCCCGCTGCCCGTCGCGGCGTGCACGACCGTGCTCGCGGCTGCGGAAGGGGGGCCGACCGGCTCGCCGAACCGGGGTAGGTCGCGCTCGCGACTGCGCCCAGATAGCTCAGTTGGTAGAGCACAGGTCTGAAAAACCTGGTGTCGCGTGTTCGATTCACGCTCTGGGCACCACGACGAACGAACACCCCGCCATGACGCGCTCGCGGCGGGGTTTTCGGTTCTGCCGCGGTCTGACGTACGGCTCCCTGGGGAACGTGATGGTACCAAGCCGATCGCGGAGGAGCAGACGTGCTGAGGATCTTGTTGCGTATCGTCACCATCGCCACGTTCGTCAAGGTCATCGCGAGCATGATCGCGCGCCGCCGCGGCACCGGGCGTTAGCCCAGAGGAAGCCCCGCGGCGCCCGACGTAACTGGCCTGCTTAGCTCCCTCTCCACCTCAATCTTCCGAAGGGGTGATCATGCTGCCCGAAGAGCAAGCGAAGTCCGATTACGAAGCCCCCGACGTCCTCGAGCTCGGCGACGCGGCCGAGCTGACCACGGGCAATACCTCGAACTACACCGACTACCTGGGAGACACGAGCACCCAATACCGTGGCGGGCCCAACGAACCAGGGCCGCCTGGCATGTAGCGCACCCCGCGTCGTCGCGGCCGCCGGCATTCGGCATGCGGTCGTCGACGGCGCGGTCGTGATCCTCGACCTGCGCCGTGGAACGTATCACGTGCTGGACCGCGTCGCGTCTGCCATGTGGGACCCGCTCGTGCGCGGCGCCGGTGACGATGACGACGTCCTGCGGACGATCCTCGCGCAGTTTGCCGTCGACGCGAACCGCGCGCGCCGCGACCTGGCAGCGTTCCGCGAACGCTGTCTCGCCGACGGCCTCCTCGCCGTCCGTACCACCGGCGAACCGCCGCCGGCCTACCAACGACCAGTGGCGCCCAAGCGCGTCGTCTGGCCCGCATTCGCCGCGTGGCGCTGTCTCGCGGGAACCGCCTTGCTGCTGCGGCGCGGTGGGTTCGCGACCGCCTATCGTGTGTCGACGTCCCTTGCGCCCGCTCCGCGCGGCGCCGCCGCCGACGGCGCGCTCGACCGGGCCCTCGCAGCGTTCGCGCGCGCCGAGAACTTCTTCGTGCCGCGGCGTGCGCCCGACGACTGCCTGCCGCGGTCGCTGGCGCTGTTTCGCTTCTTGCGCATGATGGGTTTGCCGGCCGAGCACGTGATCGGCTGCCGGCGCGCGCCGTTCTTCGCGCACGCTTGGGTGGAGTGCGGCGGACGCGTCGTGCTCGACGACGACCACCGCGCGGAGCTGACCGCACTCGCACGGGCTGCGTGACGGCGTTCATCGGCCGGCTCGACCACGGCGACAGGCTGCGCTTTCAGTGCACGGCGACGACGGACGTGGAGCGCTGCCGCGTTGCGTTTACCGGCTATCTCGCGAACCGGAACGCGCTCCTCGCCGAGCTGCGACCGCAGGACGCGAGCACGACGACGGACGCGCAGCTCGTCGCGCTCGCGTACCGGCGCTGGGGCGAAGGTGCGCAAGCGCATCTGCTCGGCGAATACGCGTTCGCACTCTTCGAACCCGAGCGCGGTGCGCTGCTGCTGGGCCACGACGCGCTGGGCCTCGTGCCGCTGTTCGTCGCCGAGCGCGGTGGTGCGCTCACGTTCGCAACGGATCTCGCCGAGCTGGTCGGCGCGACGGGCGTGGGTGAGGTCGACGAAGAGTACGTCGCCGACTGTCTCGCCCTCGTGCGCGGCCGCGACGAACGCACACCCTATCGCCACATCCGGCGGCTGTTGCCCGGACGCGGCGCCGCCGTGCGCAACGGCGCGATCGTCACGATCACGGCGTACGATCCCGCGCTGGCGAAGCCCGTCGCACCGGCGCCGAGCGCGGAGTACGCGGAACGTCTGCGCGAGCTGATCGTCGAAGCGGTCGCGTCGGCGCTCCCTTCGACGGGGACGGTCTGGAGCGACCTCTCGGGCGGTCTGGACTCGTCGACGATCGTCAGCGTGGCGCTCGGCACGCTCGGGACGAAACTCGAGGTGGTGTCGGCCGTGTTCGGCCGCTCGCAGCAAGCCGACGAGACGGAGTGGATGGACGCCGTGCTCGACACGTATCCCGCGCCGTCGCACCGAATCGACGCGGACACCGTCCCGCCGTTCTCGGCGCTGCCGGATCGTTTTCATCCCGAGCCGAACGGGGCGCCGGTCGTCGCGGCGTTCAACGATGCGCGCGACGCGCTGTTGCGCGCGCACGGCGTGGACGTCGTCCTCACCGGCGCGTGCGGCGACGCGGTGTTCTTCGGCGACTCGCCCGCGCCGTACGCGTTGGCCGACTCCCACCCCTTCGCGCTCGCCGGCGCCGTGCGGCGCTGGGCGGCCCGTGCGCCGGGACACCGTTCGTTCGCGTACTGGTTCCAGCGCTACGTCGTCACGCCGCGCCTGCGGCGTCTCGCCGGCGCGGGCGTGATGCCCCGGCCCGCGTTGGCGCCGTGGATGCGCACGGAGTACGTGCGTTCGATGGATCTGGCGGGCCGGTCGCGGCGGCGTTTCGTGCACGTGCCGGCGATCGGCGGCGAATACTTCTGGGACCGAATCCACCAAGGCGCGTGCATCACCAGCACGGGACAGTACCGTTCGCCGGCGACGTACGCGCATCGCAACCCGCTGCTGTACCTCCCGCTGGTCGAGTTCATGGTCGGCGTGCCGTGGGCCGAGAACGTGAGCCCGGACGCGGACCGCGTGCTGCAGCGGCGCGCGCTGCACGGGATCTTGCCCGAGCGCACGCGGCTGCGCCGTGGGAAGCGCGGCCCGAACCAGGCGATCTTCAGCGGGCTCGAGAGCGGGCGGGCGTGGCTGGAGATGCTCACCGCCCGCAGCGCGCTCGTGGAGCGCGGCTATGCCGATCCCGAGCGGTGGCGCGAGATGGTGAAGAAAGCCCGGGGCGGGTGGTCGTCCCCCACGGCCGCGCTGATGCAGGCGGTTGCCCTCGAAGCGTGGTTTGCCACGCTCGGGCAGGCGCCACGGACGAGCGGGCTGGACGCACGTTCCCCCGAAGCACGGGTGTAGCCGGCCCACGACGGGGCACACCCTTGTCGGGACTCATTTGCCCACTGTCCCACGCCCCGGCCTCGTCGGCCGGGGCGTATTCTCATCCCGGGCGGCGAAGATCACGCGGATGCCCGGAAGAGACCAGACCGCTCGAGACCTCGCCGAGCTCGAAGGAAACGCCGTCGCGATCGTGCGCGACGCGTATCGTCTCTTCACGCCGTGCTGCGTGTTGTGGTCGATGGGAAAGGACAGCACCGCGCTGCTGTGGCTGATGCGCAAGGCGTTTCTCGGCGACGTGCCGATTCCGGTCGTGCAGCTCGACACGGGCATGGAGCTGCCCGAGGTCTATGCATTTCGCGACCGCGTCGCGCGCGAGTGGAACCTCGACTTGCGCGTGGAGCAATGCCCGCCCGAAGACGCATGCGATCCGGCGCTGCCGCCGCAGTCGCGCGCTGCGGCGCGCAAGACCGAAGGGCTGCGCGCGCTGCTCGCGCGCGAGAACTATCGCGCGGTGTTCGTGGGCATCCGCCGCGACGAGCAGGCGACGCGCGCGAAGGAGCGCATCGTGAGCCCGCGCTCGCTGGACGGCAGCTGGAACGTGCGCGAGCAGCCGCCGGAGTTCTGGGGCTACACGCTCACCGGCGTCCCGCACGGCGGGCACGTGCGCGTGCACCCGCTGCTCGCGTGGACGGAGCTCGACGTGTGGCGCTATCACCGTCAGGACGACATTCCGTTCGTGCCGCTGTACCTCGCGCGCGACGGGCTGCGGTATCGTTCGCTGGGTGAGAAGAACATCACGACGCCGATCGCCAGCGGCGCCGCGTCGCTCGACGCGATCATCGCGGAGCTCGCCGCGACGCGCGAGCCCGAGCGCACGGGGCGCACGATGGATCACGAGAGCGAAGCGTCGTTCGAAAACCTGCGCACCGGCGGGTACATGTGAGCGCGGACGCACGCATCGTCGTCCTGGGCCACGTCGACCACGGCAAGTCGACGCTGATCGGCCGCCTGCTGCACGACACCGGCGCCTTGCCTCCGGCGCGCATCGACCAGATCGTCGCGAGCAGCCGCCGCCGCGGCTTGGCGCCGGAGTGGTCGTTCGCGCTCGACGCGCTGCAGGACGAACGCGATCAGGCGGTCACCATCGACACCACGCGCGTGTGGTTCCACCTAGGCGGACGGCGCTTCGTGATCATCGACGCGCCGGGTCACGAAGAGTTTCTGGCCAACGCGATGACGGGCGCGAGCGACGCCGACGCCGCGATCCTCGTGGTCGACGCCGAGCGCGGCGTGGAAGACCAGACGCGCCGTCACATCTATCTGCTGGGGCTGCTCGACGTCACGCACGTGATCGTCGTCGTCAATAAGATCGACGCCGTAGCGGACAACGCGGCGGAGGTGGTGAGCGAGGTCGGGTACGCGGCGGCCGTCGCGCTGGAAGCGGTCGGCGTGACGGCGACGGCCGTCGTTCCGGCGTCCGCGCGCGAGGGCGACAACGTCGCGAGCCGTTCGGAACGCACGCCGTGGTACGGCGGGCCGGCCTTGACCGAGCTGCTCGAAGCGATCGTGCCGCGCGCGGACGTCGCCGCGCGCGAGCCGCTGCGCATCGCGGTCCAGGACGTGTACCGCCGCGGCGACGAGCGCATCGTCGCCGGCACCGTGCGCCGCGGGCGCGTCGCCGTCGGCGACGTCGTGCGCGTGTCGCCGGCGAACGCCACCGCGCGCGTCGCCGCGCTGCGCGCGTGGCCGCGCGACGTCGAGTCGGCCGGGCCGGGGTCCGCGGTCGGCGTCGTGTTCGACGCGCCGGTATACGTCGACCGCGGCGACGTGCTGTCGCACGACGCGGATGCGCCCACCGTGGTGCGTTCGCTGCACGTGCGCGGCTGCTGGTTCGACCGCGAGCCGCCGCGCGTCGACGAGACGGTGCGGCTGCGCGCGGGCAGCGCGGACGTGTCGGCGCGCATCGTGACGGTGCTCGAAACCGTCGACCCGCGCACGCTGCACCCGGCCGAGCACGGGCTGGCCTCGCGCGGCACGGTGTACTCGCTCGCGCTGCGCACCGCGGTGCCGATGGCGCTCGACGAAGGCGAGCGCTGCGCGATTGCGCGCGGCGCGCTGCCGCTCGCCGCCGTGCACGCCGTGGAGCTGCACCCGCAAGGCGCGAACCTGTTCGCGTCGTCGCATCTGGTGACCGCGGCCGAACGCGCCGACCGCAACGGTCACCGCGGTCTCGTGCTGTGGCTGACGGGCCTCCCCGGCGCGGGCAAGACGACGATCGCGATGCAGGTCGAGCGCGCGCTTTTCCAGCGCGGCTACCGCGTGTACGCGCTGGACGGCGACACGCTGCGCAGCGGGCTCACCAGCGACCTCGATTTCTCCGACGAAGGCCGGCGCGAGAACATCCGGCGCGTCGCCGAGGTGGCGAAGCTGCTCGCCGACGCCGGCGCCGTCGCGCTGATCTCGCTCGTGTCGCCGTCCGCCGCGGACCGCGCGCGCGCGAAGGCGATCGTGGGCGGCGCATTTCGCGAGGCGTACGTCGCCGCGTCGCTCGCCACGTGCGAAGCCCGAGATCCGAAGCATTTGTACGCGCGCGCGCGGGCGGGCGAGATCCGCGACTTCACCGGCGTCGACGCGCCGTACGACGTCCCGGAGAAGCCGGATCTCGTGCTCGACACCGAGCGCAGCGACGTGCGCGGCACCGTCGCCGCGGCGGTCGAGTTCGTCGTCGACGCCGTGCGGGTCACGGCGCCGGCGGGTTCGATCAGCCCGTTGCGGTAGCTCAGCGCTTCTGGTAGGGCAGCGGCCCGCCGCGGTGCGCCTCGCCGGGTGTTTCCGACGGCTGCGGTCCGCCCGCGCGCGGGGGCTTGTCGTGCTCGGTCGTCTGGTGGTGCGGCGCGCGCTCCAGCTTCTCCAAACCTTCACGGTGCGCTTCGACAGGGTTCTCGGGATGCGGCTGATCGCTCATTTCTTCTTCGTACCCGCGCGCCGTGTGCGCATCGCGGCCACGCAGTCCGCGATGCGCTTCTTGCGGGTCTCCGGGCGCTTGGCGTCTTGCACCGCGCGCGCCCACTCCTTGCGGTGCGTGAACGACATCGCGTCGAACGTGTCGCGCACGGCGCCCGCTGCGAGCGCGCGCGAGAGATCGTCCGGCACGTAGACGGTGCGCTCTTCGGTGTCTTCGCGCAGCGTCAGCGTCACGCGGTCACCGCCCGCGACGCGTGCGCCCGCGCGCACCTCGGCGGCGACCGGAAGCACGTGGCAGCCGCCCATCGGCGAGAGCGAGCTGCGGTAGGTGTAACCGTTGATCGTCGCGACGACCGGGACGCGGCTCTTGCGGCCGAACCAGCGCACGACGTCGGTCGTCTCGACGTTGATCCCGCACGCCGCGCTGTCCGGCGACTTCTCGACCGTGGCATCCAGCGTGATCGTACCGTCCGCCTCTTTCGTCATGACGACGATATCGTACGCGAACGGCAGGCGCCGCTCCCGCGCGCTTTGTTCGATTCGCCGGCAAAGCGGGTAAGCGGTCGGAAAAGGAGGGACTGCCGATGGCAACCCGTTCATCCACCACGCGCCGCAAGAAGAGCACCGGCCGCAAGAAGAGCACAGGCCGCAAGAAGAGCACCGGCCGCAAGAAGAGCACAGGCCGCAAGAAGAGCACCGGCCGCAAGAAGAGCACCGGCCGCAAGAAGAGCACCGGCCGCAAGAAGAGCACCGGCCGCAAGAAGACCGGCGGCCGCAAGAAGAGCGCGTCGAAGCGCAAGTACAGCCGCGGCGCATCCAAGAGCGTCGAAAGCGAGATGAAGCGCTACAAGAAAGGCAAGGCGGGCAGCGGTCCCGGCGGCAAGGGCGGCAAGGTGAAGAGCCGCAAACAGGCGATCGCGATCGGCCTTTCCAAGGCTCGCGCTTCCGGCAAGAAAGTGCCGCGCCGCAAGAAGGGCTCCTAGAAGTCGTAGTCTATCGTGACGGGCGCGTGGTCCGAGAAGCGCTCGTCACGATAGATCGACGCCGATCGCACGCGCGGCACGAGATCGGGCGTGACGAGCTGGTAGTCGATGCGCCAGCCGAGGTTGTTCTCCCAGGCGCCTTTCCAGCCCGACCACCACGTGAACTGTTTCTTCTCGTCGGGCTTCACGACCCGGAACGCGTCGGTCCAGCCGACGCGATCGATCACGTCGTCCATCCACGCGCGCTCCTGCGGCAGAAAGCCGGTGACGCCCGCGCAGCGCGCCGGATTGAACACGTCGATGTCGCGGTGCGCGATGTTGTAGTCGCCGCAGACGATGAACGGGTGGCCTTCGGCTTTCATCTGCGCGAGGTTCGCGATGAAACGGTCCAGGAAGTTCTCCTTGACCGCTTGGCGCGCAGGGCCGGTCGTGCCTGACGGGACGTACAGCGACGCGACCGACAAGCCGTTCGCGAAATCCATGCGCACGAATCGGCCTTCCGCGTCCATGTCTTCCATGCCGAGCCCGCGCACGATCCGGGCAGGCTGCTCCTTGGCGTAGATCGCGACCCCGGAGTAGCCTTTCTTCTGCGCGTCGACGAACACGTAGTTGTAGCGCGCGAGGTCGAGCGCCTCGGGCGGGAGCTGGTGCTCCTGCGCCTTGGTCTCCTGGAGACATAGGACGTCGGCGTCCTGAGCGTCCATCCACACGAAGAAGCCCTTGCGGGCCGCGGCCCTGATCCCGTTTAAGTTGCACGTGATGACGCGGAACACGATGCCGAAGATTGAGCCCGGAAGCTTCCCGATCCCTCGCGAGCGCGACGCCACCGTCCGGGTGGGCGACCGCACCGTCGGCCTCACCAACCTCCACAAGGTGTTCTTTCCGGCGACGGGCGCGACCAAGGGCGACCTGCTCCAGTACTACGCGGACGTGTCGCCGTTCCTGATCCCGTGCATGCAGGATCGCGCCCAGGTCATGAAGCGCTGGCCCAACGGCCAGACCGGCGAGTTCTTCTACATGAAGCGCACGCCGCCCAACGCGCCGCCCTGGCTGCGCACGTGCTCGATCGAGCACGGCTCGGGCAGCGTCATCGCGTTCCCGATGATCGACGACCTCGCGTCGCTGCTGTGGCTGGTAAATCTCGGCTGCATCGACCTCAACGAGTGGTACTCGCGCTGCGACGACACCGACCGGCCGGACTACCTGCATTTCGACCTCGATCCGGTCAAGGGCGGCGGCACGTCGTTCGCGACGGTGCGCGGTGTGGCGCTGCACGTGCGCGACGCGCTGGTCGACCTGGGCATCACGCCGTACGCGAAGACGTCGGGCTCGGCGGGCATCCACATCTACGTTCCGATCCAGCGCGGTCCGCTGCAGAAAGAAGTCTGGACCTTCGCCAAAGCGTTCGCGCAGACGATGGAACGGCTGCACCCCGAGCAGATCACGGCGGAGTACCGGATCGCGAAGCGCCCGATCGGCCGCGTGCTGGTGGACTACAACCAGAACGCGTGGGGCAAGACGCTCGCGTCCGTGTACTCGGTGCGCGCGACGCCGCGAGCGACGGTGTCGACGCCGGTGACGTTCGAAGAGATCGAAGCGGGCATCGAGATCGAAGACTTCCGACTCGACAACGTGCGCGACCGGTTCGTGAAGACCGGCGACTTATGGGCGCCGATGCGGAGCAAGACGGGCCGGCTGGACATGACGCGCTTCATCCCGGAGAAGCCCGCAAAGAAGCCGCGCGGCGCGAAGCGCGCGGAGGCCGCCGACGGCTGACGGCGGCGGAACGATCAACCACGGAGGCGCCGGTGCGCGCGCTTCACCGAACGCCAGGCTTCGCGCCATGTCGCGCGCGCATCGCGCTGCGCCAGAATCTCGAGCACGGCGAGCTGGCCCGCGATGAATGCATGCTCGTCGTGCGCGAGGTCCCGCAACCGCCGGAACGCGACCACCGCGTCGTGCTCGTCTCCCAGGATGGTCTGCATGCGTTCGGTCGCGCGCGCCAGCGCGCGCGCCGAGCGCCCGGCGACCGGCGCAACCGCTTCGGTGGCGTAGCGCAGGCGCTTCGCGGCGATCCGGATCCAGTGCAGCTCGCGGTCGGACGGCGGACGCGAGCGCTTGCGGACCCGCTTGCGCAGCGTGGACCAGGCGTCGTCCACGATCGGCGCGATGCCGTCGCGCACCCGGTCGGTCGCCGCGGACGTCAACCGCGGCCGGTGGGCCCCGTCGACCAAGTCTTGTAGGAGCGGAACGTAGCGTTCGTCGGTGAGCATCGCACGCATGCGCGCGTACGCTGCCTCGCGCTCGTCGCAGAATGGGCGCAGCAGCTCGTCGAGATCACGGCGGTCGGCTTCGGCGAGCGCTTCGCTTCGGCGGCGCAATCGCGCGATGAGGACGTCGGCATCACGCGCCGCGGAGAGGCCGTCTTGCAGCCACGATAGCCGTTCGCGCAGCGCGCAGGCCCACGGCGCGTCGAACACCGGCAGAAATGAGCGCAGATCGCTGCGCAGCCGCCGCACTGCGACGCGCGCGTGGTGCACGATCTCGTCGTTCGGGTGAAGCCGCAGCGGCGCATCGAAGCGAACGATGCGCTCCACCGATGCGGCGATCGCGGCGCGCGCTACCTCGCCCATGCAACACGGCGCGCCGAGCGCGGGCGGTTCGATCTCGGGTGCGCGCGCCCGTTCGCCCAGCGCGCGCACGTTCTTGGGCACCCGCTCGGGCTTGCCCGCTCCTAAGCCGCGTAACAACCTTTCGAGCTTCTCGAGGCATTCATCCGGCACGCCGTCGGCCAGCTCGATCTCGATTTGCCGGAAGCGGAGCACGGCGCGCGCGCCGTCGACCACGCGCACGTCGTCTTCCACGACCTCCGCCAGATCGTCGCCGCTATCCGCGAGGATGTGCCGGCTCGTGCGCACCGTGCGCAGCTCGGCGACCGGTTCGAGGGCGGCGCCGCGGGCGTAGGCCGTCGTCAGATCGAGGGCGGCGGCCGGGACGGCTGTGTCGTCGCCTTCGAAGACGTGCTCCTCGCGGAAAAGCGCGTCGGACTCCGCCGGCACCGGGATCTTCAGCGTCCACCCCTCGCCGCGCCGAAACCTCAAGCTGCAGCCCCAGCGCGTGAGCCGCAAGTCCGCCGTGTCGTAGTAGAACGTGTGCAGCCGCGAGAACCGCACCGGCGACAGCACGTAGTCGTCGAGCCGCGGCTCGAGACGCGCCAGCGAGAACGTGCGCGGCGGCTGGAGCTTCAGCTCGCGCTCGACCAAACCGTCCATGCGCCGGGCTCCTCGACGAGTGTCGAATGCCCCTTCGCGAGCATGAGAACCCGATGTTCCGCGAGTCCACGCCGACGTGCCGCGCAAAGGCCCGGGCGACGTCCCGGCGCGCAGACGCTGGTCCTGGCACGCCGCCGGTGCGTGACGTGGTACAATCGCTGACGGAGGATCGTGGTCATGTCTCTCTTCGCATACATCGCGCTGCTGTGGCGCGTGATGACGCAGCCAGCCGTTCCGAAGCCGATTCCGGAGTACGAAGATCTGACGTACGATGAGGTGACCCAGCCTCGCATTTAGGCGTCGTTCGCCGCTGCTGTTCTGCCGCGGCAGCTGATTTTACGGCGCGAACGTCTCCGCCGGCGCTGGAACGTCGAACTCCGCCGCCGGCGCCTCGCCTCCGAGCCGGAACCGTGTTACCAGGTCGCGCATCCGTTCTGCCGTTGCGTCCAGCGTCAGGGCTTCCTCGCGGACGCGGGCCACGTCGTCTTCCATGCGTGCCGTCGATGTTGACACTTCCGTCGTGTTGCGCGCGTTTTCTTCTGCGGTTGCCGCGATCGCGCCCATCGCGCCCGCGAGCTCGCCCGTTTGCGACGCCATCTCCTCGGTTGCCGTCGAGTTCTGCTCGACCACCGCGTTGATCGAGTCCATGGACTGGCCCACGTTGCGCGCGCCTTCGGCCATCTCGCGCATCGCTTCGGCGATGTCGCCGACGCGCCCGACGGTGCGGTCGACCGCCGCGATGATGTCGTCGAGCGCCGCGCTCGCGGTGCCGACCTTCGCCGTGCCGCGGTCGGCGATCGCTGCGCCGGCTTCCGCCGCCTCCACCGCTTCGCGCGTGCGGCGCTGCACCTCGACGATCAGCCCGCCGATCTCCTTGGTCTGGCCCGACGCCGATTCCGCGAGCTTGCGCACTTCGTCCGCGACCACCGCGAAGCCACGGCCGTGTTCGCCGGCCCGCGCCGCTTCGATGGCCGCGTTGAGCGCCAGCAGATTGGTCTGATCCGTCAGCGCGTCGATGGTCTCGACGACGACGCCGATCTTCTCGGACAGCACGCCGAGCTCGCGAATCTTCGCCGCCGCGTCGGCGACGCCGCGCTGGATCGCGCGCATGTCGTCCACCGTCTCGGTGACGGCTTTGGCGCCGCTCTGCGCGGTGGTGCGCGTGTCGTTGCCGTCGGCCGCCAGCCCCGCGGAGATGCCGGCGACGCGCTCCACGTCGCCCGCCATGCGCTGCGCGTCGGCCGACGCGGTGCGCACTTGCATCGCCTGGTCCACCGCGCCGCGCGCGATGCCTTCGATCGCGCTCTCGAACTGCCGCACGATCACGTTGGACGTCTCCGCAGCGGTCGACAGGTCCGTCGACCCCGACGCGAGCTCGCGCACCGCGAGTCCCACGCCGCCGACGACTTCCGCCGACCGCAACGACGCCAAGTGCAGCGCCTGCGCGTGCTCACCGAGCTCCGACGACGCGCCTTGCAGCGCGAGCACCACCTCGCGCAGCGTATCGGTCATGCGCGCGATCGCGAGGCCCAGGCGATCGCCCGAGCTCGCCGGTACCACGCTGCGCGAGAGATCGCCGTCGGCGATCGCCGCCGTGTGCTCCGCCAGCGCGCGCTGGTACGCGACGATGCGCGCGAACGCGCCGGCGACGCGGCCGAGCTCGTCGCGGCCGGGCCGCGTCGTGACGTCGTCGAGGCGGCCTTCCGCCAGCGCCTCGGCATCGCGCGCGAGCGCGCTCGCGTTGCGCGAGAGCGGCCGCACGGTGAACGACAAGAGCACCAGCACCGCTACGATCGCGCCGCCGGCGGAGACCAGGATGGAGAAAAACGCGCGCGACACGGCGGCGTTCACGGCGTCCAGCGACACGCCGACGTAGAGGATCGCGATCGCCTGGCCGAGGTTGTCGTGCACGATCGCGTAGTGGTTCACGTACGGGCGCCCGAGCACCGGGCTGATCCCGTCGAACTCCTGGCCGGCATCGAACGCCGCGCGAGGCGCGCCCGTCAGCTCGCCGCCGACGGCGCGCTTGTCGTTCGCCATCAGCGTCGACGCGATCGCGACCGGTTTGCCGTTGACGATCTGGTACACGGCCGCGTCCGCGCCCGTGACTTGCTTCACGTGGTCGACCACGGAGTTCTCGCCGTTGACGATGGCTTCGCCGAAGGCGAGCTTGCCGGGGCGCGTGACGCTGATCTCGCCGCCGGCCGACGCGAACCCGCGCATCACGTCGGCCGCGGTGGCGACCCGGGCGCGCATCTCCGTCTCGACGGTCTGCGCGACGTCGCCGCGCACGACGAACAAGAGGACGGCCGCGAACGCCAAGAAGACGGCGGCGGTCACCACCAGGATCTGCGCGGCACGGGACCGCTGCCACCAATCGAACGCGCCCATCCGGTTCCTCTCGAGGCTACACCCCCAAGCTTCATCGGCGAGACGGAAGCGGCGCTTGACCTCGGGGGCGAGGTCCGCGGGCGTTACGGCGGGTAGGAACCTCCCCGTGATCCCGTTCGGCTATCCGCCCATGGAGATGCGCGCCGTCTCCGACGTCCC
>Ga0066662_10000021_pt1 | contig 54336 bp, 52 predicted proteins | sample GraSoiAngelo_111_FD_133939 | JGI IMG/M metagenome (GOLD analysis project Ga0066662, IMG submission 133939) | Grasslands soil microbial communities from the Angelo Coastal Reserve, California, USA - 14_0903_12_40cm | ecosystem: Environmental > Terrestrial > Soil > Grasslands | place: USA...
GAACAATTTCTCGAAAACTCCGGGGCGCGTGCAGTGTTGTAGGCGGGGTGCCCGAGCTTCCTGAAGTCGAGACCATCGCGCGCGGACTGGCCAACGCCGTCAGCGGCAAGACGGTCGCGACCGCTACCGTCACGATGCGCAAGATCGCCATCGCCCCTGAGGGCGAGGTGTTCGAGCAGGCTCTCGCCGGCGACACGATCGCCGCGGTCGGGCGGCGCGGGAAGTACGTGCTCTTCCAGCTTGCATCGGGGCGGCGGCTGGCAGTCCATCTGCGGATGACCGGGCGGCTGATCGTCCAGGGTGCCGAGTACACCGAACCGCATCCGTACACCCACGTCATGCTGACCTTCACGGACGGGTCCAGGCTGTGCTTCGCGGACGTCCGGCAGTTCGGGCGGATGCGGCTGCTGGCCCCCGGGGACCCGTGGGACGCCGACGGCGGGGTGGAGCCGCTCTCCGAGGGCTTTACCAGAGAAGCGTTTGTGAGTATGCTGGACGGGCGTCGGACGCCGATCAAGACCTTTCTGCTCGACCAGACCAGGATCGCCGGGATCGGAAACATCTACGCTTGCGAAGCCTTGTGGGAAGCGGGGATCCGGCCGAGCCGACCGTCCCGCAAGATCAGCAAGCCGGCCAGAAGCCGGCTGCACGGCGCGATCCGAGACGTGCTCCACCGCTCCATCGAGGCGCGCGGGACCAGCGTCGACGATTACGTCGACGCCGAGGGGCTGAAGGGCGGGTTTCAAAACCAACTCGCCGTCTATGGCCGCCTCGGTCAACCGTGCCCCCGATGCGGGAAACCCATCGTGCGCACGGTCATCGGACAGCGCGGGACCTGGTGGTGCCGAGGCTGTCAAAAGTAAAAAAATAGAAAAATATAAGCGAAGGAAGTTACTCCACCATCACTAGCACACTCGACCTCGAACCGCAGGACCCGCAGGCTCAAGCAGCCGCGCAGGCGCCGGCGGCTCCTGAAGTCCACCACGAACCTGAAGTCGAAGACCAGCTCGCGCTCGAGCAGCGCCTCTACGAAGAGTCCCTGAAAGTCCTCGACGAGGGCCAGGTGCTCACCGGCGTCATCGTCGCCAAGTACCAGGACGAATTGCTCGTCGACATCGGCGGCAAGTCCGAGGGCATCCTTCCGTTCCGCGAGCTCTCGCTCGCGATCGAACCCAAGGAGCTCAAGGTCGGCGACACCCTGGAAGTCATGATCCACCGGATCGACGACCAGGACGGCCAGCTCTATCTGAGCGAGCGCCGCGCCCGCGCCTTGAAGACCTGGGAGAAGGTCATCGAGGCGCACGACAACGACGAAGTGATCGAAGCGACCGTCACGCAGGTCGTCAAGGGCGGCGTCCTCGTCGACCTCGGCATGCGCGGCTTCGTCCCGGCGTCGCAGATCCGCCGCCAGCCCGTCGGGAACCTCGACGAGCTCGTCGGGAAGAAGCTGCGGCTCAAGGTCATCGACCTCGACCACAAGCGCCACCGTGTCGTCCTCTCGCAGCGGCAAGTGCTCGAAGAAGAGCTCAACGCCAAGAAGCAAGAGCTGCTCGGCACGCTGCAAGTCGGACAGATTCGCGAAGGCGTCGTCGTGCGGCTCGCGGAGTTCGGCGCGTTCGTCGACCTCGGCGGCATCGACGGCCTCATCCACAACAGCGAGCTGTCGTACGCGCGCATCAAGCATCCGTCCGAGGTCGTCAAGATCGGCGACACCGTGTCGGTCGAAGTGATGAAGTTCGACCCCGAGGCCAAGAAGGTCTCGCTGTCGCTCAAGCACGCGCTGCCCGACCCGTGGGTCGAGCACGCCGACAAACTGTTCGAGGGCAACAAGCTCGTCGCGCAAGTCGTCAAGGTCACCCCGAACTATCTCCTCGTCGAGATCGTCCCGGGCGTGCTCGCGATGGTGCCGAAGGGCGAGTTCGACGCGAGCGTGCAGTACTCGCCGGGCCAAGAGGTCGAGGTCACGCTGCTGACCATCAACCACGGCACGCGCCGCATCACGGGCTCCATCCAGCACGTGGCCGACGTGGCACCCGAAGAGTTCGAACAGCTCACCGCATCCGAGGACGGCTTCGGCAATCTCGGCGCGGAGCTGTCGCAAACCGTCTGAGTTCGCCCTTCGACAGGCTCAGGGTGACACGTTGCCCTAGCTGTGCCGGCGAGCGATCCTGATGCACGGGGGAGGCGGAAACGCCTCCCCCGCGTTTTCCTACGACCGCGCGTCGAAGACGAACGCGCGCATCGTCGCTTCGATCGGACCGTCGCCATACTGCGCTGCGACCGCGCGCGCTGCGGACTCGGTGATTGCGGCCAGGCGCGCGGGATCGCGGCTTTCGATCTCGAGCCGCAGGGGCGAGCCCTGACAGAAGCCGATCGCGGGATCGTACGCTGTCGCCGCGCGGCTCGGCATCTCGACTGTCTCGACGTCGACTTGGATGAACCCCGCGGCGCGCAGTTCGCGCTTCGTTACGGCGGGGTCGCCGTGGCCGTACGGCGTGCGCGTCAAGAAGCTCGGCGGGTCGTTCGGGAACGCATCCGCCGCGGCGCGCGCGACGATCGCGGCGAGCGGGCTGTGCTCGATCGGTGCCCACATGGTGAACAAAAAGCGCCCGCCGGGTGCGAGGACGCGACGCGCTTCGCGAAACGCCTCCGTCCGGTCGGGGAAAAACATCGCGCCGAACTGGCACACGACCAGATCGAACGAAGCGTCGCCGAACGAAAGCGAAATCGCATCGGCTTGCTGCCAGGTGACGTTCTCCGCCGTCAAACGCGTCGCGCCGTGTGCGAGCATCCCCGCGTTCAGATCGGTCGCGATGATCGTCGCTTCAGGGAGCGCGGCGTGCAGCGCGCGGGTGACGATCCCGGTGCCCGCGGCGACTTCCAACACGTGCTTCGGGTTGTGCGCGACGGCGTACTTCGCGAGATGCTCGGCATACGGCGCGAAGAGCATGTCCCCGAGATGCCGGTCGTACAGCGCCGGTATCGAACCGGCGAACACGGAGTCGCCGGTGCTCAGGGTGTGCTGTCCTCCGAAGCGAGCTGCGCCACCATCGTCTTGATCGACTCGACGTCGATCTCGATCTTTTGTGCGATCTCCAGCAGAATGCGTTCTTGGAGTTCCTGATGGTAGATCAGCCGCGAGATGGAGTCGTGGTCGTGCTCGGCGCGCAGCTCCGCGTGCGCGCTCGACTGGCGCGCGCCGACGGCGAGGATGAAGATGAGGATCAGCTGCAGCACGTTCGAGCACGTCAGCAAGAACGTGAACGGGAACGGATCGAACCTGGTAATCAGGCCGACGACGATCCAGACGATCTGAATGATGACGGCGAGGAACAGCGCGATGGGCGCGCCGGTCGAGTCGGCGATTTTCTTGCACGTTTTCTCGACGGGCGAGAGGCTGTCGTTGTGTTCCTGGTTGACGTCGTGGACCAGAGGATGATCGGTGACGTCGAGCGGCGGGGCAGTGGTCGTCGCACTCATGCCGCCGGTATACGACGCCGCTCGCCTGGTTACTTGCACATCGAGCGCTCACCGCATGTTACGCACTCGCCGGCGAGCGCTCTCGTTTTCGGCGGCGCGGAACCTTGCGCTCGGGAGGGAGGTGCGCGTATCGCCGCCCGGGCTGGCGAGGCGGCGCTCCAAGTCGGCGAATGCGTCGATGACCTCGCGAGCCTCGAAGGCGCGATTGCGCCTGCCGGCATTCGACTGAACGAGAATTCCGGCGTCGACCAGCGGCGGTATCGCCTCGTTCACCGCTTGAACCGTGCGGGCAATCATCCTTGCGGCGCTTTGCACCGTGACGACCGGCGCGCCAGGAAGTTTGTCGAGGAGCAAAGCGGTCGCCGATTTCGCGCGAACTCGCCCGAGCCGCGCACGCCATTCGCGCTGAACCTGACTGACGCGTCGTTCGAACGTCTCGGCATCGTCCACCGCCCGCTGGCATGCGGTCGCAAAAAGCGCCACCCAGCGGTTGACGCCGTCGTGCGCGGCCGGCGACGTCGGGTTGCCGGAATACCGCGTGGCGACCAGTCCCGCGATATACTCCTTCGACCACGTTGCGAGAACGAGCGACACCGGGGGCAGCACATGAGCTGCGATTCCGCGTCGTCGCAGAACCATGTGGATCAGGGTCCGGCCGACCCGGCCGTTCCCATCGACGAACGGATGGATCGTTTCGAACTGCGCGTGCGCGAGCGCCGCTTGGATCACCGCCGGCAACGAGTCTCCGTTGCAGAATCGGGACAAGTCCTCCAGGAGCGGCTTTACGTCCTCGGGCGGCGGCGGTACGAAGGCAGCGGAACACGGGTTGTAGTCGCTGCCGCCGATCCAGTTCTGCTGCGTTCGAATGCGGCCACCGTGCTCGGCCAATCGACTCGGCGCCAGCAAACGGCGATGGACTTCGAGAAGGATGTCCAGCGAAATTTCTCCGCCATGGCGAACCGCATCGGCAGCGAACGCCATTGCGTCGATGTTTGCTAGGACTTCCGCCGCCGCAGCATCGGGCTTCGCTTCGTCGAAGTATCGTGCCGCATCGGCGCGAAGGAGCCGGCGCGGCGCGATCACGAGCCCTTCGATGCGAGAGGACGCGACGGATTCGGCGCGGAGCAAGATACGAGCGAGGGCTTCGGTGTCGACGAGCGCGACCGCTTCGGCGTTTAGGCGCTGAATTGCGCGTTCTGCTTCGGAGACATCAGCGGTGACGACGTCTTCGAAGCTGAATGTCCGGCCGCTGAGCGGGTCGGGAACATATGCCTCGTACCAGCACGAATTTCGGTCACGCTTCGGGATGTCGATTCCCGCAAATTGCGATTGCCATCGGCGTCGGACCAGCTTCGCCATCGACACCTCTTATTCAAGGATAGTAAATAACCTTGAACAAGCGCGGAACCTAGTCAAGGTTACGGTGCTTATTCGAAATGGTCGGTAATCTTGAACAAGGCTGGTTCTTGATCAAGCTTGTCGCCAGCGGTGCTGCTGCTGGGTGGCCAGGGGGCGGTGCCTTGCCAGGATGAGAAGCGGGGGCTCGATGGCCAAGCTGCGCGCCGGATTGACCGGCGGGATCGGGTCCGGGAAGAGTGCCGTGGCGGCATTTTTCGCCGAGCGCGGGGCTACGGTGATCGATGCCGACGTGCTCGCGCGTGAGGTGGTCGCGCCCGGCTCCGCCGGCCTGCGTGAGATCGGTGCGCTTTGGCCCAGCGCCATCGGTGCCGACGGTGCGCTCGACCGGGCCGCGCTCGCGGCCGTCGTGTTCGCCGACGACGCCGCGCGCGCGCGGCTCAACGCCATCACCCATCCACGGGTGCGAGCCCGCGCGGCGGAGCTCGAGCGAGCCGCGCCCGACGGGCTCGTGGTGCACGTCGTGCCGCTGCTGTTCGAGGGCGATTTCTGGCGCGGGTGCGACAAGACGGTCGTCGTCTTCGCGCCCGCCGAAGCGCGCATCGCGCGTGTCGTCGCGCGCGATGCGACGGACGCCGAAGCGGTCGAGCGGCGCATGGCCGCGCAGATCGATCCCGTACTCGCCCGCGCCCGCGCGGACTACGTCATCGAAAACGACGGTGATCTGGGCGATCTGCGCGAACGCACCGCCCAAGTCCATGCCGCGCTGCTGCGCGATCTCTCGGCCAAGGAGGAGCACTCATGATGGTCGCCCCACCGCCTGCCCCCGAACCGATTCGGTTCGACACGCTGCTGGCGCAGTCGTGGACGCTGTTCCGGGACAACTGGATCGTCGCGCTGCCGCCCGTCGTCGGGTTCGGTTTGATCCTGGTCGCCGTGATCGCGTACGTCGCCGCGGCCGTGGTGACGGCGCTTGCGCACGGTGCGTTTGCGCACGGCGGCATCGAGCACGGCGCAAACGGTTTCGTCGCGGCGCTCGTCCTCGGATACCTCGGGCTGATCGTGCTCATCATCGTCGTGAGCTTGTGGGTCAACGCGGCCATGTTCGGGATGGCCGACGCGGTTTGGGCGCGCGGCACGACGACGTTCGCCGACGGGTTCGCAGCCTTCCGCACGCGTTCGGGCGCGCTGTTCGTCGCGGGGATCGGCCTTGTCGGGGTCGCGCTCGCCGCGCTGTTCCTCGCGCTCCCGACGCTGTTTCTTTCGTTCCTCGCCTTTCCGCTGGTCACCATGTACGTGCTGCCGTCCGTCGTCGGCGGCGGGCGCGGCGGGTTCGCGGCGGTCGGCGAGTCGTTCCGGCTGGTGCGCGACTTTTTCGGCGTGTCCGCGATCTCGTGCCTGGTCCTCGCGGGCATCCAGTACGGCGTCAGCATGCTGTCGTCGTTTGCGATCGTGCCGCTCGAGTTCTCGATGATCCCGACGACGCCGGACGGTCCGCCGCACATGCCGCCGATCTGGCTGCTCGGAACGTCGGGGATGTTCTTTTTGCTCGGGATGCTGGCGGCGTTCGCGTACGGCGGCTACCACACGATCGCCGTCGTGGGCTTGTACCGCTCGCTGCGCGCCCAGCCCAGGCCGGACCCGGGACGACCGCCGGTGCGGACCTTCAGCGGCTGAGGCCGCAAGAGGGTTCTGCGAGCGGCGGCGAAGGCGGCCGGGTGGCGCAGACCCTTCCCCTCCCTCCGGCCGTCGGCACCGTGCGCTCGTCGATCCGGATCGCGTCCATCGGCACGTACCTCCCGCAGAAGCGGCTCACCAACGCCGACCTGTCGCGGCTGGTGGACACCGACGACCCCTGGATCGTGCGTCGGACGGGCATCCGCGAGCGGCGCATCGCGGAGCCGGACGAGTATACCAGCGACCTGTGCATGGCCGCCGTGGGCGACATGCAGGCGCGCGGCGGAAGCCTGGAGGGGGTGGACTACGTCATCGCCTGCACGTCGACGCCGGACTACGGCTTCCCGAGCGTGGCGACGCGGCTGCAGCACCGCCTCGGCCTGCGCAACGTCGGGGCGGTCGACGTCACCGCGGCGTGCGCGGGCTTCACCTATGGCCTCGACGTCGCCGACGCGCTGGTGAACTCGGGCCGCGCGCGCAAAGTGCTGGTCGCGGCGGGCGAGACGATGTCGAAGGTCATGGACTACACGGACCGTGGGACGTGCATCCTGTTCGGCGACGGCGCGGCGGTCGTGCTCGTCGACGCGCCGGAGGATGCGCCGCCCACCCTGCTGGCGCGCCGGGCGACCAGCGACGGCTCGTTGGGCAAAGAGCTGTTCCTCACCAACTTGCGCACGGAGATCGCCGGCGTCGTCGAGCCCGAGCGCTACCTGCGCCAGAACGGGCGCGCCGTGTACGAATGGGCCGTGACCGCGGTGACCAACGGCGTGGCCGAGATGCTCGACGCCGCGCGCTTGAAACCGTCGGACGTCGACTGGTTCGTGCCGCACAGCGCGAACGCGCGCATGATCGAGTCGATCTGTAAGCGCACGGGGATCCCGTTCCACCGCGCGCTGATGAGCCTGGAGTGGTGCGGCAACACGTCCGCGGCGTCGATACCGCTGGCCCTCGCGCCCGCGGTCCACGACGGGCGCGTCCGCCCGGGTGACGTCGTGCTGCTGTACGGCTTCGGGGGCGGCCTCGTGGAGAACGGACTGCTGCTGCGCTGGTCGTAACACACCGCATGCGCCGTTCTTCCGCCGCGGTGCTCGCGGCCGCCGTCCTCTCCGCGCTGATGCTGCCCGCCGCTCCGTCGGGTGCGCAGGGCGGGATGGTTCTGCCGCCCGCCGGCACGGCGTCGCCGCGGCTGGCCGCGCTGGAGACCGCGTACGTGCAGCGGCTGTTCGCGGACCAGCCGACCACGGCGACGCAGGCCGGGATCCACGCGTACGACGACCGGCTGCCCGACTTGTCCGCAGCGGCGGTCGCCGCGCGCGTCGCGAGCGCGCACGCGCAGCTCGCCGCCCTCGACGCGCTGGCGCGCTCCGGCGAGAAGCTGAACGACGAGGACGCGGCGGACGTGCAGATCATGCGCGCGGCCCTGGAGCGCCAGCTGCTCGACGACGAGACCGAACAGCGCTGGAAGCACAACCCGGGCGCGTACACGTCGGCGGCGTCGTACGCGATCTACGGCCTGTTCTCGCGGGAGTTCGCGCCGCTCGACGTGCGCGCGCGCTCGGCCGCCGCGCGCGAGCGCGCGATCCCCGCGCTGCTCGCCGCCGGCAAAGCGAACGTCACGACCGTCGACGCGACGACGGCCGAGCTGACGAAGTCCGATCTCGCGGGCGCCGTGGCCTTCTTCACGACCGTCGTGCCGGCGGCGTTCGCGGACGTGCACGAACCCGCGCTCGCGCGCGAGCTCGCGGACGCGAACGCGGCCGCGGTCGCGGCGCTGCGCGACTACCAGACCGCGATGACGGCGGGGCCGCTCGCGCATCCCAGCGGCACGTTCGCGATCGGCGCCGCGTCGTTCGCACGCCGGTTGGAGCTGCAAGAAGGCCGCGCGCTGCCGCTCGGCGTGTACGAGCGCGTCGGGCAGCGCGCGCTCGACGAGACGAAAGCCGCGTTCGTCGCGACCGCCGCGAAGATCGATCCTGCGCGGCCGGCGGCGGACGTGTACGCCGATCTCGGAAAGCAGCACCCGGCGGGGGACACGCTGCTGAGCACCGCGCAGAATTCGCTGGCCGCGCTGCGCGCGTTCGTCGCGCGCAAGAACCTCGTGACGCTGCCGCCCGAGTTCGACGTGCGCGTGCGCGAGACGCCGTCGTTCAACCGGCAGACGTCGCTCGCGTCGATGAACACGCCCGGCGCGTTCGAGCGCGTCGCGACGCAGGCGTACTACTACGTCACGCCGCCGGACCCGGCGTGGACGCCGGCCCAGCAAGAGCAGCACCTGTCGTTCTACAACACGTACGCGTTCCCGGTGATCAGCGCGCACGAGGTGATGCCCGGGCACTACCTCAACTTCGTGCTGCACAAGTTCGCGCATCTCTCGCTGGTGCGCGCGATCGCGGGCAACCCGTCGTACAGCGAAGGCTGGGCGCACTACGACGAGCAGATGATGGTGGACGAAGGCTGGGGCGACGGCGACCCGCGCGTGCGCCTCGCGCAGCTCGCGCTCGCGCTGCAGCGCGAGGCGCGCTACCTGGTGGGCTTGCGCGAGCACACCCAAGGCATGACGGTCGACCAAGGCACGCGGTTCTTCGTGGACAACGCGTTTCTGCCCGAGGTCGTGGCGCGCCGCGAAGCGCTGCGCGGCACGCAGGACCCGCTGTACGGCTACTACACGCTGGGCAAGCTCGAGATCCTCAAGTTACGGGACGACTATCGCAAGAAGCTGGGCGCGTCGTTCACGCTGCAGAAGTTCCACGACGCGTTCCTCGCGCACGGCAACCCGCCGATCGCGATCGTGCGCAAGCTGCTGCTGGGCCCGGCGGACGACGGAAACCTCCTTTAAGGCGACGGGGACGGCGCGTTTTCGAATGCCGGCGCGCTGCGGCCCACGTCGAACACGCGCGCGTCGCCGACGGCGTCCAAGAAACCGCGCACGACGTACGTGCCCGTGGGGCGGATGCCGAGCGCGCGCGAGAGCCTGATCGTGCCGGTGCCGTCGCGCAGGCGCGGCGTGCCGCCGTCGACGTAGGGTTCGCCCGCGATCGTGATCACGGTGCCCGGCTTCGTCGCGAACGCCGTCGCGATCGTGGCGGGCGGATCGAACGTCACCGGCTTGGCCACGATCACGCCGAAGTTGGTGCCGAGCATCGCGACGCGCACCGTGTAGTGCCCGGGCGCGAACGCGCGATGGTCGTCGGTCGTCGAGTCGACGATCACTTGCGCCACGCGCAGCATGCCGGGCGGAACGTCGAGCTGGCGCGTGATCGGGATCGGTTTGTGCCCCGTCACCGACGACCACACCGGCGCCTCGTCGCGCAGCACGTCGATCCGGAAGAGATCGGCCGTCGGGAAGCGCAGCTGCACGACGTGGTTCGTCGGGTTGCGCAGCGTGATGGCGACGGTGAACGGCGCGAGCAGCGCGGTGCCTTGGCGCTCCAGCGTGACGTCGGCGGACACGTCGCGCGACGTGTGAGCCGCGGCGCGCGGCGACGCCAGCGCGGCGAACGCCGCCGCAAGGAGATCGGCCCGCGTCACGGCCGGTCCACCCGATCGTCGACGGTGCGCCTGGCGAACGGGAACGCTTGCGGCTGCACGAGGATGATCGTCTTGTGCGCGACGCGCAGAAGTCCCGCGTCCGCGAGGTTCACGCGCGCCCGTTGCGCAGCACGCGTCCCGGGCGCGCGCCGGTGAGCGCGCCGTCACGCAGCACCGCGCGGCCGTTGACGTAGACGTCGCGAATTCCCTCCGGCGCCACGAACGGGTTCGCGTACGTCGCGCGGTCGGTGACGGTGTCGGGATCGAACACGACGAGGTCCGCGTGGTTCCCGGGCGCGATCGTGCCGCGGTCGCGCAAGCCGAACTGCGCGGCCGGCAGCGACGTCATGCGGCGCACCGCCTCGGCCGTGTCGAACACGCGCCGCTGGCGGACGTAGCGGCCGAAGACGCGCGGGAACGTCCCGTACGTGCGCGGATGCGGGACGCCGCGCGCGGTGATGCCGGCGAACGCGCGCGCCGACGCGTCGCTGCCGATGCTGCAGAACGGCGCGCTGAGCACGGTCGCGACGTCGTCCTCGCTCATCGAGAAGAACACCGACTCCACGCGCATCTCTTCGTCGACCAGCAGCCGGATCACCGCGCGCGGGGGCGTCGTGCGCCAGTGCCGCGCGATGTCGTCGATGCGCATCCCCGCGAGGCCGGCGTTGCGTTCGCTCGCGACGCTCGTCACCATGATCGTGTCCCAGCCGTCGCCGCCCAGCTCGGGATCGCGCGCGAGCTGCATCTCGAACGCGATCGGCAGCGCGCGCTCCGGATCGCGCAGGCGCTCGAGCGCGGCGTCGTCGCCGCCTTCGCGCACGTCGGGCGGCAGCACGGTGGCGAGCTCGGTCCACGATGCGACGTACGGGTACGCGTCGCACCCGGCCGCGATGCCGTGCGCGCGCGCGCGGTCGATCGCCGCGAGCGTGCGATGCACTTTGCCCCAGTTCTTCTTGCCTGCCGCTTTGTGATGCGAGCACTGCACGGCCACCTCGGCGTGCTCGCCGACCGCCAGCGCTTCGGCGATCGCCGCTTCGACGTCGTCGCCTTCGTTGCGCACGTGCGATGCGTACAGCGGCGCGCCGGCGTCGCGCGCGGCGCTCGCGCACGCGACGAGCTCCGCAAGATCGGCGTAGCGCCCGGGCTCGTAGATCAAGCCGCTCGACACGCCGAGCGCGCCCTCTTCGACCGCGCCGCGCACCAGCCGGTTCTGCGCGTCGAGCTCGTCGCGCTCCAAGGGGCGCGCGGCCGGGCCCGCGACGCACGAGCGCGTCGTTCCGAGCCCGACGAGCGACGCGACGTTGAGCGCGACGCCTTCGCGCTCCACGAGCGTGAAGAACGCGTCGAACGACGTCCACTGCACGTCGAGGCGGTAGTCGCGGGCGTTGCGGCGCGCTTTACTAAGCGCGCTACCGTACAACGGCGCGACCGACATCCCGCAGTTTCCGCCGATCTCCGTCGTCACGCCCTGACGAATCTTGCCTTCGCAGCGCGGGTCGACGAGCCAAAGCTCGTCCGTGTGGGAATGAACGTCGATGAAGCCTGGCGCAAGCGCGAACCCGTCGCAGGGTACGCGTTCGTGCGCATCGCGATCGGTAAGATCCCCGATCGCGACGACCCGGCCGTCGGCGACGGCGACATCGGTGGTGAACGGTTCACCGCCCTGTCCGTCGTAGACGCGGGGGCGCTCCAAGATCGTCCAGAGCACCGTTTAACCTAGCTTCCGCTGGGTACGAGGCAGACGGTGGGCCGACAGCTCAGGGGGACTATTTCCAACATGGCGACCAACGACAACATGACGACGACCACGGGTGGCGGGATGAGCGTCCGCGAGGCCGGAAAACGCGGCGGCGACCGCGTGAAGGCGAAGTACGGAAGCGAGTTTTACGAAGCCATCGGCCGCAAAGGCGGCGAGGCGACGAAGAGCAAGTACGGCCCGTCGTTCTATGAGGAAATCGGTGCCAAGGGCGGGCAGAAGCTGAAGCGCACGACGAAAACGGCCGGCTGACGCATGGCCGACTCCAAGAAACCCGCGACGACGACGAAAGCGCGGACGGAGAAGGTCGACGGCGAGATGTCGGTGCGTGAAGCCGGTAAAAAAGGCGGCGACACGGTCCGCGACCGGTACGGTTCCGGATTCTACGAAGAGATCGGGCGCAAAGGCGGGCAGGCGACGCGCGAGCGCCACGGTGCGGAGTTCTACGAATCGATCGGGCAAAAAGGCGGCAAGGTCGTGAAAGACAAGTACGGCCCGACGTTCTACGAGCAGATCGGTCACAAAGGCGGCCAGAAAGTCAAGAAGCTGATCGCCGAAGCGAAGAAGAACGCCGCGCCCGACGAGACGTAACAGACAGGCAGACGGCTCCGGCGAGAGGGCACATGGTTCCGCGCGGCGTTCATCGAACGCTGCGCGTTTTCTTTGGTGAACACGACCTCACGACCGCGTGCCTTGCAGCGTGCCGACCGTGACGTCGCCGGTGCGAAAATCGACCTTCGCGTTCGACACGACCACTTTCGTGGTGCCCTCGGTGATCGTCGCGGTGTGATCGAGCAGCAGCACGCGCGTCGCGCCTTGATAGTGCGCGCCCACGGTGGTGAAGCGCCGAACGCGGCCGCCGCCCTCCGGCTCCGTGAACGTCACCGGCCCGCTGACGCTGAAATCGTTGCTGACGCGGTTCACGGTGACGCCTTCGGCCGTCATCGTCACGTCGGGCTTGCCCGGGCGGTGAATGCGCCCGTCGCGCACGTGCGCGATCGTCGCCTGCGAACCGTCGGGGCTCACCGTCGCGGTGTCGAAGTCGAGCGACCACGCGCGCTGGTCGATGCGCTTGCCGTGGATCGTGCCGCCGACGAGCATGTCGTTGGTCGCCATGCGCGGCACCGCGATCTCGCTGCCGGCGCGCCCGATCTCGAAGCCCACCCAGGCGAGAAACGCGAGCACGAGGAGGACGGCCGGCACGCGCCAGTTCAGCCGCGTCACGCGCGCCGCCGCCGCCGCGCCAGAAACGGCACGAGCACGATCAACGCCATCGCGATGCCGACCGGCGCGGGTCCGATGCGCGCGTACGGCCCCGGCGCGGCGGCGCCGACGTCGCCGACGACGACCGCCGCGCCGCCGAGCGGCGTGCGCTGCGTCCACGTGCCGTCGGGCGCCACGATCCCGCTGATGCCGGTCGCCGCCGCGCGCAGCACCCAGCGCCCCGTCTCGACCGCGCGCAGCGTCGCACCCTGCGCGTGCTCGTACGGCCCTTCGGTCGTGCCGAACCACGCGTCGTCCGTCGCGATCAAGAACAGCGACGGGTCGTCGCGCAAACGGTCGTGCGCGATGTCGCCGAACACCGACTCCCAGCAGATCAGCGGCGTCGCGCCGGCGTAGGTCTCCTGCGCGTTGCGGCCCGGCCTGAAGCCGCCGATCTCGTTTGCGTACGGCAGCGTGCGCAGCCACGCCGGCCCCGGCAAGTACTCCGCCATCGGCACGAGCTGCTCTTTGACGTACAGCGCCGCGACGTCGGTGCGGTTGACGTGCGGGTCGAAGATCATCAGCGCATTCTGCAGCGTCGTGCCGTCGTCCCAGAAGCCCCCCGCGTACAACGTCGTGTCGAGCTCCGCGGCGAGCTTTGCGAAGCGCGCGCGCAGGCCGGGAGCGCGCAGGTAGTCGGTGGTGATGACGGTCTCCGGCCACAGCACGAGCGCAGGATGCTGCGCGCGCAGCGACTTCGTCATCGTCGTGTAGCGCTCGAGCGCGAGCGCGAGCCCGGCGTCGCTGCGCTTCACGGTCTGCGCGATGCCGCCTTGCACGGCGGCGACGCGCCGCGCGGGCGCCGCGTGAAACCGCGCCGGCCAGAACGCCCACGCGAGCGCGGTGCACACGACGACGCCGCCCCACACGAACAGCATGCTGCGCAATCGAAGGGCGTCGCCGCGCGCGAGCAGCCACCAACCGAGCGATGCGCCGAGGAGCATCGTGACGAAGGTGAGGCCGTAGCCGCCGCCGTACGCCGCGAGCGCGCGCAGCGGCGAGTCGATCATGGTGATGCCGAGCTGCTCGAGCGGAACGCCGAGCGCGGACGTGGAGCGCAGCTGCTCGCCCAGCGCGAACGCGGCGGCGGCAATGAACGGTACCGCACGCGCGTCGCAGCGGCGCGCCGCGAGCGACGCGATCACCGCGGCGAACGCGAACGCGAGCGCTTCGACGACCGCGGGCCCCAGGTCGAGGATCGGCGCGGCGGGGCCGACGAGCGCGCCCGCGGTTTCGCCGAACCAGGAAAATCCCAGGGTGAAGAAGACCACGCCGCTGAGGTAGCCGACGAGCGCGGCCGCGCGCGGCGCGAGCGAACACCACGTTGCGACGAGCCCCGCCGCTGCGAACGGAGCGAGCCACCACCACGTTGTCAGCGGGAAGGCGAGATGCAGCCCGAACGCGCACACCAGCGCGACGGCCGTGCTGCGAACGGTCGCGGAGGAGAACAGCGTGCGTCGGCTCGGTATGGCGGTTGTTGCAGCGATGTTGGTGATCTCAGGGTGTGGTCGTCAGGTGACCGGATTGAACGCGCCCAACGCGAGCGCGCTGCTGCCCGAGGGGCAGACGCTCATTCGCTTCGACACGGCGGGCCAACTCGACTTCGCGAACGTCGCATATCTCATCGTTTTCAACACGTCCGGCAACGATCAGCAGCCGACCGCTCAGGGATACAACAGCGATTTCAAGAACTGGTCGTACTTCTTCATCGTCGGCGGTGCGGCCGGGGTGGCGAGCTCCCCGCCGCTCTACCAAATCTACCAGGATCCCGTCAGCGGCGGTTCCAAGGCGTTCCAGCTGACCTATCCCGCGAACACCGTCAATTTCCAAACGTCGATCCCCACCGGCAACTCGGCGTTCGGGTTCCAGATCACGTTCAACCGGTGCCTGCTCGACCAGCCGGTGCCGTCGGCGAGCCCGCCGCCGATCACCAGCACCAACCGCGTCTGCCCGCCCTACAACAACAGCTTCTCGCTGTGGAACGTCAGCTTGTTCACGCTGGACCGCGCGTCGAACCCGATCGACTCGCTGAGCACCACCAACCCGAATTCCGCCGACTACAAGTTCGACTTCGACACGGCGCTGCAGGTGAACAAGAACTACTTCAAGCCTGCGACCAACACGACGCTGTCGAACGCTGGTGCGCAGATCACCGGCATCGAGGTGTTCAGCCAGCCGCCCAACGGCCCGGTGGTCACCAGCGCCCCGTCGGCGACGCCGACGTCCTCCGCCACCCGCGCCCCGTGACGGGTTCGGCTGCGCCGAACCCTGCGGCGTGCACTTCGCGCACGCCTCCTCGAGTCTCAGGATCTACTCGGTATCGCAGGGCGGGTGGCCGCAGATGCACGCGGCTTCCATCTCTTCGTCCGTGGTGTCGCGCTTCTCGCAGTCGTCGCTGCAGTAAGCCGCGCCCTCGACGCCGCCGGTCACCGTGCAGTTGCACTCCTGGTATTCGCAGGGCTGCGTGTACGTGTTCATGCCGGGCTTATACCCGGCGTCACGGTGCGCCGCCGCCGATGCCGAACGACTGCGTGGAGAAGCTCTGCGGGATGATCGAGCTGAGCGACGTCTGGCCGATGCCGAAGTTGACCGCGTGCGACGGGAACGCCAGCAGGTCGATGCTCGCCGTCACCTGCTTGGTGTCCTGGCTGTAGGAGAGCCGCAGCTCGTAGCAGTTGCCGACGATGTGCCGGTAGTAGATGTTCTTGCTCTCGAGCCGGCCGCGCGCTTTCCAGTTGACGAACGTCGAGAACTGCAGGTCGCTCTGGTAGCCGAACGGCGTCGCGATCTGCACGCTGGTGCGGTCGAAGCCGTTGCCGGGGCCGGGCGTGAAGCTGCCGCCCACGAGCAGCGTCGAGCGCGGTGACGGGCGCGACGTGAGCTGATAGCCCACGGCCTGCGCCTGGCGGTTGAAAAACGTCGTCGCGGTGAGCGAGAGCGAGTAGGTGTCGCCGTTGAAGATGCGCAGCACGTCGTTGGCCTGCTTGGAGCCGTTGCCCAGCACGTCGATCGTCTTGAAGGGCTCGGCGAACGGCCCGTTCACGTGTGACTCGCTGTACGAGATCACGTTGATCACGTGCCCGAACAGCGGCGTCGTCAGCGTCGCCTGCTGGTTGATCTGCGCTTTGAGATCGCCGGTGCCGTACGCGTCTTGCTGCACGGTGACGGTCGCGGAGAAGTCGCTGCCCAGCACGTGCGCGAGCGTGGGCCCCAGCGTGAAGCGCGCCTCGCCGCGCGACGTCGTGAGGTCGGCGGTCGGATCGTTGTAGAGTCCCAGCGTGTACTGCGCGCTGATCGGCACGAGGCGGAAGCGGGGGAACAGCGGGTCGTGCGGGCGGATCGCGAGCTCCGGCTCTTTCTGCACGTTGCTGGGCGTCGAAGAGTCGTACCGGTCGAACGTGAGGTCGTAGTCGTACGACCTGCCGATGAAATGCGTGAGCGTCTCGAAGTGCAGCGTCGTCGCCGCGTCGTAGCCGAGATTTTGGCTGGTCGTGTACGACAGCGTGAAGTCGTTGCTCAGCTTGGGCGAGAACGCGCGGTGGTCGCTGACGCCGTAGTTGTCCGACGACGCCTGCGAGCCGGTCGACGAGCGCGTGAAGCTGTAGTTCTGGCGGTCACCGCGTTCGTTGCCGTGGTCGAGCGCGGCGGAGAGGTTGAGCTGCGGCGGCAGCGACACCAGCGGACCGTAGTTGCCCGTGTACGCGAACGAGAACTGACCGCGCGTCGAGCGCGAGAAATTCTCTTGGTCTTTGACGTTGAGGTTCTGGTTGTTCGTCCCGGTCGTCTTGTTGTTGAGCCGGTAGTAGTCGATGTCGGTTTGCCGCCGCCCGTCCTTGCGCCGCAGCGTGCCGACGTAGCCGAGCCCGAGGCCGATGCGCGTGTACTCTTCGACGCGGTAGTAGCCGTAGTAGTAGTCGCTCGGCGAGAACCCGATTCGCGCCTTGACCCAGAAGCCTTCGGCCTGCGAGTAGCCGACGATCGGCAGGAAGCCGGGGTTCCGGCGCGAGCCCGTCTCGTCGCGGTGCAGCGAGATCACGACGATGGGCAGGTACAAGATCGCCAGCGCGCCCAGGAACAGCACCGCTGACCGCGCGACGGCTTTGTCGCCCGGATACACGTCGAGCGTCTTCGACTCGATGTGGTAGCCGCCGCGCGGGTTCTCGCACGTCGTGATGTTCGCGCGCTCGACGTGCGTCACGCCGGCGCGGTCGGTCACCATCGTGGTGCCGGCGAAATGCAGCTTTCCTTGCTCCACGCCTTGCGTCGACTCGCCGCGCCCGCGGATCAGCGTCGCCTTCTGCGTGAACTCGTCGAAGCGCACGGACTGCGCGTACAGCACCGTATCGCCGGAGCGGTTCTTCACGAACGTGTTGCCGGTGATGTCGATGTAGCGCTTGCCGTCGTAGTGCGCGTGATCGCCGCCCAGCACGCCGTCCTGGTAGAAGATGTTGACGTTCTTGTCGAGGTCGAACTCGCCGGTCGCTTTGTTCTCGCCGGAGATGTGCTCGCCGAGGATCGCGTACGTGTTCGGGTCGAGCACGTCACCCTCGGGCGACGGTGACGCTGACGCCGCGGGCGACGGCACGCCGACGGGGCCCGCGCTCACGTGCGGCGCCGGGATCGGGCTGCTCGACGGCGGCACCGTCTGCGTGGTGATGATCACGGGCGCCGGCGAGCCGCTGGGCGACGGCGACGCGCTGGGGACGGGCGGCGGCGTGACGGCGGCGGGCGACGGCGACGGCGGTTGCGGCACGAGGATCTGCGGCCCCTGCGGCGCCACCGGCGGTCCCACGTAGGGCGGCGGCGTCGGGGACGCGGACGCGGTGGCGGTCGGCGCGGGCGATGCCGCTGACGCTTGCGCGACTTGGGCCGCTTGCGCGGGCGCGCCGCAGCCCTGCGCCAGCAGCGCGAGCGCTTTCGCGCTGTCGTCCTGCTGCGCCCACGCGGGCACGGGTATCGAGCAAACGGCAAAGGAGAGCGCGACGGCGATCGCGCTCATCCGCCGCACCGCCCGCGTCACCGGTCCTCGCGCCAGACGAGGTAGCCGCCGACCGCCGTCGCGATGACGTTCGGTAGCCAGGCGGCGACGTACGGGTCGAGCGCACCGTTCTTGCCGAACGCGCCGAACAGCGCGACCATCGCGTAGTACACGAACAGCACGATGATCGACAGCACGATGCCCAGCGTGCGGCCCTTCTTGCCGAACTTGACCGCCAGCGGCAGCGCGACGATCACCGCGATGAACGACGCGACGGGATACGCGTACTTCTGGCCCAGCGTCAGCTCTTGCACGGCGAGATCCGTGCCGCCCTGACCGGTCTGCTTGCGGAACTTGATCTGCTGCGCGAGCCGCTCGGTGTTCATCGTGTACGTATCATTGAACGACGCGCTGAGAAAGTTCTGGCCGTTGTCGCCCATCGGCAGTGACAGGCGTAACTCTTTGGCCAGCACGTCGACCGCGCCGATCTGCCCGTCGGACTTGATCTGCGTGCGCACCGCGTGCTCGAGCACGATGGTGGTCCCATCGATGCGCGCCGTCTTCGCCGTGAGCACTTGGACGTACGGCGTGGTGCGGTCCGGCTGGTAGATCATGACGTTGTTCATCGTCTTGCCGTCGGCGGCGACGGACTGGATGTAAAACGTGTTGCCGGTCGACGGATCGGAGCGGAAGATGTTCGGCTCGATGGGCAGCGTCTGCGACTTGTACAGGATCTGGTAGAAGCTGCGCGTGGAGAGGTCGGTCGCGACGGGCGCGATCTTCTCGTTGACTTGGAACGCGCCGTACGCGATGAGGACGCCGGCGATGAGCGGCAGGCGGATGATGCGGAAGAACGACACGCCCGACGTGCGCAGCGCGCTGATCTCGTTGTCCGCGGCGAGGCGTCCCATACCGAGCAGCGTGCCGAACAAGCACGCGAACGGAAACGCCATCGGCGTGGCCTGCGGCATGCGGAACACGAGGAAGCGCAGCACGAGGAAGATCGGCGCGCCCTTGTTGACGATGTAGTCGGCGGCGAGCACGAAGATGTTCGCGAACCAGAACAGGAAGAACGCGGCCAGCGCGAAGCCGAACGGCGCCGCGACTTCCTTCAAGACGTACGAGTCGAGGATGCGCAGCAAGCGCGGCGCCCGGGGCGGTGCGGCGCGCGCGAGCATGGGCGTCCGCACGCCCGGGTAAGTGGTCATCGCCTCAGCGGATGCCGGCGACGACGCGGTCGACGTACGCGCGCGTCTCGGCGTACGGCGGGACCCCGTGGGCCGCATCCACCGCACCGGGTCCGGCGTTGTAGGCCGCGACCGCGAGCCGAACGTTTCCTTTGTAGCGGCGCAGCAAGTCGCGAAGATAGCGCGTGCCGCCGTCGACGTTCATGTACGGATCGAACGGGTTGGCGACGCCGTACATCGAGGCGGTTCCGGGCATCAGCTGCATCAGTCCCTGGGCGCCGACGCGCGAGACGGCGCTCGGGTCGCCCCCGGACTCCGCGTCGATGACGGAGGCAACGAGCTTGGGGTCCACGGAGTTCGCCGAGGCGTAAGTCCGCACGATCGCGTCCAGCTTGGCCGAGCCCAGCGAGTGAGGGCCGCCCGGCACGAAGCCGCCGCCGCTGCAGCCTGAGAGGCCGGCGAACACGAGCACGACGGAAAGCAAAAGGGCGCGCGAGGACACGTTACTCCATATTTCGGCCGAAACCGGTGGCCGGCCTTGTCCGAGCGTACCACGACGCCCGTCCCGAACGGAATCTGGACGTTTCGCCATCCGGCAATCCCATCATGGCGGCCTTGGACTCGGTTGGCGCTGGCCTGTGATCTCGCCGGGACAACGCGCCGGGGGCGGTCCGCCGTTCCGCGCCGGGAGCTGTGCCTGGGCGATTGGGCGGTCAGCCGGAAGCTTGCTTGGGGCACCGGTTGCCTGCTCGGGCGTCATCGCGCCGTACCAATCGGCCAAAACATTGCTACGAGACGTCTTGTGCCTTGACAGCCGTGCTGGAGACGCCGTAAAGTGGTCAAACAAACCCCAGCGTGACTCGCGCGCGCTGGGCTTTTTCTTTTCCTGGAGCCCGTTTTGAGTCGCGTTGCCATCCTCATCGACGGCAGCAATTTTCTAGCGCAGCGAGCTGCACCGCGCCGATGAACAGCGCGTAGTGCGATGCGAAGAACACGGCGTCGAACTGGCCGGCGAGTCCGGGCTGGGGCGGCGGGTTGCCGACGAAGTACATGCTGCCGCCGGCGAAGGCGAGGCCGGCTCCGAGCAGCAGGCGGGTGGCGGTTGTCACGATGTTCATACCGACACGTCGAACGGTGCCGCTCAGAATCGACAGGCGGCCGCGCGGTCGAGCAGATATTTCTGATCGCGCGCGTTGTGCGCGAGGGATGCCGCGCGTTCGAACTCCGCGCGCGCTTCGGTACGGCGGTCGAGCTTGAACAGCAGATCGCCGCGCACGCTCGGCAGCAGATGGTACGCCTGCAGCGTGGGCTCGTCGCGCAGGCCGTCCACGAGCTCGAGCGCCTCCTGCGGACCGTACGCCATGCCGACCGCGACGGCGCGGTTCAACCGCACGACCGGCGTCGGCGCGAGCTGCGCGAGCGCGTCGTAGAGCGCGGCGATGCGCGCCCACTCGGTCTGCGCGAACGTGCCGGCGCGCGCGTGGCACGCGCCGATCGCCGCCTGCAGCGTGTACGTGCCGAGCGTCCCGCCGAGGCGTTCGGCGCGCTCCAGCGCGGCGAGACCGCGCCGGATCAGCAAGTGATTCCAACGCCCGCGGTCCTGATCGTTCAGCAAGACCGGCTCGCCCGACGGGCCCACGCGCGCGCGCATCCGCGACGCCTGGATCTCCATCAGCGCGACGAGGCCGTGCACCTCCGGCTCCTCGGGCATGAGCTCCGCGAGCACGCGGCCCAGCCGCATCGCATCCTCGACCAGCTCCGGCCGCAGCACGTCCTCACCGGCCGTCGCGGCGTAGCCTTCGTTGAAGATCAGATAGATCGACTCGAGCACCGAGCGCAGCCGCGCCGCGCGCTCCGCGAGGGGCGGAAGCTCGAACGGGACGCGCGCTTCGGCGAGCGTGCGCTTCGCGCGCACGATGCGCTGCGCGATCGTGGGTTCCGGCACGAGGAACGCGCGCGCGATCTCGCCCGTCGTGAGGCTGCCGAGCAGGCGCAGCGTCAGCGCGACGCGCGCCTCCGCCGACAAGACCGGATGGCACACGACGAACATCATCCGCAGCAAGTCGTCGCCGATCTCCGCGTCGACCGCCTCGAAGCCGTCACCGGCGGGCGCATCGGCGACGTCGCGGCCCAGCTCTTCGGTCTTGCGCTCGCGCGCCGCTTCGCGCCGCACGAGATCGATCGCGCGCCGCTTCGCGGTGGTCATCAGCCACGCTCCGGGATTGCGGGGAACGCCTTCGCGCGGCCACTGCGTGAGCGCCGCGACGAACGCGTCCTGCGCGAGCTCTTCGGCCCGTCCGATGTCGCGCACGATGCGCGTTAAGCCGGCGATCAGCTTTGGCGCTTCGATGCGCCAGATCGCGTCGAGCGCGAGATCGGACTCGGGCGTCATGCGGTCAGAACGGCGATTGCCCCACTTCGTGCAAGTGACACGTGCCGGTGCCGATGATGTCGAGGAAACGCTCCGTGAGCGCGGTCGCTTCCTCCACGTCGCGCACGTCCATCAGCGCGTAGCCGCCCACAACCTCTTTCGCCTCCGCGAACGGGCCGTCGGTCGCCGTCGTCTTGCCGTCGCGCCGCGACATGATCTTCTCGAACATGTCGTTGTCGCGTCCGCCGGTGTCGATGAGGACGCCGCGCCCGCGCAGCTCCGTGATGAAGGCGCCCATGTGCTCCATCTCGTCCTGGCTGGGATTGCCGGCCTTCGCCGGCGGGAGCGTGAGGATCGAGATGATCTTCACTTGGCGGTGTCCCGCAGGCGCTGTTCTTGTTCGCGAACCTCGTCGGGCAGGGTGTCGCCGAAGTCTTCGAGCTCGAAGATCTGGCGGATCTCGATCTCTTCGCCGCGGTCGAACGGGGCCGACTTGAAGCGGCTGATGATCTCTTCCTTGGACTTGCCCTGCACGATCCAGAAGCCGGCGACCAGCTCTTTGGTCTCTGCGAACGGGCCGTCCGTGACGGTCGTGCGGCCGCCGTCGAATCGTATGCGGGCGCCTTTCGAGCTCGCCTGCAGCCCGTCCATGGCGAGCACGACGCCGTCTTTGACGAGCTCCTCGTTGAACTTGCCCATCTCCGCGAACTGCTCCCGCGTGGGCAGGATGCCGGCCTCGCTGTCTTTGCTCGCCTTGACTAGAACCATGAATCGCATCGGTATTTTCTCTCCGTCTTCGGGTGTGTGTACCGATACGTCGAACGGCCCCGCGACCTTTCGACACGGTCGCGAAAAACTCAGGCGGCTTGCATCGAACATCTGTGCGATTGCGGCGACTTCACGAACGCTACCGTGTGCTCGCGCTAATGTCGCATCAGCGCAACGCAGCCAGCCTGTTCGAAATGACGGTCTGTTGTAGCGGCTTCCGTTATTCCCCGATGCCGCATCGCGAGAATCGAGTCACAGTCGGTTAAGCTCCAAGCCTTGTCGCTCATCTGCTCATAAAACCGAATCGCCTGAGCAAACCTTTCGCTGGAGCATCTCACAAACTCAAAGCGTCGCGTCGAGCGAAGTTTCTCGATAAAAGTCACCGTAAAATCGCGCACGTCGGGGCCATACTTGCAGACCCCGTTCAGCAGCTCTATCAACACAAGCTCACTCGTCACCATTTGTGCGGATAGAAGTGCCGTTTCGAGTTCTTCCGCTTTGTCTCGATATGGATCTTTAGGGTGGCAAAGCGCTAGCAGAAACGACGTGTCTGCGAAGACGACCCTTGAGGCCACGGACTATTCTAAGCCTCTGGGCTTCCGGGGTGGAGATATTCATCGAGGCGCGAGGAGAGGTCCGCGGGTACGAGCTCCCAATCACTGTCGCGTCTGCGGCTCGCAATCCATTGCGTGAGCGACTCGTCTTCCGGCTCCGGGTCGGCAGGCGATAGTTCCGTTACCGACTTGACGCGTCGAATGAACCCATCGGCCTTGCTCATCTCGACCAATCCCGTGAGAACTGCTGAAGGCCACTGAAGTGCGTCCATGAACATCCGTTGTTGATCGTCGAGAAATCGCACTTCTACGCGCCGTTTGTTCGGAAGCCGAAGTTGGGCTACGTGGCCGTCTTTGTCGATCGCTCGAATCTCACCGTACAAGGTGATCACGTCTTCATAATACGTCGTATGGTATTCTCGGAATCGCTCTCGCGTGGCTTGAGAGTATGTTGCCCGGGACTGAGGACGCCCATTGCCTATGCAAATTCCTTCGTCATCGTGCAAGGTCGAGCCGAGTTGAACAACTCCGTCGACGCGATTTCGCGGGAAGCGCGGCGGGAGCTCTCGCTTGTGTTCTTGGGATTGAATCGCTTCAATCAGCAATTGAATCGCCTGCTCCACGTACGGTGAAGGTCGCTCGCCGAACAGCGTCTCTTCCGTGTCGTTTTCGATTGGGGCGTCGATCGGCAGCGTGGTCGAGCCGTCCTTCACGGCCTTGAAGCGAAGTTTTGTGGACGCGTCAAAATTATTAGGGAGCCGCTTACTGTCGGGGTTTTCTAAATACCATAGGTCTTCGGCTAGCTTGGTGACGAGCCGCTGAAAGGTTGCGAGTTCTTGGCCGACTTCAAGAAGGACGGACGGCTCTTCGAAGCGGCCGCCAAAAAAAGAGAGGTCCGTTAGTCGCGTCCATCTCGTCATCGGGAACCTCCTTCCAAATTCCGCGCCTCACCGGGCTCGTGCCATGCGTCGTTTAGCGAGCGGCTGTGCCTATGTGAATCGAACATATGTTCGATAATCGGGCCTGCGTCCCCGCGGTATTGTTTAAAAATTTTTGATACACGGCCCGTTGCCCATCCTAACACGGTGGGCTATAGTGGTCCACAGTGGAACGAAGTGGCACGCAGTGGAGGTTCTAATGGACCGACCGCTGTTCACGGGTTCGGTCGACCACAGCCTTGACGACAAGGGCCGCCTCGTCGTGCCCGCCCGCTTTCGCGAGCGGCTCGGGGCAGGCATCTTCCTCACCATCGCGCTCCCCGACCCGTGCCTCGCGCTCTACCCCGCCGCCGCCTGGGGCGACGTCTGCGCCCGGATCGACGCCGCGCCCGTCAAGAACCCCGAGTTCCGCGCGTACGTCCGGCGGCTCTTCGCGCACACCGAGGAGCTGAGCACCGACGCCCAGGGCCGGCTCGTCATCCCCGCTGCGCTGCGCGCGTACGCCGGGATCGAGAAGGACGTCGTGTCGATCGGCTCGCTGACCCGGGTCGAGGTGTGGGCGAAGGACCGCTACGACGAGCACGTGCGCGACCGCGGCGACCTTCCCGACTTCGCGTCCGAGCTGGGGCTGTTTTGATTGCCCGCGCACATCCCGGTGCTGGCGCGGCAGGCCGTGGACGCGCTGGCGATCCGCCCCGGCGGCGTCTACGTCGACGCGACGTTCGGGGCGGGCGGGCATTCCGCGCTGATCCTCGCGGCGCTCGGTGCGGCGGGCCGGCTGATCGCGTTCGACGCGGACCCCGCGGCGGGCGCGCATGCGATCGCCGACCCGCGCTTCCTTTTGGTGCACGCGAACTTTCGCCAGCTCGCGGAGCGGCTCGACGCGCTGGAGATCGCGCACGTGGACGGCGTGCTGTTCGACTTGGGGGTGAGCTCGATGCAGTTCGATGAAGGCGAACGCGGCTTCTCGTTCCGCGCGGCCGCGCCGCTCGACATGCGGCTCGACCCGACGACGGGCGAGAGCGCGGCTGAGTTCCTCGCGATGCGCGACGAGAAGACGATCGCCGACACGATCTACCGGTTCGGCGAGGAGCGCAAGTCGCGCCGCATCGCGCGCTCGATCGTCGCGCTGCGCGACGCGGGCACGCCGGTGAAAGACACCGCCGATCTCGCCAACGTCGTCGCGCGCGCCGTGCGCGCGCCGGCGCACGCGAAGATCCATCCCGCCACGCGCACGTTCCAAGCGCTGCGCATCGCCGTCAACGACGAGCTCGGTGCGCTCGAAGCCGGGCTCCACGCCGCGCTCACCCGCACCGCGATCGGCGGCCGCGTCGCCGCGATCAGCTTTCATTCGCTGGAGGATCGTATCGTGAAGCACACCTTCCGCGAAGACCCCCGCGCGCGCGCCCTCACGCGCAAACCGCTCGTCGCCGACGACGACGAGCTCGCCGCCAACCCGCGCGCTCGCAGCGCGAAGCTGCGCGTTGCCGAGCGCATCGATGCCGAGCAGCACGACCACGGAGGGGAAAATCTATGAACGCCGCGCAGCGTCTGCCCGAGCCCGAACCGCGCCGTGTCGTGCACGTGCGCGCCGCGACGATCCGGCGCGTGCGCCGCACGCGGCGGCGCATGCGCGCGCCGGTCCTCGCAATGCTCACGGTCACGCTTGCGGCGCTGGTGCCGCTGCTGGGCTACGTCACGCTCACGTCGCGGCTGACGTCGCTCAACTACGCGCTCGTGCGCACCGACCACCAGCGCGTCGCGCTGCTGGAGGACACGCAGCGGCTCGACGAGCGCATCGCGCAGCTCCAGTCACCAGACCGGCTCGCGGCGCTGGCCGTCAAGCTCAAGCTGCACGACCCGCACGTGTACGCGGTGGTGCGCGTTCCCGAGCCGAAGCCGCAGCCACGTCCGACCGGATTCGCCTTATTCGCCTGGTTTAGCTCGAAGTAATGGCGGCGCGTGCCTTCGCGCGCGTCGCACCGTTTCGAGCGAAGGTGTCGCTCGCCGCGGTCGTCGTGCTCGCGCTGCTGCTGGCCGTGAAGCTCGGCGACGTGCAGATTCGCCAAGGGCCGTGGCTGGCGCGCACCGCGCTCGCGCAGCACCACGTCACGCTGGAGTCGTTCGCGAAGCGCGGCGCGATCCTCGACCGTGAGGGCGGCGTGCTCGTGCGCTCGCTGCCGTCGGAGTCGATCTTCGCGGTGCCGACCGACGTCGTCGAGCCGCACCGCGTCGCCGTCACGCTCGCGCCGCTGCTGCGCAAGCCGGTCGCGGATCTCGAAGCCGCGCTGCGCGACCGCTCGCAGTTCCGCTGGCTCGCGCGCAAGGTGCCGCACGAGGTCGCGCAGCGCGTGCGCGCGCTCAACTTCGCCGGCGTCGACACCAAAGGCGAAGAGACCGGCGTGCGGTTCGTCGCGTCGGGCCGGCTCGCGTCGACCGTCATCGGCTACACCGGCACCGACGAGAACGGCTTGGGCGGCATGGAGTACTCGCTCGACAAGCTGTTGCGCGGCACGCCCGGCAAAGTACAGATCGAAGCCGATCTGTACGGTCACGAAGTGCCGCTCGGCAACACGCACGTGGTGGAACGCGCGGTGCCGGGCAAGACGATCGTCACGACGCTCGACCCGTACTTGCAGTTCGAGAGCGAACGGCTGCTGCGCGCGGCGGTGAGGAAATGGCAGGCGCGCAACGGGACGGCGATCGTGATGGACCCGTGGACCGGCGAGCTGCTCGCGGTCGCCAACATGCCCGACTACGAGCCCGCGCGCTTCGGCGCGTACCCGCCCGATGCGTGGCGCGACCGCGCGATCGCCGACGCGTACGAGCCCGGCTCAACGTTCAAATTGATCACGGCCGCGGCGGCGCTGGAGAGCGGCAAGTTCACCACCGCGTCGCGCTTTCCGGCGCGCGATTCGATTCAGGTCGGCGGGCGCACCATCTTCAACGCCGAGGACGGCATGATGGCGTCGGGCATGGGCAGCGAGTCGCTCGAAGAGATCATCGCGTTCTCGCACAACGTCGGCGCCGCGGAGGTGGGCCTCGCGACCGGCGGCACGTGGATGAACCGCACGATTCGCAAGTTCGGGTTCGGCGAACCCACGCAGGTGGAGCTGCCCGGTGAGAACCCCGGCATCGTGAACGATCCGAAGGACTGGAGCGGCTCGTCGCTCGCGACCATCGCGTTCGGCCACAGCATCTCCACCACGCCGCTCGCGATGGCGCGCGCGTACGCGGCGATCGCGAACGGGGGTTGGCTGCTGCGCCCGCGCATCATCTCGGCGATCGAAGACACCGACGGCTCGGTGATCTACCGCTACGGGCGCGAAACCGAGCGCCGCGTGATCTCTGCGAAGACCGCGGCGACGCTGCGCACGTTCTTGCGCGCGGTCGTGCTGCGCGGCACGGGAAATCCCACCGCACGCGTGGCGGGCTACACGACCGCAGGCAAGACCGGCACCGCGCAGATGGTCGAGAACGGCGCGTACCTGCCGGGCGCGTACGTCGCGTCGTTCATCGGCATGATCCCCGCCGAGCACCCGCGCTACGTGATCCTGGTGAAGCTCGAACGGCCCCACGGCTCGATCTACGGCTCGCAGGTCGCGGCGCCGGTGTTCGCGGACCTCGCTCGCGCGGCGATGCTGCACGCCGGCGACATGCCGGCGTTCGCCCCGCACCCGACGCGCTTGGTCCCCCGCGCGCCGTCCGCGAAGGGTACGCATTGATGCGCGACACGGCCCGCCTCGTAGCGACCCTGCCGGGCGCTCGCGTCGCCGGCACGCTCCCACCGTCGGTCGACGCGATCGCGACGGACTCGCGCGCGGTGAAGCCGGGCACGCTGTTCGTCGCGCTCCGCGGCGAGCGCACGGACGGCCACGCCTACATCGAAGACGCGATCAGACGCGGCGCGGAAGTGGTCGTCGTCGAGGAATCGGCAAATGTCACCCGGACCCCCAGTGTCACCCTGAGCTTGTCGAAGGGTCAGGGGAAGGGCGCGCCGCCCATCGTCACCGTCGCGGACACGCGCATCGCCGCGTCCGCGCTGGCCGACGCGTTCTACGACCACCCGTCGCGCGATCTCACCGTGGTCGGCGTGACGGGCACGAACGGCAAGACGACGACGACGCATCTCGTGCGCGACGCGTTGGAGGCGGACGGGATGCCGTGCGGCATCATCGGCACGCTCGGCGGCGAGTTTCGCGAGCACCGCTGGCCGCTGTCGAACACGACGCCGCTCGCGCTGGAACTGCACGCGCTGCTCGCCGCGCAGCGCGACGCGGGCGCGAAGGCCGTCGCGATGGAGGTGTCGTCGCACGCGCTCGCGCTGCACCGCGTCGACCACGTGCGGTTCAAGGTGGGCGTGCTGACGAACATCACGCGCGATCACCTCGATTTTCACGGCACGATGGAACGCTACGTCGCCGCGAAGCGCCGGCTGTTCGACCTCGCGGAAAACGCGGTGATCAACGTCGACGATCCGTGGGGTCTGAAGATCTATCGGGAGCTGACGGAGCGCGGCGCGGGGGTCTTCGGCTACTCGATCGATCATGAAAAGCCGGGCGGATTTCGCGCCACCGACGTTCGCTTGGCGGGTGACGGCTCCACGTTCCGCATCGAGAATGAAGAGGTGGCCATCCACCTGCCTGGACGCTTCAACGTGCGCAACGCGCTCGCCGCCTACGCCGCCGCGAGGCTCGCCACGAGCAACGGCGGCGCGAACGTCGTGCGCGGCCTCGCGGCGACGCGCGCCGTACCCGGCCGCATGGAACGCATCGGCGCCTTCGGGATCGACGCGATCGTCGACTACGCGCACACGCCCGACGCGCTGGAGAACGTGCTCAACGCGGCGCGCGAGACGACGCGCGGCGACCTGATCGTGGTGTTCGGCTGCGGCGGCGACCGCGATCCGGGCAAGCGCACGCAGATGGGCGAGATCGCGGCGCGCATCGCCGACCGCGTGATCGTGACGTCGGACAACCCGCGCAGCGAGGACCCGCTCACGATCGCGCGCTCGGTCGCGAACGGCTACGAGCGGACCGACATCGAGCTGGACCGCCGCGACGCGATCCGCCGCGCAATCGACGAAGCGAAGGCGGGCGACACGGTGGTCGTCGCGGGCAAGGGCCACGAGACGTACCAGATCGTGGGCGACCAGACGCGCCCGTTCGACGACCGCGACGAAGTCCGCATCGCCTTCTCCAAACGCGGCCGCCGATGAGATTGCCGATGCGCGACGCGATCGAGGCGACGCGCGCGCGCGTGCTAGGCGAGCACATGCCCGAGTCGCTGCTGATCTCGACCGACACGCGCGCGATCGAGCGCGGCGCGACGTTTCTTGCGCTGCGCGGCGAGAACTACGACGGGCACGACTACGTCGAACAAGCCTTTGCTCGCGGCGCAGTCTGCGCGATCGTCGACGAGCGTCACGCGCACGGCGTCGGCGCGTGGTCGAAGCGCCACGCGGTCCTCGTCGTGCCGGACACGCTGCAGGCATATCTCCAGCTCGGCGGGTTGGCGCGCGCGCGCGTGCGCGGCACCGTCGTGGCCGTCACGGGCAGCACCGGCAAGACCACCACGAAGCAGTTCTTGCTCGCGCTCTTGCGCGGCGCCGGCATGCCCGTCACCGCGACCCCGGAGAACGAGAACAACGAGGTCGGCGTCGCGAAGTTCCTGTGCGGCTTGGACGACGGCGACGAGCGCGTGGCGATCGTCGAGATGGGCGCGCGCAAGTACCGCGACCTCGACGTGCTCGTCGCCGCGGCGCGGCCCGACGTGGGCGTGCTCACCAACGTGGGCGAGGCGCACCTCGAGATCATGGGCTCGCGCGAGCGCATCGCCGAGACGAAGTGGGCCGTGCCGTCGGGCGCGCGGCGCGCGGTGCTCAACCTCGACGACGCGGTGTCGCGCGCGCGCGCCGAATCGCTCGCCGTGCCGCCGGTGTGGTACGGGATCGACGAGGACCGCCCGCCGCACGGCCAGCGCGCGGCGGTGATCGAAGGCGATGCCGTCTGGACGATCGGCGAGGACGGCGCCACCGAGACGCACCACGTCGCGATAACGTTTCCGGGCGACCACAACCGCCGCAACCTCGCCGGCGCGTTCGCCGCGGCGCTGCTCTGCGGCGCGAGCGCGGAGAAGCTCGCCGCTGCCGTGAGCACCGTGACGCTGCCGCACGGCCGCTACGAGATCGTCGAGCTGGCCGATGACGTGCGCCTGGTGTTCGACGCGTACAACGCCTCGCTGTCGGGCACGCTCGCGACGCTCGCGACGTTCGGCCGCGAAGAAGCCGAACGGCGCATCGCGGTGCTCGGCAGCATGGCGGAGCTCGGCGACGACGCGCCGTCGATGCACGAGAAGATCGGCGAGATCGCGGCGACGCGCGCCGACGTCGTGCTCGCGGGCGGCACGTTCGCCGCCGACACGGCGCGCGGCGTTCACTTGCGCGGCGGGGCGGTCGTGCGCTACGACTCCAACGACGAAGCGATCGCGTGGCTGCGCGCGAACGTCAAGCGCGGCGACGCGATCCTGCTCAAGGGCTCGCGCAAATACAAGATGGAGCAGATCGCCGAAGCGCTGGGCGCCGAGGTGTTTGCATGATACCGGTCGCGATCCGCGAGAGCGGTTTGCCCGAAGGCCTCGTCGCGATCCCGGTGCGCACGCGGCTGATCGCGCCGGGCGACGATCTGGCCGCACTCGTCGGCGACGCGGTGCGCGGCATCGCGCGGCCGGGCGACGTCGTGGTGATCGCGGAAACCGCGGTCGCGATCGTGCAGTCGCGGTTCATCCCCGCCGAGTTCATCCGGCCGTCGCGGCTCGCGCTGATGATGTCGCGCAAGGCGGGCGCGCTGGCGACGGTGAGCCAGCCGGAGTCGCTGCAGCTCGTGATCGATCAAGCCGGCCCGCGCCGCGTGCTGTGGGCCGCGCTCGCGCACGTTTTCGGCCGCCTGCGCGGCAAGCGCGGCGCGTTCTACGAGATCCTCGGCGAAGAGATCGCCGCCATCGACGGCTACACCGGCACGTTGCCGCCGTACGAGCGCGCGATCGTGCTCGGCCCGGCCGATCCCGACCGCGTCTCAACGGAGCTAGCCGCCGTGCTGGGCGTGCACGTCGCGATCGTCGACGCGAACGATTTGCGCAAAGCGAAGGCGCTCGGCGCGTCGCCGCACGCGAACCGCGACGCAATCGAGCGCGCGCTGATCGGCAACCCGCACGGCAACGGCGACGAGCAGACGCCGATCGTCGTGCTCGCGTGGCGCGGCGACGGCCCGCACCCGCTGGTGACGGCGTGAGCGACATCGGCAACCCGTTCCCGCCGTACATGGCGCCGATACTCACCGTGCTCAGCTGGCCGTTCGGTCTCGGCGTGCTGCTGGGAGCGATGCTCTTCGCGGGGTTGCCGGCGTTCGTCATCACAGCGCTCCTCGGCCGCCCGCTCATCGACCGGCTGCAGCGCGCGGCCGCGCGCCAGACCGCGTACGAGGACGCGCCGAAGTCGCATCAAGTGAAGACGGGAACGCCGACGATGGGCGGCCTCCTGTTCGGCGTGGCACCGCTGGTCGCGCTGCTGCTCGCGCCGTCGCGCACGACGCTGGCGCTCGCCGTTCTGGTGTACGGGTGCATGGCGATCGGCGCGTTCGACGACCTGTCGAAAATCCGCAAGGGAAAGAACCGCGGCCTGCGCGCGCGCGAGAAGTTCACCCTGACGGGCATCGCCGCGGTCGCGTTCTTGGTCGTGGCGGGACCGCATGCGACGGTGTTCCTGGGCATTGGCGAAGTGCCCGCGTGGCTGTGGTACGTGCTGTCCGTGTGCGTGGTGCTCGCGACGACGCACGCAGTGAATCTCACCGACGGTCTCGACGGTCTCGCCGGCGGCACGATCCTGCCGCCGCTGCTCGTGTTCACGTGCGCCGCGCAATTCGCCGAGGCGCCGGTCGGCGTGCCGCTGTTCGCCGCGGCGACCGCCGGAACGGTGCTCGGTTTCTTGGTCTACAACCGCCATCCCGCGCGCCTCTTCATGGGCGACACCGGCTCGCTCGCACTGGGCGCCGCGCTTGCAGGCGTCGCCATACTCTCCGGCACGCAACTGTTCTTGCTCTTGATCGGCGGCGTGTTCGTGGCTGAAACCTTGAGCGTCATCATCCAAGTCGCATCGTTCAAGACGACGCGCCGGCGGGTGTTCCGGATGAGTCCGCTCCACCACCACTTCGAGCTCGGCGGCTGGCCCGAAACGGTGGTCACGACGCGCTTTTGGATCGCTTCGCTCGTTCTCTCCGTGCTGGGCCTCGCCCTGATTTCGCGTACTGCATCATGATCGAATCAACCAGCGGCCGCTTCGACCGCACCGACCACGCCCTCGTCATCGGTCTCGGCCGCAGCGGCCGCGCGAGCGTCGAGGTGCTGCGCTCGCGGCTCGGCTCCGTCGTCGCGACCGACGAAGCGCCGCCCGAACAGATCGCCGAGGCGCTCGACGAGCTGAGAGCCGCGAACGTGCGCTTCGTGCCGCCCGACGAGCTCGACGAAGCGCTCGAGCATGTCACCGTCGCGGTGCTCTCGCCCGGCATCGCGCTGAACAACCCGCTGGTGCGCCGCGTCGCGGCGAAAGGCATCCCGGTGTTCAGCGAAGTGGAAGTCGCGTACCGCCTCTGCGCGGCGCCGATCGTCGCGGTCACCGGCACGAAGGGCAAGACGACGACGACCGCGCTGATCGGCGCGCTGTTCGCCGCCGCGGGCAAGACCGTGCACGTCGGCGGCAACATCGGCAACGCGCTGATCCACGAGACGGCGATCGCGAAAGCGGACGACTGGGTGATCGCCGAGGTGTCGTCGTTCCAGCTCGAGTCGATCCGGTCGTTCAAACCGAAGATCTCGCTGATCCTCAACGTGACGCCGGATCACCTCGACCGCTACCCGTCGATGGAAGAGTACGCCGAAGCGAAAATGCGCATCTTCGCCAACCAAGGGCCGGGCGATTATTTCGTGGGCAACCTCGACGACCCGATCGTCGCGTCGGCGCCGGGCGAGGACGGCAACCGCATCAAGACGCGCGCGCTGTGGTTCGCGAGCGAACCGCACCGCAACACGACGCTGTACCTGCGCGGTCAGTCGATCGTGTACGCGCCGCCGACGGGCGACCCGCGCCCGATCGAGATCATGACCACGAGCGAGATCCCGCTGCTGGGACGTCACAACGTGGAGAACGTGATGGGCGCGGTGCTCGTGGCGCTCGCGGCGGGCCTGCCGGTCCACGCGATCCGCGAAGGCGTGCGCACGTTCCGCCCGCTCGACCACCGGCTGCAGCCCGTCGCGGAGATCGAAGGCGTGCGGTACGTCGACGACTCCAAAGCGACGAATCCGGGCTCGGTGATTGCGGCGATGAAGGCGTTCGACCGCCCGATCGTGCTGATCGCGGGCGGCAAATCGAAAGGCACCGATTTCGCGGAGCTCGGCAAGGTGCTGTCGTCGCGCGCGAAAGCGGTCGTGCTGATCGGGGAAGCCGCGGACGAGATCGCAAGCGTGGTGAAGCGCGCGAAGGTGGAGCACGCGACGTCCATGGACGACGCCGTGCGCCGCGCGCGCGACCTCGCGGAGGAAGGCGACGTGGTGCTGCTGTCCCCGGGCTGCGCATCGTTCGACATGTTCCGCTCCGCCGAACACCGCGGCGAAGAATTCGCAGGCTCGGTCCACGCGCTCCAACACCCGGTGGCCGGTGCACGCTAACCACCGTCACGTCACGCGCATCAATCCCGATGTCACCCTGAGCTCGTCGAAGGGTGCGCCACAATCGCGCCTGCGTGCGCATCTCAAGCCGCCGGACCCGCTGCTGCTCGGCCCGATCGCGTTCCTCGTCGCGCTTGGCCTCGTGATGGTGTTCAGCTCGTCATCGGCGATCGCGTACTCGGCGTATCACGACACGGCGCATTATCTCAAGCGCCAGGCGGTGTACCTGGTCATCGGCCTGGTGTTCGCGTACGCCGCGTACCGCGTCGACTACCACAAGCTCCGCAAGATCGCGCCCGGCGTCGTGCTCGTCGCGTTCCTGCTGCTGGTCCTGACGCTGATCCCGCACGTCGGCTACGCGACGGGCGGCGCGCGCCGCTGGATCGGTTTGCGCGCGGTCTCGTTCCAGCCGTCGGAGTTCGGCAAGCTCGCGCTGGTGCTGTTCCTCGCCGCTAAGCTGTCGTCGCTCGGCGAGGGCGTGCGCTCGCTGTCGAAGGGCGTGTTTCCGGCGCTGCTCGTCACGCTGCTGCTCGCCGTCCCGGTGCTGTTCGAGCCCGACATGGGCACGGCGTCGCTGTACATCTTCACCGCGTTCGCGCTGCTGTTCACCGCGGGCGCGCGCATCGAGCACTTGATCATGTGCGTGCTCGTGATGCTGCCGGCAGCGCTGATCGCAATCGGATCGTCGGCGTACAAGCGCGCGCGCATCCTCGCGTTCCTGCACCCGTGGAAGGACCCGCAGAACACGGGCTTCCACATCGTGCAGTCGCTGCTCGCGCTCGGCAGCGGCGGCATCCTGGGCCTGGGCCTGGGCGCGTCGCGGCAGAAATATTTCTATCTCCCCGAAGCGCACACCGACTTCATCTTCGCGGTGATCGGCGAGGAACTGGGCATCCTGGGCGCGCTCGGCGTGCTGGTGCTGTTCGTGCTGTTCGCAATCCGCGCGATCACCGCCGCGCTGCGCGCACCCGACCGCTTCGGCATGCTGCTCGCGATGGGCTGCACGTTCCTGATCGTGATCCAAGCCTTCGTCAACATCGGCGTGGTCACCGCATCCTGGCCGGTGACGGGCGTCCCGCTCCCGTTCATCTCGTTCGGCGGCTCGGCCCTGATCGTGTCCCTGATCGCGGTAGGACTAATCGCGAACGTCGGCCGGCACCGAAGCACATGATACGAGTGCAGGGCAGTTGCAAGCATAACCAGGATTTGCTATCATATGCCGGATAGCATCATGAAGCCAGTGATTGACCGCGGTCCAGTTTTTGAGGAGCTTTTCCAGCAGCTCACCGCGTTGAAGTATCAGCCGAAGTTCCTCGAAGCCATCGTTCCTGCGTGGTGGACCCCGGAAGCGGAAGCCAGCCCGAACGGTCTCCAGCATCTCAAGTTACTGCTGGCTCAGTATCTCGGGCTCGATATGGCGGTGTTACTTCGTGACGGCCAGGTCAAACCAGTCGCGCCATCCGGCATGAGCTTCAAACGCTCCAGCGACTTGCAGCACGTCAAGCCTCCCGATCCGAACCTGGCCTATTTCTCGCGGATCGTGAAGTCGTTGGCCGCTACGGTCGGACCGTCACTTCAGGTACCCACCGCAGCCTCGGCGATGCATGAGGAGATCCTAGCCACGGGCGCGCGGTGCGTCACGCTCGCGGCGATACTGGAGTACTGCTGGTCCAGAAACATAGCGGTCGTCCACGTGGACAACTTTCCCGTCGAGAAGAAGGGGCTTGATGCCCTCGTGTATCGGGTGAAGGACCGGTTCGTCATCATCGTAGCGCGCGCCATCGACGCCCACGCCAGTGCGCGAGCATCCTTCATCATCGCGCACGAGCTCGGACACATCGCGCTCGGCCACGTGCTCGAAAATACTGGAATCATCGACGACCCGAACGAGGAAGAGCGGCACCGTGACGATGAGGCCGCCGCGGACGCATTCGCAGCGGAGGCCTTGAGCGGCGGGCGTTACAAGCCGACGTGGCGGCGCGGAGCAATACGCGCCGATACGTTGGCCGAGCGCGCGGAAGTGTACGGAAAGCGTTGGAACATCGATCCTGGAGTTCTGCTGTGGCGCTGTGCGCACGAGGAAGCGTTGTGGCGGAACGCTGCGGCGGCCAGTCGGTACCTGAAAGCGCTACCTGCGCCGACGCATCGATTCATCAACGATGTCGCGAAACGATATATTGACACGTCTGGTGTCAGCGAGGATACGCTCCACACCATAGAGCGGACGCTGATTACGGCCGCCTAGAGGGCTCACCGGGTGGAATTGCTCCTCGACACCGACTTCATCATCAAGATGGCTCGGTACTCGCTTCTCGATGCGTTCGACGAACTGGCGAAGGCGAAGAACCATGCGATGTTGCCATTTCGCTACCTTTACGAAATCAAAGACAAGATGCGCCGAGCCAAGAGTGACCCTGCCGAATCGGTGTTCGGCTCGCACGTTGCATTGAGCAGCTGTCAAAGCTTCGTCGCTCGCGGATTGGAGATGGCCCCCGTTCAGGACTACGACGTCTTCAACGATCTCCGCGAGATCGAAGGGATGGATCAGGGCGAATCGATCCTCGTCGAGTACATGCTTCGCGAAACGAACGCGCTCATGCTCAGTGGCGACAAAAAGATGATCAACGGGTTGAACACCCAGGATGGCGACAATTTTCGGCCGCTCCTGCAAAACCGCATCGTTTACCTGAATCGACTCATATTGACGTTGGCGTTGGGCGCGGGCTGGGATGAGGTGCGACGGAGGGTTTGCGAGAACGCGAGTTGCGATGCCGCACTCTATACCGCGCTCGAGCCGACCCTGAGCAAGCCCGACGCAGAGGCGAAGCTCTACAAAATGACGGTTGAGTACGAACGCTCGTCCCGCGGGTTGCTCCGCGCCTCACTTTGAACGCGCTGGGCATCATCGCCACGCTCGGGCTCGCCCTAAGCGCCGGCATCACCGCGAGCGACGGTATGACCCTGAACTTGCCGAGGGATTCGGCCGCTTTCGCGGCAGTCGCGACTGCGTCGCCGCCGACCGTGGCCCCCGCGACGATGGCACCGTTCGTTCAGCCGACGCCGGTGCCGTTTCAACTCGACCGGTCGCATATTGGCATCGTGCCGGGCACGACCGAGAAGGCGCACACGTACGGTTCGCACGGCGCCGTCAAGGTCACGTCGTCATTCGTGGGCGTCAGCGCCGGCTACGACGCGGCGACGCGCACGCTGTCGCTGAAAGGCGTCGCGCGCGGCAGCGGGACGGTCACGCTAGTCGATGCAACCGGCGCGGCCGCGAGCACCGCCGTGCTCGTCGCGCCCGCGGCCGGCACCGTCGCTTCCGACGTGAACGTCGAGCTCGCGGGCGACGTGTCGCCGTTCTTCGCCGCGGCGCGGGTGCGCGACGCGATCGCGCAGCGCAGCGTGCTGCAGCCGTTCGTCGAGGTGCGGATCCCGGTTCTGGCGATCCCGATGCACGCGTCGCAACCGTACACGGTGACGCTCGACGTCGGGCTGGACGGCAAGGGTACGTTCGTCGACGTCCGAGCGAAGTCGAACGTCCACCTGCGGCTCAATGCGCCCGTGCCGCCGGTGCTGCCGGGCGCGCCGCAAACGCTTCTCTACAGCGACAGCCCCGAGTACGTCACTGCCGACGGCGTGCTGTTTCGCTCGGTCACGCCCGTGACGGCCGCGCGTCCAGCGCGCATCTACCTCTACCACGTCGCCATGACGGAGCCGCGAACGTTCGCGCTCGTCCTGCGCGCGCGCGACGCACCGGCGCGCGTCGCGCTCACCGGCGCGGCTGCGCCGGCATCGACCAAATATCTCTGCGCCGGCCACCGTGCGACCGCGGACTATTTGCGCGAACGCCGGCGCCGCGAGAGCGTTGTCGCAACCGTCGCGCCGGACCATCCGTTCGTGCTGCCGCTGCAAGGCGACATGCACGTGCGCGACTTGATCGCGGCCGCGTACGACATCGCGGTGCTCGACGGCGGCGCGGTCGACGTCGAGGTCGTGAGCACCGCGCACGGCATCGATCCGCTCAGCGTCGCCGACGATCCCGAAGCGCCGGCGGACCGCTCGCGCCGCAAAGGCGAGTTCGCGCTCGCGTCGATTCGGCCGATCAGCTTGGATCTGCGCATCGGGTCGCCCGATGAAGAGCCGTCCATCGACATCGGCCTCGGCTCCGTGGAGGGCACGCCCGAGTTTCGGAACCTGCGCGCGGGCCCGCGGTTCTTCCCCGGCGACTACGGGATCGTGCGCCCGGTGCGCCTGCACTTGGTCAACACGACGGACACGCAGCAAACCGCGTTCTTGTACGAAGTCGCGCTGAACCGTGGCCTGACGTCGACGTTCTGGTTCGACGGCGACCTGAACCCGACGGAAGTCCCGATGGTCAACGACCCCAACCAGCGCTACCTCGTCCGAGCGTTCCCGCTCGCGCCGAACGAAGACCGCACGGTCACCGGCGAGTACATGACGGACGGCGGCTCGAACTACACCGCAGAGTACGGCCTAACCGCCGACACCCCGCAACCCCCACCCCCATGGAACTGCCAATGACCCCAGCCCCCAGCCCGCGCCTCGCATCGACGCCCCCGCGGCTCGCGTCGACGCCCCTGCGGCCATACTTCATCGCGGCCATTGTCACCCTAACTGCCATTGTCACCCTGAGCTTGTCGAAGGGTGCGCCACAACCGGCCGTCGCAGCGGACACGACGCCGCAGCCGCTGCTCGCCGCGACGCGCTACATCCTCGTCTACGTCGACGGCGACAAACGCCAGAGCGCATCGGCGGGCGCGGGCACCGGCAACTACCGTCTCCTGGGCACGCTCGCGGACGGCAGCGTGCTGGTGAGCTACAACGACGGCGGCGCGCTCGCGGTCGAAGCGATCTCGCCGTCGCTGGGGTCGCGCACGATCAAGACGTTCTACAACACGGCGTTCATCGCGCCGAGCAGCGACGGCTTCTTGGCATACGACGGCGCGACGCAGCTGCTGCGGCGCTACGATCTGAAAGGCTCCATCGTCGGATCGCCCGTCGCGCCGCTGGGCGCGCGCGACGCGCTCGGCGTCGGCGAATCGCTCGTCGTCCTGGGTTCGGGACGGCTCGCGGCGTGGGACCGCGGCGGACGGTTGCGGCACGAGATCATCCTCGACGGCGGCGTGCTCGCGCTGATGCCGAACGACCGGTTCGCCGTCACCGAGTTGCGCAACGGCGAAGTGCGCACGTACACCAGCACGTTCGACCTCGTCGGCACGCTGCGCCCGCCGGCGCGCACGCTGCGCGCGCTCGCCGCCGGCCCGGACGGTTCGCTCGCGGTGCTCACGGGCACGCCGTCGTGCGTGACCAACGACGCGGAAGTGGACGTGTACGACGGCCCGACGTCGGACCAGCCGCGCGCGCGCATCCGCCAGAACATCGGCACCGCGGTCGGCCTCGCGATCAGCGCCGATGCGGTGTACGTCGCGAACCTGGGCTGCCGCGGCGACGGCGACGGCTCGATCGCGGTGTTCGGCCGCGACGGCACCCCACACGGCGTGATCAGTAACGTGGGCTCGCCGACGGGCGTGCTGCCACTCCCTGGAGCGCGGCGCTAGGCCAGCTCCTGCGCGAGCACTTTTCGAATTCCGCCCAGGCCCGCCGTGGCCGTTTGCCACACGATCTCTTCGTTTACCGAGTGGTAGTCGTGCCGATAGACGTTGCCCGCAGCGGCAATAGCTGTCCATGGAATCTCTGGATGCCGCTGCTTCAGCTCGTCCGAAAGCCGGCGACTAGCCTCGGATAGGACTTCCAAGTTTCGTAGAACGGCGTCACGAACCATTGGGGTTTCGCCGAACGCCTCTTCGGTGACGCCCGCTAAGTATGCGTCGATAGCCTGAATTGCTTGACCGATATGGCCGAGATACGTGGCGTCCCTGTTCATCGCGAGCTGAAGATCGTGATCCCCGTCCGATTGAGGCCCGCCAAAAACTCCGCTGGCAGTAATTTTTCATCGGAGAGGTCGACACGGCGCCCGAGACGCTGCTCCAAGTAGAGCTGAATATCGGCGACATCGAAGGCCGACAAGCGAGACCCGCGCCGGAAGCGCGCCACCAAATCGATATCGCGCGGATGCGGCTTCAACGTCGACGCGCTTCCGAACAGGGTCAGCGACTCGATACCTCTGCGCCGTAATTCGCCCTCTTCGTTTCGAAGACGCTGTACGAGCGAATCCCTTGCGGGCAGTTCTTCCCCGGCCGGCATGATGTTGACGATGATCGCGTGGTGGTCGCGAGGGTCGCGTGAAACGAAGTCGAGCGGCGGGTCCTGAACGGGCCTGATGACGATCTCTTGCAAGCGGTCGCGAAGACCTTTGAGGTGGCGCTCGACCGAGCTTTCCGGCTCGTTAGGCAGCAGAAGCGTTATCGACGACGGCTCCCGCGTGACCGCGTACGACGTCACTCCCTGGTGCTCGAGGAAGTCTACGATGGCCTCGGTTACCCGGGGCCGACCGTTTTCACCGTCTTGCCGCAGACCCAGGTCCGTGCTCATGCCGACCTCCGCCGAACGTCGCCGATTACCATGATCCATCCTGGATTCCGCATCGGCCAGCCCCGGTCCCGGTTAAATCATAGCGGTCTGAGGCTCTAGAAACCGCAGCGTCGCGTCGAGTCCGTATTTCCCTTCGTCGAGGAAGATTGTGCCGTACGTGAACCGCACGTTCTGCAGTGCGAGCGCCTCGAGCTCGTGGAGCATCGCTTCGAGCATGACGTCGTTGTTGCGGTAGATCCCATCGTCGGATTCGCCCAGGGCGCCGCCCAACTCGTCGACCGCGAACGGCTTGCCGCGCGCGAGCGACGTCAGAAAATAATCGCGCACGTGCTGCATCCCGAGCACCCGCTGCTGCTCGCCGTGGACGTACCACGTCGCCCCGACGATGTCGACGTGCTCGTCGCCGGGCCAGTACTTCGCGATCTCACAAACGTCCAAGTCCGCCCGAAGCGCCGGTGAGAACGAGAACAGCACGCGTGGCGCGAGCTCGGCAAACACGCGCCGGACCGCGACGAAGCTCTTCACGAACGCGACCGGGTCGCCGCGGTATCCGTGCCCGCCCGCATCGTTCATCTCCGACGCATACCGCACCACCACGTTGAGCCGCTTCATGGCCGCCCGCGCCGCGGCTTGGAACCCGTTCAGCTCCACGGCGAGCCGGCGAATCACGTCCATGTGGGCGGCGACGTAGTCGAACGGCCGGTCCGGCTCCGACAGCATGACGACGAACAGGTACGTCAGTTCGTCGCGGTCGCTTCCCAGCAGCGAGCGCATCAATGCGTTCAGCACCAGGCGGTGGTTGTCGTTGAGCGCGCTGCCGGTATCGCGGAAATGCTCGACGTTCACCTTGGCGAAGCCGTAGTAGTCCAGCGTTCCGGCCGGGACGACCGGATACGTCGCCGCGATCTTTTCCAGCGTGAAGATCTCGCCGCGCAGCTTGCGCCAGAACAGAACGCGCTCGATATTCTGAATCCGCATGCGTCACCTCGGTGGACGGATCGGTTCGGCCCGGCCAAGCCGCGTCCCCGCGCATGGGATCGGCCGGCCCGCGCGAAAAGACGACGGTCGTGAAGCTGCGCGTTGCGTTCACCGGCGGCGGGACCGGCGGCCACGTCTATCCGGCGCTCGCCATCCACGACGCGCTGCGCGCCCGCTATCCCGCCGCCGGCGACTACGAAGCGCGGTTCTTCGGCAACGAGGACGGCCTCGAAGCGACGCTCGTGAAGACGATGCCGCTGGCGTTCGTGCCGAGCGCACCGCTGCAGCGGTCGCTGTCGCTGTCGACGCTGCGGACCGTGTTCGCCAACGCCGCCGGCGTGATCGCGGCACTCGGCGCGCTCGCAAGATTCAGGCCGAATTTCGTCGTCGCGACGGGCGGCTACGTGTGCTTTCCGGTCGTCGCCGCGGCGCGCATCCTGCGGTTGTTCCGCATCATTCGCGCGCGCATCGCGCTGCTCGAGATCAACGTCACGCCCGGCCTGACGAACCGGCTCCTCACGCCTCTCGTCGACGAAGTCTGGACGACGTACGCCGCGTCGCAAGAATCGTTCGGCCGCAAGACCGTCGTCACCGGCGCGCCCGTGCGCGCGTCGTTCTCGATCGCGAAGGACGGGCCGAGCGCGCGCGAACGGCTCGGCCTGGATCCGGACCGCACGACGATCGTCGTGATCGGCGGTAGCCAAGGCGCGCGTTCGATCAACGAAGCCGTCGCAGCGCTCGTGACGCGGCGCACGCTTGGCGAAACGTGGCAAGTGCTGCACGTCAGCGGGGAACGCGACTACCAATACATGCGCGCCGAAGAGCGCGAGCTCGCCGCGGGTAACCGCGTCGAGCTCGTTCCGTATCTCGACGATCCTGCCGATGCGTACGCCGCGGCCGACGTCGTCATCGCCCGCTCCGGCGCGTCCACTCTCGCGGAGCTCGCCGTGACGGGGACGCCGTCGATCCTGATCCCGTATCCGTTCGCGGCCGACCAGCACCAGGCGCACAACGCCGCGCTGTTCGCGGACGCGGGCGCGGCCATCGTGCTGAAGGACAACGAGGTGAACGGCGACCGGCTGTGGTGGACGCTGCGCGACGTGCTCGAAACGGACCGCGTGACGACCATGCGACAAGCCGCCAGGTCGCTTGCCCCGCGCAACGCGAGCGCCGCGATCATCGCGCGCATCGAAGCGGCCGTTGCGCCGCGGGTCCCCGCCAGCTCCGGCCCGAACGATTCGAGCCCGTGACGGACACCGCGTACCATCTCGTCGGAGTCGGCGGAATCGGCATGAGCGCCATCGCGCGGCTGCTGCTCGCGCGTGGCGCCCGTGTCAGCGGCTCCGACGTGAAGCACTCGCCGCTGATCGCCGAGCTGGAAGCCGAAGGCGCGCGCGTCGCGATCGGCCACCGCGCCGAGAACATCGCGAACGACATCGGCGTAGTGGTGGTGTCGTCGGCGATCGCGCACGACAACCCGGAGTTCGAGGAAGCGGTTCGCCGCAAGCTCGACGTCGTCACGCGCGGCGCGATGCTGGCGGAGCTGGCGAAGGGGCACAAGCTGCTGGCGGTCGCGGGCACGCACGGCAAGACGACCACCACGGCGATGCTCGCGACGATCTTCGAAGCGGCGGGACTCGACCCGACGGTCGCGGTCGGCGGCGTGCGCGTCGACACCGGCACGAATGCGCGCGCCGGCAAAGGCCCGTGGTTCATCACCGAGAGCGACGAGTCCGACGGCTCGTTCCTGCACTTGAACCCGACGATCGCCGTGGTCAATAACATCGAGAACGACCACATCGCATCGGACGACGACCTGCCGCGCCTGCTGCAGCAGTTCCAGCAGTTCGTGAACAAGGTGCCGGCGACGGGCCGCGTGGTGGTGGGCAACGACAACCGCGCGAGCAAAGTGGTGGGCCGCCAGGTGACGGCGTCGTCGCTGGTGACGTTCGCGACGAAAGCCGACGCGCACCTCACCGCGACGGACATCACGTACGCGAACCTCGGCTCGCGCTTTACGGTGTGCGAGCTGGGCGCAACGCTGGGCGAGATCGAGCTGCACGTGCCGGGCGAGATCAACATCCTCAACGCGCTGGGCGCGCTGGGCGCGGCGCGCGCGGCGGGCCTGCGGTTCGACGACGTCGCGCGCGCGCTCGCGCAGTTCCACGGCGTGCAGCGCCGCTTCGAGATCGTGGGGCACGGCGCGCTGACGGTGGTGGACGACTACGCGCACCACCCGACGGCGATCAAGCAAACGCTGGCGGCCGCGCGCGAGTTCATGGGCGACACGCCGGTAATCGTCGCGTTCCAACCGCACCGCTACACGCGCACGCAATACCTGAAAGACGACTTCGCCCGCGCCCTGCACGGCGCGGACCGCGTGATCCTCACCCCGATCTACGCAGCCGCGGAAAAACCAATCGACGGCGTAAGCGAACGCAGCATCGGCGAACCGCTGGAAGCCGCCGGGACGCCGGTAACGTACGTGAACGACGTCGAGGATCTGCTCGAACTCATCCCACGCGAAGCCCCGCCCGGCGCACTGGTCCTGATGCTAGGTGCAGGGTCCATCTCTTCAGTAGCTCACCGTCTCGGCGAACAGATCAGCGCCACGCTCGTACGGTGAAATCGGTCCCCGTCCTCGACCAAGACGACCGCACCGCGCTCAGCGAACGATTCGGCGCGCGCGCCCGCTTCGACGAACCCCTCGCGCCATACACATGGTGGAAAATCGGCGGCCCGGCCGACGCGCTCGTCGACGTCCACACGTCGGACGAGCTCGCGTTCGTCCTGCGCCGCGTCTTCAAACGCCGGCTCCCGATGTTCGTCCTGGGCCAAGGCTCGAATCTGCTCGTCGGCGACGGCGGGATCCGCGGCATCGTCCTGCGCCTCGAAGGCGACTTCGCCACCCTCACCGTCCGCGCAGAAGAAGACGCCATCATCGCAGAGGCGGGCGGCAGCGCATCGCTCCCGGCGCTGTGCACGAAGGTTGCGACCCTGGGCGGCGTGGGGATCGACGGCCTGGCCGGCATCCCCGCGACGGTGGGCGGCTCGATCCGCATGAACGCGGGCACCGACCGCGAGATCGGCGAGTTCGCGCGCGAGGTGATCGTGCAGACGCCGGCGCGCCCCGACCCGCACGCGATCGACGTGGCCTGGCACTACCGCCAGACGACGATCCCGCGCGACGCGATCGTGGCGCGCACGACGCTGCGCTTCGAGCGCGGCGACCCGAAGGCCGTCCGCGAGCGCCTGCAGTCGCGACTCGTTCGCAGGAAGGCGACGCAGCCCGTCGCGATCCCCAACTCCGGCTCGTGCTTCCGCAACCCCGACGGCGACCACGCGGGAAGGCTGATCGAGGCCGCCGGGGCCAAGGGCTGGCGCGAAGGCGGGGCCGAAGTGTCCCCCTTGCACGCCAACTTCATCGTCAACACGGGCGGCGCGTCCGCGCGCGACGTCGCCACGCTCCTCGCCCGGGTCCGAAGAGCGGTCGAAGAGAAATTCGGCGTCGATCTGCACCTCGAAGTCCACCTGGTCGGAGAATTTACGGACACCGAATGCCCAGTTTGAAAGTCGCCGTGGTCATGGGCGGTCCGAGCGCGGAACGCGAGGTCTCGATCGAAAGCGGAACGTGCGTGATGCGCGCGCTCACCGCGCTGGGTCATGACGCACGGTCCTTGGATTTCGATGCGCGGTTTGTTGATGCGATTCGCGAGATCGCGCCGGATGTGGTGTTCAACGCCCTGCACGGGCCTGGTGGAGAGGACGGCACGATCCAGGGGATTTTGGACTGGATGCGCGTGCCGTACACCGGAAGCGGCTTGGCAGCATGCGCGATCGCGATGGATAAACACATCACGAAGAAGTTGTTGGCGGCTGAAGGGCTGCCGACGCCGGCTTGGGATACGTTCGATTTGGCGGGTGGGACGTTGCCGTTGTTGCCGGGATCGCTGAACTTGCCGCTGGTCGCGAAACCGCGCTCGAGCGGTTCGAGCGCCGGCGTCGTAATCGTCAAGACGCACGAAGAGTGGACCAAAGCGATGATCGACGCCTCGTCGCGCACACCCGAGGTGGTCGCGGAAGAGTTCGTGCCGGGGCGCGAGTTCTCGTGCGGCGTGTTGGGTGAAGAAGCGCTCCCGGTGGTGGAAATCGTCTCGGCCGACGAGTTCTACAGCTACGACGCCAAGTACAAGCCCGGCGGCTCGCGCCACCTCATCCCCGCCCCGATCGACCACGACCTCACCGCCCGCCTGCAAACGCTGGCACTCTCTGTGCACCGCCTGATCGGCCTACGCGACTATTCCCGCACCGATTTCATCGTGACCGAACAAGGCCGGCCCACAATACTCGAAGTCAACGCCCTCCCCGGAATGACTCCGCGGAGCCTACTCCCCGATGAGGCGCAACACGCCGGAATCTCGTTTGAGGCGCTGGTGGAGCGGCTCTTGCAATACGCGTTAGCCGAGGAAGTGAGATCCGGGTCGGTTAGACGAGCTGATTTCATGCTCGATCCTGGATAGCACGCGAATCGGGAAAGGGGTCCATCTGCACGTGCCACGGGTGAAGACGATCGCGAAGGGCAGAGCGCCCAAGGTCAAAGCGCGCATCACGGATGTCGTGCCGAATCCCGCCTCGCCCCCTGCGATCGAAGGGGAGCCGGTCAAGGCCAGGAAGCCCTATATCAACGGGGATCTCGGCTTCGAGGCGACGCTGTGGGCGACTGCAGACCAGTTGCGCGGCGCAATGGACGCCTCTGAGTACAAACACCCGGTTCTCGGGCTGATCTTCCTCAAGTACATCTCGGATGCGTTCGAAGAGAAGCGCGTTGAACTCGCGGCAGACCCCGAGTCCGATCCTGAGGATCGGGATGAATACACGGCAACGAACGTCTTTTGGGTGCCACAAGCGGCGCGGTGGCCGCAGATCGCCGCAAAGGCGAAGACGCCGCACATCGGCGAGGTCATCGACAAGGCGATGATTGTGATCGAGCAGGACAACCCGCGCCTCAAGGGCGTTTTGCCTAAAGAGTACGCGAAGCCGTCGCTGGGTTCGACTCGCCTGGGCGCGATTGTCGACCTTATCAATGGGATCGGCCTGGGTGACAAAGACGCGCGCAAACATGATGTGCTGGGCCGGGTCTACGAATACTTTCTCGGGCGGTTTGCGACGGCCGAGGGTCGGTCAGGCGGCGAGTTCTACACGCCGCGCCCGGTTGTGCGCCTTTTGGTTGAAATGATCGAACCGTTTAAGGGGCGGGTGTTTGACCCCGCTTGTGGTTCGGGGGGCATGTTCGTGCAGTCGGAGGAGTTCGTGCTCGCGCACGGCGGGAAGGTCGGAGACCTGGCGATCTACGGCCAGGAATCGAACAACACTACGTATCGCCTCGCACAGATGAATCTCGCCATCCGCGGCATCGAAGCGAAGATCGAATGGAACGAAGGGGGGTCGTTCCGCCAAGATGCGTTCCCCGATCTCAAGGCAGACTTTATCCTCGCTAATCCGCCATTCAACGAGAGTGAGTGGGGCGGCGAAGGACTTCGCGGCGACAAACGGTGGGATTTCGGAATACCGCCCGCGGGCAACTCGAACTTCGCCTGGGTTCAGCACTTCGTGTATCACCTTGGCCCGACCGGTGTCGCAGCCTTCATCATGGCAAACGGTTCGATGTTCTCAAACCAGAGCGGCGAGGGCGAGATCAGAAAGAACCTCATTGAAGCGAAGAACGGTGGCCTCGTCGATTGCATGATCGCGCTACCGGGCCAGCTATTTTATACGACGCAAATTCCGGTGTGCGTTTGGATCCTCGCACGCGACCGACGCAACCACAAGTTTCGCGACCGAAGCAGAGAGTTGCTCTTCATTGACGCCCGCAAGTTGGGCGTCATGAGCGACCGTACGCATAAGACACTCTGTACCGAAGATGTTGCCAAAATCGCCGGCGCGTATCATGCCTGGCGCACAAAGGACGGTGGCTATGCAGACATCGCAGGTTTCTGTAAGGCTGCTACCCTCGACGAAGTCCGAAAGCATCTTCACGTCCTAACCCCTGGTCGATACGTGGGTACGGAGGAAGTCGAGGACGACGGCGAGCCCTTCGAAGATAAGATGGCACGGCTAACATCACTGCTGCGCGAGCAACAGACCAAGTCTCAGGACCTTGACAAAGATATCATCAGAGCGCTCGGAGACCTTCGCCTTGGCGCGTGAGTGGCCGCATCTTCCGCAATATGACTCCCCGGACGACGTACTAGCAGTGCTGCCTGAGGGATGGGGCCCAGCACACGTGAATGAGCTGTACGATCAATTGCCAATTGGTAAGCGCTTTGAGAAAAAGGCGACGCTTAGTTCCGGCCTTATCCCCGTGGTCGACCAATCGACGGACGGAATCATTGGTTGGCACAATGAAGAGCCCGGCATTGAGGCTACTACGGATACTCCTGTCGTAACCTTTGCAAATCACACCTGTGAGATGCGAGTGATGAGACGGCCGTTCTCAGTCATTCAAAATGTGTTTCCTCTCGTAGGACGTCCCGGCGTCTGCGATACGATGTTCTTGTACTACGCAACCAAGGGGCGAGTATGGCTTGAGGAATACAAGGGCCATTTTCCAGATTACCGGCGGAAGTGGGTACCAGTTCCGCCGCTTCCGGAACAACGCGCCATAGTCTCAATCCTCGCTGCGCTCGACGACAAGATCGAACTGAACAATAGGCTGGTCGCGACGGTCGGTGCGATGGCTCGATCACTTTTCAGGTCGTGGTTTGTTGACTTTGACCCTACTCGCGCCAAACAGGAAGGCCAGCCGCCTTTCCTTGGCTCGGCCATCTGGTCTTTGTTTCCTGACCATTTCGATGAAGAGGGTAAGCCCGAGGGCTGGGAGCGCATCGTTCTTCGTGACGCCGCCGACGTTTTCTCCGGCGGCACGCCCGCGAAAGGCAACGCCGACCTTTGGAACGGGCTCATTCCATGGATCAGCCCAAAGGTCATGACGGATATACACGTTTCCGACTCAGAAGATCGTGTTACCCAAAGAGCAATCGGTACAGGGACTCGGATGGCTCCGGCGGGGTCAGTGCTTCTCATGGTTCGCGGCATGGGTTTACACCAAGGCGTTCGAATTTCGCAGGCTCGCCGTGACGTCACTTTTAATCAAGACGTGAAGGCGCTGGTACCAAAACGTCTCTCGGGGTCACATCTGCTTTTTGGAATGCTTGACGCTGCGCCGTATTTGTTCTCCAGGGTCGAGGCAGCGGGGCATGGCACGGGCAAACTTCCGACCGAGATCATAGACGGCGTCTCTTTTGTTACTCCTGCTCCGACCGGCGCTGCTTATGCGCGGCTCATTCCAATACTTGATTTCTTTAACGACCGTATCGCTGCGAGCAACGCAGAAAGCATGACGCTCCGCGCTATCCGCGATACACTGCTCCCGAAACTCGTCTCGGGCGAATTGCGCGTCACGGAACCGCAGCGCATCTTGGAGAAGTCGGCATAGTGTCCGGCTACCTCAACGAAGACGCAGTCGAGCAATACGTCCTCGACCTCCTCAAGAAGCAGGGCTTTGCATATCTTCACGGGTCGGTGATCGCGCCCGGTGGCATGGGCGAAGAACGCGCGTCGTTCCGTGACGCTGTCCTGGGCGGCCGTCTTCGCGTAGCGCTGACGCGGCTCAATGCGAGCCTGCCGGCCTCCGCGCTCGAGGACGCGCTGCGTAAGGTCACTGTCCACGCCACGACAGACCTCGTACTGAATAACCAGCGGTTCCACAAGTTTCTTATTGAGGGCGTGGATGTCGAGTACAGTGACGGCGCTGGCGCCGTTCGCTACGCCAAAGCGCGCATCGTCGACTTTGAGGATCCGCACGCCAACGACTGGCTCGCCGTCAACCAGTTCACGATCAAGGAGGAAGCCGGCGAACGTCGCGCCGACCTGCTCGTCTTTGTCAACGGACTCCCCATAGTACTTTTCGAGTTCAAGAACCCGACGGATCAGAAAGCGACTATTCTGAGCGCCTTTCGTCAGACGCAGACATACAAACGCGACCTCCCCTCCCTCCTTGCGTACAATGAGCTGCTTATCGTCGCCGACGGAACCCAGGCGCGCATGGGGTCACTGACTGCACCCTGGGAGTGGTTCAGTGCCTGGAAGCGCGAGGACGGCGCGAAAGTTGCCGTTGAACTCGAACCGCTGGTCACCGAGGTGTTCGAGAAGCGCCGGCTGCTCGACATCGTGCGATACTTCGTGCTCTTCGAGACGACTACGCCCGCGAATAAAATTCTGGCCGCCTATCACCAGTATTACGGGGTGAACAAGGCTGTCGAATGCACGGTCGCCGCGAGCGCCGCGGAAGGGGACCGCCGCATCGGCGTCTTCTGGCACACGCAGGGTAGCGGCAAGAGCCTTTCCATGGCATTTTTCGCCTCGAAGATCGCGCAACAGCCCGAACTGGTGAATCCGACGCTGCTCGTTCTCACGGACCGTAACGACCTCGACGACCAGCTCTTCGGCCAGTTCATGCGCTGTACCGAGTTCCTCCGGCAAACACCCGAGCAGGCGGAAAGTCGCGACGACCTGCGCAGTGCGCTCGAGGTCGCATCCGGACATATCGTCTTCACGACGATCCAGAAGTTCTTACCGGAAGCAAATGAGACCCGGTATCAGGCAATCACCGAGCGGCGCAATGTCATCGTCATGGCCGATGAGGCGCACCGTAGCCAGTACGGCTTCATCGGAAAAGTGGATGAGAAGACCGGAGAGATCGCCTATGGGTTCGCGCGTCACCTCCGCGATGCACTCCCGAACGCCTCGTACATCGGATTCACCGGAACCCCCATTGAGACGACGGACCACAATACCCGGGCTGTCTTCGGCGACTACATCGACATCTACGACGTTCAGCGCGCCGTCCAAGATGGTGCCACGGTCCCGATCTACTACGAGGCGCGTATCGTCAAGGTCAACCTCGACCCCGTGAAGGTCTCGTACCTCGACGAGGAGTTCGAAGAGATCACTGAGGGGCAAGAAGCGGACGAGAAACGCCGCACCGCGAGCCGCTGGTCCCAAATCGAAGCGCTGGTCGGCGCTGACGCGCGCGTGCAGGAAATCGCCAGCGACATCGTAGTGCACTTCGAGCAGCGTCAGAAGGGCTTTGAATTCGACGGTAAGGCTATGATCGTCTGTATGAGCCGTCGCATCTGCGTCAAGATCTACCGTGCTATAGTCGCTTTGCGGCCGGACTGGCACGACGTCGGGGACGATGGCGGCGTGATCAAGGTAGTTATGACCGGCAGCGCCGATGACGACCTTGATATGCAGCCGCACATCCGGAACAAGGCGCGCCGGCGGGGCATCGAAAAGCGGTTCAAGAACGCTGCAGACCCACTCAAGATCGCCATCGTGCGTGACATGTGGCTGACGGGCTTTGACGTGCCCTCCCTCCATACGATGTACGCTGACAAGCCCATGAAGGGCCACAGCCTGGTCCAGGCCATTGCGCGCGTGAATCGCGTGTTCAAGTCGAAGCCCGGCGGCCTGGTGGTCGACTACTTCGGTATCGCCGACGACCTCAAACGCGCGCTTGCGACTTACATACAGTCCAGCGGCAAGGGAAAGATCTACGAGCCACTCGACGACGAGGCTGTGCCGCTCCTTCAGCGAGACTACGAGATCGTCCGTGCCATGTTCCATGGCTTTCCCTATCAGATGTATCTTGCTGGTGACACTGGTCAGAAGATGCTCGGTCTCAACAAGGCGGCAGACCATATCCTGGGGCTCGACGACGGAAAGTCGCGCTACCTGCACGCCTGCGCGAGCCTCGCAAAGTCCAACGCGCTCGCGTCAACCACTGACTACGCGCACGCGATCGAGGACGAGGTCGCGTTCTTCAAGGGGGTGCGGGCAACCATCGTCAAGGCCTCGCCCTCCGGCGGCCAAACTCTTGAAGAGATCGATATCGCACTTCAACAGCTCGTCTCGGATGCGATCGGGTCGCGGGGCATCGTGGACGTTCTCGAGCAAGCTGGCGTAAAGCGGGCAGACATCTCGGTATTTTCCGACGACTTTCTGGCCGAAATCGCCGGCCTTGAGCAACGAAACCTGGCGCGCGAGATGCTCGAGCGCCTCCTGCGCGATGAAATTCGGATGCGCTCGCGTCAGAATGCGGTACAGGCCCGGAAGTTCTCAGAAATGTTGACGGAAGCGCTCAAGAAGTATGAGAGCCGCTCGGTGACCACGATGCAACTCATTGAGCACCTCATTGAGTTCGCAAAGGAGTTGCGCGACGAGCCGAAGCGCGCGGAGTCTATGGGTCTCTCGGAGGAAGAGGTCGCGTTCTACGACGCGCTCGCGGAGAGTAAGAGCGCGCTGCAAGTCCTCGGGGATGCGCAACTGCGTGCCATCGCCCGAGACCTCGTCAAGAGCGTGCGCGAGAGCGCATCCATCGACTGGAACCTGCGCCAGAGCGTGCGCGCCGGCATCAGACTCAAAATCAAGAAGATTCTGCGCCGGCACGGGTACCCGCCAGAGGCCACCGACAAGGCCACAGATCAGGTCTTGGAACAGGCCGAACTGTGGCAAGCCGCCGCGTGACCGCGCCCGCCGAGAGCGCTACCGAGGATGAGGTTCTATACGGTTCCGTCCGACATCGTGAGTGGTGTCAAAATCAGGTCCAGCGCGCCGATTACAGGCCATGAGGGTGTATTGACATCCACGGCGTATTTCTGCACGTTCGCGTCGAATCGCTCCGGACTTTCTACTATCCACTCTTTCAATTCCGAAATCCGCTTTGCAACGCGCGGGAACTTACTGCACATTATTCGCAGTTTGGCCTCGATCACCCGAGCCGATGGTCCCGAAAGAACAAAATAGATGTCGAAGGCGTCGCGAGGGCGTTTTGGCTGACGTACGCTTTCAACCTTCGAAAGAATGAGTCCCACCTCGTCCATCAACGGGATCGAGATCAGCCTCGATGCTCCATCTGCGTTCCGACCTTCAAGCTCGATCGGCGACCATAGATGTTGCTCGAAGATAATCGCCGACGACGAGAACAAGATGGACTTGAGCCATCTCTTGCCGGTCGGGTCGTACGCATCCGGTATGCCGAGGTCGAAGATATCAGCAAATAGGTCCTGCGGGCCTCGAAATTCGCCCTGATGCATAAGGTCCACATTGAAGACAAACTTCCGATTTGCTACTTCGATTGGGCGCAACAGCTGGAACTCGTGCTTAGCTGAAGGATGGAATCCCGACGCCAGCAGCGCCTGCGCCGCATCCACGATCGAGTCCTGCTCATCGGAAAACAGAATATCAACGTCGCGTGTACCGGGATGCCTCAGTGCCGCGGCACCACCGCGTAGCACGGGTATCCAGCCTCCCGCGACAACGTAAGATACGCAGGTGCCATTAAGAATCTCGCATGTCGTCAGTAAGAGACTCTTGGCCGCGTCCTCGAGGTTGTCAAACGTCATTGTAGACACGCTGGTTCGCTCCGATTGCTCCGAAGTGTCAACCATCCCGTCGATGACTGGCCCACCGTCGCGCTTCCGCCGCACCCGCGCTACATCAAAGCCGGCCGTGCTTGAAGCGATCAGCACGCGGCTGCGAAGAACGGTCACCGGCGCGGCGACGGCATTCGAGAAGGCCGTCTGCGATGCCTCCGCGCACTTCGGCTTCGTCGTGCAGCACGTCGGCGGCACGTACGAGCCCGACGGCATCCTCGACGCCCCCGCTCGGCCCCCTCGCGTACCGCGCGATCCTCGGGTGCAAGAGCACGCCGCACGCGAAGTTCGTCAAAGAGCCGCGGCCCGCCGAGTCGCCAAGTTCCGCACGTCGTCCCAGGCGGACTTCGCCGTCCTCGTCGGTGAGGTGACGAGCTGTACCGACTTCATGCAAGAGATCCAGCTGCACGCGATCTCGGTGTGGACCGTGGCCGACACCATCACCGCGCTACGCAACGAAATCGACGCCTACGAATGCCGCGACCTCTTCGCACCCGGCTTCGTCACCGAGCGCCTCGCCGATCTCGTCTGGAGCCGCAGCCATGGCGAAGAAAAGCGCGAGCTCGTCGTGCGCGAGATCCTCCGCCGCGAAGGCTACGCGGCGCAGTGCACGCTGATCGGCGAGGTCACGCCGGCCGACGCGCCGGTCCTCTCGCTCGACGCCGCGATGCTGCTCGTCGAATCCGCGCTCCGCCACGCCGGCGCAACGTCCGGCGCAACGCGCGAAGAAGTGCACGCCGCGATGGAAGACCTTGTGCGCGCACGCGAAGCCGTCCGCATCCCGGATCGCGACGGCATCATCATCCGCCGCGGCCTCTAACGCCCGGCGGAGCACGCTGAGCGATTCCCAGGCTAGGCGAAGGCGGCCGCCTGCACCCGCCCGTGCCCGTTAGGCGGCTTTCGTGAGTGGCTTGATTTTCTTGATGGCCTTGGCGTTCTCCGAGTGCATGGCATCGAAGAGGTCGACGATCTGCTGCAAGTTCAGCCAAAATGCTGCCGACGCGCCGAGGGCGCGTTCAAACCGCAGCGCCGTGTCGGGCGTAACGGTGCGCTTGCCCTTGATGATCTCGTTCAGACGCGACGGCGTCACATCGATACGCTTCGCGAAGTCGGTCTGCGAGACGCCGAGCGGTTCGAGAAAGTCGTATAGCAACACATCGCCCGGGGTAGGCGGGCGCTGACGGGTGGGGACAGGGAGATTCATTGTAGTTCGTTCGGTCACCGTAAAAATGTCGCATGCGAACCGTTGATACGAACACATGTTCGTGCTATAATTCGGTAGCGAACTCGTTCGCAATTTCTTACTAAGAGGCCCGGCCGGTGTTTGCGCACCGACCGGGCCCGTCACCCGATGGGGTAAACATCGAATGACAACATGCGCGTTCGACGTATCAACGTCGAGCCCTCGGCGCGATTTTTTCGCTGCCGAAATCCGTCCGTTTCATCAACCCGGCCCGGTGACCGCGTGATGGCGCCGCTCACCGAGTTCCACGCCACGATCGCGGACGTAACCAACGACGAGCACCAGAACATGGCCGGCCTGGTTCAAGACGACGACTTCAACCCCGACGTGGTCGTCCGCTTCCTGCGCGCCAACGGCATCGACGCGAGCGTCGACGCGTCGGCCGGCGGCTTTCGTTACACGGCCGCCGATCCCACACGTGCGTCGCACGTACGGTTCGCCTGCGTCTGCCTACGCGCCGCGATCAGCTACGCGATCGAAGCCGCGTACTGGTGCATCAATGCCAAACGATGATGCCGAAACCTCGGCCACCCC
>Ga0066662_10000023_pt1 | contig 52604 bp, 31 predicted proteins | sample GraSoiAngelo_111_FD_133939 | JGI IMG/M metagenome (GOLD analysis project Ga0066662, IMG submission 133939) | Grasslands soil microbial communities from the Angelo Coastal Reserve, California, USA - 14_0903_12_40cm | ecosystem: Environmental > Terrestrial > Soil > Grasslands | place: USA...
AGCAGTTCAAAGGTCTGGTACTGGCCGGAGCAGGTGCTGCAGGCGGTTCCGCTGATGTGCAACTGGCGGTCCATGCTCTCGGAGCGGGCAATGCGCTTGCCGTTGGCGAAGATGTAATCGGTCCAACCACCGGTCTGGACATTTTTCTCGGCAATAACGTTGCTGCCGAAGTAGACATATTCGGTTGCCCCGGAAGGAGTGTCTTTGCGCAGGCGGTCGCCTTCGGCGGTGTAGGTATAAATTGCAGCGCCGCCAACCACCTGAGTGATCTGGTTTTCGCCGTTGTAAGTGTACTGGTGAAAACCGTCATTGAGCAGGTCGCCGGCAGGGTTGTAGCAGTAAGCATTGGCGGCGGTGCAGTTCACGGGCGCGCCGGTAATGCGGTTGCGGCTGTCCACATTCAACTGGCTGGTGCCGGCCACGCCTGCGGTCACGTTCTGCTGCAAGCGGTTGCCCCAGGGATCGTAAACGAAGCCCAACCCCCAGCGGCTTTCATTGGCTGTGGCCAGACGGTTCAAGGCATCGTAGGTGAAGCTCTGGGTGCGCGCCGGATTCAACTGGTCAGCCACGCTCAGCACATTGCCGTTATTCTGGGTGCCGTAGTTGAACACATGGTCCATCAGCGTGTGAATCGCGGGATTGGTTACGGTCTCCTGCTGCAATTGCAGCCGCTTGTTGAAGCTGGCGCTTTCAGTCACGCCATTGCCCAGAGTCCATGACTTGGGCGAGCCGCTGGGATAAAAGTTATTGTCAGAGGCAGTCCAATAGGTGTAGGGCGTGATGGAGGCGCCTGCCCACTGGGTGAACTGCACCTGATCAAGCTGGTTGCCGGAGTTATAGGCAAAGGCCACTTTGCGTCCGCTGGGATAAGTGAGCGAGGTCATGTTGCCGGCCAGGTCATAGCTGGCGGAGGCTTTCACGTTGTAGCTGCAATCGCTGGGAATGCAATAGCTGATCGAGATCACCCGGCCCAGCGCGTCATAAACCGGATCGTAAGCGGCATTCACGTCATTGGAGGCATGGGTGAGGCGGCCAATAGAGCTGCCGTGGTTAGGCGCGTTGTAAGTATAAGGCGGCGTTACGTCATAAGAGAATTCGCGCGGTGCAGAGTTGTCCGAATATTGTTCCTTCGTCAGCCGGTGCAATGGATCATAGGTGTAGATGGTGGAAATGCCACGCGCATCGGTTTTTGAGAGCAGGTTGCCGTCACTGTCGTAGGCGTAGCTGATCGTACCTGATTCGGGATTACTGGCAGTCAGCAGCCGTCCCAGTGAATCATAGGTAAACGTCCGCACCCGCCACAAAGATTGGGTGGTCGTGCCGCCCTGCTGCGTGACCTGAAGCAGATTACCCAGAGCATCATAGCTGTAGAGTGTGGTGTAGGCATGTCCGCCGAAGACCACGCCATCTGTGCCGCCGCTGATGTTGCTGACGGTTGCGCTAAATGATCCCTGGACAAAATGAGCGGTATCCCAGGTGCGGGAGGTAGTCACCGTGAAGCTTCCTGCACTGCTGGCAGCGATGGAGGTCAGCGATAGTGTGCCTGCGGAAGCACTGGCTGTTACTCCGAGCGATGATGAATCCGCATTGATGGCCGTGACCAGGGTTGCCGCAATGGTAGCGGGCGTATCTGCACCACCATAGGACGCCGTATAGGTGTGCTGGTTGATGGTGACAGAAACCGTGCCCGAGTCGCCAATCGTGACGCTTCCTCCACCACCGCCGCCACCGCCGCTACCATCACAAATCAGTCCTGGATCGCAGCCTCCACCACCTCCGATTCCTCCGCCTCCCCCACTGGGATCGGGGATGGTCGCAAACTGCTCTGCCCCGGTGACAGTCACAGTGGCGCTGGCCTGAGTGCCTGTGGTGGCGACAGGAGAGGCCGCAGCAGTTGCGTCACCGGGTTCATCCACACTGGTGAGGCGTCCCAGGGCGTCACTGCACGCGCGGCGCTGCTTGCCGGCTTCATCGCTGCTGATCACGCAGTTATCGCCGCTGCTGTAATCGGCGGTGCTGATGCTGTTGTCCTGCCTGGTCGTCCTGATGGCCCGCCCCAGAGCGTCATAATCAGTCCTGGTCACGCCATAGGTGGGATCAGTCCTGGTGAAATACGGATGGGAGACCGAAGCCACCCGCCCGGCGGCGTCATAGATGGTCTCCACGTTGGCTGTACCGCTGGGCGTCTCGTGCTGTGTGGTGGTGACCCGCCCCAGACCGTCATACAAAATATGCGAGACGTCACTGACCGTGGCCGTGATGCTCCTGCTGTGGTCTACCTGGGTGAGGCTCGGATAACTGAAACCCATCTGGGGATGGCTGCCGTTGTTGTCCGCGGGGAGTTGTGCCAGCGTAAGGCGGTCACGCGGATCGTTGTACTGATAAGTAGTAGTGTGGGCCGGATCGCCCGGAGTGGTTCCACTGGCCTGAGAGCTGCCATTGGCATCAGTGAAGCTGGTCAGCAGACCTGTATTGAAATCGTACGTTCCGCTCACGCACTGTTTCAGCGCATTGCAGGTCTTGGTGGAATAGCCGCCCCAATAGCCTGGATCGTAAGAGTGGGTCGTGGTGTGTCCCAGCGGATCACTCTGCTGATAAAGTTCTCCGGTGTCATACCAGGTGGCGTGGCTAATGATAGAGGGCTGGCCCGGCGCTGCAGCACAGGAGCCGGTGGCAAGGTTCCACAGATATTTTTTTACCGAGGTCTGGTTCCCACGCAGACTGCTGGGCGGCGCAGATACCTGTTGCGCTGAGCCAAGTCCGGAAGGCACAACTGCGGTTTCATCATAAGCAAATTCAGTTTGGGACAAGACGCAGCCGCTTCCATCCTTCACGCTGACCGAAAAAGGAAGATCGATCAGATGGGCATTCTGGTAACCTCCGGTGGTGTCCTGCTGCCACTTGTAGACAGTGTCGGTTTCGCGCAGCAGCGGCCCCGGCCTGCCCGGCCCCCAGTCATAGATTTTTTCAGCCGTCACATTGCCATAGCTGCCGCCATTGGCTGGACCGGGATCATAATCTTTGTGCACCAGGTTCACTTTTCCTGATGGATAAAGCGTGGTGGTGATGTCGGTGGGCATAGGATTGGCCACCCCCGCCGCATCTGCGATGAATGTCAACAAACCGCGCGCGGTATCCACCTGCCGGAGCAAGGTCCCGGTGCCCTGTGAGCCTTGATAGTAGAGCGTGCTGGTCTCATATTGCGGGCAGGCATCAGAAGCAGTCACGAGCTTCCTGAAAACATGGGTGGTATCGTTCCCGAAAGGATCCGTGACCACATTCGTCAGGCTGCCATCGGCCTGCGCCACTCCCCAGTGATACTGCCAGGAAGAGCTGTTGCCATGGATATCGGTTTCCGTGCGCTGCTGGATGACGCGCTTGGATGGCGTCTTGGTGCAGGGCGAGGATAAGGGTGCCGTGAAGTTTACCCATGTATACGCGACTGAGCCGCCGGTCGGCAAAGTCATATTCGTGACATTGCCATAGCTGTCATAGGTAAATACCCACTTGCTGCCGTCGGCCAGGATCACCGTGGTGACATGCTGAGAGGTGTTGGGAATGCCCTTAGGGTTGTTCTGGATCTCCGCCACATTGGGCACGCCGAAGTTGGTCTGCAGGCTGATGGTTCCATAACACACCTTGATGGTGCGGGTAACTCCGTTGGCCCCCGTATAGCTCATCAATGTGGCATTGGCAAAAGGCAGCGTGTTTGCGCAGCCGCTTGAGTCGCTGCTGAGCGTGGTGCTCACCCTCGGCCAGGCTTGCCTTCCCAGGGTATCGATGGCGGCAGCGCCGGTACGATTGAACCCGGTAATCTGGTTGCCGTTCTTATCGGTGACTTGAACAGGCGTCAACACTTCTTCGCACTGCCGATCACCGGTGAAGAAACTGTCATAGATGATGGCGTGGTCTCCAATCACGTAGTGCGGCTGTGCCGTAAGCCGGGAGCAGTGCTGTAAGGTCTGCTGCAGCAGGTATTGGCTGCCTTGCCGGTCGGTAACCAGGGCCACACTTGGAATCCCATAGCTATCGGGATTGCTCATGGTGATGTGATAGCCGGTGCCATCCACGCTTTCAAAGGAGGTCATGGCTCCATTGGAGATGTCCTGCAGCCCGTGCTTGGCTCCGTCCCAGGTGCTCAGGCTGTACCCGCCAACCGAGTAATCCGGAGGAAGTCCTGGACCGCCGCCTATGGTCAGGTAACGGTGGAGGCTGATCTGCCCGCTAAATTCAAAAGTGACTCCTGTGCCGCCATACGACCAATAGCAGTTTCCCGATTGTCCATTGGCGGTGTCGCAAGCTCCTGACCAGTTCTGCGACGACAGATACATGAGAAGCTGGTAACTCAGGTTTCCGCGCTGCGGGACATCGGTTTCAACCGGCGCATGCAGCAGGAAATTGCCGTCCATGAGGCTGATGCTGTCCAGGTTGCTGCCATCGTAAGAGCCGTATGGCTTAAAGCCATTGTCGAGGCCCGGCTGAGTCTGGGCGGCAGCCATGCAAGCTGACAATATCAGCACGATCATGAAAGTTGCAGTGGAACAATACCTGGATAAGGCGGGAACATACTGGGGCTTCATTGCCTCTCTCCTCTTACCAGCTATAAGAAATGAAAATCGGGGGCCCTCTGTACGGCGATATTTCCTAGAATGGCGGCAGCGCCATTCTAGCAAGGCAAAACTCCGCTTCACCCGGCTTTTGCGTAAATAACCTGCAGGCGGCAACGTGGTCTGGACAAAAGCATCTATTGCGCTGCGGTAACGGGTGCGCATGGTGAGATACCCGGATCGCAGCAAATTATATTTCAGAGAATGAGGCCTTTACCTTTGCCTTAATCTTCACTGCCGGTGAACGTCTGCGGCATCATCGAAATACCTGAGCAGGGAATCTCAAGTAGACTTCCAACTACATTGAACATCATTGAAATCCAGGAACTCTGGATTTGTCAAGCGCCTTTAATCAAGGCAATCGCATGGGAGTTACCGCACTTAGGCAGAGGCCGGTCATCTCAACCTGCGTGGATATGGCGCCTGCTTACGTGCGATGGCATGGATCGGACATTTGGCAGAACGGTAAAGCAGGTCTGGAGCGGTTCCTGAATTGATATAGCCCAACGAAATCTCTGATCTCCACGCCGCTTTTGGTCCCTGCTTTGGACCTTGGAGGAACTGCTCTAAATTTGACCCTGAATTTTGGTCTCCTGCCCCTTGACTTCCAGTTTCTATAGTAATAGTGTTACAGCGTCACCCAGGTGGCGTGCTGTATCTGCTCTTTGAAAACTGAATATTGATTGAACCGCTGGACTACAGCTTTACTGGAATCGCTCTAGGTCGTCGAAAAAAGCCTCTCAAGCCGTCGAAAATAGCTTGTGGTCGTCGACAAAACTCCAGTACTTCATTGTTTTCAATACCGCTGATGCCGACATGCCGGTTAGCGAGGGCACTTCACACTGCTGGTGATTTCTCCATTGCGGCTTCTGCCTTGATCCGTGCCCTCGCCAGCAAGGTGCAAACCCACAGCCAGCTAAAGATGGCCAGCAAACAGGAAACGATCAGCCGGAAGGCCAGCCAGATTTGTTCGCCGTGAAGAGAGGCGGTCTTGGGGTCAAGCGTCCAGTGCAGGAGCTTGGCGACGCACCAGATGCCCAGGAACCAGGCGACGATCACGACGATCCACCAGGCAAGGTTGAGCAGCATGCGCAGCCAGATGCGGAGCTGAAAGAAGCCGCGGAAGTTGCGGTCGGCACACAGCAGCGCCAGCGGCAGGAAGAGGCCGGGGAGCAGGATGCAGCGCAGGAAGGTAAGGAATGCACTGTAGAGGCCACGGACGGCAGGCTCGCTGACGATGCGGCGCAGCCAGGCCGGAAATTCGGAGCGCAGATAGCGAGGGAAAGAGTACTGGTAATTATCGAGGCGGCCGATGAGGTCATACAGAAAATAGAGGATGACCATCAGGAGGATGACCGGCACGACATGCTTCAGGGCGTTCCAGAAGGGCGGCTGGAGCGCGGAGGCCTTGTTCCTGTCGGTTTCAAGACAATAGTTCAGCGTGCCGCCCTGCAGAATGGCAACCATCACCACCAGCAAGGCGATCATCAGGATGCTCGCTATCACCTGCCACGCATACGAATCAGGCATGTGAACGATGCCCACCACCCACAGCATGAGCAGAAGATTGGCGAAGAACTGAATCAGCCAGAGACGGCGGTGGCGCAGCGTGGCAATCAGGGTTTCTCGCAAGGAGTTCCAGAGGGACATTACTTTACCTCCATGGTGGCGGCATCGGTGGTGGCCAGGACTGAAGGCTGGTACATAGGCTGCACGGACGCGGGGCTGATGCGGAACTTGCCGGGGTTCACGATCTTGAGCAGGTAGACGTACTCGCGGTGGCCACCGAACCAGGTTTCAAAGAACGCCGCATGGTCATCATGGAACTCGCGGCGGGTAAACCAGAATCCCCACCAATCGACTTTGGTATTCAACTCATAGCCCTGGTCCTGGGTGATGAACTCCGCTCCCGCGGGAATGGGATCTTCCACCAGCAGGTAGCGCCAGTCGCTGCCGTTCACGCTCAGGCGCACGGCGATCACGTCGCCGGAATGGACGTCGCCGGAAAGCGGGTCGAGATTGTAGACGATGCGGCCGTCTTTCTGCTGGGGCGAGAGCCGGTAGTAATCGCGGGTAATGTTCAACGAGAGTTTGTTGTTCTGGAAGAACTTCTTCTCGGTGGAATAATACTCGCCACGCATCGACCAGTAGAGCCGGCCGGCTCCCGACTTCTGGATGCGAACGGCGTTGTTCCCGGAGCGAAGCTGGTCGCTGGGGAGAGTTATGCCGGGGACGCTGCTGTTCATGGCATCCTGGCGGGTGAAGCGGCGCGTGAGCACCTTGGTATCGTTCACGAACACGTCAGCGGTGAAATCGGCATCCAGTTCGTGGCTGATCTTCACGTATTCGGTCAACCCGAAGATGACCATGGCGGTCTGCTTGGTGCTGATCCAGTAATAGCCGCCATCACGGTGCTCCACCAGCCACAGCGCAGCTTTGGGCAGCAGCGGACTATCAGGATGGACGAGGCTCAGGAAGCGCAGAGCATAGGCGGTGGTTTCCGCGGAGTCGTCGATATAGAACTCCATGAAGGAGTCGTAATCGCTCTTCCAGCGGGCAATAGCATCATCGCTGATGGCCTGCTTCTCCAGAAGTGAGGCAATCTCCGGTGTCCGGCTGTCGGAGTTGGCGGCCAGCGCCAGGCCCAGCATGGAAAGTCCCTGGGCATTCATGTCGCCACGCGCCTTCCAGGCATCATTGAGCATTCTGGCGTCAGAGGCTTTATCGAGCGCGAGAGCATAAACCACGTAGGCGCGCAGATCGGGTTTCATGCGCTCGTGCGCGGCAAGCTGGCCTTTGAGCCAGTTTTCGGCATTCTTGAGCGCCTCGTCTTTCACGTCATAGCCGACGGCTTTGGCCTGGGCCAGGCCGCTCACCACATAGGCGGTCATGAAGACCATGCTCTGGTCTTCCTTCCACCAGCCCCAGCCGCCATCTTCATGCTGGAAGTCATAGAGGCGCTCCATCCCGGCCTGCACTTTCTTGTTCAGGTCGGCGCTGTTGACGGTGGATTGCAGCTTCAGGTCTTTCATGGCCTGGGCCACGATCACATTGGGCAGGAAGCTGGACATGGTCTGCTCAGTGCATCCGTAGGGATAAGAGGTAAGGTAATCGAGGGCGCTGAAGATGCTTCCAGCAATCGACGAGCTTACCGTGATCTTCATGCCGGGCGCAGCGGTAGCGGGATCGCCGGGCAAGTTGATCGAGACCTGCTCCTGTCCGGTGGGCGCGCTGATTGCGCCAGCCTTGCTGTCTGCCAGCTTCACGCCAAAGGGAATGACCGGCAGCGTCAGTTCCAGCGCATCCGACTCTTCATTGGTAAGCGCCTTGGCCAGCAGGGTGGATTCACGCACGTTGGGGGTGTGGATGTGCCAATCCTGGCGCTGCTCGCCCTTGCTGGCAACGGGAACCTGGCGCGTACCGGGATCCTGAAGCTGAATTCCCCTGGTATCGAGCGAAACCTGGGCATCTTTGTCACTGCCCAGATAATTGTGGACGATGGTGGAGATGGTCACGTCATCGCCCTGGCGGAAGAATCGCGGTACGGCCAGGCGCACCATCAGGTTCTTGCGGACGATCACGCGATTCAGGGCACTGCCGACCCTGGTATCCATGGTGGCGCCGCGAACCGTGGCCCGCCATGTGGTCAGCGAATCAGGGAAGGTGAGCTGTGCCTGGGCATGGCCATTCTGGTCGGTCCTGATATCGGCCAGCCACAACGCCGTATCAGGAAACACCTTGCGGACTTTTGGCTGCACCAGAGGTTCGGAGGGCTTGAGCTGGGCCAGGCGTCCTCGTGTTGCGCCATCGCCAAAGCCGCCTGCGCCTCCGGCCAGGATCATTGGCTTAGTCCCGGCTTCGCCGGTGAAGTAGAAGCTGAAGGATGACTGGGTATTCACGCGGCTATAGACCGTACCATAGAAGAATTGGTGCGGGTCTCCGGCGGAATCCGGTTGTATGGCATAGATGGATTCGTCCACCACTCCCAGGCTGAATTCACCTACGACGGGTTGGCCGCCAGCATCACGCGCAACGATGTTGTAGACCGCCGGTTCGCCGGGCTTGAATTGAGGTTGTGAAGGCTCGACTGTAATGTTCAGCTTCTGCTCGTCGGCAGGGACCTTCAGGCTCTTGGCGCCGTTGTACAAGGTGTCTTTGTAGACGAAGGCCACCGAGACATTGACGTTGGGTTCGTCCTCGCTGGTGATGGGAATGGAAACAGTCGTCGAGGAGCCAGTCGACTTGAGTACCTGGCGGCTGCGGATGGTGCGTCCTTCGGTGGTGACCAGCAGATGAGTTTGTGGAACGTCATTGGTCATCACCAGCAGATGAGCGGTATCTCCGGGCTTATAAGACTTCTTATCGGGGATGATCTGTACCTGCTGCCGCTCACGCCCCCAACCATAGTCGCGGGAGGTCACCCACAACCAGGTGTCGCTCTCCACTTCCCGGCCCTCGGGAGTCCGCGCGATGATGCGTATCTCATTGGCTTTTTCTCTGGCAGTAAGCTTGAGATGGGCCGTGCCATCTTTTCCGGTGGGACCGTCAGAGGAATCCAGAGTCTTGCCTGACCTTGAGCTGTAATCGTAGGCAAGCAGCTCGGCGTGAATCGTGGTCTGGACGGGATTGCCATCATAATCTTTGGCCAGCGCGATGAGATTGATTGCCTCGCCGGGGTTATAAAGATATTTGTCGGCCTCCACTCCGATCTGGAAGCTGCCATAGGTGGCGATCACAGCGTTGTGGCCGCTGATCTCGCGGCGGCTCTCATCGGTAATGCGGGCCTCAATGCGATAGCGGGTGTCGCGCTTGCGCTCGTTCAGCGTGGTGGGGACGGAGATGCGCAGCTTGCCGCCGGCATCGAGCTTGCCGGATTTTTCCGACAACTGCTCGCCCTGATAGTCATTGTCATCATATTGGCCGCCTTCGCCACCTTCATCTCCCTCGCCAAAATCAGACTGGTCTTGATCGCCAAACAGGTATGACCACTCGGTGGAGCGATGGACGACGTACTTCACCTCGGCATTGGCGACCGGCTCGCCGAAGTAGTACTTGGCTTCAATGGTGGCGTTGATGGCGTCACCCTGCAACAAGTGTTGCTTTTCCGGGGTGACGGTCACGATGTACTCGGGTTTTTTGTACTCCTCAACGTGGAAACCACCGCCTATGTAGGCGCGGCCTCCTTCTCCCCCTTCCTCGTCTCCACCACCTCCAGGCTGGCTCGCCTTATCTGCAGCTAACGTAACGGAGATGGAGTAATAGCCCAAAGCCGCATCCTGGGGCACGGTGAAGTCGCCATGAATGCTGCCAAAGGGTGAGACGAAGACACTGGTTTGAAAGACCTGCTTGCTGGTGGGATCTTCGATCTTGACCTGCACCTGCCGTCCGGCGGGTACACGATAGCGTTCGCCATTGCGGGTGCGCAGTATGCCTTTGAAATGTACGGTATGCCCCGGCCGGTATACAGGACGGTCGGTGTAGATGTAGCCTACCCAGTCTTCGCCGGGGTTGCTGCTGATGTTGAAGTAATAAGGAGCGACCAGCGCGACATCCTTATCATGAATCCCGATGATGCGCACGTCGTCAAAGCGCGCCGATGCGACCGTCAGCAATGCCAGCCCCTGGGAATCGGTCTGCGCCGAGCCCTGCTGTTTCTTGCTGGCCCACAGGTTGATCTTCGTATCCGCAATGGGAGCGCCGGTTTTGCGGTCGACGGCGAAGGCCAGCAGTTGTCCGGGGGCGCTCTTGGTCACCACCGCCAGTTCAGTGACCACAAGCAGGGTATAGGCGCGCAGATGACCGTCAGTGGCTTCGATCACATACACGCCTTTATCGAGCTTCTCGATGGGAACATCCTGGCGCTCGGAGAAAAAGCGCGGAGGGACATCCTGGCGCCAGCGGGCCACAAGCTGCTTGCTGTTGAGCAGCGGCATCTGCGCGAACATGGTCGCCGGAGTCCGGCTCTTGCTGGCTTCACCCTGCGATTCGCGAATGAGTGTGCGTGAATGCGCTGAAAACTGGCTGCGAAAGAAGTTGCGAATGTCCACCCAGATGCCATGCTTCCAGTCGTGGAAACGCTCGATCCAGGTTTTTTCGTCAATCTGCTCCTTGGGAGAGGTGTGGCCGAATCCGTGAACGTCTCCGAGCTTTTCAAAGAAAAGTGTGGGATCGTTCACGCGGTAAAGACGGAACTCCAGCGCCTGAATATCGCGGGTGTAAAGATGAACCGTGGCCTTCTCGCCGGGCATGAAGGTGCGGTCGGTGCTGACCGAGAAGTAGGGTTCGGCGGCATGGGACAACGTGGGAAGCAGGCAGAACGCGAGCAGCACCAATACACGCAAAATGGGTAAGCTGGTAATCTGGTAAATGGGTAAATGAAAACCAGCGACACCATCAGCGGGTTGAGTAGAAGAAACATCGGACTTATGGAGCATGGCTAATTGGCGTCTTTCAATATGTTCCATCTGTAAACTCCCAGGAAATTGCTGTTGCCGGCTACGGGTCTCCAACGCGGGGAGGGATGTTGCAAAAGCTGGCTCAGGCTTACGCGGCGCATCTCTCCAGGAGACTTGCCGCTGGGGCCGGTGTGGTACACCAGGATGCTGCCATCTTCAGCCCCACCTCTGATGAACTGGCTGTGCCCACAAAGATTACGGAGTGATACGGGGAATTTTGCTCCAACTGCCGATAAAACAGCAGGTCGCCGGGCTGGGCCAGCCGCACGTCGCGGGAGACAAAGAAGGTATTGAACTGCTGCAAGGTGTGCGCATCGGCAAATTCGGCGAATGAGGCGCGCAGGGCTCCACCCTCGCCCGGTGGACGGACGCGGAAGAGCGCTGCCCCCAGCGGTGTATGCGGATAGCTGTATTTCCTGACGGAGGGCAGGAAGGCCAGACTTTCAAGGCTGTTTTCTGCCAGCCACGTTGCCGTGTGCGCCTGCAGGGCGTTGCGATAGGCATAGCGCAGCAGCGCGGCACAATCGCCGACCTCGGCAGGCAGTTCCCGCGTGGGCCGCAAGGCCTGATATTCGGCGATGACGGCAAACCATTGCCGGAAGGCTTCCTTATCGGCGGCTGAATCGAGACGCAGAAAGCCAGGAATACCGTCAGGTCCGGCGGCTTCGTCCATGCCGGGCTGTGCGTGGCGGTTTCCGGCAAAGGTGCTCAGGGCTGTGGCCAGAACAACGCCGATACCACAGACACACCAGAGCTTTTTTCTGGCTGTTGTCATTTGTTGTGCGGAATTTTGCGCAACCATCAAAGCAGTTCACACGCGGTAAAGCAAGATTTCTTTCGTGACCATCCAGGTGCAATCCTGGGGCCACCGAAAATTGAATATTTTTAAGGGATTTGCGGGCTGGGCGTGTCAAAGGGGACGCAGACAGATTGTGTCAGTTTTTCACTGCGCGATGGGATTGGGTAAATGGGTAATCTGGTAAATGGGTAATTTCAGGTTGCGTAGCATTTCATTGACCCACTTACCTTACCAAATTACTCATTTACCAATTTCTCTCGGGTGCCTTTGCGTTCGCGGTCAGCTTCGGTGCTATCCGGTTCGTCGGTAGACAACATGTTATCGGCGAGGTGGAGATAGCGATCCACCTGGGCCTGGGTTTCACCGTCCTCACTTGAAAGGCCGGTATTGGCGGGACGGTGAACAGGCTCTTCTTTTCTGCGATGGTTTGGAGGCCAGGGAATGGGATTCTGTCTCATGATCTTTCCGGAAAAAGGTTCGGCCAGAAACCCATCTTAATGGATGTAGCAGAGAGCAGCAAAGTTGCTACCTCGAAAAATTCACTGGGGCTTGCTTGCTAGTCACAGGAACCTCTTTTACAATGCTCCCCAGTTATGCCATGCGTATTCCAGGGCTTCACTTGACGGTGAGAGACCTAAACTCCGGTCGGACGTTCCCTTTTAACCCATTCAATCTGATTTAACGCCGAAAGGAATACGCCATGAGAACGCTACGTCAGGCTCTCTCCTTCTTTTTTCTGTTATTTGCCCTTGCTTCACTTGCGCAGGCGCCCAAGTCGCGGCACTTTGTTTTTGACTACAACTTCACGGTCCGCAATATTGATCCCGGCAAGCCTCTGCAGGTATGGTTTCCGATTGCACAATCTGACCAGTACCAGCAGGTAAAGATGATCGCCAAGACCGGCGACCTGCCATTGCAGGAGACTCGCGAATCCGAATACGGAAACCGCATGTTCTACGCGCATACAGACAAGGCCGATAAGGCCGAGTACCACTTCAGCGTGAAATATGACGTGGTGCGCTACGAGCATCTGGCGGCCGTCTCGGCTACCGGACATGTTTCGCAAAAAGATCTGCAGAGGTTCCTGGCTCCGGACAAGCTGGTGCCGGTCACGGGCAAGCCGGCAGAGATTGCGGCCGAACAGGTGAAAGCGGGCATGTCTGATATGGATAGAGGACGCGCTCTCTACGACTATACCTTCGCGACCATGCGCTATGACAAGAGCGGCACCGGCTGGGGCAAAGGAGACACGCTGTGGGCCTGCGACGCCAAACGCGGCAACTGCACCGATTTCCATTCGGTGTTTATTTCCATGGCCCGATCGCAACACATTCCAGCGAAATTCGAGATCGGTTTCCCGCTGCCGGAAGACAAGAATGCCGGCGAAATTCCCGGTTATCACTGCTGGGCGGAGTTCTATACACAGCAGCGCGGTTGGATTCCGGTAGATATCTCCGAGGCTTGGAAGCACCAGGAGAAGAAAGATTACTTCTTCGGCGCGCATGACGTGAACCGCGTGCAATTTACGCTGGGACGCGACCTGGAGCTAAGCCCCCGGCAGCATGGCGACCGCCTCAACTACTTCATTTTTCCTTATGTAGAAGTGGACGGGAAAGCCTGGCCCAACATCGCTAACGCCTTCACCTTTACGGAAGCGGGCTCGCAACAGCAGGCGCAACGGTAAAACCAATGGCGGTCCCGTTACTCTTGCGGGTGGCGGGACCGCAAAAGTATGAAATTACGGTTGGGTTTTTAATCAGATTTATACATTCGCCTGGGTACTGGCGGAAACCACACCCGCTATTTGCCAGTCTGAACGGGCGTCTCACAGGCCAAAATACAAGCCGAACCGGGTAAAACTCTAAAAATCCATAGAAATAGCCCAATAGTGGCGCTCTGAGAAGCTGTCCGTCTTTACCCATTTTGGTACCCGGAACAAAGTTAAAAAGTTCTGTATGCCTGGCCCGGTTTTGCGTATCATGCCGGGAGTAACTTTCTTTGTTCAGTGGCTTGAAACTAACGGGCAGCCGTAAGACTATCCGTGTAAGCCGTGGCATATTCCGTCCCCTTGTTCCCGGCAGTAGAGTTGCGGGCCCCGCAAGGGAGTGATGCTCAACATGTTGAAGTATTTGGAAATTTAATTTTGTGCAGAAGAGAAGAGAGGCCTCGATGAGATTTCTGAAGAGTTTGTGCTTCATTGTCCTGACATCAGCGCTGGTATTGGGACAAAGCAGCACATCAGCCACTAGTACCGACAATTCCAGCGTTGCCGATGAGTTGAAGAAGCTGCGTGAGGCTCTGGCCGAACAGCAGAAACAACTCGCCCAACAGCAGCAGGAAATCGAGAAACTGCGCCAGCAGGTGGCCACCACAACCCCCGTGGCTGCCAAGAGCAGTGATGTTGCGCCGCGCGTGCTCGATGCTACCTTGCACACCACCACTACACCCGCCAGCAGGGCGGCCCAGCAGGGCGGCGAGCAGCCCGAAGCCAGCAAACCCAGTCCGTTGTCATTCCGTATCGGCGGCGCCGAGTTTACGCCGGGCGGCTTTGTGGACTTTGAGAACGTCTTTCGTTCCACCAACACCACCAACGTGATCGGCACGAACTTCGGCCAGATACCTTTCAGCAACACGGTACAGGGTCATCTCACTGAGTTCCGCTCGAGCGCGCAGTTCTCGCGCCTGAGCATGAAGGTGACCGATAAGTTCAAAAGCATGGACGTAACCGGTTATGCCGAAATGGACTTCAACGGAAACGACGCAGCCAATGTGTTCGTAACTGCGAACGGCCATACGAACCGCTTGCGGCTCTACTGGCTCGATGTAAAAAAAGGCAACTGGCAATTTGATGCTGGACAGATGTGGAGCTGGCTTACGCCGAACCGCATAGGTATCGGCCCGGCAACCGCTGATCTGTTCGTCACCCAGAATGAAGATGCAAACATCAATGTCGGCCTGCCCTACAGCCGCGCCAGCCAGATCCGTGTGGCTTACCATGTCAACGATAACGTGGCCCTGGGTGTAGCCATCGAAAACCCGCAGCAGTATGTAGGCATTGGTGAAACGGTGTTCCCGTTCCTCTTCAACGCGCAGTTAGGACCGCAGTTTGATGCCGCCAATAACGCCGGCACTCCCAACCTGCATCCTGACATCATTCCCAAGATCACCTTTGACGGTAATCCGGGGAATACCCATCTGCACCTGGAATTCGTCGGCCTGATCACCAGCAAAAAAGACGCGGTGATTGGACTAACTCCCAACTTTGTAACCAACACGGCGACCGGTGGCGGCGGATCGATCAATGCCAGCGCGGTGTTCAACAAGAAGTTCGGTTTGTTCGGGAACACCTTCTGGAGCGATGGCGGAGGCCGTTACCTGTTTGGACTGGCGCCTGACGCGGTCGTCCATCCGGACGGCAAGGTCTCGCTGGTGCACTCCATGGGCGGCACAGCCAGCTTTGAGTGGCAGCTTTCACCCAACACGCTGATCGCTGGAGTCTATGGCGTGGTCTATGCCCAGCGGAACTTCTTCCTGGATTTCACCAACCCGGTTCCGGGACGTTTCGCAGGCTTTGGCGCGCCCAACTCACCCAACACAGCAAACCGCATTCTGCATGAGCCTTCAGTGAACTGGATCCAGACACTGTGGGGCAACGCGCAGTATGGCAAACTGCAACTGGTAACCCAGGCTTCGTACATCAGCCGCGCCCCGTGGTTTGTAGCACTTGGAGCGCCGAAGAATGCACACCTTGGCATGGGTTATGTCAGCTTGAAGTACATCCTGCCGTAACTTAAATCTGTTTTGAAACTGAAGAGCGCCGGGTTTATCGGCGCTCTTTTTTCTTGCAGTATTCGTGGGTGCTTCACCGCAACGGGCGCTAAGGACGTAAAGTAGCTAGAATGGTGGCATGTGTTTCGGCGTGCTTAGGGCTTTGTTTGTTGCGATTCTTGCGCACGTAGCTGCTAGTGCTCTGACCGCATGGAAATAGGAATCGAGGCATTCCGATGAAATGAGGGTGCATTACAGCTATGGCGCTGGCTTCGCCAGCTCTGTTCCTTGTCTATTTCTATACCCACAGCTTGCGCTGTGGGCTAGAAGAAGGCCGCCAGCTTCGCTGGCTATGTCCCAAAAAGCACACGGTCAGAGCACTAGTGTAGTGTTTCTTAATTTACCCATTGTTATGCGGCTGCCTGATGCGTTACAGAGCGCGATTCAGAAGGAAGTTGAGAGAATAGACAGAGCGCGCCTGGCACAGGCAGCCGCACAACTCACAGAGCGCTACCAGGCCGGACAATTCTCTTCCCCGGTCATCCATACTGAAGCGCAGCGGGCGGCGTATCTGGCGGTGCGTGTTCCCGCGATCTTCTCCGCCAATCTGCACGTCTTCTCTGAAATCCGCAGGCTGGCGCCCGATGTCAATATCAGCGGCGTGCTTGACCTCGGTTCCGGACCGGGTACCGCTCTTCACGCTGCCGCACAGGTCTTCCCGTCCATTCAACACGCTACCCTGGTTGAGAGTGATGCTGCGCTTATCAACGTGAGCAAACGCCTGGGTACAGCAGTGCCTGATGTGCGCTGGCTGCAGCAGGACATTCGCTCCGGCGTGCCTGCGGAGCTGCACGACCTGGTGGTGATTTCTTATACTCTCGGCGAGTTATCACAGGCTGGGGCAGAGAAGCTGGTGATGCAGGCGTGGGCGGCTGCGCGGCAATTCCTGGTAGTCATTGAGCCGGGTACGGTACGCGGATTCGGCTTTATTCATGCTGCGCGGGCGCTGCTGATTGGAGCAGGGGCACATCTGCTGGCACCTTGTCCCCATCCATTGCAATGTCCTATGGCTGCTGCCGGAGACTGGTGCCACTTTGCCCAGCGGGTGGAGCGGACATCTCTGCATCGGCAACTCAAAGACGGGGCGCTGGGATATGAAGATGAGAAGTTTTCTTACGTAGTCGGCAGCCGAGAGGAATTTCCCACACCGGGGGCGCGCATCGTAAGGCATCCGCAAAAGCTCAGCGGGCATGTGAAGCTGCTGTTGTGCACGGCTCATGGACTGGAACGTCGAACAATAACTAAGTCACAGAAGGAGCGGTACAGGGAGGCACGGAGGGTGGAATGGGGAGATGGATGGAACGAACCACCAGCATAGATAGGGTCATCGAGAATCAATAATTGCATAATTCCAAGGTTCGGGGCCTCTATCACGAAGAAAAAGCTGTGATGCGGGCACCGGCTGATTTTATAATCCTTGCATCTGAGCAGAAGGCCGCAGAAGAAATCAGGAATTTTGTGCAACGGGCAAAGCCGCTGCTGGAACATTGTGGCAATAAAACGGCTGAGATGAGGTTCTTCCAGACTGCGCCGCAAAATATCTTCCAGTTATGGTTTCCGGCGGAGCGATAAAAGGAGACAGATGAGATATTTCCATTTATTGATTCTATTCTGCCTGTGTGCGGTGTCCCAGACTTTCAGCCAGAATACTGAATTGAGAAAGTTGAGAGAGGAAGACCAGGCTGCTCAACGCGGCGCCGCAAACATTCCTCGCAGCGACAATGATCGTGCAAAGCTGGTATTGCAATTGCTGGCTCAGGGTGCTGCAAAAACTCCCGAGGACAAATTCAATGCAGCCCTTGTGCTGGAGCATACACCTCTGACATTTTGCGGTGAACGCATGATAAGTTACGGATCTTACAACTATCTGCTTGCACATTATCTGGCCAAGGAAGCCTTCGAAGGCGGGTTCAAGGATGCCGGAATCCTGGTGGCAGCAGCTATAGATCGGTATTTGAGCTTCACTGAAGGCCATCAGAAATATGGGACGAACCGCATCATCAATCAGAAAACCGGAGCTGAAGAGCTTGTACCCATAGACCGCGACGTACCTGACAGCGAACGTGCGAAATACGGTGTTCCGCCTTTGGCGCAACTCTTGAAGATGTACCCCGAACAAAAACGGGAGAATTCTACTGGGAAGAAATAGTTCAACTGGGCCGGATTTTACGGAGGTCGATGCCTAGTTGCTGGCATTTTTTATAGAGATGGCTGCGTTCAAGGCCCAGGGCTTTGGCGGTGTTGGTGATGTGGTACTTCTGGCGCTTGATTTCATCGAGGATCATCTGGCGTTCCACCTGTTCGACTCGCTCCGATAACGTGCCGGTAGTAGCGATCTGTACCCCACCATTCACAGCTTGCTGCGGCACAGGCATGGCGGTCTGCACGGTCGAGAGCGTCACAGTGTCATCCTCGCAGAAGAGCAGCAGGCGTTCCACCACGTTGCGCAGTTCACGGATATTTCCCGGCCAGGAATGGCCCTGCAGGGCCTGCATGGCCTCAGGAGCAAAAGTTGCTTCTTTCCAGCCGTTCTGGCGGGTAATCTGCACGGCGAAATGATTGACCAGCGCAGGAATGTCTTCCACGCGCTCGCGCAAAGGCGGGAGCACAACCGGAAAAACATAGATGCGATGGAAAAGATCCTGACGGAAACCGCCCTGCTTTACCTGCTCTTCAAGATTGCGGTGCGTGGCCACAATCACACGCACGTTTACTTTGACAGGTTTATCTCCACCGATGCGCTCCACCTCGCCCTGCTCCAGGACGCGCAGGAGCTTGGCCTGCATGGCCAATGGCATGTCTCCGATTTCATCGAGGAAGAGCGTGCCTTCGTGGGCCTGCTCGAATTTGCCCAGATGACGGTTGGCCGCGCCGGTGAACGATCCCTTTTCATGGCCAAATAGCTCTGACTCGATCAGCTCTACCGGAACAGCAGCACAATTCAAAGTGACATACGGACCGGCGCTGCGGTGGCTCTTGTCATGGATGGTGCGCGCAATCAGTTCCTTGCCGGTGCCGGTCTCGCCCAGAATGCAGATGCGGGATTCGCTGGACGCAACACGCGCGATCTGGGCCATCAATTTGCGCATCTTTTCGCCGACGAAGATGATCTCTGCGCCGCCGAGTTTCTGGCGGAGCTGGCGATTTTCCTGCTCCAGGCGTTCCAACCGAAGAGCGTTCTGCACGGTGAGCAGTAATTTGTCAGTGGAGAGCGGCTTTTCCAGGAAATCCAGCGCGCCCAGGCGGGTCGCTTTCACCGCCATCTCAATGTGGGCCTGCCCGGACATCATGACGACCGGAGTCTTCACCCCCGCATTCTTGATCTGCTCGAGCAGAGTAAGGCCATCCATGCCGGGCATGACGACGTCGGAAAAAATTAAATCAAACTTTTCGGCCTTGATCATATCCAGGGCACGCATAGGGTTGTCACAGACAGTGGCTTCGTGACCAGCCAGACGAAAAGCGCGGGCGAGGGAGGCCAGGGTGTTGGCGTCGTCATCGATGATGAGGAGATGAGATTTCATTAGTCAGTATTTAGTATTTAGTATTTAGTATTTAGTATTTAGTATTTAGCAAAAGCTGCTAGCTTCTAGCTTCTAGCTTCTAGTAAAACCTTGTGAGCCGCGCTTCGCGCTTTCTCACATGCTGAGCACCGTCTCTATCTCTATGGCCAGCATTTTTCTGATCTCCCGATCTCTCGATCACGGCGATCACCCGATTCTTCCTGATTCGCGTCTTCTTTCGCGTTGGTTCGCGTTATTCGCGGCTTTTTCAGCTATTCGCGGCTTCTTTCATTCCTGCTTCGAATACTGGTAACTCTACATGAAAGGTAGTGCCTGCGTCTTTTCTGCTGCTTACGGTGATGCGGCCATGATGGTCGCTGATTACGGACTGCACAATCGCCAGCCCTAAACCGGTCCCGTGCTGCTTGGAAGTGTAATAAGGCGTAAACAGTCTTTCACATTCTTCGGGTGTAAGTCCCACACCGGTATCTGACAATTCAAAGAATACGTATTTATCCGCCATGCCGGTGCGGCAGATGAGACGGCCTCCCTTAGGCAGGGCGTCTACGGCATTCAAAACCAGGTTCTCGATCACACGGCGCAGCAGCACCGGATCGCCGCTCACAAGAGGAACTTTCCCGAGTTGCAGATCCGAGGTGATGCGCGCCGGTTCACGCATGAGCTGTCCCTGGAAAAGCTGCACGATGCTGAGCACCAGATCGTTGAGGTCGACCGCCTGAATCTGCGGCGCGGGCATCTTGGAGAAGTCGCTGAAGCGGCTGATGATGGTCTTCAGATTGGCGATTTCTGCGAGCAGTGTAGAGGTGCTTTCCCGGAAGACTTCTTCAAACTGCTCCGGTGAACTTTCACGGGCGCGCAACAGGTTTTCCACGGTGATCTGCAGGGGGAAAAGCGGGTTCTTCAATTCATGGGCCAGCCGCCGGGCTAGTTCGCGCCATGCAGCGACGCGTTCGCTCTGCACCAGGCGTTCTCTTTGCCCGATGAGTTCCTGGGTCATCTGGTTGAAGGCTTCTGCCAGTTTGCCGATTTCGTCGCTGGATGCAGGTTCTACGTGAACGTTCCAGTCACCGCTGCCGATTTTTGCGGCGGCATCGGCCAGATCTCTTACCGGATGAACAATGCGAGTGGCGATCACCGTACTCACCACCACTCCGAAAAGCGCGCCAAACAAAGCAATCAGCAAGCTCACTTTTTCTATGTGCGCTTCCAGCATGCGCTGCTGTTGCAGTGAATTGCCGATTAACAGCACTGCCGGCGGACGTTCGGTGTATCCCGGTAAAATAACAGCATGGAAAGCTTCTTCATCACCGTTGTCCCAGTGAACGGTGACTGAGGTATCTTTGCGCTGCTCCAGCGCCTGCTGGGCCAGAGGCGTGAGCCTGCCGGAATCGAAACTTTCATCGTTGGAACTTAAAAATGCGCCCTGGCCCTGTTCAGGTGAGCTGTAGATCCATGCGCGCATGCCTGCAGGCATGGCCAGCGAGTGCAACGCTGTATCGAGCTTTCGTCCGCCAAGGACGTAGAAGTTCAAGCCACGTGTCTTGAGGCTGCGGACGCAAAAGATGCCCAGCAGATTGCCTTGAGGTGTTTCCACCTGGCGCAGGAAGGCATGCTGTGGAATCGACGAGGATTGCTCCACTACCCAGCGCTGCTTGTAGCCGACACGGGCAGGCCAGTGGGCGGAAGAGATGATGCTGCCATCGGGGCCGAGAATATCGAGAAAGTCAAAATGCTGGACGGAGGCATATCCAGCAGCGGCATTGACGAAGGCGGCTGCGTCGGCGCCGTTCGATAACTCAAGGGCCATCTGGAGCATGGATTCGGAGCTGGCAATGGCCTCAACGCCCTGGGTTACGCCATCGCCTCCGCGGTCGAACTCTTTGCGAAACTGGGAGACAAGCGCCGAGGTGCGCTCCTGGTAGACGTCACGGAATGATTCGCGGGTGCGCGCCTCGATCAGCCATGCCACCGCCCCCACGCTCGCAACAATGCTGAGTGTGACGGTCAGAAGCAGTTTGGAGGTCAGGGACACGGTACTACTTGTTTTGATCTACCCATAATTGCTCCAGGCGCCAGCTTCCGTCGGCGAGTTGTTGCCAGTTATGCACGTTGTTGTTGATCCAGAGAGCTTCTGAGACGTGGGCCACGGGAATCAGGTAATCGTCTGCCAGCGCCTTGCGCTCTGCCTCGTAAAGCTCTTCAGGACGGGTGGCGCTCTGTATTGCGGCAGTAATTTCCTGCCCGAGATCAAAGTCATCGGCAATACCTGCCAGCGCTGCCGCCGGGTCAAGAGCATGCAGAGGCAAGCGCAGCAGCACGGCATCGGCGGTGAAGGTGCGGCGCGCCGATTTGGTATTGATGTGCGGATCACCGAAGATCTGCAGCATGATGCCCGCTTCACGGGCATCGACCGCCATTCTTTCAGCTACGATTCTGGCTGCCGGATCAGAGAAATCATAGGCCAGGGTCAGGGATGCAGAACCGGGATTTTCCGTGCGCCATTTGCGGACCTGGTCTGCATCCGGGCTGCGAAAGATGAATTCATATCCGGTGAGCCATTGAGGCAACAGGGCCGTAGCGGGCGCGCTCTTGCGCTGCAACAGCACATTGCTGATCACCTGGCGATTCATGGTCGCAGCAAAAGCAGCCCGGAGCTTTGGATCGACGGGCTTCTTGCCGCTCCTGCCGTTCTGGTCATTGCGGGGAAAGGCCACTACCAGCAGGTCAGCAGGACGTGAAACCACCAGAGTCTGGCTGCTCTGTTCCAACGCACGTAACTGGTCAATGCTGAGTTCGGCGGCATGATCGCGCCCCAGGTTACGTTCCAGCAGATGCTCACGCAAAGAGAATCCCATCTGCACTTCAATGGCGTCCACGAAGGGGCGTCCGCCCCAGTAGTCATCATTGGCGGCCAGCAGTGCGTGCTCGCCTGCCTGCCATTCCGCCAGCTTGTACGGGCCGCTGCCGGCCAGCACGTTATTAGGAAGGCGCTTCACAATCGCAAACCGCGAGAGCGCAAGCAGTTCCGGCAGGTGCGGCGATGGGAATGTTGTTTCTATGGTCACTGCAAGCTTGCCGCTGGGTGTGAGTTTCCAGTCAGGCATGGCCGCTTTCAGATTGGCAACAACGATGGTTGAGGTAACTGCAGAACCATCATGGAAGCTGGCGGCACGAAGCTGGAATTGCCAGACACGCTGGCCGGCATCGGCCTGCCATGAAGCAGCCAGACGGGGATGCAGCCTCCCCTGGCCATCGATCTCAGTGAGAGTCTCGAAAACCAGATCAGCAAGCTTTTCCCGATCGGCGGGATATTCAATCTCCACGCCGGGATCGATGGATTCGATCTTGTGCTGAATCAGGATTCTTACGGTCCCGCCATAGTGCGGGCGGGTGCTAGCCGAGACCGGCAATATGCCAGCCCCCATGATGACCATGAGCCAAATGCGTTTGAACTTTACCGCAGTCGGACATGGGACTAACGTCCACCCAGAAAACATGAAAATTGCGCTTCGGGTTAAGGTATCCACCGTAAGCACCCAGTTATTTTTAGGGCAAGAGAACGCAGAGTGCGCAGAGGAATGCAGGCAGTTGAAACCTGAAATACCCGTGCCGGTTTCGGTTCGCATTATTTGTCGTCCCGGTGCACGGTATCCGGCGAAAAAGCGGGCAGGCAGATGGCGATGTATTCCGCACCTTCTTCGGGAGTGGAGTATTGAATCCATTCGCCGGGATGAGCCATGATGGCTTGTCCGGCAGTAACATCGAGCATTCCATCTTTGTGGCGGACACGCAGGCGCCCACGCAGGACAATCGTGTATTCCTCAAATTCAGGAGTCTGGCCGGGCTCTTCCCATCCGGCAGGGCTGCGCATATGGGCCACGCTGATACCACCCTGGCTGGTATTCAGCCGGCCCACATACTCGTCGATAATTTTCGGCAGATTGCCGGCCGCCTGCACCCGCGTGGGACGTTCAATCAGTGTAGGCAACAGGCCCTCCTGCGCAGCATGTGTGCTTGATATTCAACATTGCAACTATTTTATTTCGGCCTTCTCTGTCCGCCAAAAGCTGAAGGGTCAAAGGCCTTGTAGCCTGCGGGCACTTTAAACAATGACGGGTCCTGTGGGCCTTCTTTGATATTGGTCAGATCCATGGTATCTCCGTCTCGTCCCTGGATTCTGACCGGAAAATGGAGTTTCTGGTCAATCCACAGCGTGCTCTTGCCGGATTTGTCGGTAACCTCCAATTTGTCGCAAGAACGGCCGTTTACGGTTTCTGTTCCGATCTTCCTGGAAGTGCAATCTGTCCTTCCACTGCACGGATCGGCACCAGATTTCTGGCGCAGCAGATCGCGCAGTCCCGGTGACATGCTGTTCTGGCGGTCACCATGAAATTCCATGTACATGTGCGGCCCATGAAGGAGCATATAGTTGGTCTGGCTGGCGGCGTCCGCAATCATACTGACGGGCCCGGCCATGGGCCCCTGGTCGCGGCCCGGCATGGAATTCATGTCCACACGCATGTTCGGCGTAGAAAAGAACCACTTGCCGGTCACTTTTTCGCCATTGTGCGTAGAGGTTGTAAAGTCGGCGGAAAAGGGTTGCGGCATCTGCGCAAACGCGGCAGAGGCAACCAGCAGCAACACCCACATAGCCAGTTTCAGTCCCGTCATCTTCTTCATTCCGGATTCTCCTTGGGAGGTGCGAGTTTCGATAATGCCTTATACCATGGTAGTGTCCTATTAGTGCGTTGCTGGGCAAAGAAAGGCCAAGGCGAAGATTAGGCGAAATATAATTATTTGGAATTATTTGTCGTTCGTTTAGGTTTGTCAACTGGTGGCAAAAAACGTATGATTTATTCACATATTCCGGCTTCACGGACGATTACTATCAAATTGGTAGTTTTCCGGATTTGCCGGAGGATTTTGCGGAATGTGGGAGCATTCCGGTATGCCTACTGCGGACCAACGCTTGTGTCTCTTTGTGTCTTCAGCAGCCCTGCTGGATTCCCCTCCAAACGATCTTTGGAAAAATCGGCCCCCTTGCCGGGGGCCGTGGAGTCATATCCAGACCACGATAATAATCACTGCGTTAGTCTGGATATGTACCATGACCAAAACGTAAACGAGTCTGGTCATGGCTCTCGCCTCCTTTCTTCGGCATGGATTTCAGGAATGCTCGTAACATCCCTGAGCCGAAACTTTGGGAGGGCAGGAAAGGCCGAACGCTTTAATTAGGCGTTCGGCCTTTTTCATTTTACAGCAGTGGATTGTATACGAAAGGGGGTTTCGATAGTTAACTACCCGTTAACTGTAGCAGATCGCTCATTGACCAAACGCGGTCAGTGATGCCAGCTTCCATGCAAGGCGTGACTCTCAAGGTTTGATGGACACGGCAGAAATTGTAATAGGCGAAGTGCAATGCGGCTGCTGCTCTGAGGTTTGCAGCTTTCTTGGAAAACGCATTAGTCAGGCGCGTGAATCTCCGCATCATCATTCGCATGGTAAGGTTCTGTCTCTCGATGTAACTAGTGCTGATGTGCTTTTCATTGGGTTTGCCCTGATGTACTTTCACTATGGTTTCTATTATCGGGCTTGGAGAATATTTCGCTTCCGCGCCATGCTGCCCATAATCACCGTACAGTTTCACAAGCTGTGCGAAGTCCACATCTGCACCAAACGAATGCTCAATTGCATTCACGTAAAATCTGAATCCGTCCGTTGTGATCTGGACGCGGTTAGCAAGCCGCTCAGAGAGATCGCCAATCAAAGTATCCGTTGTGGCTTTGGTTCTTTTCCCAATTGCGAAGCATGGAATCAGCTTCGTATCAGCATCAATGGCAGCAAACACCCATTGATCGCCAAACTCTTCAGGGTCATCATTGCGGACTCTCTTCTGCTTCTTAAAGCAGAATGTCCAGATTTCATCACACTGAATGTATCTGCAAGTGAGATTACGCATCGTGCTGTCCATCAAACGAGCGCAACGATCACCAGCAACAGACAACAGGTTCAGGATCGTGTCACGGTGTACCTGGGTAAACCGCTCAATGCTCCGAATGCTCATTCCTTCCACCAGCAGCTTCACAATAGAGATGGCTTTATCAAGCGGCAGGCGCATGTTGACCAGCTTAGGATGAGGTTCTGTAAAGGTTTTACGACATTGAGGGCAGCGGAAGCGCAGTAATCCATTACGGTGCTTTCCAAAACGCTTGGATTCAATCTGGCAATAGGGACAATTCACTGTGGATTCTCCTTGAGTCCCACAGCCGCTTTGCCGGATAATGAGCTTGTGGGTTCATCTCAGCTTCGGCTGTGGTGGATTCTGGCCCTGACTGGCATTGGCGTGCTGGTTAGGGCTTTATCGTTACAGGTAAAATACTACGTGACCCCCTTACGTAAGTCAACATAAATCGTATTGCGTTTCGTAACGGGGTTACGTACAATAAGAGACATGACACGAATACCGGAAGACATACGCGAGTACTTTGTAAAAATGGGACGCAAGGGCGGACGCTTAGGCGGTAAGATACGCGCAGAGAGACTCACCGCAGAAGAGAGAAGTGAATCCGCTCGTAAAGCCGTACAGGCCCGATGGTCAAAGCGGAAGAAATCGAGCAAATAAAAACCCGCCATCTCTGGCGGGTTCGTCGGTTTCACCTTTGCTTATGCCCGTGGAATCTTGCTGCGAACTGCTCTATACCTCTTGATGACCTTCTCATTGCCTTTTGGCCAATCCGACAAAACCGGGAAAGCGACAAGAGCAGGCTCAATGATGAAAGTGAGCGTTGTCCTGTCCTGAAATGTGACGGTGATTGCAAAGAATTCCATATCGGAAGAGAGTTCGATGTCGGCAATGATTTTATCCTTGACCTCATCGAAGTTTGCGAGTTCTCTCAGACTTGAGTGTATGCGTTGCGGGTGTGTACCCTTATTGTCAGCCATTGCATCTCCTTGTGTGGTGCTTTGGTTAGGGCTGCATGGGTGCTGTGTACACCTGTGCAGTCCGCTTCGCTTGTATCACGGGGGGCTGAGGGATTTCGCCTGATATAACCGTTAACGCACTAATGGGACACTACCTATACCATCAAAAACTTGCGAATTAAGCAAGGTTTACCTTCAGGCGCAGAGCGATTACCATTACAAGTTTTCCTGCTGTTGACTTCCGCCTAATTTATCGGAGAAATCATGCGCTTCCCCTGTTTCTTTGCGATCCTGCTGCTCAGCTCGCTTGCGGCTGCCCAGACAGTAAACGAACGGCTGGCCGTTGATGCTACCGATGCACCCCGCAACATCCTGCACTCCACTGTAACCATTCCCGTAAATCCGGGGCCGGTCACGCTGGTGTATCCCAAGTGGATTCCGGGGAACCACCGTCCGACAGGGCCGATTCACAACGTGATGGGGCTGCACATCAAGGCGGGCGGCAAAGAGCTGGAGTGGCAGCGCGATCTGGTGGACATGTATGCCTTCCATCTCCAGGCGCCTGCAGGCGCGCGGGAAGTGGAGGTTTCCTTCGATACGGTCACGTATAACGGGAAGAGCTCGGCAGCGTCGTCAAAGGTGCTGGACCTGCTCTGGAACCAGGTGGTGATGTATCCGCAGAACATGAAGACTGATGCCGTGCAGGTCACAGCCTCAGTCAGGCTGCCGCCGGGCTGGAAATTCGGCACCGCGCTCACGCCCACGCAGCAATCCGGAGAAACCGCCAGCTTTCAGACGGTGACGCTCACGCGGCTGGTGGATTCCCCATTGATTGCGGGTGCGCTCTACCGGCTGCTGGAGTTGACCAAGCCGGGGGAAACGCCGATACACGTGATCGACATGGTAGCGGAGAGCGATTCGGCGCTGCAGATTACCAACAAAGACCTGGCCAGTTACAAACAGCTTGTGGCCGAGGCTGGGAAGCTGTTCGGCGCGCGCCATTACGAGAAATATCACTTCCTGCTTACGCTCAGCGACGAGACCGCGCATCACGGGCTGGAGCACCATGAATCCAGCGACAACGGCACTGCGGAGGAGACCTTCAGCGATCCCGACTGGCATGACCTTGAGGCTGACCTGCTGCCGCATGAATTCGTGCATTCGTGGAACGGCAAATACCGGCGTCCGGCAGGGCTGGCCACTCCCAATTACCAGGAGCCGATGAAGGGCGACCTGCTGTGGGTGTATGAAGGGCTCACGGACTATCTAGGGAACCTGCTGGCGGCGCGCACCGGGCTGCGCTCTCCAGATGAGTTCCGCGAAAACCTGGCCTACACGGTGGCCATGCTTGATCATCGTGCCGGCAGGACATGGCGTCCGCTGCAGGACACGGCTACCTCAGTGCAACTCACCTTCAACGCCAGCCCGGAGTGGACCAACTGGCGGCGCTCCGCTGATTACTATCCTGAGGGCTATCTGATCTGGCTGGAGGCGGATACGGTAATCCGGCAGAAGACTAATGGACAGAAATCATTGAATGACTTCTGCCACCTCTTCTATGGAGGGCAGAGCGGGCCGCCACAGGTGGTGACTTACAGATTCGAAGATGTAGTAGCAGCCCTCAACCAGGTGGCGCCCTTTAACTGGGGAGCGTGGCTGCGTGAGCGGCTTGATTCCAAGTCGCCGCATGCGCCTGCGGGCGGCATTGAAAATGGCGGATGGAAGCTGGTGTATAACGACCAGAAAAACAGCACGATGAACGCGCGCGAAAAGACAGGGGAGGCGCTCGATCTCAGCTTTTCGCTGGGGATCATCATTACCAAAGACGGCGCCATTACGGACGCAATTCCCGGAATGCCCGCATACACTGCCGGGATTGGTCCCGGAATGACGCTCATTGCGGTGAATGGCCGCAAGTATTCCAAAGACGTGATACGGGCGGCGCTGAAGAGCGCGATAAATAGCCAGCAGCCCATCGCATTGCTGGTCGAAAACGCCGAGTTCTACAACACCTACCAGGTGGATTATCACGGCGGAGACAGGATTCCACATCTGGTGCGCGACGAGGGCAAGCCGGACATGCTGGGGGAGATGATCAAGGCGATTGCACAGTAGCCCGTTAGCATTTTCGTGTTGATGTGCGTCATTCGCAGTTTATTTCCATGATGCCTATTACCAAAGTACCTGAAGGGAAAGACTTTTTACATTCCCGAGGCAGCAGCCTGGAAAACCAAAATTACTGCCCATCTCATCCAATCAAACGTTACAGGGCAAGCCCGGGCCGAACCGGGAAGAGAATCAGCAGATGCGAGATGGTGCAAAATGAAAGACCACAGGCTTATGTCGATAGAAGAGCAGCAGAAGGAAGCCAGCCGGGATGGCACCGGCAGGATCAAACGCTATCTTGACCTGGCGGAAAAGCTGTTCAACGGCGACGAGGAGCCCACTCAGGATGCCGCTTAAGACTCCCCTCGAAGCGCATGCATTTCTGAGATAGCAGCAGTCCTTTCCAGCTTGTCCCACGCGAACGGCTTGCCATCGATCATTCTCTTTACGGTCTTGAACAAAACCGCGGAAAATAGCTGGCGATAAGAGAATCTCTGCAGCCAGAGGTGCAGCAGCAGGGTGAGATCTTCGCCCCGCCCCCGTTCCCTTCTTTCGAGCAGGAAGGCCAGCGCTGAAGCCAGGAAATCGACCACCAGAAAGATTACGAAGAAAAAAACCAGCCGTATGAAGTCGCTGGAGTCGGTGCTTTCCGGGTGGAAGTGCCGCATCACTGCATAATGCAGCATGCCAAAAAAGAACATGAGATCGATAAAGGGCGAGACCAGAGGCAGCATGATCTGGAAGATTACGATGTTGGGCAAAGCGATCCAGCCGAGGCGGCTGCGCTTGCGGATGGATGAACCGTGCTTCCAGACGGCCTGGGCGATGCCGAACGACCAGCGGAAGCGCTGGCGCATGAGGCCCCTGGCCGTAGTGGGCGCTTCAGTATAGGCCAGCGCGCGGTCTTCGCTCACGATTCTCCACTTGTTCTCCAGCAACTGCATGGTCAAGTCAGCATCTTCGGCGACCGTGTCAGTGTGGTAACCTCCAGCCTCCTGCACAGCTTTCACGCGCCATGCGCCAATGGCTCCCGGAACCACGCTGACCGCGCCCAGCACGTTGAAGGCACGGCGTTCGAAATTCTGGCTGGTGATGTATTCCAACGCCTGCCAGCGAGTCCAGAGGTTCACGCGGTTACCGACTTTAGCGTTGCCGGCTACCGCGCCGATTTCGGGATAAGCAAAATGAGGCACCAATAGCGAGATGGCATTGGGAGCAATCATGGTATCGGCATCCATGCCAATGTAAATCTCATCGGTGGTGTGTTTCAGGGCGTAGTTGAGCGCATCGGCCTTTCCCGAGTTGGGCTTGGTGAGCAGAAGAATGCGGCCCTGCGCAATCTCTTGCTTGAATGCGTTTTCTACCACCGAATAGGTTGAATCCCTGGAGCCATCATCCACCACAATCACGTGCAATTGCGGGTAATCGGAGGCCAGCACTGAACGCACCGTGTGTTCGATGACCTTCTCTTCGTTATACGCCGGAACAATCACGGTTACGGACGGCCGGTAGGTCTCAATGCCGGGCAGAGGCGGGGGTTTCCGCAGCCGGTCATAGGTGGCAAGAGCGCCAATGCCCAGCAGGCGTCCGGTCATAAGAGCATCACCAACGAAGAAAACCAGCACGATGAAATTGCTGATGATGGCAAACAGGGTGAACGCAACGTCATCAAGGCGTGCAGACCAGACTTCATCGGCTCCGACCCGCGGCATCACCTCGGCGCGGGTCTTGCCCAGAAGGGACTCGACACTGACAATTTCGAACCCTTTTGCGCGCAGTCCTTCAATGATCCGCGGCAAGGCTTTTACCGTGGCGCTGCGGTCGCCGCCGCCATCATGCAGAAGGATAATGCTGCCGCAGAAGGCCGGCGCGCGGTTTTCGCATCCGGGAGTGGCTTCCTCTTGAGCCTGCTGAAGCACGGCAGAGACTATCTGGCCACTGGTATGGCCTTTTACCCAGTCGTTAGGATCGATCTTCGAGCCCACGGTGATATAGCCGGAACTCTGCACAAGTTCCAGAGGACGCACCTGCTCGGCGATGTCCGGCTCCTGATCAATGGAGTACGGCGGACGGAAATACAAGGGCTTCACCCCCAATTTGGCGGCAAAGAGCCGTTCGGTGGCGTTCAACTCAAGATCCATGTACCGCCGTGAGAGATCGCTGATATCAGGATGCGTGAAAGTATGATTGCCGATTCCGTGGCCTTCCTGGTAAATGCGCCTGGCCAGGCTGGAGTATTTCTGCGCCTCCATGCCGATCAGGAAGAAGGTGGCCTGGGCGTGCTCCCGTTTAAGGATATCGAGAATCGCCGGAGTGTAAGCGGGGTCAGGGCCGTCATCAAAGGTGAGCGCAACTTTCCTGGACTGGGCGCCGGATTGAACAATCTCGTAGGGTTCCGGAAGATTGGTCATCTTTTCGGAGGTAACCAGGCGGGAAACGGGGTCGACAGTCAGATCACGCGTGCCTGCGCTGGGACGATGGGAGACATAGAGAATCTCTCCATAACCTTCGCGGTCTACATCCTGGCCGGCAGGGACGTTCTTCAGCTTTTCCTCCGTGCTGTTTTCCATGGGATTGTCCCAGATGGCCCACAACGAACGATCTTCCGATCCCAGCCGCCACAGGGCAAAGGTGCGGATGCCTATGTTCCGGGCAGCGCGCATCTGGTTCAACGCCGTCACCGCGTCCAGAAACCAGACCTGGTGCTCCACACCTTCATCTTCTACATAGGCAAAGGTGGGGTTGAGCGCGTCAGCATCGAAGTTGATTTCCGCCTCCGATTCCCGCGCGTGCAGCCATTCCTCCTGCACATTGTCTGTGCTTACCGACAGGACGCGATGCTTTTCCTTGTGCGAAACCGCCCAGTCATAGCCGTAGCTCCCGATGCCACAGATGATCTTGTTTTTCGGAATGTCTTTTACGGCTTGCTGCAGGTTGGAGACAAACCAGTCTTGCGCGGCAATGGGGCCGGGCTCACTGGAGGTCTGGTGCTGGTCGTAATTCATGATCACCAGGCCGTCAGAGTTTTCGGCAAGCTGGGCGTAGTCGTAATCTTTGTCCGCCACCGGCACGTTGATATACAGCTTGAGGCCACGGCTGTGCAGGTCGCGCCCAAGTTCGCTGATCAGGGCGCGAAAGCCAGGCTGGGCCTTGAGCGGAATCTCTTCAAAATCGATGGCCGCACCTTTGTAATGGTCACTGCCCAGAAAAGTCAGCACCTGGTTGCGGAAATTCTGCCGCGCATCAGGGTTATTCAGAAAGTCGCCGACGCCGGCAAGCCACACCCGCCGCACCGGGTCGAAGTTGTTGATCAGCGGGAAAACATCGACGTTGGCCTTTTCCGCCTTCAAGAACGGCATCACCTTGTCGTCCACGGAATGAACACCATTAGCTTTAGGCTGGATGACAGGGAAAAGCTGGTTGCCGGCATCCACACTCTGCAGGTTCCCGTCAGGGGTGATTACGTGCAGCCACTCGGGGAAGAGGATGTCAATCTGGGGATAGTATTCCTTGAGTGAAACGAAGCTGGCTGCATCCCAAGTCACATAATAGGCGGCACGGATGCCTTCGTCCGCATTGAGTTCCACCTCTGAGGCCGATGCCTGGGTCTTACGATGTGTGCCTTTGGGTTTCGGCTTTCGCCGGGTCTCGCGCTCGGCTTTGAGCGCCTTCAGGTTATGCTTCTGCACCGGCGCCAGGAGGCGCGGCAACTCCTCCTGCTCGAAAAAAACCGAGACCACGAAAAAAAGAATAAAAAAAGTGATGGTTATGCCAAGCACATCAAAGAGCCTGCGCAGACGAGTCCAGCGTCTGCGCCGAGGGTCAGGGTCATAAAATATGGGCTTGGACATAGGAGAAATCTGTATTAATCGTAAGCCGGATAGCAGGGGAGGTCAATGGAATGAGCGCGGTGCAATCATACGTTGACCGGTGCAGGAATCTGAATGAAAAGAACACGATATCGCACATGTTCTGGGATATCATTGTGAACTGGCTTTCAACATGCACAGCTAAGGGCGACCCTGCATGGGCAATCCCAGTTATTTCATCCGGACAATTTTGCACCCCATAGATGAGATGTGTTTGTTGTCGAGGAGGTATAGTGTCTCCTGACGTATTAATCCTAAAGGGGGGTGGAGTCAAAGGTTTTATTTTTGCTGGAGTAGTTCAAGCACTTGAGGAAAATGGCTATCACTTTAGCACATTCGTTGGAACTTCAGCTGGGGCGATCGCAGCTGTGTTGTTAGCTGCCGGTTTAAAAGGCAATGATTTGGAAAAGGAGTTACGAGAAGTCGATTTTGCCAAGTTTCGAGACTGTTCGTTGTTCAAAGCTCTCTTTGTTAACCTTCCGTTACATTTCTGGATGTATCCGGGATGGCGGTTGCGACAGTGGATAGACGAGTCACTGAAAAGGCAGTTTCGTCAAGATCCCGTTTACCTTCGTGATCTTCCACTACGCGCTGTGATATTTGCTTGCACTCCGCACGGTGGTGTTCGTGTTTTCGATTCAATAGGCCAGCGTCGAGATGAAGAGGCTGGCTACGCAGTGCGCTGCAGTGCTTCAATACCAATATTCTTCAAGCCGGAGTCCATTGGGGGTGAACGTGTTTTTGATGGTGGCTTGCTGAACAATTATCCCGTTGAAGAATTTCAAAAATATGAGCAAGAACGGGGGAATCACAGAACGGACTTTATTGCAGTTTATCTTGGAACACAGAGACAATATAAACCCCGCTCTGTCATACCTGATATTTTTGACATCATCCTAAACCGCGATGACCGGCTAGTCGTCAAGAAATATAGTGAGCAGACCATAAGTGTCGATCCCTCTCCCATCAGGACTACCGATTTTTCCATTACAGAAGATGAGAAGACGCTTCTTGTTCTTAAAGGACGGCTCGCGGCCATCGAGTTCCTGGCCATAGAGGCTGAATCTGCAGCAAAAAAAGCGAAAGAAGAATCAAAAAAACAATCCGAAATGTTTAGTGAAGCACAGGCCGAGCAACAAAAGGCCACCCGACTAAAGGAGCAAGCTGATAAACTTAAAATGGATGTTGCAGTTCGATATGATCAGGTTCGGAAACATCGCAACCAAGAAAAAAAGAGAGTTTTTGTTGAGTATACCGTGATCCTCCTCTTGCTCCTCTACCTGGCAATACCAAGAGGCAGGCATTTCCAATCTCCGGGGAATCTGATCAGCCCGTCATTCATCATTCACAAATATCACATCCATGTGGTTGCTGTGGATGTACAGAACCGGGCTGTATCCGATGTAAACATAACTTCATCCGTGAGAAGCCAGCGGAAAAGAACCGGGAATAGATTTGAATTTGAAATTTCATCCGCAGCGCTGCTTAGCACACAAAGTGTGACTTTCTACGCAAAAAGAAGAGATTTTTCATGGGAAAAGTCAGCCATCTTAGACGCGGCTGACAATCAAGATGTGAGGATTCCTTTATACCCGCTATATAATCCGGAGGAGCATGGGAATCGAAAGCTCTCGATATCAAAATTTACAATCAAATTGGTTGATCTCGAAGGCAAACCAGTGCTTAAAACAAAATTCTCATGCACTACGGAGGGGATACCGGAAGAAGCTACGAGCGTAGACGGAAAATATGCTTGTTGGATTCCAGTCAACAGCACCAAAGTCAGAATAACCGCGATTGCTGGATGCTATAAGTTCATTGGTGAAATTTCAGTGGCACAACAACAAGTAGCACTGAATCAAAAAATTGCCGCTTGCATTAACGACTAATCGCTTTTACTTTGGGAGCTTGGCTTTTGCCTGCGCTTTCGCTGGTGTCTTAACAGGATTACTTTGCGGTTGGGAATACTTACTTTCATTCTCTACATACTCTGTATTTACTCGAACTCTCGATTTGATGACACCTTTCGCTGCGGCAATCAGTAAATATGCCTTGAGAGCAGGGTCCGGCAGAGCGCGAATCGAATCTTCAACCCAAGCTTCTCCATGTTCAGAGCTGAATTCCACTAATTCAGCCAATTGGCTGTAGCCATGGCGCTCGTCTATGTCTCCAGTGGCACTTTTTTGGACCGCCTTAACGCCGGAATCCAAAACTGTCAAAACCAGATCTGAGAATGTCCTGGAATCTTTGACGTAGAACGCAGCTTTCGCCATTTGGACCATAGCAGTAAGTTTGGCTTTATCATCCACTTCTTTCAACTCGGACAACTGTTGCGAGTAGAGTTTTATTGCCCGGGCAGGATCGAGATCAGCCATGCTCGAAATGACCGACGCATATCCAGCAAAGCGTTTGCCCGGATCCGTGAGTTTCTGAGCAATATCAAGAGCGCCCCACGGATTTGTTTGCTTCAAGAAATTGATCTTAGCGAAGGCCGCATTCTCTTCCATTTGATATCTGATCGCTGCTTTCTGATTGGGACTGGCCGGACCACCTTCATTCATGCCTCGTTCAACATGTTCAAATTTCTTGCCGACATTTTGAAAGACTTCCGGGTGGTCGCTCTGAAGCTTCTTGTACCATTCCGGCTCCAATACCGCCACGAGATCCAAAGTTCGAAGCAAGAGCTCTTCCGACTCAGATCCCAGATCAAAGCTTCCATTCGCAGTATAGACAATTATCTGCTGGTTGGGATTTGGCTTGGAAATATCTTCAAGAAGGCTGTTTATAAATACGTCCAAGCTATTGTGATACTCTGCGGAGTCTACTCCATACTGCGAACTTTCCAGCAATTTGAAGAATTCGCGGTTTGTGTTGCCAAACGTTTTTTGGGGGTCTTTATCCTTGTTTTCTCGTTCTGCTTTGTAGTAGCGCAGGGCATCTTTGAGAATTCCAGCCGCCTCCTGAATCTCGCTTCTGGCCAGAAGCTCTTTCACAAGGAAAGCCATTGCCTTAAAGGGATACTGCCCACCGTTCCTGTCGGGAATGGTCTTTGCAACGGATTCAATCCCAGCTAATGCCAACCGTTTATCTTTCTCAGAACGCCAATAGTTGGCGAATGTGGTGACCGCGGCGTCTGCGGCAAGACTTTCAGGAGGAGGCATTTTGGGCTTCCCCTGAGAATTAGGATATGGTGGTTGTTTGAGTCCGCTCAAAAGATCCAGTGCCGTTCGTGAATCCACATAGGAGAGCTGCGCAATAGCATTCTTTTGAACGGAAGCAACGTTCCACTCGGAATCGTTGATTTGCGGTGCTAATCGATATTGCTCAAGACACCATTCCCGAGTCTGCTCATGTCTAATACGAGCTGCCACTTCAGTCAGCGAAACCAGATAAGAAGCGCGCTGTCCTGGACCAAGCTGAGTGGCAAATCCATTGCTCTCGGTCAGAAGTTTTTCGGCGGCAATATTTTTTTGGAATGACCATGCGTGTGCTACTCCGAAAAGAAGGAGGCTCATCACTGTAATGATCAAAAAAAACACGGGTTGAAGTGACTTCCTCACTTCTGCCACCCTGCAGCGAGCAATGCATTGAGTTGCATGTGTCGTTCGGTTTCAGATGTCAGTTCCCGGCGACTCTTGACCTTTGCAAGCTGCAGATTACGCACGGGTGAAGTGTAGCTCGTTTGCCAGCCCGATATAAGGGAGGCAAATTGCTCCGAGCTGTGTTGGAATAGTTCATCCATATTTGGTGCAAATCCGTCATTGCAGGTTTGGAAAACACAATCTGAATCACCACAGCCAGTTGCGACGAATTTGTCTGTATGATAGGTCAGGCAAGCAAACGAAGTACGTTGCCCGATGCAGCAGATAATCAGACAGATCGCTAGTACGTAGAAAGCAGCCTTTGCCATTTTCTGGACAGCTCCTTTGCCAAAAGTGATTTGCTGGCGCCTTCTTGGACCCTACCGGGGTTACATCAATCGTGATTTCAATTACCCGTAGCTACATAGAGAATAAGAAGAGCTGTTCTATGGCGCACGGCTAAACGGCGAAGATCTCGGGCAGACCACGATTACTAGACTGCTGACCGACGCGGAGAGATTATATTGCATAATTCCAGAAATTTTGCAAGGCCGGAAAAAAAATTACGTCCAGGGTACTCCGTTTTTAACCGGCGCACAAAATTAGAGCCGTCTAATGCCTGCTCCTTCTATGGTGCTCGTGCCTATACTAAATGCTACTAAAACGTATCTGTGTTTCAGTACACTTAAGCGCTACTGCTTTAGTGCTGGAGTTTAATGTCAAGCGCTTATAATGTAGCACTTTAGGTATAAGGGATATCCAATTGACGCGATTTTGGTTGTTGCTAGTAGTATTGTTGCCAGACGCGACCGCATTTTCGTTATGGCTGCAGAACGGACCTATGGACGACAGGTCTGGAGCAAAAGCCTGTCAATTAGCAGGTCAATCCAGATCCTTGTTAATAGGACGGGCGTCCGCTGTGGAAACAAGCACTCTACTTGCAATCGAGGCCATGCGGACTTCTGCGCTGCCTGAAACAGACCAAGCTCTCAGAACCTCGCTGGATCTTCTTGCCGAGCGAATACTACCGGCCTTAAGCTCCGCATCCTTAGATGTTATTGCTTTCAGCCACAAGATGCATAATGCGGAGCATGCCTGGCTGGCCGGCGGCACATCTGACGGGTTAGTTCAAGTAACTGAAACCGATACCGGAGCTCCGATTTTTAGATACAAATTTCAAGGTGCGGTGCTTGCTCTTAGCTTCAGCCACGATGACCGTTATTTTGCCGTCGGCACGGCCTCCGGGATTGCACAAATATTTGCTACTGAAAACGGGTTCTGCAACACGCCACCGCAGAAGATAAGGTTTTGCAGCATAACCCAGCAAAAGTATTATGGGGAAATAAGGGCCATTGCATTTAGTCCAACAGGAGATAGGCTCGCCATTGCAAATGGGGATTATGTCAGAATCTTTGACAGTGCAGATGCGCACCGGCATCGCGTTGTGATACGGCAACCGGGCAAGATTACGGCCTTAAGTTTTGCTCCCGAAGGCCACTTTCTAGCCAGCGCAGGCGAATATGGTGCCAGTATCTTCAAAGATACAAGTAATGCGAAGACCCTAAGACTGAGGACAGCTTACCGTTCCAGTTCCATTGCTTTCAGTCCTGACGGAAAGCTGATCGCAACAGCAGGTGAGGACGGCATTGCCAGAGTTTTTGACTCACACGGTCGCTATGAACTGATCAGAAAGGAATACGAAGCTCGCATCCAATCAGTCGTTTTCAGCCCGGACAGCCAGTTCGTCGCCATTGCAGGCGGAGACTCTACTGCGCGCGTAATCGATATTACGACAGGAGATGAAAGTGCATTGCTGCAACATCAGGATTTCGTGAACGCAGTCGAGTTTAGTGAAGACGGGAATTGGTTGGCCACTGCCAGTTCCGACCATACAGCGCGCGTCTTTGATTGGCGTGCGGCGAGGGAGGTGGCAAGGCTTCCTTTGGATGGCCCAGTCACCGCTATCTGCTTTGGCCCGCACAACCGCCTGGCTATTGTTAGCGAGTCTAAAAGGCAGCTACGGGCATTTCAAATCATCAACAGAGACGAGGTGTTGCGGCTGCCCACAACTCCCAGCATCCGGGTTCAGGCAATTGATTTGAGCAGTGACTATAGACTAATAGCTACCGGGAGTGAAGATGGAATTTTGCGAGTCTTTGATATTACGGATTCATCCAGTTGGGAATCGTCCGAACACAAAGGCTCTGTCGCTTCGGTGCTGTTCAATTCAAGCAATGAGTGGCTGACCACCGGAGACGGAATAAGTGTTCCCCAAGGTCAGGGAAATGTTCGTATCTTTGAAGTAGTGAGCCGAAAACCGATAAAGATTATTCCACACGAAAACATAGTCCAAGCCCTTGCTTTTGATTCGGCAAGCCAGATTCTCGCTACAGGCACTTATGGAAATTCAGACATTTCGGCTCGCGTGTTTGACGCAACCAAAAACTTTCGCAATCACTTTCCACCGATTAATCATGACTGGCCGATAAACGCAGTAGCAGTTAGTCCAGATGGTCATTTTTTAGCAACCGGAGATGCCGAGAAATGTCGCATTTTCAGGCTTTCTGACAGATCTACCACGGAGTGCCAGATGTCACCCGATAAGGTCGCGGTTCTCGCTCTAAGTTTCAGCAAAGACAACAAGCTGCTCATCAGCGGAGGCGATGATAGCAATATTCGAATCTTCGATGTGGAAACAGGCAAACTGCAACGAGTATTGCCTCACGACAGCGCAGTCGTTGCCTTAACGATTACTGATGATGGAACATTGTTCGCTTCTGCAACACGAGGCGGCATTGTACGAATTTTTGATGCCGCAGGTGGAAATCAGATTGGCCAAATTGACAATCATATGCGAAACATAAAAAACATAAAATTCTCCAAAGACGGACGGAGAATCCGAACAGCGGCCATTGGCTCTGAGGCCATATTCATTCGGGAGTATTGGGTACGAGGTCAGGATTTGATTGAGAAGGCCTGTTCTTATCTTCAGCGCAATTTAACAAAAAAAGAGTGGCAAGAGTATCTGCCCAACGAGGCTCCTCGCCGAACCTGCCCATCATTACCAGACCCTCAATAGAAGCAAATTGCGACTGTTTCCGACGGATGGCCAATACTTACCCAAGCGACACCGCCTTATAGCGCGCAATACGCGACAGCTTAAACTTTGCTGCCGAATCACACTCTGCGGGTGAATACGCGCGTTCTCTTGATTCGAGCGCAAACGTCGATAAAAGAAGGAACCGCCAGCAGGTCCAGGCAGCCCTGATACATTAAAGCTTAACTGATGAAACGCCTCATCGAGTTCATCCGCGACAACAAGCTGTTTTTCCTGTTGTGCACGCTCGCAGCTCTCGCCCTGCGGCTGTTCTTTGTTTTCCGCTATCCGCATGTCGCTGGCGACAGCTTCGTCTACGGCGACATCGCCAAGAACTGGCTCAATCATGGCATTTACGGTCTGACAGACGGGCCGGATATCCGCCCTACGCTGATTCGCCTGCCCGGTTACCCCACGTTCCTGGCACTGATGTTCTCCATCTTTGGCCAGGAGCATTACCACGCAGTGATGGTCGCGCAGGCGCTGATCGATACCAATACCTGCCTGGTGATCGCTGCGCTGGCGCTGGAACTCATGAATGCCAGGACGGCCAAGGCTGCCTATGGATTGGCGGCGCTCTGCCCTTTTGTGGCGAATTACTCGGCCGCTCCACTCTCTGAAACCCTGGCGGTCTTCTGCACGGCCCACGCACTCTATTACGGCATCCGCGGGTTGAAAGAACTCCAGGGCGGGCAGCAATCTGCCCGGCACTGGTGCTTCTGCGGCCTGTGGACGGCCGCAGCCATTTACATGCGCCCGGACAACCTACTCCTGCTGGTGCCGTTTGGCACCGTCCTGCTCTTCCTGATGTTCAGGCCGTTGAGTAAGAACCGAACGGCGATCGCCGGAACCCTGTTGCTGCTCACCAGTCTTGGTCCGCTCATCCCGTGGACAGTACGCAACTGGAAAACGTTCCATATATTCCAGCCGCTGGCGTCACGCTATGCCGATGATCCGGGAGAATTTGTGCCCCTGGGGTTCAACCACTGGATAAAAACCTGGACAGTGGATTTCGTCTCTGTGGATGAAGTGTTCTGGCATGTCTCCGGAGAATCCATCAGCATGAATTCCCTGCCCGAGCGGGCCTTCGATTCACGCCCGGAATACGAAGCCACGGAAAAATTGATTGCCGCCTACAACCAGCAGCTCTATATCGATCCCGCCCTGGACTGGCAATTCGAGTTGCTGGCAAGGGAACGGATGAACCACAATCCTTTCCGCTATTACCTGTGGCTGCCCGCCCTGCGTATTGCCGATATGTGGCTGCGTCCACGCACGGAGATGCTGCCTGTGGATCCGCGCTGGTGGGAGTTCTCCAACGATCCCAAAGAAAGCGCTTTTTCTTTTTTATGGGCGGTACTGAACCTGCTGCTTCTGCTGGCGGCGCTGCGTGGCTGGATAAGCTGGCGGCTGGGCCTTTATGGTTTTGTTCTGGCCGGCTTCGTGCTGGTGCGGTCCTTGTTCCTCGGCACCCTTGAAAACCCCGAACCCCGCTACATGCTGGAGTGCTTCCCCGTGGTGCTGGTGTTTGCAGCGGGAGCGTTTACTAGGTCCAGACAAACGACGACACCCTCCGGATCAACGTGACTTCCAGAGCAGCCAGCATTCCGCCCATGACCATCCTCCTGAACCTTGAGTGCAATGTGGCTGAAACATTGGATTTTTGCCGCTGATGAACGCTGATTTACGCTGATCGGTTCAGGCCATTTCGAGTTTGGCAGTCAGCATTCAGCCCCTGACTCGACGGCGATCTTTGCTGCGAAGATAATCCGAGCAGACCAGACCTCGGGTTTACCACAGCGCAGCGGAGCCGCAACCAAAACCCTGACCACAAAGGACACAGAGGTTTCACAAAAGGGGCACGGAGGAAAGCTTTTGAGAGAAGAGCTCCAGAACGTTTTTCTTGCGGAAACAAAAAACCCGCCGGCTTGCGCCGGCGGGGGTTGATTGAGGTTGATCTCAGAGTTAGAAGGTGACCTTTCCACCAATGATGACCGTACGGCCACCGGCGGCGGTTACGCTCGGATTGGCGAAGTCCGATCCAAACACTCCGACTCCAGCGTTCTCCAGGTTTGCATCGATGCTGGCAAAGTTGTAGTGGTTGAGAGCATTGAGTGCGGTCATGTGCATCTCAAAGTTCACGCGCTCACCCAACTTGAAGTTCTTGAACACGGAGGCGTTGGCGATGTTCGAGATCGCATCCCGCTGCGGGTTGCGAGGAACATTACCGAACGGAGTGCCGAAGACGGACTGGGCAACGCGTCCATTGATGATGAAGCGTACCTGGTCCGGAGTCACGGTCACGAGGTTGGTAGTGGTGCTCAGCAGCGCCTTATTGCCGTTCAGGGCGTTCATGCTGATCAGGGTGTTGGCCGGCAGAGCGCAGGCAACACCGCCCACGCCGAACACGGCGGCAAAGCCTGTGCAGGCATCACCGGCGTAGATACCCACGGCATTCGCCGGGGCATTCTTGTTCCCGAAGAACGGCCGCGCGCTGTCAACACCTACAAACGCGCCGACAAAGGCCGAGTCATAGTAGTTGCCGGTTGCGGTCTGGAAAGCCTCGCCATTCTGTTGTGGGGTATAGGGCTGTCCTGATCCGAGAATGTAGTTGGCTGAGAGTGTCCAGCCGCCAAGCAGGTGCCCAACTACGCCATGCTGCTCTTTGAAGAATGGAATCTGCTCGGTGAACAGAATCGTCCAGATGTGGGTGTAGTCGAGGCCCGATGTCGAGCGCTCGGCGCCACCGGTCTGGAAGGGGTTCTGTGAAGCGAACAGGGTGTTTCCGGCGGTACCGGTGGCAAAGATCTCGCTGACGTTATCGAGGTTCTTTGACCAGGTATAACCAGTGCGCATGGTCAACTGCTTGAACAGGTCGTTCGCGCGGAATTCCAACTGCATGGCGTTGTAGTCGTTGAACCCGCCATTGTTACGGGTACGGGATACACCGACTCCGCAGTTTACGCGACCCACATCGGTGCCCGCACCAGGTCCCACCTGCTGGGTGGTCTGGCAGGCAGTGGTAGGCGTTCCGGGCGGCAGGAATTGCGGGAAGTTCTGCAACAGGCCAGGACGGGCAGTGGTTCCGAGGAACGGATTGCTGTCCACGGTCTGGAACAGGTCGAAGCCATGGGTTCCTGAATAACGAGCTTCAAAAGCGGCGTTCTTGGTGATCTCGCGCTCGAAGCCGGCGCTCCAGGAGTGCACCTTGTCAGGACCAAAATTGGGAGAAACGTTGGTCTCGTTCTGGGTGCGTGGGTCGAAGGTGTTCTTTTGGATGAGCGGCGACAGTTGCGCGCGCACGTTGGGACCGGTCGGAGTAGCAGGAAGCATAGTGCTGTTCAGGCCGGTGGTTACGGTCTGCAGGAAGGTCATCGGCGCCGATGACGAGATGTTTACGAAGATGTTGTAGAACGGCGGATCATACAACATGCGATAGCCGCCGCGGAAGACGGTTTTGCCATGACCAGTGAGGAAACCACCCCACTGCGGCGAATAGGCAAAGCCGATGCTCGGGCCAAAGCTGTTCTTCACCGCCGGAATCTGCGGATTGGTGCGCTGGGCCAGAGGCAGCGACTGCAGCCACAGGGCCGTGCTGGGGTTGCTCTCTACCTGAGTAGTGAGCTGGTTAAAGAGATTGGCGGGCTGGCCATAGTAGGTCCAGGTCAGGCCGGCGTTGATGGTCAGGTTCTGCTTGATCTTCCAGTCATCACCGAAGTACAGGAAGGTATCATACTCGCGGAAATCCAGGTTGGGATTACCGTTGGCGATCTGCACACGGTTGGGAGTGTTAGTGGTCAGGAAGGTGTTAAGACTTGAGAACCTGTACGCACCGTTGACGATAGGCAGGAAGATGTTAGGTGAACGCTGATAGGTCCAGTTCACGCCAGACTTGAAGTTGTGCTTGCCAAGGACGTAGTTCCAGTTGTCCTGGGCCTGCCAGTCGTTCACCAGGCGCGACTGCGGCAGGTTGGTGGCCGGGCCGAGGCCCAGGAAGCCGGTGATGGCGATGTTGGTGAAGGCATTGAGCAGGTGACCGGCATCCGGCTCAAACGGATTCAGGCCGCCGCCGAATTCCACATTCAGGCGGTTGAAGCCGATGCGGGCTTCGTTGACCATGCGGGAGCTGAAGTTGTGGGTCCAGCTCTCCAGCACAGCTTGGCTCAGCGCTGGGGTGTTCCGTACCCAGCCGCCTGCGCCGTTGTCGCTGATGTTGAAGTTGCTGCCACGGTTGAAGATGTAACGGCTGGTAATGGTGTCACCGCCCAACTGCAGGTCAGTGCGCAGAACCCAGTCAAAGCCGTGGAAGGGCGTGGTGACAACGCGGGTTACGCCACCGATTTCTACGCCATTGGCGCCCGTGCAGGTTCCAATATTAGCTAACTGCGGGCTGCGTGGAGTCGGATTGCCGAAGCTGAAGGCATAGGGGCCAAACGACTGCATGATCGAGAGAGCCGTGGTATTCACGCCGCAGCCAGCCAGCTTGGACAAACCATTTGGCGTAGGAGTACGGGAGGTGGTGGTGAACACACTGGTACCGGAGAAAAGATCGTTGTCGAAGCCGCCGAAGATGAACAGCTTGTTCTTCAGGAGCGGGCCACCCATGGTGCCGCCGGTGAATTCCTCGTTGGAGCGCGGAGGACCGGTGAACGGAGTGCCTTGAGGATTGGTGGAGGTGGTGGTGCCGGGCTTGGGAGTGTTGTGCTGCGTGTTGCTGAGCGCGCTGGTGAACGAGTTGTTGTTCGTTCCAAACAAGCTGCCGTGCCACGAATTGGTGCCCGACTTGGTGATCACGTTGACCACCGAACCGGCATTGCGGCCGTATTCAGGACCAAACTGGTTGGTTACGATTACGTACTGCTGGACGAACTCGGTGTTGCTCACGAAGAGCCCCGGGCCGCCCACGCTGTTATCGTTGTTGTTCTGACCGTCGATTTCCTGGTCATTGTTACGGCCACGGTTGCCGTTGCTGGAAATACTGGCGCCGTTGGTATTGGAAAAGTTGTTGCTGCGGCTGGATGCGACGCCGGGAACAAACAATGCCAGACGATCCAGGCCTTCGTTCTCCTCAATACCGGCAAAGGTCTTGAGCGTGGTGCTGGTAAAGGTGTTGGTCACCTGTGCCTGCGTGGTTTCAATCAGCGGAGCATCGGCGGAAACTTCCACGGTGGTGGTGGTTTCGCCCACGCTCATCTTGATGCTGCCAATACCGTAATCTGCACCGGCGGCAACCGGAACGTTGCTATGGGTGGCGGTCTTAAAGCCTTGAGCTGTGATCTCTACGGTGTACGTGCCCACCGACAAGAGGTTCAGCCGGAAGTTACCCGAGTTATCGCTGGTCGTTGTAGAAACCTGTCCGGTGTCCACGTTCTTCGCTTTTACTTGCGCGTTGGCGACAACCGCGCCCTGAGGATCAGTCACTGTGCCCGAAATCGAGCCTTTAATGACCTGTCCCACGGACGGGATGCACCAAACCAACGCGAGAGTAACGGCGACGAGAGCCATAATGTCGCGCAGTTTTATATTCATTCCTCATTCTCCATTTGGTTGGTGAAATGACGAGAGTAAGCCCCTAAATTGACTCTGAAACGGTTACAGATGGCTTTCCCCCACGTCTTTTGCCTATTCATTAGGGCAATCAGAGTTCCACTGCAATTCCCCTTTAGAATGAGCAGGTTACCTTAGTAATACAACCCGGAAATCTTTGTTTCTGGAATATACCGAAGGGAACAATTCCAAAATTGGAATTTATTGTCGAAGGCCTCGACATTCGTCCGCAATCCGCTGTTACTGAACATATTGAGGGAGACCGCCCGGTGCAAGCGGTGCAATCAACAGGGAATAAACAGTTTCTCTTTTGTATTTCCTGGTTATGGAGCTCGCAAATCAAAATGTTGTTAAGACAAGATATGCGCGATCCGCATCGAGGTCAGGCAAATACAAAAGGCTTCTGGGCTCATGCCGCTGATGCATTTCTAGCGGCACAAAAAAAGCCCGCCAGCAAAGGCTGGCGGGCTGAAAGGACTTCAGATTCAGTTCAGTTAGAACGTAATCTTTCCACCGAAGAGGATTCTGCGTCCAGGAGCTCCAGTGAGGCTTGGATCGGCGAATCCGCTAAAGGATGACCGGTTGCCGGCGTCTTCCACAAACGGGTCAACGCTGTTGAAGTTGAAGTGGTTAAACACATTCAACATGGTCGAGCGGAATTCGAACGAGGCCCGCTCCGTCAGCTTGATCTTCTTGTAGACGGAGAAGTTGCCAGTATTCGTGATGGCGTCCTGACCGATGTTGCGCGGTACGTTGCCGAAGGGCGTGCCGAAAAGCGACTGCGATTGTCCGCTGTTCACGATGAAATGAACATCGTTCCGGGTCACGCTCACAGGGGTAGTGCCGGCAGTGATGCCCTGGCCCTGGTTCAGCGCATTGACACTGATGATGGTGTTTGGATTGATATTGCAGACGGGTTCCGCACCTGTCAATGCGAAGAAGTTGCAGGCATCTCCAGCAAACATGCCCACAGTGTTAAACGGGGCATTCACGTTGCCGAAGAACGGGCGGGCAATATCAACACCGTTGAAAGCGCCGATCCAGCTCGCATCGTAGTAATTGCCGTTGGAGCTGCCCGTACAGGTGCTCGGTGTTCCGCTGCAAGACAGCAGGAAGGCCGAACCCAACTGCACTGGCGTGTACCGCTGGCCGGACTGGAGGATATAGTTTCCAGACATGGTCCAGCCGCCGAGCAGGTGTCCGATCAGGCCGTGCTGCTCCTTAAAGAAGGGCAGTTGCTCGGTGAACAATGCCGTCCAGGTGTGCGGATAATCCAGTCCAGAGAACGAGTACTCTCCCCTGCCGGTGTTCAGAGGATTCTGGGCAAAAGCTACCGAGTTTCCACCACCGAAGGTGCTGAAAATTTCGGAGACGTTGTCCAGGTTCTTGCTGAAGGTGTAACCGGTCCTCACGGTCAACTGTTTGAACAAGTTGTTGGCCCGGTACTCCACCTGCACACCGTTGTAATAGGAGTAGCCGGAGTTGCTGCGCGTGCGCACTACGCCAGGGCCGCAATTTACACGGCCCACGTCAGTGCCTGCACCGGGTCCTACCTGCTGCGTGGTAGCGCAGGGCGTGATGTTAGAGGGAACCAGGTTGGGGAAGTCCTGTTTCAGATCAGCGACGAACGGATTTCCATTCACGGTCTGGAACAGATTGTAAGCCCGGTTTCCGGAGTAACGCACCTCAATGGCGGAATTCTTGGTGACCTCACGCTCAATACCGAGTACCCAGGCATTGACTTTGTCAGGCCCGAAATTGGGCGTAAGGGTGGTCGCGTTCAGAGTACGAGGATCGAGCGTTCCCGGAGTCAATGCAGCGGACAGAGAATTGCGCACATTGGGTCCGAGAGGAACGGCCGGCATGGGTTTGCTGCGAGCTGCGCTTCCAGCGAAGGTCTGCAGGAAGACTTCAGGAGCAGCGGTGGCCATGTTGCTGTAGATGTTGTAGAACGGCGGATCATAGAGCAGGCGATAGCCGCCGCGGATCACGGTCTTGCCGTTGCCGGTGAGGAAACCACCCCACTGCGGTGAATAAGCAAAACCCAGGCTCGGGCCAAAGCTGTTCTTGGGCGAGGGGAAGGTCGGGAAGGTACGCACGGAAAGCGGCAGAGCCGGATTCCAGAACGCCGTCGCCGGATTGCTTTCACGGGTGGTGGTGATGCTATTGAACAGGTTCGCCGGCTGGCCATAGTACGACCAGGTCAGGCCCAGGTTCAGGGTGAGGGACTGGCTGACTTTCCAGTCATCGCCACCGTACAGGAAGGTGTCATGCTCGCGGAAATCCAGTCCAGTTGGACCTTCAGCAACGCGGATGCGGTTGGGGCGATTGCCGATGAAGCTGGAGCTTGAAAGAGAGGCGGGATTATTCCAGCCATCGAAGCGGTACTGGCCGTTGACGTTGGGCAGGAAGCCGTTGGGCGAGCGCTGGTAAGTGTAGTTCACGCCGGCCTTCAAGGTGTGTTTGCCGAGAACGTAGTTCCAGTTGTCCTGTCCCTGCCAGGTGTTCACGAAGCGGAACTGAGGCAGGTTGGTGGCGCTGCCGATAGAGGTGAATCCGAGGCACGGGAACGCACCGCTGAAGCTGCAGGTGGGCAGGCGGAACAGAACCTGGGCAAGTCCCTGGTCAAGCTGACTGCCAACGGGAACGGTGCCGAAGGTGTTGCCGCCAAAGTCCACATTCAGGCGGCCATAGGAAACGCGCGCCTCATTCACCATGTGGCTGCTGAGGTTATGAGTCCAGCTTACCAGGACGGCCTGGCTCAATGCCGGGACGCTTACCGGGTAACCGGCAGCGGCATCGCCGAAGTCGAGGTTGAAGTTGTTGCCGCGATTGAAAATATAGCGGGCAGTAATAATATCGCTGCCCAACTGCCAGTCAACTTTGTTAATGAAGTTGAAGTTATGAGTGGGCTGCGGAACAAAACGGGTGACGCCGCCGAACTGAACCTTCGAGCAGCTTCCTACGTTGATGTTCAGGAAGCTTCTGGTGGCGGGATTCGCCGGGTCGGTCGGCAGCGGGCTGGGAATCGGATTTCCGCTGCTGATGGCATATGGTCCGAACTTGTTCCAGGTTGCCAGAGTGCTGCTGCCGGGGAAGCAACCGTTCAGTTGCGCCAGGCCGGCAGGAGTCGGAGAGGCAGTATCGGTGGTGATCGGAGTAGTGGTGTTGATGATCTCCTGATCGAAGCCGCCAAAGAAGAACAGCTTGTTCTTGGCAATGGGGCCACCGATAGTGAAGCCGCCGAACTCATCATTGAGCCGTGGCGGCTCACTGAGGCGCTGGCCGTTGACGAAAGTAAAGTTCTTCGTCTGGTTGCCCATAGCATTCAGCACGGAGTTATTTTCGCTTCCGTACAGGCTGCCATGAAAGTTGTTGGTTCCTGACTTGGTGATCACGTTGACCACGGAACCGGCGTTGCGTCCGTATTCAGGACCAAACTGATTTGTGACCAGAACATACTGCTGAACGAACTCTGTATCGCTGACGAACAGTGAGGGCCCGCCTACGCTGTTGTCGTTGTTGTTCTGTCCATCGATCTGCTGGTCGTTATTGCGTCCACGCAGGCCGTTGACCGAAAATCCGGTGCCGCCATTGGTATTGGAGAAACCGTTGTCACGGGCAGCGCTCACACCGGGAACGAACAGGGCCAGGTTATCGAGACCCTGGTTTTCCTGCACGCCGGCAAAGGTCGTGAGCTGGGTGCCGGAGAAGGTGTTGGTCACCTGTGACTGGCTGGTTTCAATAAGTGGAGCTTCGGCTGCAACTTCTACTGTGGTGCTGGTTTCGCCTACCGTTAACTTCACGGAGCCTAAACCACTATCGCGGCCGGCAGACACAATCACATCATTCTGCACCGCAGTCTTAAAGCCCTGGGCGCTGACCTCCACTTTGTAATTGCCTACCGGGATCAAGTTAACTCGGAACAGACCGGAGCTGTCACTGGTGGTTTGACGCACAGCTCCTGTCGCGGTCTCAGTCACCTTCACCGTGGCGCCAGATACAACCGCACCCTGGGGATCAGTCACTGTTCCTGAAAGGGAACCTTTCAGGACCTGCCCCATGGCCGGGATGCACCATACCAACGCCAGGCTGATGGCGATCAAAACTATTATGTCGCGCAGTTTACGATTCATCCTCTATCTCCGTTTATTTGAGAAGTGCACAAATGCAGGTCATAAAGAGCGCTCCTGCACTGTCAGCAGTTTTAAATGCAATTCGCCTTCCGAATCTTTTCCTTAATAATCAACAACTTAGACGAAGACAGCGCAGGAAAATTCCAATTTCAGAAGGTTTAAACCTTCCGAAATCCGGAAATTGGGAGAATCTTATTGCGATATATTAGGTTTTTCTTAGAGACTGGGATTGCCCACGAATTCCTCAGGGCGATCGGTCATGCGGAAGCGTGTGCGGAAATGTTCCGAAAGCAGCATGACCGCATCCTTGTTCTGCTCTGGATCCTGCTGCGCCAGATACTTCATCGCTTCCACCAGCAGGCGCTGGCCTTCGATATAGCGCGGATCGGAACTGCGTTTCCCCTTGCGGCGGCGGGAGAGATCAGGAACTACGGGAATCGTAAATACCTTTGCCATCGGGACACCCTTTTTCAACCGTCTTTATTCAGACGCAGCTCGGCGCTTATCTGTTGCAATTGTAGGTGACACAGCCATGGCGATGGAAGCAAATTCGCGCTGCTTCGCTGTTTATCCTGTGGCTTCATCTCTGACCGCAGCATGAGATTTTGCCGCTGATGAACGCTGATTGACGCTAAAAATCCAAAAAACTAAACACGCATCACACAGATGAGATTTATGAATACAAATTGAAGTGCATGGATGAACGCGCAACATCTCGTGACGCGCTGTATGGGTTAACCGGCAGGTCAAAGGCCAGGAGCTAATTGCTATTTTGCGGCGGCCATTTGCTTTTACGGTGTCACTACTTTTGTTTTGCTCGATGTCTTGAGCCTGAATGCATTATCCGGAATCTTCTCGTTGAGCTTGATGCCGGTGTAGTGGGCCAGGCGGTAGTCGCCGGAAGGCTCAAAGAATTGCTGCTTCAATGAAATGTCCCGCTCCGGATCGATCCACAGCAGGATCCGGCTCACCACATTGCGGAACTTATTGTCCTTGGGAATCAGCTCAAGTTTGGCAGTCTTGACGTTATCAACAGTCTCCCAGCCATTCATCTTGACTTGGTAGCTTCGCGGCAAATCGTGGCCGCGCCCGCCGAACCCCAGGCTCATTATCGCTTCTACATCAGACTTGTTTTTTGTTACATCCCGCTCGGTTACCTGGTCGATTCTCGGTTCGTAAATGCGCAGTTTTCCGTCTTTGCTCGTAAACAGGATAACTTTGGGCGCCGGGGAGGTGATGTCGAAAGCTGCGTCTATGCCTTTGTTGTTCCGGCGGAAATGTACCGTGCCTTTCTGCACGTCGGTCTCGTTGACCATCTGCTGGTACTGGTCCCACTGAAAGCTGGCCTGCGCAGACTTGAAGCCGGCGGAGGCCTGATCCATCTTTGAAAGTACGGGCTCAAGGTCACCCTCGTTGGCAGTGCCGGGCTTTTGCGCAAAAGCGCACATGGATATCAGGACTGCTGCGACCAGCAGAAGGTGTTTCATGTCTACCTGCCTTGCTTCACGCTATTTCCGGACCACGGCCCGGTAGGAAATGATGTGGCCCGAACTGTCGCGGACAGGATCGGCTTTCACCAGCGTGACCTTGCCGGAGATTGGCTCGATGACGCGCAACAGATTCGCGCGCACCATGGCCTCATCCTGGGCATCCACAATAGGCGCTGCCACTTCGTACACGAAGTCATTTCCCTGCGGAGTAATCGTTATTCCAGTTGGATGCGGCAGGTGCTCTGCTGGTTGGTCTTTAAAATCGATGTAATGAGGCGAGATGAAGATGAACAGCAGGATAACCGTGACCATCACGTCATAATGAAAACTGCCACGGTCATAAGTCCAGAAAAGATAGCCCTTGATTGTTCGCCAAACGCGTGCCATGTCATAACCAGTTTAAATTTCCCCGAGGGACAAAGCAATGCAGGGGGAGCATTCAGCCGTCAGCACTCAGCATTCAGCCCCTGACCATTTCCGTGATGCGGAAGAGTTCGCCGCGAACGCACGCGAATACCGGGAGTTGGCGCGAATTCGCGGCTTCTTCATCTACGATCACCAAGATCACGAAAATGTTGAAGGGCTGAGTGCTGAATACTTCTTTCAGAATTTCTTCGGCGTGATCCGTTCGGCATTCATGTACGGCCGCAACGCTTCAGGAATCACCACACTGCCATCCGCCTGCTGGTAGTTCTCGAGAATCGCCAGCCACGTGCGTCCAATGGCCAGGCCGCTGCCGTTCAGCGTGTGCACAAACTCGGTTTTCCTGCCGCCCTCCGGACGCCAGCGGATATTGGCCCGGCGCGCCTGGTAAGACTCGAAATTGGAGCAGGAAGAAATTTCGCGGAAGAGCTTCTGCCCCGGCAGCCACACTTCCAGATCATAGGTCCTGGCTGAAGCGGCGCTCATGTCACCGGTGCAAAGCAGCATGACACGGTACGGCAATCCCAGCTTCTGCAACACCATTTCCGCATCGTGTGTCAGCCGCTCATGCTGCTCATAAGATTCCTGCGGACGGGTGAACTTCACCAATTCGACCTTCTGGAACTGGTGCTGGCGGATGATGCCGCGTACGTCTTTGCCATAAGAACCGGCTTCGCTGCGGAAGCACGGCGTGTAAGCAGTTACCGAGAGCGGCAGGCGCGCCGGTTCAAGCACATCGTCACGATACAGATTAGTGAGCGGAACCTCGGCGGTAGGGATCAGCCACAGGTCGTGCTGCTCGCACTTGAAGAGGTCCTGGGCAAACTTGGGAAGCTGCCCGGTGCCGTACATCGATTGTGAATTCACCATGTACGGCGGCAGCACTTCTGTGTATCCGTGCTCGCGGGTGTGCAGGTCAAGCATGAAATTGGCCAGCGCGCGCTCCAGCTTCGCGCCCAGGTCCCAATACACGGCGAAGCGCGCCCCTGAGAGCTTTACCGCACGCTCCAGATCGAGAATGCCGAGTTGTTCCCCCAGTTCCCAGTGCGGTTTGGGAGTAAATTCAAATGCGCGCGGCGCTCCCCAGCGGCGCACCTCGGTGTTCTCTTCAGCAGATTTGCCGGTGGGAACAGATTCATGCGGAACATTGGGGATACCCGCCAGGATGCCGCGCATCTCCTGCTCGGCTTCGCCGGCCTGCTTCTCCAGCGCATCACCCTGTTCACGCAGGGACTTGCTGCTCTCCATGAGAGCGGTGGTGTCCTGGCCGGATTTTTTCAGCTTGGCAATCTCTTCCGACTTGCGGTTGCGCTCGGCCTTCAGGGTCTCAGCCTGATGGATCAACTGGCGGCGGCGCTCATCAATGGCGCGGAAATCCCCCAGCACCTGCGCCGGGTCCTGCCCCCGGCGGCGCAGCATCTCTTCCACGGTTCCAAGATTTTCTCTGACGAATGCGAGATCAAGCATGAATATTTAATCTAACAGAAAAGCAATTAGCAATTAGCTTTTGGCTTTTGGCTCTTGGCTCTTGGGTTTGGCTATTTGCTAATTGCTATTTACTTCCTCGCGGTGAATTCAACATGCCGAACATTTACACTAAGACCACAGCATGGCATTCATATCTCCACAAAAACCTGACCTGAGCGTAAGCTTTGCCGGGATCACATTCAAGAATCCGATAATTCCCGCCAGCGGCACCTTTGGTTACGGAATTGAATTCGAAGACATCGTCTCGCTGGAAAAGCTGGGCGGATTTGTCACCAAGGGTCTCTCCCGCGAGCCCATGCCGGGCAATCCTCCGCAACGCTTATTTGAGACAGCCGCCGGAATGTTGAACTCCATCGGGTTGCAGAATATCGGCGCGCAGGCTTTCGTGGAAGAAAAGCTGCCGCTGCTGCGCCGCAAGAAAAACCTGGTGATCATCTGTAATGTTTTCGGCTATACGCGGGAAGATTATGAAACCACCATCCGCATCCTGAATCAGGCCGAGGGAATCGCAGCCTATGAACTGAACGTCTCCTGCCCTAACACCAAACACGGCGGAATCACCTTTGGCAGCGACCGCGTCCTGCTGGAGGAACTGGTGGCAAGCTGTAAAGCGGCAGCGAACCGTCCGCTGATCGTGAAACTTTCACCCAACGTAACCAGCATTCCCCTGATGGCCAAGGCCGCCGAGAATGCCGGCGCCGACGCCATCTCGCTGGTCAACACTTTTGTGGGG